>ERZ773164.178-NODE-178-length-73072-cov-4.614775_pt1 | contig 73072 bp, 78 predicted proteins | sample MGYA00511917_ERZ773164 | MGnify/ENA primary metagenome ERZ773164 (study PRJEB29015, sample SAMEA2737847) | human gut metagenome | biome: human gut; feature: human-associated habitat; material: faeces | place: China | collected 2012 ...
GTTTAGGTTTGATAAACCCTATTGGGTTACGAGGTTTTTCTTCCGCTTTCTTTTTGGCAGTTATCTTATCACAGAATACGGGGAACTGCTTTTTGCCTCTTTCCCTGATCTTATCCTCTTCTTTCATTTTTAGCTGAAAGTATTCAGATGCTGACTTGGAAGGCTTTTCAGATTGTGCCTTCGTCAGGAGTGTTTTCTGTTTCTCGGCTTCTTTCATCCGCACGGACAGGTCAATCAGACGCGAAGCTTCCAGCTTGTTTAATTTGTCCGCAGTATTCAGGTAAATCCCCTTATGGAGATAATCCTTCTTTACTTTGGCTACCTGCTTTTCCGTTGCGTTCATGGTACTCCAGTTTTCCTGGGAATCCTTATTCCAGCAGTACGAATAGAAACCGGGAAGGGATTCGCAGTAAGCCTTTACCAGTTCAACCGCCTTGTCCATCTTTAAGGTTCCGGAGATAATGGATGAATCAGAGGTATGGAATTCCACGTTGACATTGTCCAGAACATCCGGTTTGGAAATGTAGATCACTTCATCCCAGGACGGGTTGATCATATAGTGCTTCTCATCATCCGGACAGATCTCCACATCCAGATTCCCAAAGTCATATTCCGGTTCCGCAGACTGGCGTTTTTCAGTATAATAAGCAGCCAGATCTTTGATCGTCTTGTCCTTGCATGCAGCCAGTGCTTCATTACAGGAATCCAGGAACAGATCCACCCTTCGTGTCTCGATCTCCATGCGTTGCGCTTCCGTTGTGAAATATCCGCGGAGGGAGTCGCACAAAGTCAAAAGATCGGTGTCGGGATTCAGTTTCTTTTTCTGTTCCTTGTCAAGCAGGGCCGGATCCACTCCGAATAAGGTAGGCGCGGTGCAGAGGTTCTGGACTTTTTTGGAATCTGCCGGGACAATGTCAATGAGAAGACAGAATTCCTTTCCTTCATACAGCCTTGTACCCCTTCCCGCCATCTGCTGGTACAGGGTCGGATTGCAGGTCGGGCGCAGATTCATAATCGTGTCACAGATCGGGAGGTCTGTGCCCTCAGTGAGTACCATACAGTTGATGATGCCGCGGATCTTCCCATCTGCAAAATCCTTAAGGATCTGCCTGCGCTCCTCCGCAGGTGTTTCGCCGGTAACAACACATACAGTATCTTTCTTATCCGGGATCAGGGAACAGATCGTTTCCCTGAGCAGATAGCAGAGACGCTTGGTGACACAGTAGATCAGTGTGTGTCTGTCCAGGCACTTCTCCACGTACGCCTTTGCAGCAGTGACGATCGCACCTCCATCGAGCATAACCTTTTCAAGGTCTGAATCAGAATAATCCCCCAGATGCTTCTTTACATTTTTCAGTTTAAATTTTCCAAAAACCTGTTCACAGCGGATACGGGACAGGTAATTGTTCTGGATCCCCCAGCGCAGGTCGCGGTTAAAGATGATGTCGTCAAAAACATCGGTCAGACGGACGTTATCCCCGCGCTGCGGAGTGGCGGTGAAGCCGATACGCCTTTTTGCCCCGGAAAAGTAATCCAGAACCGCCCGGTAGCTTTTGGCTGCACTGTGGTGCGCTTCATCAATGATGATGGTATCAAAAGCATCCGGGGCAAAGCGTTTCATCCTGCCCGGACGGGAAAGGCTTTGCACACTGGCGGAAACCACCTCTTCATCCCCCGCATGCTCCTCTGCCTTTTCTATGCCAAAAGAGCAGTCAAAATACTTTTCCGGCTGCCTCACCAGCTCATCCCTGTGCGACAGGAGCAGTACTCTTCCGTTTCTTTTAAGATGTGTCATAACGACTGTTTTTCCCAGTCCTGTTGCCATGACCACCAGGTGGTTCCCGGTAGGTGTTTTATCTAAAATATCCTTACATTCTTTCTGGTAAGGACGCAGTTCGTATGCCATATAAGTCCCTCCTATTTTTTGCATAAAGCAAATAGCTCATTCTGGCCATCCATAGTCTTATCCGATGATTTTATTTAAACACAAAATGACAAAATTTTGTTTTGATACGAAAAAACGTCCTTCAGGAGAGTATTTCATTCGAGACGAAAAAATTCATAAACAATAAAAACTGTCTTCCAGTCAAACCAGGAGACAGTTTTCGAATTCTTTAACATTGTTCGTTCAGAATGCTCGGGTCTTTAAACATGAGAGCTTTAAGATACTCTGCGGGAATTCTCGGTAATTCAATTACCGAGATGAAAGCAGGACGGTTTTTTGACCGTCACCCCTTCCCGAGAGGCTTTTCTGCTCCTATCGCCCAGTTCCCACAGTGATGCAGGATCCGGAGCCTTGATATACTGACCTGCTTGTATTTGGGAGAAGTACAGATATAGTTGTCCTCCTTATCCTTTACATAGCAGGAAGTTCCGGTAAACCCGGTGATCCATCCTTTTTTCCCATCCAGTTCCACGCGGTCGAACAGACAGGCGGTCATAGAGGCTTTTTTCTCACCGCTTCCTTTTGTGACCGTAACAGATTTTGTGTTCTTATCGCTCCTTGAAGCAGTACGGTTTGGTTCCTTCCTGCCCTTCCGAGGGGTTTCTTCATGGAGGGAGCGTTTTTTTCTCCTTACCTGCTGGATGTGGATGACAGGCTCTTCATCCTTCACGGATTTGACTTCCGTCTTCACCAGCGCAATGGCAGTGGCATCGTTCCCATGGCTTTTCGGCAGTTCCAGTTTCTCCCTGTCTGCCTTTGTGATATTGCCGTAGGTAAATACCGCATCCGGGAATGCCTTCCGCAGACGCTTCTTCAGGATGTTCATAAACGTGGCATCTCTCAGACCCCTGGTAAACTTTTTCTGATCCTGCATCCACTGGTAAAGGATGCCTCCGGGCAGATGGTTTTCTGTGGTATGGCACTTACTGCATACCGCAGCCATGTACTTTGGATTATCCGATGCTCCCCTGCTCCTGTAAAGGATATGATGCACATGAAGCTTCCCGCCTTTCTTTTTACACACCCGGCAGGTATACCCGTCCCGGGCAAGGACATAGGCGCGCACATTTTCATAGTCATACTGCGGACCTTTCTGGTACAGCTCCCCGTGGATCTCCGGATCCTTCATCCTGGCCGGGTCAAAACGGCCCAGTTCGATGGAAAGCCGGTATCCTTCCGGGAGAAGGTCCAGGAGTTTCCGGATCCACTGGATATGATGGTCCGTTTTGGACTGCAGGGATGGCGGCAGCCATCCTGCCTGTCTTTTGGAAGTGAACGTGTTCTTCTGTTTCTTCCAGTGCCGTCCTTTCCGGTCTGCCTTCTCATTGTAGGTACGCTTTGTCTTTGGCTTCCACTTCGGGTGCCGGTACCGGGTCTTCCGATACCGTCTCCCTCTCCTTGAGGAAGCCCTTGACTCCAGCAGCTTCCGTTTGGACATGGAATCCCGGAGCCCGATCTCTTCCTTATGTAAGACAGTACCGTCCTTTTGCACAACGGAAACCCCGATGTGCTGCGACCCGGTATCGATTCCAAGATATCCGGGCTGTACGGTGCTGCCGGTCTTATAGTTCAGCTTTATCGTAAATGGGACCTTCCGGTAAATGGAAGCTTTCCCACCCTTCAGTAATAAACGGGCTTTCCTTTCAGATACAGGCATCAGCCGGCATCCGTTCAGCCCTACCACAAACACACTCATGGCTGGTCCCTCCTTATGTTATTATGGCAGGTACGCAAAAGTCCTGCCCTCCCACAGGGGAGTGTTCACCCTTCGACAATGTTCCGGATACTTCCTGCACCAGGTCGGTATCTTCTTCTCCGGGAAGACATCCGTTGCCTGAACCCTGTGCCGGCTTGGGTACCACCGGGTCGGGTATTGATATCCGGGACGTAGCACTAATGGTATCCTTCACAGCATGGAAGCTGTAAGTTCCGTTGCGCTTAGTCTAGTCAGCATGCCCTTTCAGGTACTACAGATAACTGATCCATACATTTCTGCATGCTCGGTTATTCTATAGCCGAGAAGCTGACTCTTCCATCAGAGATATATTATACTTACTCAGAATTGTTTCGAGTTCTTCGTAGCAGCTTCTTCCAAAATTCCGGAGTTCCATGATTTCTTCCCTGGACTTCTTTGTCAAATCTCCAAGAGTTCTGATACCCGCACGGTATAAAGCATTAAATGTTCGCGTCGACAGGTTCAGGGTGGAAATCTGAATAGCAGACGCAGCAATACTATTTACTTCTTGTGTAGGAATGCCAAACATAGTATCCAGGACTGAACAGGAGAAATCCGGACAGAACTCTTTTGTTTTTTCCAGTTCTGCATGGTCCGCTTCTATATAGTCGAAAACGGTTATAATACCTTTTGATTTCAGTATTTCTTTCCAATTTTCTGGAATTACCATATCAGAAATCTGTATCATATTCTCCAGTTGTCTACGAATTTCCGGAGCTTTATCAACCAACTCTTTTTTGTGGAGTAGCCAGGTGTATTTTTCGACTGTACGTTCATAAGCTTTCTCCAGATTGTCGGATACAGCCTGGACCTCCTGACAGGACTGTAAGGCCTTTGCGTAACGCTGGTAATTTGGTAGTAGAAGCCGGCTGTTAGCAGGATTACGTAATTTATGCAGACACTTATCAAGAATCTGCCGGATACGTTGCTGTTCTACCCCAAACTGTTCACCGATTTTGCGTAGAGTCATTGGCTCATCGGTATTAATGCCATATCGAAGGCTCATTATACTCATTTCTCTTTCTGACAGGATATCCTTCATACGCTGCAGGAACAATTCCTGGTTTTCTGTATCGATGATTACCAGTTTTTCATACTCTGCAATTCCAAAGATATCTTTGGCGATTCTTTCACATGGAGTCTCTATTTCTTCCAGACATTTGAGTAGAAGATCTTCTGTGATAATATTTCTTTTCTTGATATAATTGGAAAAACTGTTCTTTAATTCTGTCTGGAAAGCCTGAGGAGTAATTCCCAGTTTGTCAGCAGCCTGTTTCTGGGTAATTTTCCTTTCTAAAATTTTTCGTAGAAGATCAGTCATCTCTTCCAGTTCTCTGATAGCGTTATTTATTGAAGTTTCGTTCATTTTATTTTTCTCCTTTCATTTAAGTTCGGATATAATATGAGAAATAGTAGAAAAAAAGACACCTGTGGCTAATCTCGAACTCTACAGGTGTCAAAAAAACGAAAGGATTGTGGATATAGTGCTTTTTATCCTAGATATAGCAGAAAACCCCATCCGACGTCAGTCGGGTGGGGTAGTTCAAAGATATGAAAAAAGAGTATCATTCTGTTTATGTTTCCAGCGAATACATTATTTCTCCTTTGATATTTTCTCAATTATTACAGTATTCGGCACATATAGTACCACCACAACAGAACCTCTAGCATCCTGACAGGTTCAGAAGGTTCAGTGATGTTCCAGCTTCGAAGCAGGTTCTCCAATGAAGTTGATAAAGAATCGTAATCTTCTCCGTAGATATTCGCAGAGGATTCTGCGTCTAACTCAGGATCTTCGTCTCTTTCCGGATTAGGAACAATAATCCCCTTTTCATCAAGAAAGTCCTCGAAAATATCAATGATATTTCCAATCAGTTCTGGTTTGTTCATTTCATTAACACTCATAATATACTTCTCCTTTGTTTAATGTAGAATATCCCTGTGTATAAGTTACCATTGGACGTGTTTTTTTGTTACTAACATACATACGTCCAATCTTCCATATTCTTTTCACGCTCCTTTCGTTTTATATTCACATTGATAAACATGATAAACGGCTAAAGAAATAGAAAAAAACAGCTTGTAAAACAAGTCGCCTTAAAATAGAAAGATATAAGAAAAACATAGTGCTGTCTTTTTATACGAAAAAAGAGGCAGCCAAAGCCGCCTCAGATCTTTACGCACCGATCCACACCGTAGATGACATTCAGTCCGCTGCCGGTGTCCCACCGGACACAAATGGAACCGGTATCGTCCACATGGACTACCGTTCCTTCTGTACCAATCGGCGGAGCCTGGATATCATCCATTTTCAGAAGCTTCACCCTGCATCCTGCCGGGTACTCTTTACGGAGCTGTTCTACTGTATTTCTGTCTGGATACAGTTTTTCCTGTTCGTTATGGAATTTGACCTTTTTGATCGGGATGCTCCACAACCTGGCAAGTTTCAGCTCTTCTTCCATTCCAGAAGAGATCCTGTCCCCGACAACCCATAATTCGGATACACACACCATCCACTCTTTTCCGGCCTGTTGTCCAAACTTCCGCTCCTGCGGATCATTGTCATCCAGAAACTGTGTAAAATACAGGTGTGGTGCCAAAGGAATGAGTCCCCTGGACACTGCCAGCCTGCAGGCTCTCTTTGCCTGGTCAATATTTTTCCTTAGCTCTGTCTCCGGATCCTCTCCAACAGGACGATACGGAGAACAAATAAATACGTATTTCATAAGTTATTTCCTCCTTGAAAAATGACTTCATGACGGGTTTCGCTGTATTTAAGAGAAAAATACAGTTCAATCATCCGAGCAGCCCCACATCTGGACGGAAGGTACATGATCAGAAATCTTTTTGACATATTTTGCTATCAGAGAGCAAAACATATCATTGGTCAGATTTTTTATGTTTTCCGAATAATACCATGGCAGGTCCGGGGCAATACCAAGGATAAAACCATTGCTATCTCCCATATTAAGGTCAAGCTGTTCTTCTTTTTCAATTACATCGTGAAGAAAAGCTCCCAGCCCATGATATCCCATTGAGTCATATGCAAGGAACCATTCCTTTTTCCAGTACTCCTGTTCTTCCGGAGTCTCAGAATCGTCATAATTAACGTATTCCTTGAAATCTCTATGCAAAGAAGAATCATATGACTCCAATAGCTTTTCTACCTTATCCCAGTCTATTTCAGAATCCTTAATTTCGCTCATACAAATCCCGTAAATCAGCATTTAATCTTCCTCCTTTGTGATCAATATTCTGCGATCAATTATCTCCGCAGCAACAGAATCCACTATGATTTCTTTTTTCACCAGTGTTTTTCGTACCTGCTGGAGCTCATGGATGATATCCGCGGATGGCTTCTTTTCCAAAACCATCGTCTGGATCTCTGAGAGCTTCCAGTCGAGATACTGGTTCATGAATAGCTCCTCAAAGAATTGACTTCTCTGAAAAGCACCAGGGCTTCCTTCTTATACTCTGATCTGGAAAATCCGACCAGATACCCGGTGATTTCCTCAAGGTTTCCGGAGGTTACTGCGGACAAGATATCTTCAGGTTCCATATCATCCACGGCTTTCTTTGAAAACTCAGAGATCTTTTCTGCGACAGGCTGCCATTTGGATACGGCAGCATCCGCGGAGACAAGACTATACGCCTGAAGTTTTTCTTCCGGGATCTCATCTGGGGTAAGGAAATACCCCCAGGCCTGTCTCATGATCTCCTCCACGTACTGACGCTGGTTGAAATTAACCACTTCCCGAATCGTACAGTCAGGTATGGTGCCTATGGAAATCGGGCGTATTACTGAATAATATTTATACATTTTTTTCTCCTTTCGTTTTTTTTGATACAGAGATAAAATGAATAAAGATAAAGACCGTGAAAATATTCCGTTCCGTACGTAGATTTTAAAATGGAAAACTTAATTCTTCTTTCCTTTTTAAAAAAAAGGACAGCCGCAGCTGTCCCAATGTACTTACATATTTTCATCTAATCCCAAAATGACGACTTCTTTGTACTTTAACCACAATATACTACATGAAGGTCATCAAAAATTTTACGAACATCAATATCGTATTTTTCAATTTCATCATCTGTGATTATTGGTTTTAAAAATTCATTTATGGTATGGGTACAGCTGCCATTGCAACTTAGGGCAAACCATCCGCTGACGTTTTCTCCATTTATTTCGATGCCGTCAAAATGATCTAGTTCCAGTTCCTCAGAACTGGGGATGAGCGCGGCTACATCATTTATCCTCCTGATAAGTTGCTGAGTTTTCCATTTAGAAGCAAGCTGTTGTTCAAGACAGTATTTTTCGTAGAACTTATAAAGTTCTTCATCTGGCATCTGCTCAGCAATCTGGTCAAGCAGGTTATCGACAGTATCATTGTCATCAGGAACCTTATCTCCGATAAAATCTGTAAGACTCTCTGTTCCATTCATGAACAGTTCTTTTTTTAGAATAGCCCATTTTTCATCAGAAAATTTAAGATCCTGCTCAGAGGCCAACTGCTCATCAAAATTAACATCAGCCTGTGTTATATCGGAAAATTCTTTTTCAAATCCGAACAGCTTTAAAAAACTGTTGGGAACATATAAGAAAAAATCTCCCCAGTTAAAACATTGACAGTTATGCTGATACACTTTATAACCAGCATCGGTGTTGATATATGCGGCAGCAGCTTTTTTGACAGCTTCCTGCAAATCAATGGACTCATCATAAATGTTAAAAGCGTAGATCGTTGAGTATGTTTCGGTACCTCTTACTTCTGTAGCTATTATGAATTCTTTTCGCATTAGTTTTATAAACTCCCTTCTATTAGTTTTTATGGCTGCATTAACTGAACAGTCTGGTATTGTACCCAAGGAAATGGGACGCAATTAAAAATAATACTTATACATTGTTTTCTCCTTTCGTTTTTTTGATATAGAGATAAAATGAATAAAAATAAGGCCTGTGAAAATACTCCGTTCCAGACGCAGATTTTGAATTCGAATTCACTTTTTTGTCTGTCGTAATAAGAGACAGAAAAAAAACAGGGTTCCCCCTGTTTCTTATGATGGCCGACTGGCAGATACCAGCCGACCTTTGGAGTTTACACACGGATAATTGGCTGTGTATAAATCTGCATCCAGAACAGCACTTTCTTGACGATATCAAGAAGGCTGTCTATCGCATCCCCAGCCCACGGTGGAAGCTGAGAAACATAGGTATCCAACACAGCCGGCATTACCCTGACTAGATCAGCATATATGTCTGGCTGTGTAAACTTCAGATACAGAACAAGCAGAAACGTCGCCGTAAATACGACATTCAACAGTCTGGCGAAAAGCTTGATGCCCTTCCTGAATGTACGCAGGTCTTTTTTTACGGTGGTGGATATGTCCTGTTCAACCAGATCAAGAGCATTAGCTGTTCTTCCAATGCCTTTATCTACCTGTTCTAATACAGTTTCAAGCTTGTTTATAGCCTGATCCATATAGTTTGTTACTTTTACTCCAAGATTCTTCATAATTTTTTTCTCCCTTCGTTTTTTGAATACACAAAAAAGATGAAAAATATTTGTTACAATAAAAAAAGCTGCCCAAAAGGGGACAGCTTAAATTTGAACAATATGGATTTCCAGGCCATGTTTCTTTGCAGTATCGATCATATTCTTCGTTCCGCGGGACTTCCCGTCCCAGAAAGCAATCAGAATACCGTATGTCTCGGAAGCATATTTTGCCATTTCCTCATTTCTTATAGGACCGGCTTTTTTTCCGTACAGATTCCAGTTTGCGGGAAAACGAACGCAGATCAGACCGTTGTTGTGGGCGAATGTTTCTCCGATCATATCCGCACCCTGACATCCTCCGCTGACGATCTTCATTTCCTGGATCTCCTGCATGGAAAGAGAACCAAATGTCTGGGACATTACCTTCCGCAGCAGTTCATAATCGGAAAACGTTCTGGTACCGGCAATGATGATCCTTCTTTCCATATCAGTCACCACCTTTCGAGAAACGGCCGTATTCTTCCACAATGGAGTTCCACTGGTCATTATCTGCAACACTGCAGTCATGCTGGCGGATGAACCTGTCTGCCATAAGTCCGGCTTCCTGTTTTGCAAAGAACAGGGCATCCGGCATAGAATAGATACTCGGGAGCATACGGTCGACATTTTCATCGGAAATGATCAGTTTTTGATCAGTTTCCAGAGCATCCCTGACAGCAGCCACCGCATCGTTTTGACGGTGTTCGAACTGTCCCTGACAGTATGCTGTTTCCAGCAGCTTCCTTTTTCCCAGACAGCTGCCCCAGTGACCGCTTTCATTGTAGGAAACCATCTGTTCCAAGAACTCTGCCAGCTCTTCCGGTGTTGCGTACAGTTTTCCGAGTGCATTTGAGATCCGTTTATTTACGGAAAGATGCTTTCTCGGAATTTTTCCGGCATACCTCAGATTTGTAATCATGCTGCTTTCATGACAGAAATCCGAAAATAAGCCTGTCAGTCCGATCAGAATCTCCCGGATGTTTTTGTATCCCGGTATTTCAAACTGTTTTTTATCCAGCAAACCTTGTGCATTGACAAATTCGATTTCAAAGACGGAATCCTGCAAAAACAGGTGACTTTCGTAATCCTCCTTTTTCATCCCCCGGCAGACACAGATGTTTAAAATCGGCAGGTTTTCAATCCCGTTTTCATCAAACCATTGAGCAATTGTCATGATAAATATTTCTCCTTTCGTTTTTGGTCTGACTCAAATATGCAAAAACATTTCTGCGATGAAACTCTTCATTACGTAGAAACTTTTCTTTTGATATTCATGGTCTTTTTAACACTGTTCTTTAGGTCGTTGGGTAACAGCATGACCGTTACGAGATTGTGGTCAGAAAAGACATAGACAAATTCTCCATAGATCCGCAGATTATTTGCCGAGTAATCATAACAATATAATTGATAAAAATACTTATCCAGTCTTCCTGATACATCTGCATGACTGACACCTTCCGCAAAAGCTTTTTCTGCCATTCTCTGGCAAGTTGACTTGCTGTAACCACACCTTTCTTTCATGCGCTTATACGCATGTTTCGTTACGTTTACCATACACGCATCTCCTTTTTCTTTTATTATAATCTCAATATGACAACAAAGAGGAAGAAGCGAAAAAACGGATATAAGTCCAGCTGAAGAGACTATTGCCTGCGTGATTTTGCCTCCACAGTGACGATATATGGTCTGTCATTATAGGATACGGTAACATGGTTTTTACCGGAAACCAGTTTAAACTTTGGCAGATAGACGTCTGATGACGGAATAGAACGTGTGGTGCCATCACTGTACAGCAGGGTAAACAGAAAATCTTTTCCTTTATGTTTCCCTTCATATATGGTCTTTTTCCCATCCATTCGTATCCCTGTTACCCGGACAGCCTCCACGGAAATAGTATCTGTCCCAAACGGGGTCTCTACGGAAATCTCACTGGATCCCCCTCCAAAGACCAGTGGGGCATATTTAAGGGTAAAATCCTTAAGTGCTTCTCTTCTCCCGTCCTCGTATGCGACATATCCGGAAAGCTTGTCCCGATTGAATCTGTCCCCCTCATAGACAGTCCCGTTGTATTCCCAGATACATTTATCAACGGGGATAACATCCACATCCAGCGTTGTGATCATGTTGCTGGCAGAAATGTCAAATTCCAGATCTTCTCCATTTAAGGACGCCGGTCTCATGTCAAATACCTCGATCTCCTTTTTTCTCCCCAAAAGACTAAAAGAATGGATATCCACATCATTTTTGCTTATCATTTCGCTTTGATACACTCTGTCACCGGTATAAGAAGCCTCAATCCCTACCGGGACAAACCATCCGGCAGTCAGAGCAGTCCCTAAGACTGCTGCTACTATAAGTTCTTTTGTCATGATCCTACCTCCTGATCCGGTCATTACCGGATTCTGTATTCTGTATATGTGAAAATGACAAAAAAGTCAGATTTCATCAGCTTCTTGAGAGAACTGGGTAGGTATCCGGCTTCGATGTAATTAAAAAAGAAGCCCTTGGTGGGCTTCTTCAAGTTTGGACACAATTTTAAACGGACTGTGCTTTGACAAGAGCATGTCTTGTGCTGTTAACGTACCACATGCCCATCTGGACAAAGTCATCCCCGCCCAGTATACGCAGTTTATCCAGCTTTGCGCAGACAAAATTATCGTCTAATACATGTTTTCCGCTGATACGCAGTTCCTCCACTAGAGCAAAACACTGTTCTGCATTGGCGGTTGCTCTCATCCGGTCCAGATCGAACCAGCTGCGTGTCTGGAACCTATAGTATCCTTCCTTGCAGATTGATCCGTCGTATTTTTTAATTCCATCCATGATCTGTCTCCTCTCGTTATTAAAATTTACATAAAGTATGACGGATTGCTGTATATATAAAAAAGCCAGAGACTAATCATAGTCCCTGACTTCTTTCTTTCCTTCCCGTCTTCTTCGCTTGCTTGTCACACCGACAAATACAGCGGGTCTTCCAACCGGCGGACGGTTGTGACGGATATCGGAGATCCCCATCTGTTCCTTGAACTTTTTTAACTCTTTTTTAGAAATTTTTTTGGTCATCTTGATTTCTCCTCTCGTTTTTGGCATATTAAGTTGTAAACAACATGAAGAAAGGATTGAGAAAATGATACAACTGATGACATTTTTGATCGCACAGCTGATGTTTGTACCAGTATATCTTAAGGTTACTGATACCTGCACCGAAAACAAAGGTACATTTTGGCAAAAAATTAAGATCATTTCGATCTCACCATTTGCAGTATATTTATATGTAAACATTTTTTTCGCTTTTGCCATGGCATTTATTCCGGCACCGATAGCTGAAAACCTAGTTATGTCCGCGGATGTGTTCGTCATCTCGCTGTCATTCATCTTTGTTAACCTGTATGCAGGAATATGCTGTAAAATAGCTTCATGGGACAAGATTTACTACGCATCTATCTACTTGTCGTTCTTCTTATTGCAGATGGCATTTAATTACACTTATGTGACAGCAGCAGGATCTGTTGTATGCAATATACTGGTTCCATTGATAGTTATCTGGTATTATATCCGGAAACTGATGCCATTATATATAAGCATTAAGAAAAAACCGGAAGTAAAGGTATCAAGATCCCTGTTCCTGCTTCCGGCGATGGCCGAACTGTTCTTTGTATACCGAAGTTTTGTAATCATTGCCATTTCTGCAAAGTATCCGGAAGTGGCATTGAATGACATATACGCAAATGCGATACTTACCGGCTTTTCTTATATTCTTACAGGATTTGTTTTTGTATGCATGACAACACTGTAAAAAAACATCCTGGACGAGCAGGACATCAAATGTGAAACGGAAAAAAACAAAGAACTGACAACTGATATGATCAAAGCCCTGGTAAAGACCATTGACGCAAAGGATCCATATACAAACGGCCATTCCATACGTGTTGCGGAATATACCCGAATGCTGGCAGAACAGACTTATACGGATTCGGATGAACTCCACAACATTTACAATATCGCACTGCTGCACGATATCGGAAAGATCGGAATTCCGGACAATATCATTAATAAACCGGGAAAACTGACAGATGAAGAATTTAAAGTCATTAAAGGACATACCCTTACAGGGGCAAAGATCCTTTCGGAGATCAAATCGGCCCCGGAACTTATTTATGGGGCAAAATATCACCATGAAAGATATGATGGAAAAGGTTATCCCTGCGGACTGAAGGGAGAAGAGATCCCGGAGATCTCTGCGATCATTGCAGTGGCAGATGCCTATGACGCTATGACGTCAAACAGGAGCTACCGTAAACTGCTTCCTCAGGAAACAGTGAAACAGGAAATCGAGAAAGGTCTTGGAACCCAGTTTAACCCGAAATGGGGAAAGATCATGCTCAAACTGATAGAAAAGGACAAAGATTACAAAATGCACCAATAAGAAAGAGGCAAAAAAAGCCGTTACATGTCAGGTGTCCCAACATGTAACGGCTTTCGCATGTAATAAGGTAGTCATTTAATATTTCTATCAAAAAAACATTACTCTTCCTCCTTGACATACAAATAGGTATAAGAATCAGTATCTGGGAAATGCAGGCGGATACATCCGCTTTTCTTTTCCAGATCCTTACGAGAGCATACCCCTACCTCAGCTACCTCAGAGTTCTCCTTACAGTATGAAGATACAATATCACGAGCTTTCCGTTCTACATAAGCCCAGGCTTCATCGAACGTATCATGGTGAACGCAGGCTTCTTTTTCTGAAGTACATTCTGTTGAAACCCATGTCTTATCCGCGGATTTTATGACAAGCAGTTTCTTCACATCATCCACGAATTTCATATTTGGCATAGAACTCTTTAGTTCATCGGAGACAAGTGTTAAAGCTCTTTCGTATGCTATGTCTCTACTGTATGCTTTTACAGTATATATCCCTAGATAATTCTGCTGTTCCTTATTTGATAAGTATACTTCGAAATGATATTCTTTAGAAAAAAATTTCGGGAAAACACACCAGCTGTTCATTGTATTAAGTACAGAATCTGGTATGCTTGCGTATAGCGCTCCAAAAACATCATCCGGGATATCTCTTTTTTTCTTGCGCAATTCGTAATTTATCTCTGAACTTAAACGTTCTGCATATTGCAAGAAAAAAGTTTTAATAGAATCCTCCTTGTCTTTTACCTCATATTGTTTTTTCATGTTTTATCTCCTTTCGTGTTTTTATTATAAAATAGAATATGAAAAAATAACAGCAAAAAAAAAATTGTCTAACGGAGAGAAAGAAGGTTGTTGTTAGCCATTTTTCGGATAAATTTCAGGGAGGGAATGACTCGTTGTGAATCATACCCTCCCTGCTTTGGAACTATCTGTTTCCCGACAGTTCATTTTTGATCAGTGGAGCCACCACATCCACCACAGACCACTGATGTTAGTCGCATACATCCAATCGAACATATCTCTCACCTCCTCTCTGCATCTACCACTGGGATTGGCAAAACGCTCGAAGACTTACTCGATATTCAAGAAAACAATTATCAAGAGCCTGACTTTGGTGAATACGAATTAAAAGCATCTCGTTCCAACTCAAACAGCATGCTCATTCTTTTCACAAAATCACCGCTTCCAAAGGGTGCCAACACAAGATTAAGGTTGATGTATGGTTATGCAAGTTCTGCACATGATAATAATGAAAAAGTTTTACATGCAACACTAAATGCAAGAAATTTCACCAACATTGCTAATACCGGAAACGCATTAAAAGTCGATTATGTTGTTCAATCACCTTCTGACCTAATACTTATAGAATCTCAGCAAGGAAAACTCTCGATATTTTGATACTTCTTTACTATTGAAATAATATTCCTACTAATTGGATAAACCATCACTGCCGGATAATTGTGGATACTATGAGTCAATTCTTTTGTATCTTCATTTTTAAAGTCCCAAAAATCAGCTGGCAACTTATCAAACTCTTTTACTAATTGATCGTCTACTATACCTAACTCTTCCATTTAAGCCTCCATAAATCTATTTTTTGATTTCAACTGTACAAATTGTGTCATTATGCCAACCACCATGAGGAACTAACAATATTCGGCTTATTTCAAAACCATTAGTTTTTCCTATACCACCACTATTCCATCCAAATGTGATAACCTTCCCCCCCCCGTTTTTAAAATTCTTGAGATCTCTTTTTTATGTTTCGACCAAAAAGATGCTTTAGTTGTATCCCATGTAACATTATATCCAAAATCATTGTAACATTCACTAACCTGTCTTGGAGAAAAAGGCGGGTCATAAAGCACTCCATCAATAGACTTATCATCAAATAATCGTAAAAAATCTAACGCATCCATATGATATGTTGTATCAAATTCAGGATTTAAATCATTTGTTATCTGTGCAAATTTATTTGTATTAGCAAAAGGATCTATCCATAGTCCTTCTGTTATCTCTTCTGTAAGCATCTCCTTAATAGGCTTTATTTGAAATGTATTTTTACTCGGCATTGCCCATATTCTATCTATTCTCATTCTAGTTTCTCCAATTTATTTTTAAGTATTTGTGATATGACATTTATTCTCTTTTTCCCACACTGTTGCTGAATAATTTTTGTAAACTGACCATCTTTAAATAACTTTTCTTTGTTGTTCTCGTAAAGAGTCAATATATCTTCTTTCATTTCTTTTTCAGAAAATTTTCCACACCAATACTCGTCAATGATTCCATTTATCACAAATGCAACGTCTCCTTGATTTTTACAATATGTTCTATATTTCAATATATAGTCACCTCCACATATAACATATTAGCCATGAGCAAAACTCCACACATTCAGTATTTATGCGGGTTTGCGAGGCATGGCAACTTCATTAATCACTTCAAATTTATAGTAACAATCAGCTCCAAATGATATAATTAAGTTGTCAAAATCAATTCACCGAAAGGAGCTGATTGTTATCTATCGTCAAGAAATTTTGAAAGACATTCGTCTTTTCACTTCACAACCAGTTGCAAAGTTTTATGATTCTCTTTTTTGAATCTTGATTTATCCTTTGTTCCGGAATTCCCCAAGACAGGAAGGAAAGGCTTTTCAAATCACGCTATGATTTGTTCCTTTATTGTCATGAAATGCGAAGGCTTCTCCATGATTTCCGATCTTGTCGATTATCTTCACAATAATCTTCTGATTGCGCATTTTTGTGGCTTTGATATTTCTCGTCCACTTCCTTCTTATTGGACTTTTGATCGCTTCCTGAAAAATTTCGATAACAAAGTTCTCTCTGAAATCATGAAAACTCAGGTGTTATTCCTTTCTAAAGAAGGTATTGTAGACACTTCTTTTATTGGCTTAGATTCAACCCCTGTCTCTGCAAATACTTCACAGAATAATCCGAAATCTTTTCTCTCAAATAAGTTTAAACCCGGAAATCAACCAAGGGCGGATTCGGATTGTAAACTCGGCGTCCACACTGCATCCAATCAAACGAACGAGAAAAATATGAATTCTATTAGGGCTATAAAAATCATGTCCTTGTAGACTGTATTTCAGGTCTTCCTATTTATGAAATGACCACAACCGCAGAAGTTCATGATGCTACCGTCGCTTTAGATATCCTTGCTGCTACCCATTCCTTTCAACCAATAACGGACTGCTCATTCCTTGCCGACAAAGGTTACGATGTCAAAAATATCTACAATCAGGTTAAGGATCTTTACAATGGAGAATGTATCATTCCATTAAACAAACGTAATTCCAAAAATCCGAAACTTCTTCCTCAAGGGAATCCCATTTGCGAAGCAGGGCTTGCCATGTGGAAGGATGGTAAGTTTTCCGATTGTGGTCGTACCCGTCAAAAGTTTTGTTGTCCTCTAAAATCAAGTAAAGATACCGTTTGCCCATGCCACCACAAAAATTTCTATAATGGTAAAAAGCATCGTGGCTGTACGAAATATCTCACCATTCCTGATGATTTAAGACTTTCCATTGATAGGGACAGCAAATATTTTGAAAGTAATTATTCACTCCGCACAGAATGTGAACGCTATAATTCGCGTTTTAAAAATACTGGTCAGGAGCGGATGTGGGTGAGAAATAAAGCGTCTGTTACAAACTTAAACACACTTGCCCATATCAGTTTACTGGCAGTTGCCGTTGCCGCAATCACTAGACATTCCGGTCAGTCTTATCGCAAACTAAAAACAATAAAACGAATTGCTTGATTAAAAATTTCTCATAGTCTTATGATTTCGTAAGTTTTGGACTTACGTTAGCTTTGCTATGCCATAAAATCGTAACCTCAAACTTTATGGAAACTAACTGCCACGTCCTACTTTTGAATTAATGTGTTTTGCTCATCTCTACATCTATCATGCAAAAAAGACGGTAAAAACAAAAAATCTCATTGTAAAATGATTTTTTCATAAATCTTTTTGATCTTCATATTTCATTTGAAATGTTGAAAACGAAAGGAGAAAATTATGACCTGTTCATACTGCCAGCTCGCCGGATGCTGCTCCGGCATTGGCGCATGTGCTGCCAATCAAAAATACCTGAAAGCTTATCTTCAGAGACATCCCGGAAAGATCGTATCCGGAAATCTTGCAAGACAGATCTGTAACCTGGGAAAACAGGAGGAAGATGCCAGAAAATTAAAGGAGATCAAAGAATCCCTGTATTTTCTTGCAGAACAGAAACAGACGAATCTGTTCCGTATGGCAAGAAGGCTCCTGGATCACCACGGAAATCCGTCCCTTGTAAGGGAGATTCAGGAGGAAGCATGGAAGCTTACCAGCCATCCGGAGATCCTTCTGGACGAAGATGAATTGAAATATGCCCTTCTGGTCTGATCTTTGCTCATACGCTTTTGTGGCGTATGAGCATTTCTTTTGCCTCAAACCGATACCATCCTTTTGCCTCAAAACTGCAATCGGATTCCATTGGTGTCCATTTCTGCTTTTTCCAGTTGTAGAAACCTTTTTGATACATCAGCATGAGAAGCACTGTGTTAAACTGTTTTTCTGTCTCGCAGTAATATGCCCCGTTATTTTCCTTAATGCCAAGCTGCTGTACTTTTTGGGCCCATCCCAGGTATTTTTCATGCACGTCTGCTTCGCTCCTGTCACGAAACCTCTTTCTGTCAGAAGTAATATAGACCGTTTGTTTCAAATTTCCTTGTTCTTCTCGTACTGCCATGGAAAACTCCTTTCACAAAAAATACGACTGCAATATGTAGAAACTATGATATTCATGAAAATAGCATCGTTTTGTTTTGCTCCCAAATATGTCCTGAGAAAGCATCATACATCCCTGCGGTTATAGAACATGGCAGATTCAGCCTTTTTTCCGTTTTGACCAGTTCCTCAAAGGAAATGTTTTCTGCACATTTTTTAAGGTCGATCCTCTGGAGGACTTTTTTGGTAAAGGGCCTTTTTGCATCCGGGAAGGATATACTGAGCAGGAATTTCTGCACTTTCTCACTGTTTAACATAAGCATACAGGTATACGCATCCGCATAGTTATCGAAAGGCAGGAAGTAGGAAGTGTCATCCACCATGACGGGCTTTTCACTATACAGAAGTGAAAATAACGGTTTTTTATAAAATCCTGAAACCCCAACCTTATATTTTGCAAAGGAATACTCACCTACCCCAAACATGCTGAACGCCGGAGCTCCGGTATAAATACTGCTCTTCCTGCTGTCAAACACTGTTTTCCTGTCATTTAAGTATTTCCACGTTTGCGGAGCAAGCTCTTTGATATACTCCGTTTCCTCCCTCGGTTTTTTCTGTGTCACAAGAACGTATTTTTTAAATCTGTCATGGATGACAGGGGTCTTGAAAGAGCTGCTTTTGATCAGCGGATAGATTAAAGCATCCTCCAGCTCGACAGTTTCTTTATTTTTGTTTCGATAAAAGGATTCTCCCGTCTTTTCCAATTCCATCAGACGGGCACAGTCATGTTTGACACCCTGCCTCCACTCAAAACAGCATTTTCCTTCAAGGTCAGGGACATCTTCTTTTACAGAACACAGCCGCCCGTTTTTAAATGAAATGGTTTCGCAAACGTGATCAGGGTAATTGATATCATATACCTCACAGTTACGGCATTTGGAATCATCTGTGGACATTTTTATATACAGAAGGCAGGCAGAGGCGTTGATACGGAACACCTTTAAGGAATCAAACGTATACATCCTGACAAGATCAACAGGGACATCGTTTCTGTCCAGTTCAAGCAGCACATTCCTGGCTACGGATGTTTTGCAGAGCATGGCGATACTCACATTTTTCCCAATCGATCCTTCGATCAGCTTCAGGATGACATATTCGCAGATATCGAAGTTGCTGGCTCCGGTCAGTGCATCCGTTCCGCTCAGACCTTTAAAATTGACCTTTTGTGGAAGGTTGAATTTCAGGTTGGCATTCATTGCCCAGGGTGGGTTTCCGATAAAAAGCGTTTCATCCTTGAGATGCTTTGTTACTTCATATGAGAAGAAATTCCCATGGGTTACGCCAAGCCGCGGATCCCTGATACGTTCTCTGCATTTACCACAATACTCTTTGTTGATCTCCACTCCCACCGCTTCTTTTACATTATCGAAAACATTTAATGCTGCTTTTAGAAAATTTCCGACTCCGCATGTCGGATCAATGACGACAGCAGGACTTATCTTCAGCTTATCCTTTAACAGGTTACATACTTTTACAGCAAAATACCCCGGGGTCTGGTAATCCCCAAACTCTTTTTTTATATCATTTCGAACCATCATTTTCCTCCTCTTTTTCATCCAGTATGACAAAAAATGAAAAAGGTAATTTTCAGTACGAAATTTTTATTAATTCCGGTGTAATGCATTTTATCCATGAATTCAAACAACGAAAGGAGAAAATATTATGAGTAAAAAAACGAATCAGCCTAACATGATCTGTCCTTGCTGCGGAGGCCGCGAATTCATCACCCCCGCTACTGTTACCCAGGACTGGAAGGTAAGCTTCGGAGGAGATTTTCTGGAAGAAGTCTCAAGCTGCAATGACGTTCTCTGCGAACCTAACACTGACAATATCTGGAGCTGTTTTCGCTGCGGAGGGGAAGCCGTTTCCCTGAATGATTTCGGTATCGACCATGATCCTAATGATCTCGTGTTTGAGGTCGAAGGGCCGGACGATTTCATCCTGAACTGGAAAAACATTGGGAAATTCTTTTACCTCGCCTTGTATGCTAGTTATGGGGAAGCAGAGGAAGGAAATCTTACCGTAGGTTACTCTGTCTACGACAAAGACAGAAAGCTTCTTGACGGTGGCGATTATGAATATCCTCAGGAGGTAGATACGGACACGGTTGCTGACCGGTTCGATGAAGTGATGGATTTTATCTTCTGGGACGGAATGATGGAAAGTGAAGAGGCTGTAAAACTTAAGATCAGGGTATCTGATCTTGAGAGAGATGATTTTGATGACTGATTTTTGGCAGGGAATGTTCCCTGCCATATTTAAAAAAGTGAATTCGAATTCACTTTTTTGGTTAACCATAATAATATTATGTAATTTACACTGCAGCAAAACCTATCAGTTGAGGTAGAATACCACGTCCATAGGATATAATCTTGTTATACCGCATGGGGGGGGGGGAGGATGGAGACTTCATGACCGTTAACCGGATATCAAGAATCCCAACGTTACCTTATATGGAAATGGGATTTCACCGATTAAAAAATCCCCACAGAGGAAACTTGATGGTTTTTCCGCGGAGATATAATGTATTTCCAATTACTTTTTCGGTTTTGACAGGATCAACTGGAAATCTCCTGCATCAATCAGAGCCAGTACTTTCTTTACAAACTGTGTGGAAACCAGCTCTGTGATTTCATGGCCTTCTGTTTGAAGCTGATCGATTTTAACGATTTCCAGGTTGTACTTAGAAATATCTTTTTCTTCGATCGGGGAGTGGAAGGTTTTTGTACCATTAATATCGTAGAACAGGTAGTAATGATATTCCGGGTGTTTTTTGTCTTCCACATCTCCAAACCATACTTCTCTGTCTTCTTCTGGATCAAAGAAACAGTTCTCCCACACAAAATTTTTTAAATTTTTCCGGTATTCTGGTTCATAGTCGTAGATACGGATCCGTTTGTATCCAATAAACTCCTTATGGATACAGGTTGGTTCCAGAACGGAAAGCAGCTTTTCCTTCTGGGAATAGTATTCTTCTTTCATTACCTGACAGCGATCAACATTCCCGTACTTGTCATAAGCATAGCGATTTCCGCGATAATACTGACGGTACCCTCTCTCCTTGTCCCGGTAATTCTTTGCCCGCTTGTTGACACTGTACAGACAGTCCAATAGCATACTTTCTGTAATGGTTTTTTTCTTGAGATTATCGGTGTATTCTTTTGGCGTTCTCATTTGCATCCTCTTTTCTTAGCTTAAAAATTCTTGTACGATCAGCATAATTCATATGAAGAACTCACGACTAAAGTCGCGAGCTTCCAACAGAGAACAAAACCTTTATGGATAGGATTACGTCCGTCTCTATCAGATTTCCTGCTTCATCTGCCCGGTGCATTACCTTTCGGTCGTGTCTTACCCAGGCTCTCTGACATGCACCCTTGTGATGCCAGTCCTACTGCGGTGCAGGCTTTATAAGTGGACTTTCACCACGGCTCCCACGCTCCCCCGAGGTACCGTTACATGGTCATCTGGCTGCTTCCTTTCCGGATGGCTGGTTTCTATGTGACCGGTTTTACCCGCTGCTTTTGTCTATGGTTATCTCCGTTTCCGGTTTACATGATGATCTGTATCCCCTCGCTCTTCAGGATGGAAAGCCCCTCTGCATGGATGTTCTTCTGGGCGTTCTCATCCCGGTCATGCCAGGTCCCGCACTGCGGGCAGGTCCATTCCCTGACCTTCAGGTCCTTGACCTCCGTGTTCTTATACCCGCAGCACCTGCATGTCTGGGAGGAAGGGAACCACCGGCTCACCTTGCGGAAGTATTTCCCTGCCTTCTCCATCTTATACTTTACAATGGTCAGGAACTGTGACCAGCCCACTGAAGCGATGGCCTTGGAAAGATGCCGGTTCTTCATCATGTTCTTCACCGCCAGGTCTTCGCAGATGAAAGCGGTGTAATTATCTGCAATGGCCCTTGCCAGCTTATGATGGAAATCCCGTCTCTGGTCAGCAGTCTTACGCTGCTCCTTTGCCACCTTCGCACGTGCCTTCTCCCAGTTCTTCGACCCCCTGTGGGTGTTTTGGTCGTACTGCTTTCTGGATAAACTCTGCTGGAACCTGCGCAGGCGCCTTGCGTGGACTTTGATCCATCTTGGGTTGGAGACGGTAAATGTCTCTTTTGCATTTCCGAACATCCCGAACACCTTGAGCCCGAGATCAACAGAAAAGACCTCGTCTGCATGGATGACCGTCGGGAACACCGGACGGTCGATCACCGTTTCCATCTGCAGGGATACCCGGTACCGGCTGTTCGTCCTGGTCACGGTGGCAGATTTTATGGATACCCCCTGAGGCTGCAGGTCTGCAAGTGTCTTCCCCTTCGGGAGTACGAACCGGACATTGCCGATCTTGGGAAGCTTCAGGTATGGCAGCCCGTCTATCATCTTTAATTCGATGTTATTGTTTGTATAGTTCGTGGTAAAGCTGTTCCCGTTCGGCTTCCTGGAGGAAGCAAAGTTTGGGAAGCCTGCCTTCCCGCTGAAAAAGTTCTGGTAGGCAGTGTCCACGTTCTGGCAGGCATTCTGGTAGACAAACTTGTCAGTCCGTTTCAGGAATTCCTTCTCTTCCTTCAGCTTTGGCAGGAACTCCTTTTTATACTGGTCTATGGAAAGGGTTTCCCTGTGCTCGTCATAATATTTGATCCGTTCAGCCAGATAATTGTTATGGACATACCGGCTGTTGCCGATGTTCTGGTTGATGCGGGAGGTCTGATCCCCGGGGATCAGTTCCAGGAGCAGGCCGTAGTTGTAGATGCATTTGCCATAAGGCTCCAGTGCCTTATTCTTGCGCTCTGTGATATTGTGTCCGCCCTTTCCTCCATGGAATACGAATACCCCGTCTACTACCTCCACTGTAACAGGGGATCTGGAAGGCTTCTTTTCATCCTGGGCAGCCTTGCCCTGGCTGATGATCTTCTTATTTGCGTTGGCCATGCCCACACCTCCTTCGTAAATCTAACTGTCCTTATTATGACAAAAAATTGGACTCATGAAAACTGACACGAGAAAACAGTAGGTATGGGGGGAGATAAAGAAACCGCCTAACTCATGACTGAAGTCACGAGAATGCAGCGGCTAATTTTCAAAGAGAGAATGCTTTCGTACGAAAAAACACTGTTGAAGACTTCAGGACTAACGTCGGATGGGGCTTTCTGCTATACCTCACCACAAAAAAAGACGCCTCATTAGGCGTCTCTACGTTTGGACAATATAACTTGCTTGGACATGAGAAATAAAAGATTTTTGAGCGGATCAATCATTTACCGTAAACGTCGAAACCCGTCCATCTTTTAGGATGGCTTCGTATTTACGATATCGTTCCTGCTGCCACTTCTCACAGAAGTCCAACTTCTTCGTCAGAAGCTTCTTAACCTCTTTAACATCATCAGAGTGGACAACTCTATCATAGTTGCCCCAACTCATTCCTCCACCATTGTACTCCATAATCTCTTCTCCAGTCATCGGCGGAAGAGTTATATCTTCTACAGGGCAGATTTTAATGCTTTCCTCTCTGCCACATTTGAACTTAAAACTATATATATAGCTCTCTTCTATACATACAGTTTCCTTTACACCCGGATGTTTCCGGATGTCATTAAATTCCCAGAATGTTACTCTCTCTAACTTGCCAGATTCCTCTGGAGTCAGAGCTTCTACGAGTTCCGCTTCATCCATCTTATAGAATGGAATCTTTCTTGTACCTGCATGATTATAATTTTCCTTTACGTTATATTTTTTCAGTGACATAATTCATTACTCCCTTCGTCTTTTAATACTATAAAGATGTAAAAAAAGTATAATAATGGAAAAATCTACAAACTGAGTGGAAACCAGCCCTGCGATGTCGTGTCCTTCTGTCTGAAGCTGATCGATCTTGATGATTTCCATGTTGTATTTATAAATGTCATACCTATATAAATATGAAAAATATCTGAGATTATATTGAATTATACGCATTGATGTAGTATTCTGTATATATCCTATATATTACATAAGAAAGGGGAAATTTTTTATGAAAAAGAATCTGAAAAAAGCAGTCGTACTGCTGCTGGCTCTTGTTATGGCACTTACGCCGGTACAGGCTTTTGCCGTAGAAAAACGGTATTTTTACCTTTCCAACACCAGCCAGACCAGGATCAGTATGGGAGCGCATGATCTGGACACAAACTACCAGGTGATTGTAGCCAACAAAAAATCTGCAACAGTACAGAAAGTGAGATATACTGTGGAAGATCATGGCTCTGACGGATATTATTATTATCTGCTTCCCAAAAAGCCTGGAAAGCCAAAGATAACAATAAAAACAACAGAAGGATCAGGTCTACTTAACTGGCAGTTTCTGAAATACAAAAACCCGATTTCTTCTTTAAAGCTTGGAAGCACTACCATCAAAGGAAGCAAATTTGATAAAAAGGACTGCATCACTCTGAGTTACAAAAAATATGCAAACAAAAACCTTAAGATTAAGGTTGTGCCCAAAAAAGGATGGGGTGTCAACTGCTACATGTCTTCGGAAAAAAGAGATCAAAATCCTTACATGGAACTTGCTGACAGCTTTAGGCCGACAAAAAAAGGATGCAATCTGCGCATAGAAATGTGGGATAAAAAGAGAAATACAAAAGAAAATGTAGATATTATTTTCAAATGATAGGCATTGCCGCTTCAACTTTAAAGTAATTGGGCGGCAATTTTTTTGATAATAAGAAAAAACGTTTGAACTACTCCCATCAATTGGATTATTATTCTCTACAAAACAGATTACTTGATTTCATTATGCCACAGATAATATCGTACATTGATGTCTTATATTTTCCAAAATCACTGTCTTTAAAACTAATCAGTGTTTTTTTCATTTCCAGCGCTTTTTTCTTCATCATCTTAGCTAATTTTTTGTCAAATACAACAAATGGTATTTCTCCAAGAAATTTGCTCATCATTATTTCCGCACTTAAAAAACTAAAAGCTTGATAAAGTTCAACAGCATTATCACTTTGAATAAATGAAACCATCATGTCAAAGACTTCAGCTTTAATTTCAGTATTCCCATCACAATATTGAGGGTACAGAATATATTCAAACATTACTTCCGGATCTGTCAATATTGAAATATATGAATCTCTTCTGATAATTCGAAACTGCTTATCTAAGCCTAAGTAACATGCCTTTATATTCTTATTCTCTTTTGCTTTTTCATATATCTGTAAGTATCGATCTATCATTTTCTGATTTGGTTTCTTATAATATACTGCTGTTGTTTCCTGATTGCTGATATAATCTTTTTTCTCAGATTCCATGTAAAAACTCCTCTCTTATATATAATATGTACAAAAAGGTACCTGCAGTTAATTCCGAACCCTGCAGGCACCCAAAAACGAAAGATAAAAAAGAATGAGTGGAACAGCTTTTTCTGCTGTCCATGTTTGTATTATAGATGATATCGGTAAGATGATATTCTGGTACGAAAAAATGGGCTTCCGCGGCAGAGGAAATCAAAATTAAACTACTACGCTTAATCATAGTTACAGAATTAGGTATTTTTTCATTTTTACTTGCATTTGTTGTTGAATATTCGTGTAAAGCATTGTTTTCTTCGTGCAAATGGCATATAATATACTTACCAGTAGAAAGGGGTTGATTGTATGGCTGGAAATACTACAAACATCAGTATCCGCATGGATGCAGATCTAAAAGTGCAAGCGGACGCACTTTTTTCGGAACTTGGCATGAATCTGACTACGGCGTTTAACATCTTTGTGCGCCAGTCGCTTCGCGAAGGCGGTATTCCATTTGAAGTAAAGTTGGAACGACCAAATAAAGAAACGGTTGCTGCCATGCTGGAAGCGGAAAGGATAGCAAAGGACCCGTCTGTAAAAGGTTATGATAACCTTGATGAGTTATTTGCTGATCTGAAAAGATGAAAGAAATCAAATATACTGTCAAGTACACGACCGGTTTTAAAAAAGACTACAAACGAGCTATAAAGCGTGGCTTGAAAATTGAGCTATTGGAGCAGGTCGTAGCATTGCTGGCAATAGGCGAATCTTTGCCAGATAAAAATCGAGATCATGACCTGTCTGGCGATTGGATAGGGTATCGTGAATGTCATATTCTTCCGGACTGGTTGCTTGTCTACCGCATAGAAGATGATGTTCTGGTGCTGACACTGACCCGTACCGGCACACATAGCGACTTGTTCGGAAAATAAACAGACTGCCGCCGCAAGTGGAAACCTGCGCGGCGGTTTTTCTGTATTAAAAATCAACAAAAAAGACACCCACAGTTAATTTCGAACCCTGTGAGTGCCAAAAACGAAAGGTTAAAACAATGCATATGAACAGCTTTTTCTGCTGTTCATGGTTGTATTATAGCTGATCAATGTGGTCGACCATTCTGGTACGAAAAAAACTAATCCTCATCCATATCGGCCCCAAAAGAATCCCTCTGTAACTCAAACTCATCCTCAATCCCAAGATTATCCTTATACATCTGATATCCATCTTTAAGGATTTTTAAAAGCTTTCCTCTGGTATTAATACCTTTCTTATCAAGAAACTCCGCAATACAATGTCGATCGATTATACGAAGCTGTTCATCCTCGTTCAGCTTCAGATCCTTTTCATCGAGAAAACAGGCGGAAACAAAAAAGGAATCGGCATCCTTTGTAAGATAAAAGATAGCGTTTTTAAATCCGCAAGGAACCTCGCTGTTCGGAAAGAAAAACGGTTGATCAAGTCCCAGCATATCAATATACGCTCCGTCTTTTTTTATATGAACATTTTTCTTCGGAACCGTAATAACTTGATAGTCATATTTATTATTGCCCCCAACAATGCTTACTACCGCATCAAATTCCAGACATTCTTCCTCAAGGATATCCATCAACTCATCTACCGTTCTGTATCCTGCCATTATTTATTCTCCTTGCCTTTGATCTGCTCTTTGGCTGCATCCATGTCTTTCCTGGTACTTTTTTCCATAATGAAGGAAATTTCACTGGCATCGCTTAAGGTCATCCGCAACGTACCATCCTCCAGCATTGTTGCGTCACACTCGATGTCCTTGTATTCATCCTTTTTTTCTCCCAGATTTCCACCGCCGATCTTAAACGACAGAGTTCCATCTGAAAAAACAGTTTCCAGATCAGAAATATCAATGATCCCATCCGTAGAATCAATGTCCATATACAGCCCGGCTTTCTTATCGTCAACTGTCAGGAAAACATTGTTGACGCCAAACAGGTCCGCCGGGGCAAGAACTTCATCTGTTTCCACCTTTTCTGCCTTCCATATACCATCCATATCGGATTCCTTTACTTTTTTGGCCACTGCTACGGTTTTCTTTTTGGCATTCTCTTCATCCCTGGTAAACACAAACGTCTCCCCATTACTCTGTGTGGTCATGGTTTCTTTCTTTTCATCATAGTCGATCAGCAGATCGTCATCCGTTCCTTCGTTTACAAGGATCTGGTTTTCTTTTTGCACCCATTTACCGGTAAGCTCGGTCTTATCCTTGTTGTCATATTTGATGGAAAAAGCCCCATCCTTATCAAGCGTCATCACTGCCGGGGTTCCCCAGATATTACCGAACCACTCTCCGATTACAGATGCTTCTTCTGCCCTGACAGAAAACGTCTCCGCTATGAATGGAACGATTCCTGTTAACGCCAGTACTCCGGCAAGTACTGCTGCCACAATCTTTTTCTTCATGTCAAAACTCCTTTTCTTTTTAATATGATTAAAAAAGCCCCGCTTAAGCAGGGCGATGGACAAGTTTTTTGGTAGTATATTTCGGGCACTTGATCACAAGGGAGCCGGAGAATACAGCTCCTTTCGGAGATGCTGTGTAATTCGACTGCATGCGTTCACAGTCTTTGTAAGAAGTCCGGCAGATACTGCACAGGCCATTTTCAGCAATGTACTTCTTCTCCGCGGCAGCCTTCTTTTTTGCCTTGAGCTCCGCAGCAGAAACCATCTTTATCTGTTTAGCCTTTTTCTTATTCTGTTCCTGCTTCCTGTTATATTCTTGTCTGCAGGAATCTGAACACAGAGGTGCCATCATCTCACTGGCCGGACAGAAAAATGTCTTATGACAGATGACACAGTTTTTGTATGCATGAGGTTCCTTGTCCTTATGTAACGCTTCGCATTCCGCGGAGCAGAATTTCCCTAAGCCGGAGAATTCCTTACCACATTCCTCACATACTTTCAAACCGTTATCTCTTAAATATTTTGTATATTCTTTCTTTTTCGCCCGGTCTTCCTGATAGCAGGCATTGCAGCAGAAAACAGAATCTTTGACGAATTCCTTTCCGCAGTTTGGACAGATCTTCAGAGTACCGTTTCTTCTGGCAGCGTCCATCAGGTATTTTTCCCTGCATTCCGCGGAGCAGTACCAGTTGTGCCACCCGGTGTCTCTTTGGTCATCCGTCTCAAGCATTGGTTTTCCGCAGCAGGCGCAGAAGGTATTTTGTATCCTGTCTGCAGCTTCACAGGCTTTGCTGCAGTATGCAGAGGTCACCCCATTGTAGCAGGTGAATGTTTTGTGGCAGTATTTGCATTCGACCTCTGTTTTTGATACCGGACGCCCGGTGCCAACCCTTGCCACACTATACTGCATATGCTTATGCAGATCTCGCCAGGCCTTGGTGGAATCTTTTCCACATTCGGGACAATACTTCTGGCTGCTTCGGCTTGGCGTAAACCATACACCGCAGATCTCACACTCTTTTTGTTTTGTTTCCATATCCATTTTTCTCCTTTCATTTTTGGTTTGGGAGAAATATGAAAGATATTACTACAATACAAAAAGTCGCCAGGATAAAAACACTTTCCCGTGACTGGACAAAATATACAAGGACGTTTTTCTTGCGAAAACAGGATCTTTTATTAATGAAAATCAACATCTGCTTCCACTCACCGGGGAAGGTTATTTTTCCTGTTTTGCCGTTGGTGTCGGCGCAACATAATCCTCTTTTACCTGAGTATCGACCAGCATACAGTTGGCTATAAAACGGTTGTTGATCACACCGGAATCCGCACAGGTAGATAACGTGATGATCTGTTCATCTCCCGTAGGCTTAAACTCTGTGGAATAATAGCCTTTTTTGATAGAATACTTTACCCATTTCCGGAAATCCTTTGAGCCAAGGGTAAAACCGATGGTGTACGTCCTGTCATTATCAAGACAGTTATAAACATCATATATTGCATACGTTCTTGTCTCCTCAGGGGTATAGATATACATATAGGAATGCTTCTTCCAAAAGCCCGTATCCGTATAATTGGATAACTGTCCAAACATCTGTCCGCTTGCCATGTTGTGTCCGTACAGAATGATATGCGCATCATCGAGGTCTTCACTCGTCCCCTTTTCCGCAAAGATGGACCCGAGGATATTGTAGGAACCGTCCATGTGATGATACAGATAATAATTATCCGCGGTACCCTTCAAAACCGCATAGTTTACAGCAAGGTCAGGGATACGGATCCAGCCAATGATATCCGGGTTCATCTTTTTTAGTCCGTTCCAGTCAACCCCGTTCCAGTCCTGCGGGATATTTTGGGACTTCTTTTCCGATGTTTTTTTCTTATCGGAATCTTTTGCTGCCGTTTTCCTGTCCGTAAAATCGTAGGGAAGGGTTCCATCCGCGGAGTCCGCAAAATCCGTGTACCCTTCCTGTACCTGTTTACTCTTGTAATCCGAGATCCAGTATGGCACCTGTTCCTTAAATGCCATATAAAACATAAACCCTGCCGCACACAGCAGGATCAAAAAAAATAATGTAAAGACCGGGAATTTCTTCTTTTCCCGTACCTTCAGACTTCCCATTATCTTCCTCCTTTCTTTTTCCCACAATATGCAAAAAAAACGATTTTCATAATTTGTTAAATTCTGCACATTATCAGAAGAATTTCAAGGAAATATTATGCTAAGAAGATCAAAAAAGATCCTGGCAGTGCTGGTCTGACAATTGCCATGCTTCCATATACGGTATTACAAAAGCAGCTATGTGAAATACATATCTATCGAAAACTGCCTTACCGGAAGCAACGGCGGGTTCTTAGACGACGATACCCATTACAACAATGTAACACTTAAGAAGATCCTTACAAGATTTAAGAAAATGGCATAAGAAAAGCGGAGGTTTATCCTCCTTTTTTTTGAGCAAAAAAAATACCCCCTGCAGGATCTATAAGAAACTGCAGGGGGTTAAAGCAGGGTGTGGCGTGGACTTATCCGTCCATTCTTAATATGACAAAAAATCCTGATCTTGTGCAACTCCCGTATATTTTCTGGCAATCCATACGGGACAAAAAAGAAACATCCGCGGTGATGATCAAAAGTCCGCAGATGTTTCCGATTGGATGATTAATCCGGTGCGTATGAAATTGCGGAAAAACTATCCGCCAAAACAGACATCCGGGAATTGACACGTATACGAAAGGAGTGTATCCCAGATGCACTGTCTATCCTTATTATACACGAGAATTAAAAAAAATCTAGTATCTTTTTTTGAGGTAGATAAATACCCCGAACGCAAGAACTCCAAGAATACAGATAGACACCAGACTGCTGACAAAACGGTCTTTTGCTGTCTTTTCCTTAGGCTTATTGCTTTCCTCGTCAAACCGGGTTTCCTCTGCATCGCTTGCGGATGCTTCTGCCTGGGTGCTTCCCGAAGAGCTGTCTTCCCTTTCACCCTTTTTAGATTCCTTACTGTCTTTGTCTGTAAGGCCTAAATATTCTTCCAGAGACATTCCGTTGAGGATCGCCTCCTGACGGGCGGTTTCATATTTCATCCCTTTTTGCTCAAGGGCATCCTGGATTCTTTTTCCACTGTCGGTAAGGTTTCCGTCTGCATCGAGATACCCGTTGTTTGTAAGATCCTGCAGATAAGATTCCCGGACGGTGTCATCATCGAATACGCCTTTGTCCACATAAGGGGAATTTAAGGTCACATCATTTTCATTTGACGTATCCTCTATGGTACTGTTTACGTCCACTTCCTTATAAAGCTCCCCTACCCCGATCTTGTCCGTTAGTTTATCCACTGCTTCCTGTCCGATGGCGAGCGGAACGGTCGTGACCTGGTCGTTATACACACGAAAGAATGTCTTTGTTGCGGCAGGCTCTTTTTTCAGTTCCTTGCTGCTGCCGATATATTTGATACGGATGACCTGATAATCCCCCGGGACAACCCTTGCGGAAAGCTTCGTGTCATTGGCATCCACATCGATGTGTCCCATACGGCTGTCCTCATCCAGAAGCCGGAAGAAGATCCGGTACACGTCCAGGGAACCTGCATCCAGCCCGTCACTGAAGGTTGTTTTTATAGTAAAGTTATCTGCCCCCACCCCGTTTTGGACTACGGGGTTTCTGGCAAAAACGGATGCCGGACAGCTGAGGGAACTGACGCCTAATGCGGCAGCCATCAGAAAAACAGATAGTCTTTTCATAAATGCCTCCTATTCTTTTCCGCGGATGCCTGTCTTATCAAGATCCAGCTCGGAACGGCGCACGTTGGAAAGATCTGTATGTTCTGTAGAACGGATACGGTGTTTATTCGACGGCTCTTCCACATGATTCTGGTTCAGGAAATAATTCTCATCCATAGGAGTGCCTTCATTGATCATGGCCATGACGCTCTCATTCATAGCTTCATCTTCAAGCTGGGATTTTTCATCAGATTCCATCTCACGGAGTGCTTCCGCCTTGATCTCTTCCAGGTCGAAATCACACGCAACCGCATTTACAAGGTCTGCTGCAAATACCAGCTGGACGATGACCGGACGGTTGTCTTTTGAAAGGCCTTTTAAATAAGCTGCCGGATTGCTGAGTGTCAGGTAATAATCCACTGCGCATTCGATATTTGTGATCGTAAGGGTGAACAGCATATTCCCCTTATCTGCATGTGAATGGAACTCATCAAGGACTTCCATGATCCTTCTAAGCCACATGTTCTGTTCATGCTGGAAATCAAGCTCCACCATGACAAACGGTCCCGTAAAGCTGATCCTGTTTACAAAAACACCGGGGGCAGCCGTAAAGCTTGTCATCTCGTTGATTTTTTCCAGGGTTCCATCCTCAGTGGTCTCAACCTTATACAGACTGCACTCCACAACGCTCTTCGGATCCCCGTCTTCGTCTTCTCCGGATAAAGCTTCTACCAGTTCATCTATAGAGATCTCTTTTTCTTCATCAAAAAGTTCATCATCATAATGCATCAACCATACCTCCTTTTTTCGTTAATATGAAGAAAAACAGGAACAAAGTCCTGTTTTTCCAATCACCCTGCATTTTCAAGGTCTACTTCATCAGGCTTCGTGGTCATCGCCTTGTAGAGTTTGGTATCCGTCGGGAAATCATCCTTGAACGGAATGATGTCCGAACCATTGTAGATCAGTCCTTGTCCGGAATCGGCGCTTGTGACATATTCAATCTCTGTGTTGCTGATACCGAACATCTGCTGGAGCTGCATACGTCCGTAAGGATCAAGGTTTAACATCATCATGAAATCCGAGTTATTGATGATCGCCCTTGCCTCGGAGGACTTTAACATATCCTCTGCCTGCTGTGTGATACCGGTCGGGATACCATTCCACTTACGTGCACGTTTCCAGATCTGCTTGGTATATTTGGCAGAAGTCTCTGTCTGTGTAAGGAGATGGAACTCGTCACAATAAAGCCAGGTGTTCTTTCCTTTCTTGTGGTTCTCAATCATACGGTTCCATACATTGTCAAGACAGATCTGAAGCCCCATGTTCTTAAGGCCGGAACCGATATCCTTGATATTGTATACCGTAAAACGATTGCTGATGTTTACATTGGTCTTGTGTGCAAAGGTATCCTGGGTACCTACCGCAAAACGTTCCAGCGCAAGCGCAAGATTCTGTGCTTCCGGCTGCGGCTGCTGTTTCAGCTCATCATACAGATCCCTCAGTGTCGGTACGGTATCCGCATCGTAGTTGAGCCCCCTTGCACGTAAGCCTTCCACATATTCCATATAAACGTTCTTAGTACAGCGGTCGATAACGGAACGCTGAGTTGGGGAAAGCTCGTACCTGGAACCAAGTGCTGCCTCACAAATGGAAGCAATGAAGTCTGCTTTCAGCGTGATCGGATCATCCTTTTCCGCATAATCCAAACTCATATCCATCGGGTTTAAGTATACGTTGGAACCCGGGGCAATACGGATGACGGAACCATGGAACAGCACTGCTAACGGGCTGTACTCATTCTCAGGGTCGATAACGATAATATCATCGTCGGTGTTCAAAAGCACCGAAACCATTTCCCTTTTTGCACTGAAGGATTTACCTGAACCTGAGGTTCCAAGGATAACGCCATTACCGTTCTTTGCACTCTTTCTGTCATACAGGATAAGCTGATGGGATACTGCATTCAGGCCATAGTACAGACCGCCTTTCTGCATCAGTTCTTTTACGGAGAACGGAAGGAAGATCGCCGCACCCGTAGTATTTAACATGCGCTCCATCTTGACCCTGTTGTAGCATAATGGCAGACAGGTATCAAAACCCAGCTCCTGCTGTTCTGATAAAACATCTGCCTGGCAGACAAACCGTTCCGCGGTAGCTTTGACGATCTCCGTATACTTATCCAGCTGCTCTTTAGTGTCTGCAAAAACAGTCATGGTGATCGTGGTCATGAATAGTTTCTGGTTATCCTGCGTAAGATCCTCCATGATCTGTTCCACTTCACGCTGGGAGTTTCTGATCTCCGGGGAGATCAGATCCGAGGAGTAACCGTTCTTGCTTGCTTTTTTCTGCTGTTCTACCACGTTCTGGTTGATATCCACTGTCTTATTTTTTACCAGTTTAAGGGCATCCCCCTGCGCCAGGGAGCGGTAAATTATGGATGTGAGCATGTTAAACGGCTGGTTGGACATCTCCGCCAGGATATCTCCTCTGAGATAGGACGGAAGGTTCCTCAGTGTTAAAGACCTTGCATATTTATCATCGATCCGGATATAGTCATGTTCAAAGACCATGCTCATAGGAGCGATCGCATCCTTCGTGGTAAGGCCCCGTTTTTTAAGTTCTTTAAGATTAAAGGTCTCAGAGATCCGTCCATCCCTCATCTTTAATTTCTGATAAAACGGGATATCGGAATCCACATGGTAGATATCGTAAAGGTTTGAAAGACGTTCCCTGATGGAACATGGAGCCACGTCTGTACCTATCAGTTTCTTTAATCCCGATGAGATAGAAGAATCCAATCGGGAAAACATGTTCTTTGCTGCCTCGATATCGTCTGCCTCTATATATACAACCAGATACTTATTATGTATGATATTGTTCCTTGCAACAGCCATCTTGTCGATCAGCATATTGTTCATTTCTTCCCTGTATTCATTCAGGGAATCATTTTTCATTCCGATCAGCACATTCTGCTCAAACTCCGAACTGCTGATGCTTTTATTATGGACAACGACCTGCATCTGTACTTCAGGTCCAAAGCTTCCAATAAACTCCGAATATTTACCAAAGATCGCTCTCTGCTCATCCATGGATTCAATGGAGAAGTTAATATCAGAGAGGGCATACATCCTAGAATACCCTCTCGCAGAAACCTGTATGATCCCGTTCTCATACGCTCCAAGGTATGGGATGGAATCCTGCACAGTCTTTGGGATCCTTGTAGGTTCTTTAGGAGTTTTCTTCGTATTGTCCAACCCTAAGGCTTTTGTTATTGTGTTAAGAATACCCATATAACCTCCTACTGGTACATCACGTAATCAGGATGTTTCCTCAATACGGATGCACTGAAGACTTTCTGTTTAAAATTTTTTTCTGTTTTTGCTTTCTCTGCTTCCTCTTCCTGGCTGTTATAAAAATTCTCGATCTGGTATGTCCTTACCTTTGGAGCGATATAGTTAAGAACAAAAGCGTTCTTTAAAAATTTTTCCAGCGGCATATCGTATGGGGTCACGACCGCAAATGCCATAATGGGCACTGCCAGTATTACTCCGATCCCAATCTTTGTATTTAAAGACAGTCCCGGCATGATGGCATTTACGAGCGTCAGCGCCGTAAAATCAACTGCTGCCGCGATCAGGCCGCACACCACCATCCTTGTAGAGAATGGGCCGATGAGGGTTGTTTTCACCTTTGTAATATCTTTTGGGATAGGGACTTCTATCATGGAACATTCCTCCTTGCATATAGAAAGGCTGCCAGGATCTAAAGATCCCTCATGCCTTTGATTTCCTTAAACACCGGCAACGTCGTTGGCGATACTCATGGACTTGAACAAGAGACCGATCTTTGTGACAGTCAGTCCAAGACAGGTCAGCCATGTGGAGCCAAACTTACCAGAACCGGTGATCGCATCCAGAAAAGCGATCGTTTCCTTTTTGGAAAACGAGTTTCCGGTTGCTGCCTTCAGGTCACTTATTGCCTTAACTGCATCCGGCCCGACCTTCCACTGGATCAGAAGGGCAACACAGTCTGTGATGATGACAGCCAATGCGAATTGAAGGGCAAGAGCAAAGATCTTTTTCAAATAACGGATCCCTGCCGCATGGTTTCCATCACCAAAGAGATCAGCAACTCCCACCGGGGCAAACATTGCCCTGACGGAGAGCTCCACGATCCTTGAGATAGCGATAAACATGACCGAAATGTTTGAGACCATTACTACCAGATACGAAATGAGGATCTTGAGCAGGTAACCGACAGAGTCGATGATGCCAACTTTCTTTAATCCTTTTTTCAGCATGGAAACCTTAGCGGGATCCGCAAAGAAAGAGTTTCCACCCTCCGTGGCACTCAGTTCCTTCGCAAGGGCCGAGCCCGCACTTACCATGTACTGGATGATGGTCATGCTGTTTGTGATCAGCATGTATGCAAGCGCAAGTTTTATAAAAGTCTTGATAAAATATTCATAATTGATATTTTTACTGGAAGCCTTATCTGCCATATCGATAAGGAAGTAAAGGATCATGATGGATACGCCGACGGTCGTGATAACTGCAACGATATTTGTAAACCGGCTATCCTTCATGATTTTTGAGAAGAGTTCATCATATGTTGTGAAAGTCTTAAGAACGCTAGTAGAAGTAAACAGTCCATTGTATATTTCAACGATCCAACTTAATAGTGTTACTAGCAATTACTGGCCCTCCTGTTAAATATTTGCATCCTTAACTTCAAGCCCGTCGATTCCGAGATTTTGGATAACAGTTTTCAGAGAGATCAGCACGATAGCACAAATGATAGTCTGAATAGCATCAGATTTGGATTCAGCATCTGTTCTCTTGATAGCCATAATGAACTGTGCAACGCCCCATACTAAGAGGACAACGCCCACCCATCTGAACATGGCAAGGATGATGGCGACAATATTGCTGATCAAACCGGAAGCTGAACTTTTACTTCCGGCTGCAAAGGTCATCATTCCTGACATCATGATGAACATACATGCCATGGTCATGATGCTGATCGCCTTTCCGCAGACAAGCATGGTTTTTCTTCTTTTCTCTTCCATCTCATTTTTCTTGAGCATTAATTTTCCGCAGGTGAGTTCCGCGGAAGCCTTCATTGAAGATAAAAAATTCATTTCTAAAAATTCTCCTTTCAAAATATTTCAACAGGAAGGGATACCGGTTCTTGCCCACACCGGCATCCCGATATCTGTTGAGCACTTGTAAAATGAAAAAAAATGAAAAAAACGAAAAAAGGGGTTAAAAGACACTGAGACTCAGAAGTCCAGATAATAGAAGTACCTGAAAAAAGTGAATTCGAATTCACTTTTTTGTACGATGTAAAGTAGTGTATAAGGGGAAGAAACACAATGATAAGCCTGATAAGACGCATAATAAAGGACATCCACGGTCTGTTTTACTCTCCGCGGATGCCTTAAAACGAAAGGAAAAAAGTTTTAGAACGGACAGCGTTTTAACTGTCCGTACGTAATATGACAAAAAGGTACAAAAAAGAGGCGGTAAAGACCACCTCTTTCTCCAGAGTAATACTAAGCATCTTTCTTTGGTCCAAAGTAATCCACGAAAGTTTTAAATGAAGGAACGGTTTTGTCATAAAGTACCTTTGCCCGGTTTTCGGATAAAAACTGTTCTAACTGTTCTTTATATAGATGCATCCCAGACCGGATACTGGATGCATCTACGGAAACAAGAAGGGACAGGATCACGCTGCGCACTTCATCATCCGTTACTTTGAAGTTTTTAAAACACTCCTTCCGCAGAAACTCCCCCAATACTCCTTCCAGATCACTGCCGGCAGAGTCTGCTTTTTTTGTCTTTCCTTTTTCTGTGGCAGGCAGCTGCTTTTCTGGCTCTTTCTTTTTATCCTCTGTGTTTTTGTTATGGCTGTCAGGCTGTCCTTTTGTTTTCTCCTCTTTGCCGGCGTATTTTTTGTTTTCCATACTCAACTTGTCATTGGTATTTTTAGGCTTTCCCTCTGCCTTATCCTGTTTTTTGTCTGGCTTTGGTGGCTCCGGCTTCACCTTGCTTTCTGAAGAGACAGGCCTTTTTTTGTCAACAGGACGGTCTGATCCTTTTTTGGGCGTTTTTTCCTTTGGCGGGACTGCCGGTTTGTCAAGCACTGCACCATCTTCCACTTCCAACATGGCCAGCATATCCATGGTCATATCCGAGAACGTATCCATGTCCGCAGCTATGGGGACAGTTGCTTTATCCGGACGCTTTCCTTTCTTTCTGGGAGACTCGCAGTTTTTCGGTTCAGGCTTTTTGGCTGCTTCTTTTTTTCCTCCAGGAGATTTCTTTCCACCTGTCTTTGGTTCTTCCGGGAACTTCTCCTTTACCTCTGTCTGATCCCTGAGGATATTACGGATACCCATATAGGAGGAAGCAGAGTCATCATATAAAAGAAAATCCTTAAAAACACCGGTGAGGGAAGCGTCCCCCCAGAGGATAAATTTATCTTTTGGGTTGACGGAGTGCTGCACCCCGATCTCGAACGTGATCAGAGGGATACAGTCAGCCATTTTTTTCGGGAGCATCCTTAAGATGATCCAGCCTTTACTGATGTACTCAAACACAATGTCCGGAAGTTTCCTGCCTTTTTCATAAAACAACAGTATTTTGTACCCTTTGGCAAATTCTGCAGGAAGAAGCTTTTCCACGCTGTCAAAGTACATGCTGTCCATGATATAGATATTCATTTATCTATCTCCAGCTCCGGATCGTCCAGGTCGTCAAATACGCTGAAATCCAATTCCGGCTGATGCAGGACGGTATCGAACCCGTTTGCAACATTGATGTGTTTACATAGCTGGTCATCAGACAATACTGTAGACATATTGCTGGCACTGTAAAGAACATTCCTGTAGGATGTCTTCCCATCCATATCCTTTACGCAGAATGCAGCAAAATAAGGGATACCGCAGATCACGCACATCCGGTTCAGCTCTTTTAAGATCGGTTTGATCTTCTCTTCATAGTCGTCTGTTCTGTCAAACATATAAAACCCTCCTTTTAGTCGAAAAAAGTGAATTCGAATTCACTTTTTTGGATGGCAGGGATGAACCCCGGCCTTACCATTTAATATGAAAAAAAGGCTGTACCTGCAAAGGTACAACCTGTGAAGCCCATGAGATCAGTCATGGGCAGCCTGATTTTTCAAATACGAGTCGAGGGCATCAAAGATGGACAACTGGGAAGCCCCCTTAACCTGGCGGTTGTATTCCGCTTTCTGGGCATCCGTCATCTCATGGGAGCCTGCCTCACGGGAACTCCTCCTTGTTGCGGCACGTTTTTTCCTTTCCTGTGCCTTCAGCCCTTCGTTCGGATCGACTGGGCAGTACGGGATATCTTCCGCCTCAAACACTTCCCTGAGGAACTGGTTGTATGTGCGGTCATCTTTCGGACCGTATGCCACATACTGTCCGGTAATGTAAAGCAGGTCCCTTGCACGTGTCATGGACACGAATAACAGACGACGGGCTTCTTCCACCTTTTTCTGATGTTTAGGTCCTGAGGTATGCAATGACGCAGAATCATAACCGCTGATACTGTTAAACACTGCTTTCCATTCCAGGCCCTTAGAAGAATGTGCGGTCGTCAAAACTACACCCTGGTACTTCTGTTCCATCTTCTTTCCGGCGTTTTTCCCATAAATGGAAAAATTACGGATGTATTCCAGCTCGGACTGCAGGTCCTCATTGGCATAAACAAGGTCCAGAAAAGCCTGATAGATCTCATCCTCCTCTTTTAAGGCATCCAGGAATTTGTGGAACAATACCCTCTGGTATGGGATCTCCAGCTGGTCAATGCTCATGAAGGTTTTCTTCATCTCATCCACTTCCAGACGCAGCTCGGTCATGCTCTTCTTTTGGAAGATGTCGCCGTGGTACCTCGCTACCAGGTAGTTGAAGTACAGCAGGTCTGATTCCGGCTGGTAGAACGCTTCGGCGAGACTTAATGCTGCTTTGACATTTGCATTCTCCATATACGGGAGCGGGCTCATCATGACCCATGGGATCCCGGCCTGTGTAAGCTCGGCACCCAGGGCAACAAGCTCCGTTTTCTTAAAGGCAATGAAGGCGATGTCTTCCGGCTGATACCCTGAATCGATCAGATCCTTGATCCGTTCCGCGATATAGCGGTACTCCGTCTTCTTGTCATGGAAGCCCCTTACCACTGGTTTTTTCCCGGATTCCCTTACCGGTATCATATCCTTGTCCACACGATCTTTATTTAATGCATTGATCTTATTGGCCAGCTCCAGGATCTCCGGTGTGGAACGTCGGTTTTCCGTCAGGTACAGGTCCTCTCCTACTTTCCCGATCTTCTCAAAGAAATGAAGGATGTTTTCCGGCGTGGTATTTCGGAATCCGTAAATGCTCTGGCTGTCATCCCCGACAACCATCAGGGACTCGAAACACTTTGTGGATATCAGTCTGCGGATGATCTCCAGCTGCGTATCGTTGGAATCCTGGAACTCGTCGACGATGATATGCCGGTATCCCAGCTCATCAAGATAATCCGGATGTCCATCCAGAAAACCAAGCATCAGGGGTTCCTGATCTGCAAACTGTAAAAGATTTTCTTCCTTCAGACGCTTATCGTAGTCCTCATACAGGGACAGCAGAGCTGAAAGCCCTGTGGAACCGACGAAACGGAAAAACCCTTTTTCGGAGGCTGCATCTTTAAGCAGGTCCAGATCATAATACTGGGTTTCCTTGATCGTCTCAAAAGTTTTTTTAGCACACGCCAGTGCCCCTAAACAGTTCGGGGAGTTTACGTCATAATTCAGGTAATCCAGTCCTGCCACCGGATTTTCATCCAGCAGCTGGGTGATGATCACTGAATTACGAATATCATCCACCACCATCGGTTTTGTGGTAAAACCACAGTCCTCAAAGTTATCCTTCACGATGCGGTACGCAAAAGTATTGAACGTCATCGCCTGGATGTCATCGCCGCTGACATGGAGTCCGCGCGTCTCGCATTTTTTAGCGATCCTGGCTTTCATCTCATTAGCTCCGGCATCCGTGAAGGTAATAAACAATACCTCGGAAGGTTTTATCCCTTCTTCGAACATCCTTGCCCCGCGTTCCGTCATACACTCGGTCTTTCCGGAACCGGCAGTTGCATTGACCCTGCACACACCTCTGCGGAAATCAATGACTTTCTGCTGGGCATCTGTCGGGATGATCTTCCCCTTTTTGCCTGAACCCGTCTTAAGCTCATAACGTTTGGGAAGTTCCACGTAATGACAGGAAGCATTCCATTGGCACTTTTCACAGTCCTCCTCCGTACACTCCTGTCCGACCGTATACTCTTCCAAAAGTTTCAGATACTCGGCATCAAGGCCGGTTACTGTATTTTTCCCGCCGGTATAGAGGTCTTCAATGCTGACCACGTTTCCACCAGTCTCTCCGAAATAAACCGGATCCCAGTAGGCGTTGGTCATTGATGACCGGTCCGTACTTTTCCGCAGGAAATAGTAACTGGCTTTGACGGTTTTTGTCTCCCCGTCCTTTAACAGGGATCTGCCATACTGCAAGAGAAAATACAGTTCCAGACATTTCGCTGCGGAACCATCCCTTTTCTTTCCATTCTGGGTTATCGTTGGTTTTCCCGCTCGGTACAGGACGACTTCCAGTGAGCATCCGTCATCAAAGATAGCATCCGGTTTTACTGAGACCAGATAATCTCCTATCTCCAGTTCTTTCTGTCCAGATGGAATATAAGGATGACGGAATTCACATTTACAATAACGCTCCAGACATCTGACAAGCTGATGTCTTCTCAGCTCGCCTGTTTTCTCTGTAACGTAGTCATCCTCCACTCCCTGGCTTACCAGGTCAGAGAAGTCCGAGATCTCATACTTTCCTTGAAAGAACCCTTTGATGATCTCCTTTACGATGATTGCATTATCGTAAAAGGTGTTCTTTGGGCTTTCCAGTTTCAGTTCATCCCATTCTCTGGCAGCTGCACACCAGTTCTTTCCTCTAAACTCTCCGCTTCGTTTTTTGATCTTCATAATCAATTCTCCCTTCGTTTTTTTTGATACAACTTAAGTATGAAGAACATGGTCTGTATTAAAAACAAAGCAGGCAGTTTCCAGGGCACCTGCAATTTTTTTGGGGATGTACGGGATCAGAGGATTACGCCTGTCTTTGTAATATTGTCGAACTGATCATACGGATGGATCAGATTTCTACACTTTATCTGACCGTATCCGCGGATACCCAGAGAACCTCCCTGTATCTGAGCAGAAATTATCTTAGATGCACAAGGAGAAAACTCTCTGATTTGGTGTCAAAGAATGACGACATTTTAAAAAAATCGTCAAATGTGCTGGAAATTACAAATTCTAAAAACGCCAGTAAAATCAAGAGTTTCGAGGCACTTTCAGGAATGGTGTCAAATACCTCTATGGGAAGTCCATAGAAAGATATGACACCATTCCTACTCTTACAAGGAACGACACATACCCGGTCGGAAATATTAAGGCCGACAAAGAGAAATCTGCAGAAAAGATTGATGGTACGATTGCCACCATTATTGGACTTGATTGCACGATTTACTGTGGCAATGATACTGATGCTTCCGTATACAATGGCAGAATAATTTATCTGTTCTATGTATGCTTTCCCTTTAATTGCAGATAATATTAAGGGGATTTTCTCGTAACGTATTGTCTATTACCTTATTTTGGTATATATTATAAGGGAATAAAAGAGAGGTGAGGGAATGAGAAATTTTAATTATTCTGAAATCAGAAATCAAAAGTGGGATTCAGATATTCTTGGTTTGATTGCCGCAATATATAAAGAAGCAGGAAAACAAGAGATGTTTCTTAAGCAAAAGCCACAGGAATTGGAGAAGCTTGTAGAAATAGCAAAGATACAAAGTACCGAAGCATCTAATGCCATTGAAGGCATTATCACTACAAGTACTCGTATCAAACAACTCGTGGAAGAAAAGACAACTCCAAAAAATCGTGATGAACAAGAAATTGCTGGCTATCGCGATGTGCTTAATATTATCCACGATAGTTTTGATGCTATTCCTATTTCTCAAAACTATATCTTGCAGCTTCATAAGATTTTATATAGCCATATGAATAATCCTATGGGTGGCAGAACTAAAGGTGTACAAAATTATATAAGTGCAACCTATCCGGATGGACATGTAGAGACATTATTTACCCCGCTATCCCCATTTGAAACACCAGAGGCATTGGATAAAATCTGTCAGGAGTATAATCGTGTGATCGGAAATATGGAGGTAGAACCTCTAATTGTTATTCCTATTTTCATCCATGATTTTCTGTGTATCCATCCATTTAATGATGGTAATGGCAGAATGAGCCGTCTGCTCACCACATTACTTCTATACAGAAACGGCTTTTATGTGGGAAAGTATATTTCTCTGGAAGCCAAAATTGCCAGGAATAAAGATCTCTATTATAGTGCACTTTCTCAGGCACAACACGGATGGCATGAAGGTACTGAGGATGTTGTTCCTTTTATTAAATATTTGCTTGGAACCATTCTTGCAGCTTACAAAGATTTTGAGGATCGCTTCTCTCTCGTCGAAACGAAGCTTCCTGCTCTTGAGATGGTAAGACAAGCCAGCATGTATAAAATAGGACGTTTCAATAAACAGGATATTCGGGAACTCTGCCCTACACTTAGTAACAGTTCTATAGAAAAAGCATTCAGAGATCTTATCGCATTAGGTGAAATACAAAAAGAAGGTAAGGGTAAAGGAACCTGTTATTTCAGATTAAAGTAATCCCCCTTTAAGTTTTATTTCCCTTATTTGCGTTGCGTTTTTAAAGGAATCATTCAGACATTAAGCGAAAGCATCTCTCCCGAGGTGCTTTTCTTATACCATTAGGAAGGCGATTAATGGAAATTTTAACTGGAATATTTATATAAGAAAAACGAGCTTTTTCGGAAATCTGACGTCGGATTGGGATTCTGTGTGTCGAATCCCACAAAGCCCTGATTCAGCTCAATTTACAGTTATCCGATATACTCCCCGAAACCCGAAGGAAAATGGCAGCATACCGACCTCTGGCTGTAGGGGTCGCCAAAAGAGCCTCCAGTCATTCTTCCTCCAGGTGTGCCAGACGAAACCGTTAAGGACCGCTTCTGTATCGTCCATACGCCAGACGATCAGGGCGTCTTTGTCTTTGCAGATAATTCTTTTCTTTCAGGTCTCTGGCAGAGGGACTCCTTACCAGGAAGTTGTTCCGCAGTATGTCATTGGATGTATAAAGCACCTCAAGTCACTCTCTATCCGCGGAGAGGAAATCCCCCTCCTTTGCAGCTCACATCAAGGATTACAGAATAGTCGACAGTCCTTCTCCGTCTCTGGAAAAAGTGAATTCGAATTCACTTTTTTGTACGACACATGGTTTTTCATGTCTTCATCTGGGTTTAAAATCATTCCCATCCGCAGATTGTATGCAATCACAATTGACAGGCAGCAGCCACCGATCATCCAATTACTGACCGTCAAACATCTACACACCTAGGATCCATCTTAAAGCCAACACCCTTAAGATACTCCACCTCTTCTATCCGCAGCCATTCTACAGTCGAAATCCCTTACACTGTAAGGAACCGACGGAATCCATGCTGACCTCAGTTCAAACAGAAGAACCAGAGATATCAAATCAACCGTTCATGTCATTAAGCTAACACACTAATAGCGGATTATTACACATACAGTACTACACACCATAACTTCCACATCTGTCTTTCTTTCAGAGTTAAGGTATCTCCCCATATATATCCGCGGAGTGGGATACAGTCAGTCCATGTTACCTGAACCATCCGCAGTATCTCCAAAGCATATCCGTAGCCAAAGAGTATCACACAGACGACAGAGTCTCTCTTTTGACTTTAAGGACGTCTCATAGACTTCAGCGGCCAGTAACGCAGAATCCCGGGAGACAGTCTTTCGTCTGCAGCATAACCTTCCGCAGCCGAAATCTGACACTCAAACCAACAGCCCTGCCTCGTCAGCTTTCAGGACATCTGCAGCTGGAATTTTAAGCTACACTACAACTCAGAGAGCTTAACCTGGTGGGGCGAATGAACGTGCTCCGCGGCAATGCCCCGATGGGGGACGACGAACGTTAGGACTTTCGCAAAAGAAGAACTTAAAAATAATCAACATGTTCAGGCTGGTGTAACATCTGAAAACTATATACAATTAGGCTTGATATTGCGACAATTTATTAATTAGCAAATACAAAATATGAAATTGTGCGTATATATTTTGGCTGTTATTTTGGATGTCTCCGGGACAGTGTTATAAAATTAAGTATGATGCGTTATATGACTGCTGTTTTTTTTGATGGATTTTGAAAAAATTAGATTTAAGAATATTTTTTTATAAGATTTCAGAATATTTAGTGTTCCGGTGATGGATTCTTTATACGCAAATAAGACCTTGTAGAAAAGGTCTGCTCAAAAATAATTATTCTGACTATTTTAAAACCGTATCAGGCCTCCAGCTTCCAGGAAAGCGCACTCTGAAAGAACTTGCCGCGGAATGGGATCCAGCCAAGTTTTTTTGCATCGTTTTTTCTTCTGGCAACAGTTGCCATGGATACGTTAAGCATTTTTGCAGTTTCTGTTGAAGAATAGCCTTTGTAGAAAAGTCTGGTAATCTCTTTCGTTAATTCCATCCTCTTCTCTTCCATGCCTTTTAAGTATTCTGCTCTTGTTACTCTTTCCTTTGGTTCATGGAAATACCTGTCATCGTCAAGGCCGAAAGTTTCATTCAATGTTTTATTTCTGATCCTATAGGTAGAATCTGTTTTTGCTTCTCTGATAAGACTGATGGGCATGATGATCCCTTTCATCTTGAAAATATCTGTGATCTGTTTTTCAATCTCTTCTGTCTGATATCCCACATCTATCGCAAAGCACCAGTACCAGTACAGGATCTTGAGCATTTCTTCCCATCTTAGTTTTAGCAGGCCCTTTTTATCAAGGATCAGTCTGCGGAGGGAGTTCAGTCTTCTGATCGCAATAAACTGTTTGGTTGTCTTGAGCCCTTCGCAGTACAGGGCACAGTTTCTAAGATATTTTTTCAGGGCACGTCCCCTTACCGGATAGCATTTGCCTATTGCTTCCCACAGATATGAAAAGGTATATTTGTTCTCATTAAACTCATCCAGATCAACCCATCCGTATCCGGTCTGTAACTCCTTGATACCGGGAACCATGATCCCCTTTGTTTTATAGATCGGTTTTGCACCCGGATACAGATGTGCGAGGGCTCTTTCCAGTAAATGCCAGCTGGATTTTATTTTGATGTTAACAGGAAACTTCAATACCCAGATATACTGATAAGTATCGATGGAACGTTTTCTGATCACAAGGTTAGGCTTTATGCCTTCAGGGAAATAAGGGATCTCCTCTTTGGTCTGTATCCCAACAGCCTGGATCACCTCTACTACCTCTTTACGTCTGTTTCCGTTTTCGTCCCTTTTTTCTTCCGTATATTTTCCAATCTCAGAAATATAAGACGCTTCATTATATAACCCGATCCATTCTGAAAAGGCTTTAAATCTCCTTATCTTATCTCCGATCCTCATCTCCATGTCATACTTGAAAAGAGATGATACATCTGTGATCTGGTCCATTTTTTTAGGTTCGATCTTATTTATCCGCTGGAGCTCAAGAAGATCTTTTAATACTTCATCGCTTAAACCCTTATCATGCTGATCCTTGTTCTTATGATAAATCTCCATATAGACCTCCTTCCAGGGGTTCCGGTCTGGAACCATTCATTTGCATGATAAGATGACGAAAAAAAGATTTTTTATGAAACGAAAAAAGCCACCCTATGGAAGGCGGCAAAAAAAAGAAAGCCCTGAAAAATCAGGGCTTAAAAAGACTTAGATATTATTTCTGTTTGCAGATGTGTTTTTAAGGAATTTAATATTTTCTGGAGCGGCTTTTTCATATTCTGAAAAATCTGTATATCGTTTGGTTACCAGCTTGCCTTTTTGTACGTCAATCTTTATCCAGCTTCGGCGCTGTGCCTGGTATATGGACCCGTTTTTGTACTGTATAAGAGACGATACTTTTAACTTTCCAACCTGGCTTACTTTTTTGCCAACATAATACACACTGCAGTTTTTTGCATATCCTCCTGCTGTTTTATCTGTGATCAAAAGCACCGGATAACCTTCTGCGGAATCCACAATTGCAAAGCTGTAAGAAGAATCCATTTTGGCAAGATAATTTTTATACTTTTGCCTGTACGAAGCAGCAGTGTTTTCAGGTTTTACGGTGACATTGCAGCTTGCGGACAAATTTCCGACAGAAACGGTGACCGTCGTATTTCCGGCTTTTTTTGCAGAAACTTTTCCACTGCTGTTAACCGTTGCAACATTAATATTGCTGGATGTCCACCTCAGCGGGCCAGTAAGTCCGGACATAGATACTTTTAATTGACAGGTGGTTCCTGCGTATTTTGTAATGTTTTTTTTGGATAGTTTGAGAAGTTTTGGAGTACTGTTTACGGTCAGATATTTCTTTCGGTTTGCAGCTGTATTTGTTTTTACATAGATCTTATTGTTCTCTGCATTGTTCTTTAACAGGGATTTCTTTTTCTTGTCATACTCAGACTTTGTGATCTTTTTACTGTAATAGTACTTTCCAAGATAGTATTCGTTCGCAGCACCTCCGTAAGGATCGATATAAGAAAGTTTCTCCTCTGCTTTACCAGATGAGATTTTATAATATGTTTTTATGACTCCGGCACGATCTGATCTCTTGACACAGATCATTTTTCTTCCCGGAGCATAGGAAATAAGTGACTCATCTGTTGGGCTTGTCATAATACAGACCGGTTGTTTTGAACCATTACAGAAGAAAATCTTAAAATGGACGTCTGCTCCAGAATGCGGATCTGCTTCTACATATAATTCCGGAGTCCCGTCATTGTTGAAATCAACCAGGGCAAATTTTAACCTGGATGTTGGTTCGTTTGGACACGTATTACTCCACTTAATGGTATGCTTAGAGAGCATATCATTGTATGCTTTGAGCGCTTCTTTTTCCGATGCTGCCTGAACGGTCATTCCCGCAACAAGAGTGATGCACAGCGCAGCTGCTGCGCACAATAGTTTTCTGATCTTCATGGTTTTCCTCCTTTGTGTAAAAATTCTTTCTGTACTATAGATTATAGCAATCCGCAGAAAACCTGTAAATACATTTTTATTATCAAAACTCTTTTATCATTTTGATTTTTAAAAATAAAGAAGAAAGAAGGAGATACTTATGAAACCTTTAAAATCGCTGTTGGCTGTCAGCCTCTCCGTGGCAATGCTCTTCTCAGTTCCTGTTTCAGGGATCACAGGCATGGAGCCTCAGACTGTGGAAGCTGCCACAAAAAGCTGTAAGCTGAACAGATCATCCGTTACCATGAACGCAGGATCCAGCACCCGCCTGACCTTAAGTAATGCCGTATCAGGCAAAATAGTCTGGAGATCCTCAAACACAAAAATTGCCACTGTGACCAACGGTACCGTCAAAGGAAAAAAGGCTGGCTCCACATACATCTACGCAGTATATGGAGGAAGGACCTACAAATGCAGGGTAACAATCAAAGAAGCCAAAACACCTGTACTCAACAAAACCTCTCTGACATTAAATCTGGATGGCCATTACAATCTCGTATTAAAAAATGCTCCCGGAAAAGCAACATGGAAGTCCTCTAATCCATCTGTTGCTTCTGTAGATGACGGATTTGTATATGCGAGAGAAAAAGGCAACGCAACCATTACGGCAAGATACGGAGGAAAAAAATATACCTGTCGTATTACTGTATTAAATACTAGGATCGAGCTCAATTATGAAGCAGTGGATGTCAGGCTGGGTCATCCCTTACAGCTGAAGCTTAAGAATGCATCCGGTCCAATTACGTGGAGCTCTGAAAACCCGAAAGTGGCAACTGTAGATAAAAATGGAAAAGTAACCGGAATCAGAAAAGGTTGCATTTATATTACCGCAAAATATAAAGGAAGACCATATCGGTGTGAAGTATACGTGGTAAAAAATAATGAAAGATATGTTGGAATGTGTAAAGTTACATACTACTGCGGATGCGATATATGTTCGGAAGGATTAGTTAATTCCCAGGGCAAGCCCATTGGGTCAACCGGAGAAGTCCTTAAAGCAAATTACAGTATTGCAGTAGATCCATCTGTTATTCCTTTAGGAAGCGACGTATTGATCGGAGACAAGGTCTATAAGGCAGTAGATACTGGTGGAGCAATCAAAGGAAAGCGTATCGACGTTTACCTGGGAGACTCTCCATCTGCGCACAAACTGTCATTACGAATGGGATTACGTAATTATCCTGTTAGGGTCTTAAATTAAGCAGGCTGTCAAAAAACGGCCAATATATTTAAAAACCCGGCTATATGGCCGGGCTTTTGTTTTCGAATAAACAACAAGATCCAAAAACTATTTTTCTCCAAAAACCACAATTACTGAAAGTACAACCGGCAGTATAAGCAGAACGGGAATCCAGAACGAAACGAGTTTGAGACAACCCGCCAATGCAAAACCGAAGACAACAATTTTCATCCAGGCATCGGCTTTGTATTTTTTTCTGCGGATAAGCCAATAAGAGATCGCAGTCAGTACCACACAGGTAATGCAGAAAAACAGAAAGACGACTGCAAATATAAGGATCAGGACAGAAACACTTACACTGAGTGCGCCTGCGATCACGCTTAGATCCGCCCCGTCTATTATCCATCCGGTTACGCTTTTTGACATGTGTCCAAAAGCCGCGGAGACGGAGAAAAGACGCAGATCTGCGAGTATCAGAAAAATCGTATATACCGCCATCAAAACGGTAGAAGCTATGGACAGGTTTTTCATAATCCGCCTTTCTGCGAAAGACACCAATGCACCAGGAAACATTTTGGCGGACTTTCGCTAATCTATGGTTATCCTTATTTTAAACCAGTTCTGGTGCAAGCTGCAAATACTTTGATCAAATTCAACCTTTTTTCGAATGCAAAAAACCCCGGAAAAGATCCGGGGGAAGAACACCTACAGTAATCCGGGGCAGATACCTCGGGTAATATTATGAGGCAAAAAAGAAATTTCCGCGGACATAATATCCGCCGCTCTCGCAGTTGCCTCCAAGGGAATCGAGATACTGTTTTCCATTTTTACTTTCAGAAACATAGATATACGAACATTTCTTTGCCAAACCGTTCAGCTCGGCAACAGTCTTATAATCATCAGCCAGGACGAGTCCGGCTCCAAGGAGTTCGGCTTTCCTTTTGGCAAGATCATAAAGTTTTCGGTAGATCATGGCTGCTTTTTTACCAGAAAATCCGTTTTTGTAACATCTTTCCAGGAACACAACCAGATTCTCTTTATTTTCAGGAGTATCTTCTGCTACATCCTCAAAATGCAAATTCTTGTCTCCTTCATCTGACAGCTTGGTAAGCCTCAGGATAGCCCTTCCGATGATCTCATCCTCTTCCGTAACATAGATGACTTTTTTATTTGCATCGAACGTAGAAAGAAGACACTCATTGTAAGCTCCATCCCTGTAGTTCATACAGGTTCTTTCGGGCAATACGCCGATGTTCATGCAGCTGACAAAATCCGTATACTCTCCTGTTTTTACCTTACCGTCCACAAGCGTGATGTTTTCTTTCCAGGTGTTTTCCTGCTCCGGTGTTATCGCGTATCCAATCTCTTTGTGGAGATCCTTATACTTCACCTCGTCCAGAAGCCCGTAGATCGTTGCTTTTGCAATGAGCAGGACGTTTTCCACCTGCTGTCCGTAGTTGCTTTCATAGTAATCATGAACAATGGAAGCATTTCCGTCCAGACAAAAGGAAGTAAAGGCATCCAGGTGTTCTTTCGGAATCTCGATCTGTTCTTTCAGCCAGCTGCTGTCCGTATCCAGATCGGTGAACGCTTTTTTAAACGCATCCAGTCCCATCTCAAACAGTTCCGGCTTCCGGTTACGCAGGATCGTTCTTACATCCTGCTCTGTCCTTGCTGCATTGGCAACAGAAGACACCTTTTCATCTGCCTGTTCCAGCTCCATCAATTGGAACAGATCTGATTTCGAGGCATCCTTGATACCTTTGCGGGTACAATAATCCTCAAAGGATTCGTTGGACAGAGCCGCTGCTATAGCTGCAGGATCCCTGTTTTCTTTCAGGGAACCAAAACGAAAGATCTGGCGGATACGGCGGAGTTTTTCATCCACACGCATATCCAGTTTTGCATATGTTTTTCTGATCCATTCCGGCTGTACGCAGACGGCCAGAAGTTCCTGGAAAGTATAAGTCCCGCTAAGTCCATGAAAGTCCATGGTGTTATACGTATAAATCCATCTGCATTCCTTGTCTTCCTTTAATAATGTCAGGATATCTTTTTTCTGAAGTGTGTTCAGGTTGAGGAGTTTACGGAAATCCTTGACAAAAAGGATCGACTCATAGGGAATCTGCAAAAAGAGATCCAGATTATCTTCCATCAGCCGAAGAAAACTATTTTTATGGTCAACAATAGCTTCGTAGACCAATTCCATCAGATTCTCTTCATTGGCTTTTCCAGCCATCTGATAGACAAGTTTTGTATACCGGTTCCCAGTGCAGACGCCAAGAAATCCAGCCCTCCAGAACACGGACTTCCCTGCATCATAAGGCTCCATGTCAGTCAGGTTTTTCAGGTAACCAGAAAGAAGCTTCTGGTCGAATTTAATATACGAAGCGTTTTCAAAATACCTTTTATAAACATCACTTTGTATCATTACATTCGGATCCAGTTTTGACAGCTTTTCTGCAAGCAGAGCCATGGTTTTCCCAACAATCTCCGCAGCAGTTGAATAATCCCTGGCCTCAGGCAGAAACACACTCTTTGCATATTTTCCGGCCTGGACATAGATCTCCATTGCTCCGGGGCAGTTAAGAATCTTAATGAATGTCTGAATCCTTTCAGATTCCCTGTTCACATCCCAGGAATCCGCAAGGTCATCCAGGATATAGAACTGTTCCAGATTGCGTTCAAATCCGCCTTCATTACTGGAATCGCATTCCTGTAAGATTGCCGCTGCCAGCCTGGGGAATCTTAATACACTGTTAAACAGATTTTTTTTTCCATTTGCCAGCAGATCATAGTATATTCGCATGTATTTGCTTTTTTCCCGTACTCCTACTGCTTTCACACAGTCAGCCAGTAGTTTAGGATCGTATGGGATATGCTCCGAAAAAAAAGAACCTAATAATATCATTTCCTCAAGATTCAGGGTATCCTCTTCACCAAGTAGATTGATGGTTTCCACGGCTTCCGCATGGTTCAATACCTCAGTCTTAACGAGCTCACATGGATTCTCTCTCATATAAGACGGAGAAACTCTGAGAAGCTCCACTCGGAGCCCCTTAAGGTTTTTAATGGCAGTATTTTTGTCGCGTATACTTCTTAACGAATATGTCGTAACATTGCATTTTTTTACAAGATCTAACAGTTCCAAATTTTCTCCCATGTTTTCTAAGTAATTCATCCTTAATCCTCCTTAAGCAGCCCCAGTTTATTCATCAGGACTGGTTTCGTAATATAATTGTTTTCATAGCAGTCCAGAAAGAACTTCATCAATTTACAGATCACTTTTTTATCGGTAAAAATCTCTTTGTCCTCAAAGTGCTCCTTATACACTTCCAATAAAGCAAGAGTCCGCTCTCTATCTAAAAAAACAAAAGACGGAACTTTGCCTGCGAAAACTTTAGCCGCTTCCTTGATGGTGAGTCCCTGAAGTTTTACTTCCAGCGACGCTTTCCGTATTTCTACTTCTCTCGCCTCCCGGTCCTGTCTTTCTTTCTCCTTCTGTTCTTCTTTTTGTTTCTGGATTTTTTTATAAGCCTCAGCGGAAAGGAAATCCCGGTCAAGGGAATCCTGATATCCAAAATCACGCTGTTTTAAGATCCGGTACCATTCCTGGGCGGTTTTTTCCCCGAGTATGAATCTTGTTTCCGTATTTGCAATCAATCCTGCCATCAAAAGGTCAAGCCGGCAGATGTAAGGAATACGGACACAGAGTTCACACACAAGCCCCAGGAGAAGTTTCTTTTCTTCCGGAGAAAAACGCTGGAAGCAGGTGTCGGTCGACTTATTTGCATAAGCCAGACTTACCATCCAGCTGTCCTTGACAGCTGATTTTAAAAATTCAGCTTCCTCGGAAGTAAACTGCCAGTTTCTGTCCTCGCAGAACTTCTGCAGAAAAGCAAGCTGGAAAGGATATTCCATGTTACTTAAATACTTCGCAGCATCACAGCTGTTCTCTTTGTAATATCTGTCCATGTCCAGAAAGCCGGAAATAAACAGCGGGTCAAGAAATCCTGTTCTGAAGAAACCTGGATGCTGGTAAATAAATTCCTTTACATCTTTCTGGAAGATTTCCTTTAATACTTCCTGCTTTTCTTCCAGGTTTTCACAGTCCTTGATCACTTCTGCATAGATCTGTTTGTTCCGGTCAGCTCCTGTTGAGATATATATGTTAAAGGAGACCCCCTGGGGATTCAGATACGCCATCAGGCCTTTCAGCCAAAGCACATCCCCCATAACCGAAAGATCATGGTTTTTACAGATGTTCCTCCATTTGAGGACATTACCCATGCTGTTATGGGAAGCATTTCCGCTTCCATCCAATCGTCTGGTTAACAGATCAAACAAAAGGTAGGAATTTTGGATAACAGGGATCTCTGCTGAAAATCCTTCCAGATAGAATTCCCTTGTAAGATTTTCCCCATCGATCTTTCTGGGCATTTCCTTCTCAATCATTTTTTCAATAACTGGCTTGATCGTGATCTCTTCTTTCTGTACAAACAAAGACTGGAACCAGCGTTTCTTTAATCTCCACCATTTGATTATGGAATTATAGGTATACGGAGTTTGATCCTTAATAAGCCAGATCCCGCAGTTCAGATTAAGGATATCCATTTCGGAAAATCCCATCTGTTCCAGGACTTTTTTGGAAGATCTGCCTACGGGTTCTGAATAAAGATCTTTTAAGGCAACAAGCAGTCCGGTCAAACCCAACCGTTTATAATCCTCGTCAGATTTAAACCTGGAATCATGGCATACCAGCCTGAAAGCAAATTTGATCAGATGGATAAACAGATCGGCATCTTTTACGGCATCCAGTCTGTTCAGTGCCTTTAATTCTCCATCCATGGAAAGGACGATATACTTTGCAAGGGAATAGTCCGCAGCTCCAAAAAGCCTGTTGGATGTCATCCAGTCAAGGAATCCGGCGGTTGTTTCCAGCGGAGTTTTACTGACAGATGTCAGGATCTGTTCTCTGCTACTCTTTTCATAAAGATAAAGCTCGTACAGCAGATACAGGTTATCTCCTGCTTTTTCCTTTGTCCTTTTTACAAAGTCTTCCAACTGGGTTCCGACGAACATCTCTTCCATCTGCTTTGCTGACAGAGTCTCCTTCATCCACAGTACGACCTCCATGGCAGAGATATAATCGTCATTGGATGAATACCCGTACTGTTCCATACGCTCCAGTACCTCACCAGGGTATCTGAAATGCTTTTTCAGTTCCAGGTACTCGGAACTGTTACTGTAAGCTGTTTTTCCGAGAGCTACATAGACAAGGTCTCTCATTCCTCTGTAGATAGTATCATTCATTTTTACATTCTCCTTTCGTTTTTGATACGGAAAGAAAATGAAGAACGGTGAAACAAAATAAAAAAGTGAATTCGAATTCACTTTTTTGTATTTCAAAATTTATTACTTATGAGAGCCAATTTAATTGATATGATAAAAAAACGAAATTATATGCGCAAAAAAAAAGACATCCGCGGTTAATTCCGAACCCCGCGGATGCCCAAAAACGAAAGACAAAAAATGAATGGTATGAACAGCTGTCTTTGCTGTTCATGATATAAGTATACGTTGCTTTCAGGTTTGTATTTTCTGGTACGAAAAAAAAGTGCCTGAAAACCTGTCAGGCACAACAAAATCTGCTGAATTTAAAATAAATAGCCAATCATTCAGGAGCTGAAAATATGTAATTTTTATTTTTCCATATTCTTTTTCACTTTGGGGAAAAGGAGGTTTTTAAAATGAAAAGTAAGATATTAAGAAAACTGTGTGTGTATGCGGTTTCTGCATCCATGATGCTCCCGGCTGCGGTTCCGGTTGCAGCTGCTAAAGCCCCGGTTGTATCCCAGGTCAAAGATCCATTTGTACTGCATGGGTTAAACTACATTACCGCCTACTTATACGAAGGCGATTCTCTTCAGCTGAGATCAACTGTCCCGAGCTCAAAGCTTAACAGAATTTCCGGAAGTTACAGATGGGTATCCAACAATCCCAGAACTGTCAGCGTTTCCTCGAATGGAAGAATCACAGCGAAAAAGTGTACATCCTCGTCTATAGGAAAAGCGATCATTACCTTGAAAAAAGGAAATTGGGAGATTTCTAAATGTATGGTAATGGTTAAGCCGCGGATACAGTTCTCAACAAGGACCAGAACCGCAAAGAAAGGTACTACCTTGAAAATTCAGGTTCCGGATGAACCAATTTCCGTTTCCTGCAGTAGTAGCAAAGTGACGTTCGACCTCGATAAAAACTATATTAAGATCAAGTGTCTGAAAAAAGGCACAGCCACGATCACACTTACGGTAAATAAAAACGGGACATACAAAGACGAATACCACACCAAAAAAACATACAGATTCAACGTTAACGTTAAGTAGATTTAAAAGAAGGAGATTTTTTACATGAAGAGCAAATTTTTGAAAAAATTATGTGTTTACGCAATTTCAGCATCCATGGTACTCCCCGCTTCAGCTCCGGTTTTGGCTGCAACTACCACATCTGTTGTACGAGACTACTCTTTTAATTTGTTGGAAATGAATTACACCAATGCAGTTTTGTATGAAGGAGATTCTTTACAGTTAAGAACAACTCATCTTGCGTCAAAAATCAATAAACTTCCTGGCAGACTCACATGGGTATCCAGCAATCCAAAGGCTGTTAGCGTAAGCTCCAGTGGAAAAATCACTGCAAAAAAGATAACAACTACTGGAACTTTCCGTCCCTCCAAAGCATTTTCTGTTATTACTTTAAAAAAAGGAAACGTGGAAATTGCAAAATGTGCAGTTGATGTGATGTCACAGCTGCAGTTTTCTACAAAAACAAGAACTGCGAAAAAAGGAACCATCTTAAAAGTGTTTCTTCCAGATGCTGCTACAAGCAGCTCAAGCAGTAACAGCAAAGTAGTTAAAAATATGTGCAATACATGTTACACTGACAGCCGCGGAAATCACTATCTCAAATTAAAATGCCAGAACAGAGGAACCGCAATCATTACTTTCCAGGTTTATCCGAAAAACACCAATAAAAAAGTATATGTTTCCAAAAAAATATTCAGATTTAAAGTAAACGTTAAATGATTTCGGATACATAGGCGAGGATCCTCGACCATTCAATGACCGAGTTGATTGACCTTCAAAGTAACTGTTAAATAAGCTTAAAAAAAGCCTGGCAACATGCCGGGCTTTTTCTCTACTCTTTTACTATATCTGCAAAATCCACAAATTCCTCTGAATCATCCAAGGGTACTGGATTACCGTTCTCATCAGAGCAAACGATCTGTTCCAGTTCTTCTTTGCTCATTGATCTCCATTTTCCAGGTTCCAGACCAGCGACTCCAAATATTTTTGTTTTTTCATCATCTATGACATCTACAACCAAAAATCCGCCTTCATAGATCAATGTCGCACAGTCAAAAAGCAAGTCTTCGCGATACTCCTCGGCTTCTTCCGGATCCTGCATAGGAAAATCCATAAGAACTATTGACACTATTTCGCCGGAAACCAGGCCCGAAATAAGCAGGCTGTCTCCGGCCGAAAGGATCTTGTCCCTCAGGATTTCAGTGCTTCTTTTTTGGTTAATTTTGTTAATGTTACGGTTGGCATAATGATACCCTCCTTTTTTTCTATACGTATTTGTCTTTTCTTACTTTTCGCATTCCGAGAAATTTTCCATCCTTAGTAAATGTCTGTTCGGATTCATATTCTTCGATTATATCATCTATATCTTTCGTATTAAATCCATTGACATTCATACAAATATTTGTAAAAATTCTTCTATATTTGTAATAAAAGAACATTTGTTTTTAATTTCTGTATTTGTATCTATTACCCATTTCTTATAGGCATCGGATTCAATAAATTTTTTCCAATCGGATGCTTTTGTGCTGTATGGATATCCTTTTACAAGGGTAATGCTGCGCATGGTTCCACGTAATTCTTCCAGTATTTCGGATTCAGATGGAAGCTGGATTTGAGTTTTGTTAAAAAATATATTGTTTAAAATATACTCTACATTTACAAGTTCTACGGTAAATCCATGGTTACATGGAATGTAATCTGGTCCGATTGCTGCTTCCCAGTCAGTTCGGCGTTGTTCCCATTCAGCATCAGAGATTTTATTTGGTTTATCAGTCTGGTTTTGATAGTGATAGTCAAAATATGCGGAATGATCGCTGACAAAATGTTCCATTTTGTTATTGCCAAAAAACATTGCTAAGATTTTATCTTTTAATGGAACAATCTGTAATTTTACATCCGTATTATTAGAATTTTTGATTTTATTTAACATTCGTTGTCTTATTAAATCATATAATTCCGCATACTTGTCTGTTTTTACAGTTTCCCATATTTTGTGGATTTCTACGTCTGCGGTACTTGTAATTGCAGTTTGTTGTAACATTTGTTCTACAAGCATATTTCCGTGTAACTGTTTAAAATAATAGTAGTACAGACATTTTTTTACAATTTTTTTCTGGATAGAAGCCATTGTTGCATTTGTAATTTCTGTGCGAAGATTGTCAAAAATTTGCTGTAAATTATAGATATTTGGACTTGGAATATTTATAATATACGCATCATAAATTTTTAAACTCATGTGAAAACTCCTCCTTGATTTTAGAATTGCTTATAAGAAATATAATATGTTTTAGACAAGACTGACACCTGAATAGGTGTCAGTCTTTTTGTAATTAATAGTCCAAATCATCTTCCACTTTCCACCAGCGAATGCAAGGTTGGGAAGCAAATTTTGTAACATATTTTTTAATTAATTCTACAAATTCTATGTTTGTCATGTTTTTGATGGAATCATTAAAGTTCCATGGTACAGTTGCAGAAATACCAACGTAAACATTGTCCGGGTTATCGATATCCAGTTCGATTTCATCTTTTTCTTTAATTAAATCTTTTAAAATGGCTCCTAATCCATGACATTCTTCAGGTTTGTTAATTTCTGATATCGTATACTGCCAGAGCGAGCGCAATTCCGCCAAGGCCTGCTGCAGCAATGATTTCACCAGCGGGAGGAAGCGTCTGCGGTTTGGAATCAGTAATGCTTCCGGCAAGAACATCTCCATCAGGGTTATCAATAGCAACATTTTCGGCTGTCTGGCTACCAGTATCAACATCAGTACTATTACTATCACTATCACTAATACCAGCATCTGCTCCGACACCAGCATCTACATCTTCGCCGACAGTCACTTTTTCACTAACATCCTCAGCCGCCATCACTGGTAACGCATTCATCCCGAACATCGCCGCAACGCCGGAAATAATTGCACATGCTCCAAATATCAGCCTACTACTTCTTCCAGCCATTTTTCCAATCTCCTCTATCTCTTTTTTCATTTTTGTTTCTCTCATCCCTCTCATCTTTCTTCCTCTAATATTAATATGCAAAATTATGCCTGGAATTTTTCACTTTTCCGCAAAATAACAAAAAAAAGAAAAAAATAAAGAAAAGATAAAAACCACGAAACCGGGCAGGCGAAATCATGTCTGATTTAGAAATTGTTTCAGAGCTTTCTCCCCACATATCTTAATCGCAGCAAAATTGTCAATCATATATTTATTGCCAGAGCCAGTTTTCTCCTCCTGTTTTCTTACAATACAGGCAATATCTTTCTTTTTTCTCACGCCTTCCCTGACTGCATGCATAGTACCGCTTTTCGCGTCACAGTCAACAACGAGGATTTTATCTGCAATCATTGCCTGCAAAAGGTCGCGCTTAACAAATTTCCACTTTTCAGGCCTCTCGCCAGGTTCATACTCGCTTACAATACATCCGCCATTTTTCAGGATGTTTGCCACAAGCAAATCATTGCATTTCGGGTATATGTAATCCAGCCCGCAAGGCATTACGGCAATACATTTTCCACCGGCAGCCAGTGCACCTTCCAACCCTGCAGTGTCACATCCAACCGCCAGCCCGTTCAACGTCACGGCGCCAGACTCAGCCAGTATTTTCCCGCATCTATTTGCATTTCTGAGCACATCAGCATCTGCATTTCTCCGCCCAATCAGGGCTATTATTTTATCTGGTTTTTGCAAAAGAGAAATATCACCATGATAATACAAATTTTCAATCTTGCAGTCTTTCAGTCTTGCGAAAGCCTGTAATTCTTCTTTTGTCAGTCTTTTTATTTCCATTTTTTTCAGTCCTTCCATATGTTTTTGCATATATTTACTATGCCGGATTTTCTGCCATGCTGAAAATATTTTCCAATATTTCGCCGCAAAAAAAACGCAAGCAGACGCATCTGCTCGCATTTGCCTCCTCAACCCTTTTACACCCTCTTTCAATCCATCATCAGAAATGGAACTCAAAAATTCTGTTTTTGCCATCTCTTCCTGGTAATCAAAATACGAACTAATGACTCGTAGTATAAATGGTATTTCATCATAGCAGTCTGCAATCTCCTGATCAAGAAGTCCTTCCTCGTCGGCATACTGTTCTATGAAATATTTTCCAAACTCCTGTATTTCATCCATTTCCTGCTGAGAGAAAGACTGATTCCTTTCTACTTTTTTTCTGACTCTGGCTGAATGCGCATCCAGAAAATCTGTGACTCTGTCTATATTCCACGGTTCCTCAGCGGTATATTTGATAAACGACTCCAGCATGGTTCCGGAAGGCAGGGAGATTGAATAGTAAACAGGGAGCCGGGAAGCCGCATAAACAGCGGACTTTCCGGCTCTTAGTGTGTGGTGTGATACCTGTTTGATACCTATATGTCAAATAGACTTAGTTGCATATTTTTTTGACTTTTGACTTTACGCTCTGTTATTTTGTCAAATTCTGTTATATTACTACAGAGTAAAGGAGAAAATGGATCATAAGTTTCAAAATTTTGCTTACGAATAGCATAACTATGATTAGCATAACAATATATACAGCCATTTTGACAAGTATTATATAGACCTAAATCAATGCTTGCAATACAACCACATTCCAATCGTTGGTTTTTATCTTTTTCTATGTCTGTGGAACAATGTAGTAACTTTGAAATAAGTCTGTCATCGATGCATCTAGCATGAGTTATTCCATAAGAAGATAAGTCAATGTCTTCTGCACACGTATCTATTTCTATGTTATGTGAATAAGCAATTTCTGCAAAGTATCTCGCAAGGGTGTTTTTTTGCTCATAAGATAATTCATAAATATTTTTCCCTTTGATATTATGGGAGATTTTTGTATATAAATCAATAAAACTTATGGTTACTTTTTCTGTATAAAGACAGAGTTGTTCTGTAAGGTATTTGAATCTTTCAATGTGCCAATCAATAGAGTATTTTTCGTTAATGATAATGGGATCATAACGCCATATGACACGTTCTTTTCCAATATAATTGGATAATGTCTGGAAAGTATCAATTCTTGTAGACAAAGTAGGAAGATTTTCTTCGAAATCTTTATCATATGCGTTAAGTGTAAATTGAAAATAGTACATATAATCTTTCAAAGCGTTAAGTTTATTAATTATTGGCTTAGGATTTTTGCTCCAAAAAACAATACAATCAACAACATCTGGAGATAAGTTGATTTTACTTACTTGGTGAATATTCATAGGATTTCGTACATAGGCATATTGTTCTTTTAAGCGGTTTATAATCCACTCGGAAAAGAAAGCAGGGATATCAGTTCTTCGACTTGCACTTATTATCATAAAATCACTCCAATTCTATTATTAATTGGGCACTTGAACATACCGTCCACGGATTATAACGTGCCAAATTTGGTGTAGGCCAAGTTAATATATCTTTACTTGGATATTTGATACCATAACGTTGATACTCGTTTTGAATGTTATACTCAAAATATCGACAGGAATATGTGTGCCGAATCCCGTATTTTGATAGAGTATCTGAAAATCGTAAAAATAAATCTCTTCCACGACGATTACTATTTACATCATTGAGATTGTATATTCTCCAAAATCAACCGTTTTCTTTTTTGCTTTTCTTTTGAGCTTATTACTCATCTGATCTCCTTTCCTGACACAAAGATTGTAATGATTGTCCAAATCTACTCCGCAATGCTTCATCCGCGGAACTTACTGGTTAATATGACAAACGGTTCTATTTTGTCCTGAACGCTACAATTTTTACTTTCTTTGTATCAAACAAAGATTTAAGCGGCATTTCCGTATCTATCCCGCAATATTCCAAAGCCCCGCTGCATGGCCAAAAACTTTCTGCCGGACAATTATCATAAATGTCATCATGACATTCATAGATCACTTCCTCTGCATCTCTTTCTGACACCTCGTCCTCAGGAAACGCTTCCTGCAGGCAGATCCTGACTGCATCCCTCAGAACATTTTCGCAAAGCGTGATCGTGTCGTTGGTAAGGGAATCCTGATATGTTTCATATGAAAAACCATGTCCACTGACATAGGTTGCTTTTGTGCCACCGGTATATTCCTCTTCCAAAAAATCGGCGATGGAAATGTTTAAATCTATATCACCGCAGTCCTTAAGTTCCCCGGAGGTATCGTAAGGACAATCTCCTCTTCTCCACTCATAGTGGGTGGCACAGGACGCTGCATCCCGAAGCATTCCGCAAAGCGTTGCAGCAAGACCTTTCTTTCTCTCATCGAAAATCCTTGTAACCTTTTCTGCAACCTCATCCAGGCTGTCCTCAATATATCCCAGATATTTTTCGTATCCATCTTCATTCTTTGCCATTGTTTTCTCCTTCTCGATATCCATACTGTTTTTGTAATCCTATTGTACCATACAACTGGAATATCCGCGGAAAATATGTCATTCCTTAAGCCTGAAGCTCTCAATAAGAAGAACAATGGCAAACACCGCCATGATCCCAAGCATTACGGACAGAAAGATTACTTTTGATTTCTGGGAAAACCTAATGACAATATCTGGGTGGTCTGCGTCAATTACAATGTTGATCTTGTCTCCTTTTCTGCAGGAGCCTTCGCGGAAGACCTTTTCCTCGTATTCCCTGCTATTGTAAGAATATCTGCAGAGCAGCGTAGTATTCGTCTCCGATCTGCCGGGATATTCTACTGAAAGGATCTCTTTAACCTCCGCTTCCACAGAAACTTCCTTAATACCAAAATTTTGTACCAATGACCAGGCGGTCAATCCGACGATGAGCAAATATGCAGCCACAAGCATAGAATTTACAAATTTCATTTTTTTTCCTTTCGGCTATGCGGACGGAATTACCTCCGTCCGCTGCTAATTAATAATCCTCAAAGTCACCGTATCCATAATATCCGTAGTAGCGGTTATATCTTCTCGCCTGCATCTCTTCATAACAGTCGGAACACATACCATACGGGTAATTATAGGGCAGAAATCTTCCGCAGGAAGAACACTGTCTTCTCTTAAGTTTCTTTTTCTTTAAGATCGCAGTCAGTTCGTCGGATACTTCTTTTTTCTTCTTTCTCAGCAGTTCCTTATTTGCATCCCTGGTATCTAGTTTGCCAAAGAGACGGATGAAGTTGTGGACAAGGTCATATTTCTGATACAGAAACTCCAGCTGCTGGATATGCTGACAGGTGTCAGTCATCCCGGATGTACGCTTTTTCTCCCTTGCCAGAGCCTCGATCTCACGCGTCAGGTCGATGTTATTTTCTGCTGCCACACGTAATGCCAGTGTCTTCCACAGAAACAGGATATCATCGTTCTTTTCGTTGAACGGGATATTGATGAGCCGGTAGATCGTTTCCTTATCATCAGAATGGTTCTCCAGCCACAGACAGAGATCGATCTGCTGGTCGATATCTGTTTTTAAAAACAAGCTTTCTGTTTCCAGTTCATTCCATCGCTTCATCACGCCGGACAGCTTTCCTTCTACGGCAACCAGGAAACCGGGGAATCGGATACGAGCAAAATCAATCTCTTCCGGGGACATCTTCATGGACTGGCGGATAAACTTCCGTCCTCCACATGCAGTAAACCGGCCTTCCTCATAAATCCCCTTACGTCCTGCACGTCCGGCGATCTGCTGTACCTCCTCCGGTTTTAAAAGCCGCATCTCATATCCGTCATACTTTTCTGTTTCCAGGAACACCACTCTTTTGATCGGCAGGTTCAGCCCCATGCCAATGGCATCCGTGGCCACTACGACCTTTGTTTCTCCATTTAAGAACCTCTCTGTCTCTGCCTTTCTGGTTTCATAGGGCAGGGCCCCGTAGATCATGCTGCACTCAATGCCTTTGCCCTGAAGCTCCGCGGCAACATTGATGACACTGCGCTTTGAGAATACGATCAATGCATCTCCGGGCTTTACGATGTCTGGAAAACGGCAGTTGTCCGGATCCAGCTCTAGGGGAGTCATGCGCTCTCTCCTGTCAATCTCCACGATCTCATCCCCGCAGTATTCGATCAGACGTTTTACAATATCCTCAGCATGTGGAGCCATACAGATATGGATCTCATCCGCACAGAGTCCAAGGATTGCAGCTGTCCACGCTCCGCCCCTGCCTTCGTCCGCAATCATCTGACACTCATCAATGACGGCAACATCGTATCGTTTGTTCATGTCTGCCATTTCGATAGTCTCTGCTACATGGGAAGCACCTTCGATAAAAGCCTCCTCTTCGCCTGTCAGCAGGGAACAGTCCACTCCGGCATAATTCGTGTTTTCATACACTTCCAGAGCCAGAAGTCTCAAAGGCGCAAGGTAAACCGCCTCACGTGCTTCGCGAAACTTCTCCAAAGCGGCAAACGTTTTCCCGGAGTTTGTCGGACCGATATGCAGGATGAACTTTCTCCTTAACAGCCTGGCTTTCGGATACGCATCCTTGATCTGTTCAGGGATTGCCTCTACCACATCTTTTTTCATTTTTTCATATGCGATGAATTTTTTTGTCGCTTCGCAATAAGTATCATATGCTTTTCTCAAAGATTTTGAGACGTTTTCTAACGGTACGGCTTCCATCAACTCCCTGCATTTTGCGGAATCCTTAAAGGAATCCCGGGCCTGTCTGGTTTTCATTTTAAGCTGCCTTTGTGAAATACCTGGATTTTCTTCAAGGAGTTTTTCTTTTACTTTTTTTATGTAGCAGTCAATTACGTAGTCTTTAATCACAGCCCTGGCTTCATTGCGTTTACTGACAAATTCCTCAAAACTCAATATTTCTGACATGTTCATTTTCCTTTCGTTTTTTCTTTATTATAAGAAAATATGAAAAATATCTTTTCTCACACGAAAAATCCTACTTCTGTACTTCTCATACAAAAGCAGGATCAAATATATTCTCCGCGGATATGCCCCGACAGCACTCCCTTTTCCTGTAAATAATCCATCCACCTCTCCACCTGCTCCTGTACGATCAGGGCAGTTTCATGGTCCGGGTGGTCAGACAGGATCCGCTGGTAGTCATATGGCTGCAGGAAGGCTTCATCCAAAACATCGATCCGGATATCGTCCCTGTTTTTGGGAATGGTTACGGAAAAGGAAACCTCAAAATCCCGGTAAAGTTTCTTTTTCGGAAAACGTAATATCCGGCAAAAATACCAGTTGTCTTTTGCGTGATCGGTGAACCCGATTTTTCTCATTTCCGGCTCAGACAGGATATGTGCCTGGATTTTTGCATTCACACAATTTCTGTTAACCTTTATTTCTTCTTTCATTCTTCATATTTCTTTCTTTCGTTTTCTCAAAATCCCGGACAAAATATGGATGTCCGGAAGTATCGTATTTTAACAGCAAAAACACCTTTTCCTTCTGATGTGTTTTCGGATTCTCCAGTATCGCATACACCTGATTTCGCTGCGTATTCCTAAGTGGCTGTTTTCCGATCTTATTGTACAGTGTAGACCAAAGCATAAGTTCCTCCTTTCTCACCGCATTTCCTGAACAATATTGTTTGGCTTGATAAGATCAATGACATTCCGCTGTCTTCTCTGCAGTGCCGACGGAATGTGAATATATATAGTCTTCCTGCTTCCGCCATTTTCGCACATCTCAACAACGTAATACCGCTGGTTAGAATTCCAGGGATGTTTTTTGTATATATCTGTGATCGAGATATGGTTGTCCTCACAGAATTTCTTATAATCCGCAACTGCCTGGTTGATCTTCTGCGGGTCCAGACTTCCTACATGGTCCATGATCAGCTTTCGGCAATAATAGACACGAAAATAGACATCGCAATATATATCCGGATAGGATTTGATATATATGGCATTCGGCTCATCCAGTTCAGTCTTGCAGTTTTTAATCTGATCTTTCCCTGACAGAAGCCCTGCGTTTTCTAACGACTGGAAATACTTTTCGGCCTCATTATAATCATCAAACAGATCGTGTTCCAGATCGCTTAGATGTTCTCCTGAATAAAAGCCTCCATCATACTCTTCGGAAGTGTATACAATATACTTGTCTTTGTACTTAACAAGAAAAACTCTTGCGGGTTCTCCATCACGTGAAAACGCCGTATTGTTCATACGAAAACCATAAATTCCATCTTTGACCGCTTCCGCGGACTCAAAAACCGCTTCCCAGAAATCTTCTTCCGTATAGATCCCGATCTCATGATATTTGTCTTCGATCCGGCTGATCTGCAGGATCTGCTCAAGAGCAGTCTGTCCCGGTTCGTATTTTTTGTCGGAATAAATAATTTTGTAATACAAAAGCCGCAGCACATCTTTTTCCGATTTTGAAAATTTCGGATTCTTCCTCGGATGTTCTATCATATCTTTCAGTGAGTCCCTTAGCTGCAAAGTAGCAGCCTTCGGATAGTCGTTCACAATATCCAGAATGCTCATGAGATCTTTTTTCTTATACATCTGATCCTTCTTTCTGGAGCCTTCCTACATACCTGCGGATACCCTCCGCGGCTTTTTTCTCCTCAGCCGTAAGTACTCTCCTGTCTGCAGACTCAAACTCAAAAGTCGCAGGCTTACCAATCTCCCTTAAGTCCGCGGATTCCGTATAAGCCTTCAGGGATAATGGAACGGTATATACCGGCTTCTCCGTATATCTGTTTGCCAGCATCCAGAGACAGTTTCTCATTTCTTTCAAGTTTGAAGTACAGGCAGCTGCCTGCGAATGATCTATTTCAAGATATCCAAGCTCTTCGTTACGTTTTAAGACATCCAGGGAATCCAGGTACTGATATAAAACATATCCAGAACCATTCCAACCAACCCGGAATCCCAAACGCCCTTCATCCCTGGGGATGAGATACATGACATCCTCTTCATCGTCGTAGAAGGGGAGCATATACTTGTTCGTCTCTGCATACAGGGAAAGCAGGCTCTGGTTATTCTCCTTGATTGCAGTGTACTCTGCATCATCCAGATCCCCGTAAAATACCTCCAGGAGTTCTTCCAGTACATCGCTTTCAGGGGAACCGGACTGAAGGATCTCTTCCATCCGCGGAGACAGGTCCATTTCCGTCTCGATAATCTCCCAGTTCTGTCTGTCAGAATTGTACAGCCAGCTCTGCCCGTCTTTGTTTTTTACAACTGCGAAATGTACGGAAAATCCACATGCTTCTCTCAGAATCCAGATGGCTGCTTCATATTTACCACCGTCTTTTTCTGCGCGGTATACAACCGGAGAATATTCCCCTTCCAGCATATTGTTCCTCAGATCAATAAGGCTTTTTTTGTCCAGCGTAAAATCAGATACCGTCAGACCCAGCATGGCTGTCATCCCCGGCAGGAATTTTTCCACCGCTTCCATATATTTCTGGACAATATCAGCATTCTCAGTCAATTTCACTTTTAAATCTTTTAATCCTTTAAGCAGGTCTTCTCCACCTTCTGCTTTTAAAGGAAAACCCTCTTTACTTGTTGTCATTTTTACCGGCTCCTTTCTGTTTTTGCCATATCCATAATATGACATATTTGGTGGAAAAAGTTTTTCTGCACGAAAAAACCGCCCTGCACAGACAGGACGGCCAGACTTTTCTTATTTAGAATTTTTTTACATAATTTTTGACGCTTTCCAATGCTTTTTTCTCCGCAGCAGTAAAATCATCCTTTCTACCCCATGCACAGTAGCTGCGTCTGCCGATATGTTTTACACCCGCGGATTCCGTATACGTGTCCAGGGATAATGGGACCGTATATACAACATCCTCTGTATATCTGTTTGCCAGCATCCACAGACATTTTTTCATCTTTTTCAGGTCTGGAGTACGTGCGACCTCACGGAAATACTCAGAAAAACACATATCATCCGTATCGATCAGATCAAAGGGATCAAGGTACTGATACAGGACATACTCGGAACCGGTACATCCAACCCGGAAACCAAACCGGTTGTCATCCCTTGGTTCCAGATACAACTTCCCGTCGCCTTCTACATTGAAATAGGGGAGCATAAAGTGGCTGACCCTGTTGTACAAATCAAACAGCTTTTTGTTTTTGGACTTCAAAGACTGATATCCTTTATCTGTTACAGTCCCGTCCATGGCACACATGACCTCCTCCAGGATATGCGCTTCCGGTGAATCCGAATCCAGCAGTTTTTCCAGCTTCGGGCTGATTATGAGGTCATCCAATCTTGTCCAGCATTTTTTATCAAAATCATAAAACCACCGGATGTTACCCTGGGATTTATCTGCCAGGATATGAAAACAGAACCCTTCCTCCTCTTCTTCCTCCAGCCCGATCGAAACACTGTATTCCGTATCTCCTTTTATGGCACGATAGACGATGGGGCCAAGTTCCCCCTGCTTCATATCCCTGTCCAGACTGATCAGGCTGCCTTTTTCAAGGACAAAATCGGATACATTTACCTCCATCAGTTCTGCCATCTGCGGGAGAAGTTCTTCTACGGCTTCCGCGTAGCAATACAGAATATCAGCTCCCCCCTCATATGCCCCTGCAAGTGCCACGATCTCCGCAGCAGGACTGAAATTTCCGGCTTGGTGGCTGTTCTTTTTTGTAATATCAATGATCTTTGCCATATGATCCCTCCTTTACTGAAATATCCGTTCTACGGCATCCCGATACAATCAACATGCGGAAGTCAGTCAAAAAACTATTTTTCATACTCTGCCCACAGCCGTTCAAAAGCATCTAATGTTTCTTCATAGGCATCCTCGTTTTCCAGGTATCCGCGGATGATGCCGTGGTCTGCAAATACAGGAAAACGGAAATCATGTGAAACATCAGAGATAAAATCCCCTTCCGGTGTGCCATCTGCATATTCCGCTCCCATCAGCCAGTTAAAAAACGGGTTCGGATTTTCATTGATCTCTCTTACAAGCAGGATACGAAATCGCCAATTCTCATCCCTGGAGCATTCCGGACGGAATCCTGCCAGTAACATTGCTTCTTTTACAGTATCATTTGTTAAGCAGATCCCGGTGTCAATCTCCAGAAGCTGTTTTAACGCGCAGCTGTCATACTCACTGATAAGCCTGCCGGGACGGATGTTCTTCCTTATCCACTCCCCGATCACTGCTATCTGGTTTTCGGAATATTCTTTTACCATTATACCATAGGATTCATAATCAGGCATTCGTTTTCCTCCTGTATGTACTGTCATCCGACAATCTGTTAAATAAACCTGCAATCTCCTTAAAGATCTCTTTCTGTACAATCTTCTCTGATTCCTTTAATCCCAAAAGGTAATCTGCAGAACATTCCAGAGTCTCCGCGATCTTTACCAGTTCTTCGATCTTTGGGGACCTGTTTCCGCTGAGGTAACGGGAAACGGTAGATTCCGTCATCCCAATACTCTTTGCCAGCTGTCTTGTTGTAATATGTAATTCTTTCATCCGGGTCTTTGCCCGTTCACAAAATATAGTCATCTTCTCATCCTTTCTCTTGCCGCCGAACGGAACATCATCAAAAGCATCTCAGAAACCGGCCTTGTACGGTCATGCCTTTTTGCCTTTTTCGTACATTCCAGCTCACCACCACTTGAGGTATATACTCCGACATAGTATGGGATTTCCTTAGATACTTCCTGATACACGTCCTCCGGCATCACAATATAATTGTAGTCCCCGAGGAAATTAAGCCCATGACCGGAATGAAAATCTTCTACAGAGGATTTCACCTCATAGCAATAGAAGTCGCCTTTCTCAATCCCGGATACGCTATTATTGACAGGCACAAATTTCATATAATCCACCCGGACCGCATGGTTGGTAGAATAATCAAAAGTTACCTCTTTTGCCCAATAGATCCGCGGATCATTGTATGGATTAATCTTTTTTTCTAAGGCCGCAGACAGCGTGGCCGTAATTTCTTTCCTATTACCCATCATACCTCTCCTGCTATCTTTTCTGCAAGTACCAGTACTACCCGGTTCATGATCTCCCGCTGGTCCTGGGTTTTGAGGATGGCTCCCATGATCTCTTCTTCCGAAAACACATACCCAATATCAGCCAGGAACTTTTTGACCATCGCCTTACTTTCCTGCTCGGAAAAAGGCAGCATTTCCTTTTTGACAGGAAACCTGCTGATAAACGCTTCATCCAGGATATCCAAACGGTTTGTTGCCCCGAGGACGATCACATCGTTGGGAAGCCGGTCAAACTCCTGCATCAACGTAATGGTCACCCTGCCGATCTCTTTGCTGGCCCCGTCGCTCATGCCCTTACTCCGGTTGCAGCTGATCGCATCCACTTCATCCAGAAGGAATACGCATGGGTTCGATGCTGCATAGGTGAATGCCTTTGCGATATTCCTGGATGTGGCTCCCATATAAGAGTCCACCGCTTTTGAGAAATTAAGATAGCAGAACGGCAGGCCTTTTTTGTATGCGATATATCTTGCAAACATCGTCTTTCCCGTTCCGGGAGGTCCATAAAGCAGTGTCGCATTCTTATAGGGCACCTGCAGCTCCATCAGTTTCTGGGAAACAACAGACATACGCAGGATCCGTTCTGCAAGGTCTGTTTGCTCTTTTGTGACATAATACCTGTTTTCCTTAAAGGACAGTGCAGGATCTTCGCACAGAAGGATATCCTGAAGTTCTGAAGGCATACTGATCATGGCCGAGCCTTCCGAAGTCAGGATGTTCCGGTATCTGATACAGAACTCCCTGTTTTTCTGTGTTGCATCCTCTGCAATGGAAGCCAGCGCACACCGCTTTGCTTTTCTTATATCATTTTCCGCAACTGCGCGGATCATCTCTTTCTGGCAATCCGTTAACCCCATAGCTTCTCCTTTCTGCCGGATCCTCCGAATAATAGAAACAGTCTCCTGTACAAGCATCTTCTCCCAGGGGGCATTCATCCAGCTCCAGCGGACTTCTGTATTCTTCATCCTTAAGGCAGAAGTTATCATCTGGCAGGCAGTAGATGCGCACTCCATTATATTTCATCTCCATCAGATCTCCAATTCCTCAACAGCATCACAGATATCCTCGTCATCGATGACCATATCATCAATCCCACCGGATCTCATTCTTTCCCTGATCTCTGCAAACCGCTGACGGGCCGCTTCCCTCTGTTCCTCGGAGACTTTCCGCGGAGGACTGACTCTGATCCATCTGACCGGCACATGACATACCATGGAACCATCTTTATTTTCAATTACATGAGTCACTTCATCTGGCCTTTCCTCCTTTAGACGGAGCAGCTTGTTTTTCAACGCTGTGGATGCCGGTGCAGTAATCTCCGCATATTCCCCGCCTTTTAACCAATTGATTGCAAATTCGTTCATAAAATCCCTCCTTTTCTTAATAATATGACAAAATGGCAAATAAATGTTTCTGTACGAAAAATGTATCATACAGGAGTTTTTTTTCATATTATCGGTAAACTGCGGGAATGATTTCCGCGGAGAAAGGAGAAACTACCGCTTTGAGAAAGTACTGCTGGGACCGCAGCCCGCACTGCTGTCTTTCTGAAAGCCTTTGGCATCAACAATGCTTCCACTGCTGCCGAAATCTATCAGTATATCGTTGAAACTCCCGGTAACTATCTGAAATACTTTTGGGGATATCTGAATTTCCTTGACCTGAAAACAGTCTGTCAGAAAAGACTTGGAGATGATTTTGACCTGAAAGAATTTCACCGCCGGATTCTGGACATCGGACCTGTACAGTTTCCGGTTCTGGAAAAATACATGAAATAAACGAATTACTGTTCACTCGTTACGGTTTGACATTTTCTGTAAAACATTTTAGAATATTTATATCTGTTTGTAATTATTCAGCAGTCTGCTATTTTGCAGGATATTTTGACCTGTCACTGTAAGGATACTGCTGAATAATTACCAAATATTTATCATTGGAGGTGACGTTCAATTATGCTTAATGTACCGGAAAATCTGTCAGGTGCAGTAAACAGACAGACCGTTCTGACTATCAACACTAAAAAAGTCATGGAACCATTATCCTCACACAGCATAGGCAGCATCAATAATATGAGCTGCAGAAATTCCCCCCATACCCGCTCTGCGCCAGTTACAGCTTCATCTTCTGTCAGAACCACCGCTCCGTCTGCTGATTCATCTTCTGTCAGAACTACAGCTCAATCTGCCGCCAGAACTGTCCCAATCTTAAAAAATCCTGCTCGAAAGGGACAGAAGGTTTCTCTCGAAACCAATGCCCGGATTACAGGAATCCGGGCATATCTGGGATGGGACATCACTAATCCTGAATGTGATGTGGATGTATCCGCTTTTCTTCTGAATAATACAGGCAAGGTTATCGGCGATTCCTGGTTTGTCTTCTACGGTCAGGAAACAAGCCCGGATGGAAGTACTGCTTTTGGGGCAGGTCAGGAAGAGAATCATGAGATCATATCTGTGGACTTTAACAGACTGAATCCTGCTGTATCCAGAATCGTTTTTGTCCTTACTATAAACGAAGCACTGGAAAAACATCTGAATTTCAGTATGCTGAGAGATGCCTACATAAAAATCACCGATACTTCTGATACAGAGCTGGTCAGCTTCAAAATGGACGAATACTATTCCAACGTCACTTCCATGATGATCGGAGAAGTGTACCGACACAATGGAATCTGGAAATTCAATGCAATCGGAAACGGAGTCACAAGAGATCTCGCCGGGCTCTGCGAGCTATATGGGGTTCAGGTAATCTGAGAAAGGAAGGCACTATCATGTTGTCATTTGAAACCATCAACGAATTAACACTGAAAGTTACATGCACCGGCAGCGATGTTCTTTTTGTAAAAGCCGGAGCTTTTATAGCCGGAGATAATTGCGGTCCAAAGAATTACCGTTTTGAAAAGGTACTTCTTGGTCCACAGCAGAATGTCGGACAGGCTTTATTTGGACAGCTTGCCAGAAGAGTCACAGGAGAAAACATTCCGCTGATGAAGGTCAGTCTGAACGGTGATTCCGTTACATATTACGCCAATTACGGACAGCACGTTGTCATCTATCAGCTGGCGCAGGGCGAAACCATCTCCGTTGAATCCGAGAATATTCTGGCATTTACCCAGGATTGTGATTACAGCGTCCGTTTCATCGGTGTGGGTGTACTTTCCCAAAAAGGTCTTGCTACTTCCACACTTACGGCCAGAGGCAGGAATGCATATGTTGCCGTATTGTCAGACGGCAACCCTGTTGTACTGAGCAATGTTGGCAGGAATAATACCATTTCCGTAGATCCGGATGCTGTGATCTGCTGGATTGGAAACGGACACTGTGATCCCAGTGTCACTGCCGATGTATCCTGGAAAACTTTCATCGGCCAGACTTCCGGAGAGTCTTATCAGTTTGAGTGGCATGGAGGAGATAATGTTACGGTTATCATTCAGCCATCTGAACGTCAGAGCGGAATCCGCGTCAGTATGGATTAACAGCCTGATATAACAAAGAATCCTGCTTGCAGGATTCTCCGCCTGCGGCGGGTCGCTTCAGCGACATAA
>ERZ773164.179-NODE-179-length-73031-cov-9.101239_pt1 | contig 73031 bp, 72 predicted proteins | sample MGYA00511917_ERZ773164 | MGnify/ENA primary metagenome ERZ773164 (study PRJEB29015, sample SAMEA2737847) | human gut metagenome | biome: human gut; feature: human-associated habitat; material: faeces | place: China | collected 2012 ...
ATTACTATGGAAACGTAGACCGGGTCAATGTGGTGAAGGGCTGTGATCTGAATGGGCAGACCACCATCACGGATTACGGTGATTATACAGCCGTGACTAACATGTCCGACTACACCGAGCCGGTCATTGAGGGAAATAAGGTAACCTGGAATGTATCACCGGATTACAAAGGACGCTTCTATTATAAAGGGGAGCTGGACGCGAAGAAGGTAGCGCTTCCGTGGAATTTCGATGTGTCCTACAAGCTGAACGGTGTGCCGAAAAACGCAGACGAGCTGGCAGGCGCTTCCGGACTCATAGAGATTCACATTGACGCGAAGTTTAACGACAGCGCAGAGGTAAATGAATATTATAAAAACAACTTCGTTCTGGCCGTAGCGGTGATGCTGGACACCAATGACTGCTACAGCCTCGAGGCGGATGGCGCGCAGAAGCAGACCATCGGCAGCAACAGCGCGGTTGTGTTCACGGCACTTCCGGGCGAGGATGGCGACTTCACCGTCCGCATTGGCACGGACAGCTTTGAGACCAGCGGTGTATTCATGACCATGACTCCGCTGACCGGCAGTGACCTGGAGCATATAACTGATTTAAAGGATGCAAAGGATACCTGGAAGGAAAGCGGTGACCAGATGCACGACAGTATGCAGCAGATGGCGCTGTCTGTTGAGGCGATGCAGGACGGCATCAATTCTCTGCAGAATGGCATGAATTCCGCAGAGAGCGCAAGACAGACCTGGAGCGGCGCAAAGGACAGCATTCTGGCGGGCAATGACCGCGCCATTGAGACCTTAAGTGCGGTATCGGACCAGTTAGAGGCCATGATCCCGCATATCGAGACCGCGAAAGAGGCAGCAGACACGGCTCATGATAGCCTGGGTGATATTGTGGACACCGTGCGGGAAATGCAGGATCCGCTGAATAAGCTGCACAGCGCGTTAAAGGGAATCAAGAGTGGATCAGAGGATATGGCAGGCGCGGTTCCGCAGCTGAATGAGCTGATGCAGAAGATCATTGAACTGGATGCGAGACTGCAGGCCAGTGAACAGGCCTATGTTACTGCGCTGCCGACATTACTGACCAGTACTCATGATCTGGAGGATGATTATTATCTGGGTGAAGACTGGGGCATGGATGAGGTTCCGCTAGAGAATGATATACAGGCGACCCCGGATGACGCAGAAAGCGATGATACAGGAATTGCCACCTACGCGTCGGGGGCAGGAACCTCCACAGCGGTGAGCGCGGCCAGCGGTGTGATGATGAGTGCGGGAGAACTGGCACAAAATCTGCTCGTGAGAAAGCAGTATCTGGAAGTTCTGGCATCCTCCAGCAACAAACTGGCATCCGGCCTTTCCAGCCTCTTAGATGATGTGGCTGATACCGCCAAATACACCTCCGAGCTGACCGACAGCCTGGAGATGCTTACCGAGGACACCGCGGCTCTGTACGATTCCATGGACAGCTACTACCCGGATCTGCAGGCAACACTGGATGATTCCGAGGAACTGATGAATCGGATCACCGAGGCACTGAACACGAGCCTGAGCACGGCAGCCATCGTGCAGAACACCTTAAAGAGCAGCAGTGACAATCTGGACGCTGCCACCCGCGACAGCATCCGCGGTACGCTGGAGCTTCTGGATAAGAGCTTGAGCGTGCTGGACAGCACCGCTTCCATCCGTCACGCGGGCATGACCATGAAGGAAGCCATCGATAAAGAGTGGGATGACTTAGACGGCGACACCCGGTTCCTGAACATGGATCCGAATGCGGAGAAGGTATCCTTCACATCCGATGAGAACCAGGAGCCGGAATCCGTACAGATCATTCTGCGAACCGCAGAAATCAGTCTGGATGACGATGATGAACTTCTGGATGCAGAGAGTGAGGCAGCAGGCCAGAGCCCGCTGCGCCGGATCTGGAACGTGCTTGTGAAAATGTGGAAAGCATTTGTGGAAATCTTCAAGAACAGATAAAAGGGGGTTTTGGAGAATATGAAAGGAAACCGGATCATAACCATAGGACGTCAGATTGGAAGCGGCGGCAGTGAGATTGGTATGGAGGTGGCGAAACGTCTTGGCATTAGGTGCTATGATAAACAGCTCATTGAGCTGGCCTGCAATTACGGAGAGCTGGATCAGGATGTTCTGGCGGCAGCCGAAGAAAAACGGCCAAATCCATTTCTCTATTCCGTTCCGCGTCAGATGCAGAACGACAAGACCGGACGGGGCATTGCCATCAACGATATGGTATTTAATGTACAGTCGGAGGTTATCCGGCAGCTGGCAGAGAAGGAATCCTGCGTCATCATTGGCCGCTGCGCTGACTATGTGCTGCGGGAGCAGTCCGGGGTGACCTCTGTATTCATCTACGCGGACATGAATGACCGGATCAGACGCCTTATGGAGACACGGAAAATTACCCGGGATGAGGCCATCACGCTGATCAAAAAGAATGACAAGAGCCGCCGGAATTACTACGAGTGCTATACCGGAAAGCGCTGGGGTGCCGGGGCCAGCTACGATGTGACCTTAAACAGTGCCGAGCTTGGGCTGGACACCTGTGTGGATCTGATCTGCCATCTCTATGAGCGAAAACAGGAAGGAGACACAGAACAGTGATGAAACAGACAACGAAACGGCTTCTGGTAAGCCTGGCCGCTCTCATCTTATCCGTTGGAGCGGTCTGCACCAGCTATGCGGCATCGGATAAGCGCAAGGTTGGGAAAATGGATCTTGTGTTTGATTCCAACCTGGGTATTGGTGTAGAGGGCAGCTCCCTTTCCGTCACTGCGGAGGGGGCGAATACGGACCGCTACTATATCAGTGACACAGATGTTGTAAACGAGGATTCTGATGATTTCAGCGACAGCAATCCGCCGGAGATTGAGGTGACCCTGGTGGTGGCAGATGAGGATCAGTGGTATTTTGCCAGCTCTTCTTCCGATGCGTTCCGCTTAAATCTGGCAGCTTCATCAAAGAACCGCTACGACAAGGTTCAGTTTGTCAGCGCAAAGCGCTCGGAAAAAAACGCGATGCTGACGCTGCGGGTAAAGCTGATCTATGATAAGAAGTCAAAGCTTGATAACCGTTCCGCCATTTCCCTGGCGCAGAACGCGGCCTCTTCCTCTGCCGGGTTTGGCTGGGACAGCGCTCATCCGGGCACGGCATCCTGGAACACGGAGGAATCCGCCCGTTATTATCAGATTCAGCTGGTCAGAAACGGCATTGATACCGGCATCATGCGTTCGGTATACAAGAATCACTATGATTTTTCATCCCAGATGACCGAACCGGGTGAGTATCAGTTCCGCGTCCGCACCGTGCGCCAGAGCAGCCACAACAAGAGTGAGTGGGTGACCTCGGAAGTCTGGAAAATAGAATAATATATTGAGTTTTGCGCGTGTTTCCTGTATGATGGATGTGCGCAGCAAGGAAAACAGACGGCTGCAGATGTGGCCGTCTGTTTTTTCGATGCAGAAGCAGGAAACGGAAAACATTTTGTCCATGGAACGCGGGAAGATGCGGCATGGACAGGATTTGACACGCTACAGGAGTGAATCATATGAATGAATTAACCATAGAAGAATTTGACGCCCTTTCCCCGGACACTTATGTGCTCTACGATATCCGCAGCACGGAGGAGATCAACCACGGTGCCATCAGGGGCGCCATTGCCAGTTCTGCGGAAGAACTGGAGGAAAATCCGCCGGAAGAAAAGGAGAAAAAGCTCATCATCTGCTGCAGTCGCGGACGCGTGAGCCGTGATGTGGCAGAGAATCTCTGCGAGCAGGGCTACGACGCAGTCAGCTTAAAGGGCGGCTACATTGCCTGGCTCATGGCCGAGATCAAAAAGCAGGAGGCAGACGAAATCTGCGATTCCGTGGAAAAGAGCCTGCGCAAGAAATTCCACAAGAACATTTTCAGCAAATTCGCGAAAGCCATCAACCAGTATGAGCTGGTGAAGGAAGGCGACCGCATTGCCGTCTGCATCTCCGGCGGCAAAGATTCCATGCTGATGGCAAAGCTGTTTCAGGAGTTAAAGAAGCATAACAAATTCCCGTTCGAGGTGAAGTTCCTGGTTATGGACCCGGGCTACAGCCCGGAGAACCGTCAGGTCATCGAGGAGAACGCCCGGAAGTTAAAAATCCCGATTCAGATTTTTGAGTCCGACATTTTCGATGCGGTCTATACCATCGAGAAATCTCCGTGCTACCTCTGTGCTCGCATGCGCCGCGGTCATCTCTACACCTTCGCGAAGCAGCTGGGCTGCAACAAAATCGCCCTGGGCCATCATTATGATGATGTGATCGAGACCATCCTCATGGGCATGCTCTACGGTGCCCAGGTCCAGACCATGATGCCGAAGCTCCACAGCACCAACTTCGAAGGAATGGAGCTGATCCGTCCGCTGTATCTGGTGCGCGAGGACGACATCAAGGCATGGAGAGATTACAACAACCTGCACTTCATCCAGTGTGCCTGCAAGTTCACCGACACCTGCACCACCTGCAATAATGAGGAAAACCTGTCCAAGCGTGTGGAAGTCAAGGAACTGATCCGAACCTTAAAAGCGAAGAATCCATTTGTAGAGAGCAATATCTTTAAAAGCGTGGAGAATGTCAATCTCGATACGGTCGTAGCCTACAAGCAGGGTGGCGTGCGCCATCATTTTCTGGATACCTATGACCGGGAACCGGAGACTGCAAAACCGTGCTGCTCAGACGCAGCAGACGATTAAACGGTCCTCTTTACTTGCGGTATGACCTGTGTTATACTTGGGATAATTATGAGTGTGGGCAGGTTATTTCAAAAGCATTGTGCAGGAAGGTAAAATAAAGAACGGGAGGCGTTTGCAAATGGATATCATGATTTTTCTTGGCTGTATCCTGCTGCTGGTATTGTTTGTTGTTGTAGCAGTGGTAACCAGTATGTTAGGCACCATCGGTGCCATTGTGGCAGAGGAAGATGACGAAGAATAAGCTGTACAGAGAAAAGAATCCGGACAATTTCGGATTCTTTTTTTGTATGATAGGAAATTGCGTCCTATCATACAAAAACGCTCCGCGAGGATGCGCACTCGGCGCAAAGGTAGATGGTTGCCGAAGCAACCGCACCTCGGCGCGAGAATGTGCCTTGGCACATTCTTTTTCATATGATAGGAAATTCCTCCACTCGGAGGAAACCATACTAAAAATGCCCGCTTTTATGCGGGCACCAAAACAAGACGATTACTGAAAGAAGTCGATATAGAAACCTTCTTCGGGTTCTTCGCCATCCCAGTCATCATCTTCAGTTAAAAAATAGTGCATATCCAAAAGATCAGCATCCGACATACTCTTCACAAGTTTTGCGGTCATACCTTCTGGTGGATTTTGGATGTATTTGTTACGGAGTTCCTCTAAAGCTTTTTTATCCATGATTTATGATGCCTCCCGTCTGTTGATAAATACAGTATGAAGCAGACGGGAAGAGAAATCAAGCGGAACGGCATTTAAATTTGGCCAAGGTCCTTTCGTACATTTCTTCCAGAGGAATCCGTTTGTGATTGAAATAAAGATCAGTCAGAGTCATACCAATCTTGCAGTTAGGGCAGCAAAGAGGATCATATCCAAAGGACAGAGCGATGTTATTACGCCATTTTGTAAAACTGCGAATGATGGGCTGTCTGTTTTTCGGAATGGCACGCCTGAGCTTTTTGTCATTGTTCCGGTGTCTGGCATAAAGACCATAATAGCGGATCATTTTGTAGTGATGTTCCGGGATGTGCTGGATGAGCAAAGAAATAAAATCCAGCGCAGGGATACATTTTTTAACAAAAGCATTGTCTTCATGGCGATGATAATGGAAAGTAACATTTTTACCATCATAAGAATCAATGCGGTTTAAGGCAATGACAGGGCGTCCAAGATAGCGGCTGATATATTTGGTGACTGTTTTAGTATCGCAAAGATTAGGTTTGGCATAGACGTAGAAGCCGTTGGAATCTTTTTTATAAATGGCAGCTTTGATCTTTTTGAAGGATGGTCCGATCTGTTTTTCCATTTCGTTTAGCAGAGCAGTTTGAAAAGACATACGGAGCAAGGTGTAGTCAAAATGTTTAACAATGCGCCAAAAGCCGTCATCTGAAAAGCCGCCTTCTGTAACCAGGCAATGGATATGAGGGTTCCATTCAAGAGGACGCCCGAAGGTATGAAGAACACAAATAAAACCAGGGACAAAGTTCCGGGACATGTTTAACTTGAAAAACATACGAAGAACGACACTGCGTACAGCATGAAACAAGCAGTCAAGAAGAGAACGGTCTTCCAGGAAGAAATGGCGAAGATCTTCATCAATAGTAAAGACACAGTGACGGTGAGAGCATTGGATGAGTTGGAAAGCCATGGAGTTGGCTCTGTCCTGGCAATATTTGATGCCGCAAGTTGGGCAGAACTTGCTTTTGCAACGGAAAGGAACAAATTTAAGGTTACTGCATTTGGGACAGGAATACATTGCACCGCCGAAAGCCGGGTCACCGCAGTTAATCATTTTTGTTACGTTATCAATGACAACCTGACGTGGATGCAAGATGTATACCATTTCTTCGTAATGGTCATTAAAAATGTTTTGGAGTATGTTCATAAGATAATTATGACGCAAAAGAAGAAAAAAGAAAACCCCACCCCTCAAGATTGAGGGGCAGGGGAGTTGAAGTGTCGAAGACACTTTTTCGTATTTGCGTACAAGTTATGCAATCGGTACTGAACACGAACCGATTTTCCTGCATTCTTTTACGGAAAAACAGTTGTGAATCCCCGAAGAATGTGAGATAATAGGGAACGATTTCTATTTTAAAGGGTATTACAGACCAGAAGGAGGGAAAACCATGTATTCTTTTGACAGCAGAGTGCGTTACAGCGAGGTAGACGAAGACAGGAAGCTTTCCCTGACCGGAGTGATCAATTACATGCAGGACTGCTCCACGTTTCAGTCGGAGGACTTAAACATGGGAATTGATTATCTCACGGAAAAGCACCGTGCATGGCTGCTTTCTTCCTGGCAGATCATTGTGGACCGTTATCCGAAACTGGGAGAACGCATTGTGGTGAGTACCTGGCCCTATGATTTCAAAGGCATTTACGGACTGCGTAATTTTACGATCCAGGATCCGGAGGGCAATTACCTGGTGCGGGCCAATTCCAACTGGTTCTTTTTTGACACGGAGCACGGAGTACCGGTGCGCGTGGGGGAGGAAGACATCCGGGGATACGGCGTGGGACAGGAGGAAAAGCTTTCCATGGACTACGCGCCGAGAAGAATTCCGCTTCCGGCTGAGTATGAGGAATATCCGCTCATTGCGGTGGCGGCACATCACATTGACACAAATCATCATGTGAACAATGCCCAGTATGTGGAAATCGCGCGTGAGGTATTGCCTGCGGGACTTCTCATCCGGGAACTCCGGGTGGAGTACAAGAAAGCGGCAGTCCTTGGCGACCAGATCATTCCGCGCGTCAGCGTGGAAGAGGGGTGCTATACAATAGCCCTCTGCGATACAGAAGGAAAGCCTTACGCAGTTGTATGGCTGCGGACAGGCGTTACTGTACACGGGTAGGCATTTTCTGAACTGAAAATGCCGTATGATACAGCGGTGGCAGCAGATTTTGCCGATTTGGAATGCGAAGCATCGGCAAAATCCGTTGCTGTTTGCGCAACGCGTGAACAGTAACAGGCAGGTAAGCCGGTTGTGAGGGAACGACCAGAAAGAGAGAACCAGATGATAGAATTAGGAAAGATACAGCCCCTTGTAGTTCAGAGAGAAAAAGAATTCGGAGTGTATCTTGGCGAGAAGAAAGACGATAAGAACTCTGTACTTCTGCCGAAAAAACAGGTGCCGGAAGGCACAAAGGTGGGCGACAGCCTGGAGGTATTTGTATATAAGGATTCCCAGGACCGCCTCATTGCAACCACCAACCGCCCGAAGCTGCAGGTTGGGGAGACTGCCGTACTGACAGTCAAGGACGTGGCAAAGATCGGAGCATTCCTCGATATGGGACTGGAAAAAGATCTGCTGCTTCCGTTTAAAGAGCAGAACCATAAGGTGCGTCAGGGAGAGAACTGCCTGGTAGCCCTTTATGTAGACAAGAGCCAGAGACTGGCTGCCACCATGAATGTGTATTCCTACATGAGCGCAGAGTCTCCTTACAAGAAGGATGACAAGGTGCAGGGAACTATTTACGAGATCAATGAGAATCTCGGAGCATTCGTTGCAGTGGACAACCGCTACTACGGACTCATCCCGAAGAAAGAGCTCTACGGAGATTTCCACATGGGAGATGTGATTGAAGCCCGCGTAGTGAAAGTGCGCGATGACGGCAAGCTGGATTTAAGCCCGCGTCAGAAAGCTTACATGCAGATGGACGACGATGCTGAGCTAGTATTAAAGGTCATTGATGAGTTTGACGGCGTACTTCCGTTCAACGACAAGGCAAGACCGGAGACCATCATGCGGGAATTCAAGCTGAGCAAGAATGCCTTCAAGCGTGCGGTCGGCAAATTACTGAAAGAAAACAAAGTCCGTATTACGGAGAAAACCATAGAGAGAATATAGGAGGATAGTTTTGGACACGATAGAATACTATAATAAGTATGCGTCGCGAATTTTTGAGGATACAGTAGACCGGGACATGGAGCCGCAGCGGGAGGAGTTCTTAGAGGAACTCCGGGAGATCGACGGCGACACCATCCTGGATCTTGGATGCGGCTCTGGCCGCGACAGCCTGGCTTTTTACGAGCAGGGCTTTGATGTGACCCCACTGGATGCATCGGAGGAGATGTGCAAGCTGGCGGAGATCCACACAGGCCTGGAAGTGCTGTGCATGGACTATGAGGACATGGAGTTTGATGATGCCTTTGACGGCATCTGGGGCAATGAGGCTCTTATCCATGTGCCGGAGGACGAACTGCCGGGTATCCTGGAAAAACTGACCGAGGCGCTGTGCCAGAACGGAATCTTATTCCTTTCCTTCCAGGAAGGGGACTTTGAGGGCCAGAGAAGCGGCCGGTATTTCTGTGAGTACACACGGGAAGAGCTGGAGCGCATTCTGACCGAAACCGGACGTCTGAAAATCTTGAAACTCTGGACTACGGAGGATGAAGACAGGGAAGCAGGAGACAAGCTTCTCAATGTACTTGCAAAAAAGATTTCCTGACTGAACAGACGCACACCAGGCGCAGCAAAACGGGCGATTGAAACAGCTTATGTTTCACCGGTGTGATAAGGAGGTATTATGGGAGTCAGGGGAAAGTCTCCGTTTCGGGATTATATTCTGATCCTGATCGGGGCGTCAATTATGGGGTTTGCGATCAAAAACATTTATGATCCCATCGGACTGGTCACGGGAGGGGCTTCCGGTGTGGCCATCATCTTAAAAAAACAGTTTGGCGTGCCTCTGTGGCTGACGAACACGGCTATTAACATTCCGCTGTTCGCGGCTGCAGCAAAGCTAAAGGGCTGGAGCTTTATCAAGCGGACACTTCTGGCTACGGTCACGCTGTCGGTTTCCCTTTATGTGATTCCGGAGATGCCGTTTCTGATGGATGATCTGTTTTTAACGGCGCTGTTTGGCGGTCTGATCACCGGAGCCGGGGCCGGCATTGTGTTTGCCTGTCAGGCCACAACCGGCGGGACCGACATGCTGGCTGCCATCATCCGGCGCTGGCTGCCGCACTATACGCTTGCCCAGATCCTGCAGGTGTTGGACGCGGCCATCGTTCTGATCGGCGCGGGAATTTTTGGCGTTACCTATGCGCTGTACGCGCTGATTGCCATTTACGCGGTTTCCAAGGTGTCGGACGGAATCATTGAAGGTATGAAATATTCCAAGGTGGCCTATATCATCTCGGATAAGAGTGAAGAAATCGCCGCAGCTATCTTAAAAGAGCTGGAGCGCGGCGTGACGGCCTTGGATGCAAGGGGAATGTACTCCGGAAACCGGAAAGATGTCCTGTTTTGTGTTGTATCGAGAAAAGAAATTGCACAATTAAAGGAGCTCGTAGTTGGTCATGATGCACAAGCTTTTGTCATCGTAAGCGACGCACGGGAGGTTTTGGGAGAAGGTTTTATTGAATATAGACAATAAAACCTCAAAAAAGGCAGGCAAGTATTGGATACTTGCTTGCTTTTTTCTGCAAAGTGCATTAAAATATACGATAAGGGTCCTTTCAGGTTTGTGCGATTTTACAAAACGGGGCGGTATTACGAAATTAGGATTAAGGAGTGAATATTATGATTTCAAACCAGATTCTTCAGACAACCATTGACGGGCTGAAGGGGATCACCAGAATTGATCTGTGTATCTGTGATACGGAAGGAAAGGTGCTGGCTTCCACATTTCCGGAGGCGGAAGAGTACGAGAATTCTATTCTTTCCTTCGTAGATTCACCGGCAGACAGCCAGGTAATCCAGGGTTATCAGTTCTTCAAGGTGTTCGATGAGCATCAGCTGGAGTACATCCTGTTAGCCAAGGGCAGCAGTGATGACGTCTACATGGTAGGAAAACTGGCAGCGTTCCAGATCCAGAACCTTCTGGTAGCCTACAAGGAGCGTTTCGACAAAGATAACTTCATCAAGAACCTGCTTCTTGACAACCTGTTGTTAGTCGATATTTACAACCGCGCGAAGAAGCTGCACATTGAGACTAACGTGCGCAGAGTTGTCTTCCTGATCGAGACCAAACAGGAGAAAGACGTCAATGCACTGGAGACTGTCCGCAGCCTGTTTGCCACCAAGACAAAAGATTTCATCACTGCGGTGGATGAGAAGAACATCATTCTCGTAAAAGAAGTAAAACCGAACGAGGACTACGCAGATCTGGAGAAGACCGCCAGCGTCATCCTCGATATGTTAAGCTCCGAGGCCATGACCAAGGTGCGCGTGGCTTACGGTACCGTAGTCAACGATATCAAGGAAGTATCCCGTTCCTACAAGGAAGCGAAGATGGCTCTGGATGTCGGCAAGATCTTCTACAACGGAAAGAACGTGGTTGCGTACGGAACGCTGGGAATCGGCCGTCTGATCTATCAGCTGCCGCTGCCGTTGTGCCGTATGTTCATCCGCGAGATCTTCGACGGCAAATCCCCGGACGAGTTTGACGAGGAGACCTTAACCACCATCAACAAATTCTTTGAGAACAGCTTAAACGTATCGGAAACATCCCGTCAGCTCTACATCCACAGAAACACCCTGGTGTACCGCCTGGACAAACTCCAGAAGAGCACCGGACTGGATCTGCGTGTCTTTGAAGATGCCATCACCTTCAAGATCGCGCTGATGGTTGTTAAGTACATGAAATACATGGAGAACCTGGACTATTAATCATGATAGAAATTCGTAATATAAGCAAAACATACGATAAGGGAAGCAAGGCACTGAAGGACATTGACATCCGCATCCAGGACGGAGAGTTTGTCTTTATCATGGGACGGAGCGGATCAGGAAAATCAACCCTGATCCGCCTTCTGCTGAAAGAGGCAGAGCCTTCATCGGGACGCATCATCGTCAACGATATGGACCTTCAGAAGATGCCGCGCCGTTACATACCGAAATACCGCCGCCGTCTTGGCGTGGTGTTTCAGGATTTCCGGCTTTTAAAAGACCGGACGGTATTTGAAAATGTAGCATTTGCCCAGCGTGTGGTAGGTGCTTCCCCCAGAAAAATCCGCGAAGAGGTTCCGCGCATGTTGAAGCTGGTGGGACTTTCTTCCAAGTATAAGTCTTTCCCGCATCAGCTTTCCGGCGGAGAACAGCAGCGTGTGGCTATTGCCCGCGCCCTCATCAACCGGCCGGAGGTGCTTCTTGCCGATGAGCCGACTGGAAACCTGGACCATGAGAATGCAACGGAGATCATGAAGCTTCTGGAGCGGATCAACGCGCTTGGTACTACGGTTGTGGTCGTAACCCACAGTCAGGAGATTGTAGACCAGATGGGAAAACGAGTCATTACCCTGAATAAGGGACATCTGGTAAGTGACGAAAGAAAGGGTGGATCAGACCGTGAAGATTAGTACATTCTGGTATTGCATGAAAGAGGGCATGAAGAATATATGCAGAAACATCTGGTTTTCGCTTGCTTCTGTGGCGACGATTTCTGCATGTATTTTTTTGTTTTGCCTGTTTTTTTCCATTATTGCCAATATCCGGTATATGGTGAAGCATGTGGAGAGCACGGTTGGAATTACCGTGCTGTTTGATGAGAATCTGACAGAGCAGGATATCCAGGGGCTTGGTGAGATCATCCACCAGCGGCCTGAGATCCGCGAGATGTATTATATTTCTGCGGAAGATGCCTGGAATTCTTTTAAGGAAGAATATTTTGCAGGCCATGAGGAGCTGGCCGAAGGCTTTGCGGAAGATAATCCGCTGGCTGGTTCTGCTTCTTATGAGATCTTTTTAAACGATATTTCCCAGCAGGATGAGCTGGTTGCGTATTTACAGGGTCTGGATGGCGTACGCCAGGTGAACTATTCCAACTCAGCGGTCGCCGGTTTTTCGGGCTTTAACCGTGTGATCGGTGTGCTGTCTTCCCTGATCATCGGTGTGCTTCTGGCAGTATCCCTGTTTTTGATCAACAACACCATTTCCGTAGCAGCGGCATTCCGCAGACAGGAGTGCCAGATCATGCGTCTGATCGGTGCTACAAATTTTATGATCCGTGCACCGTTTATCGTTGAGGGCGTGATGATCGGCCTCATTGGCGCGCTGATCCCGTTGGCAGGAACCTATTTCCTCTATACAAAAGGAATTGTGTATCTGTCTGAGCGGTTTCATGTGCTCTCCAACCTGTTTTATTTTGTACCGGTTGGTGAAATCTATCCGCTGCTGATCGGGGCAGCACTGATCCTGGGTGTTGGAATCGGATTCTTTGGAAGCTTTTTCACCATCCGCAAGTATATGAAGGTGTAATGATGCATAGAAACAAATGGAAAAGAATGCAGAGGCGCATGCTGGCTGCGGTGATGGGCACAGTGCTTGCCATGTCCTCATTCCAGACAGCCTACGCGACCAAGCAGGATGTGGAGGCGGCCAAAAAGAAGGTCAGCTCCATTGAGGAAGAAAAGAAAAAGGTACAGGCTACCATCAAGAACCTGGAAGGTCTAAAGAATGATGCGGCAGCATATGTCAAAGAGCTGGACGGCAGCCTGACAAAGCTGGAGGGAGAGCTGGACCAGCTTTCCACCCAGATCGGAAACAAAGAACAGGAGATTGCCGATACCAGCGTGGCTCTGGAGCAGGCGAAAGAGACGGAAAATAAGCAGTATGCCGATATGAAGCTTCGTATCAAATACATGTACGAGCAGGGCAATACCAGCTACATTGATATGCTGTTTCAGTCTGAGGATATGGTACAGCTTATGAACCGGGCCGAGTACATCAACAAAATTTCCGACTATGACCGCAAGAAGATGGATGAGTACGAGGCAACCCGCCAGACGATTGCGGACGAAGAACAGAAATTAAAAGATGACCGGGAAGCGCTTCTCGACATGCAGGAGAAAACAAAGGCAAAGCAGGAATCGGTCAAGACGCTGCGTGCCCAGAAAAATAAGGAAATGCAAAGCTATGCCGGTCAGATTGATACCGCCCAGAGCCAGGTAGACCAGTACAACGCGGATCTGGCGGCGCAGGAGAACAAGATCAAGCAGATCGAGGCAGAAATCAAGCGCAAGGAAGAAGAGGAGCGCAAGAAGGCGGAAGCGGCCCGCAAGGCAGAAGAGGAAGCACGCAAAAAAGCAGAAGCAGCAGGAAAGAAAGTTTCTGCTACAGATAAAGCTGCTTCGCATAATGTTGCCAGTCTTGGGAATATTAGCTTTAAGTGGCCGTGTCCGTCCAGCGGACGCATTTCTTCCGGTTTCGGAATCAGAACCTCTCCGACAAAAGGAGCGTCCAGCAACCATCAGGGAATCGATATCCCGGCATCTACCGGAGCGGCCATCACGGCAGCAGCATCCGGCACGGTTGTGATATCTACCTACAGCTATTCTGCGGGAAATTACATCATGATCAGTCATGGCGGCGGTGTATACACCGTATATATGCACTGTTCCCAGATCCTGGCATCGGAAGGCCAGACGGTAAAACAGGGACAGACCATTGCGAAAGTAGGATCTACCGGCTATTCCACCGGTTCGCACCTGCATTTTGGAATCCGTTCCGGCGGGCGCTATGTAAATCCGCAGTCCTATGTAAGTCCGTAAAGAAATGGTATTTCGCAGTTTACAGTTACAAAGTGCCTGTCCGAACAATAGGAGCAGCATATGGACAGCAGGCGGGAATCATAAACAGACGAGGTGACATTATTGGAGAAAGAAAATAAAGGCAAGTCAAAGTTTTGGAAAGGCGTCTTAGCAGGTTCCCTTGTAACTGCTTTGGCAGGTTTTGGCATTGTGGGTGTGGCAACTGGTATCTCTGTGATCGGGCGCACCGTGATCGAGAATCAGGCGCAGAATACAACGGCAGAGGGTTCCGGCAGCGATGCCGTTCGAACCCAGGTAAATTTAAAACAGGTGGATGCAAAAATTTCCGTGCTTCAGCAGATCATCGACCGGTATTTCCTGTTCGATGAAGACGCGGAGCAGATGGAAACCGGAATCTACAAAGGCATGCTGGCCGGACTGGATGATCCGTACACCGTTTATTATACTCCGGAGGAGTACAGTTCCCTGACAGAGGAGACCAGCGGTGTATACTGTGGCATTGGTGTGCTGGTCAGCAAGAATGTGCAGACCGGGGCAGTGACGGCGCTCCGCGTTTTCCCGGGTTCCCCGGCAGAAGAGGCGGGCATGCAGAAAGGCGATATCATCTATAAGGTAAAGGATGTCTCTGCAGCGGATGAAGAACTTGACATTCTGGTTCAGGAGTACATCCGCGGTGAGGAAGGCTCCTATGTCGATGTGACGGTTTTGCGCGGAACCGAAGAAATCCCGCTCCACATTCAGCGTCGTATGGTGGAGGTGGCTACGGTAGAACACCAGATGCTGGCGGACAAGACCGGATATGTAGAAGTAACCCAGTTTGATACTGTGACAGCAGAGCAGTTTATCGCTGCGGTGTCTGATCTGGAACAGCAGGGTATGGAGCGCCTGATCATTGACCTGCGCGACAATCCGGGCGGCGTAGTAACATCCTGTGTGGAGATGGCGGCATACGTTCTGCCGGAAAACCAGCATGATGGAACCATTCTTTCTACCGCTACCAAGACCGGGCAGGAAGAACGCTACTACTGCCAGGACGGTGAGACCCGCCATGATGTGAGAGGAACAAGCACGGAGGGCGGCGATTTTCCGAAAGCCGATGACCATGAACTCAATGTTCCAATTGCGGTGCTGATCAACGGTCAGTCTGCCAGTGCGGCAGAAGTATTTGCCGGTGCCCTGCAGGACTACGGCGCAGCAACCCTGGTGGGAACCACTTCCTTCGGAAAAGGCATTGTGCAAAGCCTGATCCCGTTAACGGACGGATCTGCAGTCAAGATCACTACCGCCCACTACTACACCCCGGCCGGACATGACCTTCATAAGAAGGGACTGACACCGGATATAACGGTAGAACAGAAGCTGGATGAGGATCTCATCGGACAGTACGACATTCCGCTGGAGCGGGATAATCAGGTTCAGGCAGCCATCGAAGTGCTGGAAAAGTAGAAGCCCATCTGGTAACCAAAAAAGAATATGATCTGATACTTGCCGCATGCATAGAATAAAATGCATGCGGCTTTTTTTCGTTCTGTCCTATAATTACAATGATCTTTTAATGGCAGCTGTGCTCACCGCAGCTGTGTTCGCCGCAGGCATGTCCTTCGCCTTCATGGTCATGATGGCTGCAGTGTATGTTCGGATTATAGCCGAGGGTTCCGGTTAACAGTGCATTTACGGCTTCGTCTGCGTTTCCGCTTACGCCGCCGTACAGCCGGATGCCGGCCTGGGCGAGGGCGCTCTGGGCACCGCCGCCGATGCCTCCGCAGATCAGAGTGTCGACGTTATGTTCCAACAGAAAACCGGCAAGAGCTCCATGTCCGCTTCCGTTGGTATCAACAACTTCGGCTGCAGTTATGGTTCCGTTCTCTACCGTGTAGAGTTTAAACTGCTCTGTGTGTCCAAAATGCTGAAAAATTTCTCCGTTCTCATAAGTAACTGCAATTTTCATAATACATACTCCTTTGTTGTGTTGTAGATGGAAAACAGGAAAACTGTGTTCTGCCGTGGCCATGTGGCAGATGCATTGTCTGCAGCGGGGATATTCCCGCCCTTCGCAGATTCGGTAATTTCCGCCGGAAATGATGAGCCGTTTCCCGTTTACGATGCACTGTGCAAGCTTATAACGGGCGCTTTCATAAATTTCCGTGACTGTTGTGCGGGAAACATCCATCTGCGCGGAGCATTGTTCATGGGTTTTCTTTTCCAGGTCAACCAGACGGATCACTTCATATTCATCCAGTGTAAGTGTGATCGTGTCATCGGTCTGGCTGTTTTCCGGATAAAATGAATCGTACTGCGGTGTAAAGCAGATCCTCCGGCATTTTTGGGGTCTCGGCATGGGAAATCCTCCTTGTTTTCGACATATGTCGATTATAACTCATAAATAACAAAAGTCAATACGAAAACCACTATTAACCTGGGGACTTCGGGATATAAAGATTGACAGATCTGCCTGATTAGGGTACCATCCAATAGGAACGATACGCTGTATTCCGCCGGTTGCGGAAAATGCGGAACATAGCGGACATACTATAGAAGAGGTGAGAATCACATGTTAAAGGTAGACAACCTCACGTTTGAGGTGAATGAAGAGGGTAGAAAACGCTGTCTGGTCAATCATGTCAGTTTTCAGGTTGCGGATGGTGAAATGTTAGTGATTACCGGGCCGAACGGCGGCGGTAAGTCTACGCTGGCCAAGGTGCTGGCAGGCATTGAGAAAGCGGATGAGGGTCTGATTTTCCTGGATGAAGAGGATATTTCCGGTTACGATATCGATCATCGTGCCAATGCGGGAATCGGCTATGCATTCCAGCAGCCGCCACGCTTTAAGGGCATGACGGTGGCAAGAATGCTGTCTCTTGCAGCGGGAAAAGACCTGACGGAGGCAGAAAGCTGTAAGCTGCTTTCTGCAGTGGGACTTTGTTCTGCCGATTATCTGAACCGACAGATGGACGGCACACTTTCCGGAGGCGAGATGAAGCGTCTGGAGATTGCAACGGTACTGGCGAAACCGCACAAGGTCAGCATTTTTGATGAGCCGGAGGCCGGTATTGATCTTTGGAGCTTTTCTATGCTGATCAAACGGTTTGAGGAGATCCACAAAGAGAAACAGGAAAGCCTGATCCTGATTTCCCATCAGGAGCGGATCATCCGTATGGCAGACAAGATCATGGTAATCGAAGATGGTGAAGTGAAACGATACGGCAGCCGTGAGGAAGTCCTGCCAACTCTGTTTACGCAGGAGAGATGCGGCAAGTGTGCGAATGGACTGGAAGGAGGTGTCTGCTGATGGCACAGATCAATGAGACTACCCAGGGGGTTCTGGATCAGATCAGCGAAGGATTTGCGCAGAAAGGTGCTTATAATCTTCGCCAGAATGGCGTATCGATCTGTCATGGAGACAGCGAGCACATCAAGATTCGTAAGAAAGAAGATAAGCCTGGGATCGATATCCTGATTGACGGTGATACAAAGGGTGAAAAAGTGTTCATCCCGGTTGTAGTCAGTGTTTCCGGCATGACGGATCTGGTTTACAATGATTTCTATATCGCGGATGGTGCGGATGTGACCATCGTGGCAGGCTGCGGCATCCACAACAGCGGCTGCAATGAGAGCCGTCATGATGGTATTCATACCTTCCATGTAGGAAAGAATGCCAATGTCCGTTATGAAGAAAAGCATTACGGAGAAGGCAACGGAACCGGAAGCCGTATCTTAAATCCGGTGACGAACATTGAGGTAGGCGAGAATTCTGTTTTTACCCTGGATACCGTTCAGATCAAAGGTGTGGATTCCACGGTGCGCAGAACCAATGTTTCCATGGAGGCAGGCTCCAGGCTTTATGTGGTGGAGCGTATCATGACAGACGGAACACAGCATGCGGAGTCAGATATGGAGGTCTGCATGAATGGAAGCGGCTCCTCAGCACAGATCGTTTCCCGTTCTGTAGGCAAGGGGGAGTCTTCCCAGGTATTCCATCCGAAGGCAGTCGGAAACACCAAATGTCATGCTCATATCCAGTGTGATTCTATCATCATGGATCATGCAAAAGTTGGTTCCATTCCGGAGATTCAGGCTAATCATGTGGATGCTGCAATCGTTCATGAGGCAGCCATCGGACGAATCAATGATGAGCAGCTGTTGAAGCTCAGAACCCTCGGCATGACCGAGGCAGAAGCTGAGAATGTGATCATTGAAAACTTTTTAAGTTAATATTCTGTGATAGGAACAGGAATGAAGGATCTGTAGCAGCGGATTTTTCATTCCTGTTTTGCTTGCCTGAAAAATAACATATTCCTTTCGTAGAAAATCCCGGAATCTTATGTTATACTTAAAGGCAAATCGTGTAAGGAGGTGTCTCTTTTTATGATGCAGCGAATCTGTCCGGTCTGTGACCAGGTTATGAAGCATGCCCACTACTGCAGCGCATGTCACTCCTGGGTGAAGGACCCGATGTATATGAATGTCACGTATTATCTGAATGAGCGCCACCCGAAAAACGAGGCGCACTGCAGTTACCATAATGCAGAAGAGGAGCATACGAATGCCGGAGCCGAAAGGCGGAAGGCAGTGCGATCGTCTTCCGGCAGAGAGCGAAGCGTGAAAACAGAGCGGGCGGTCCGAACCACAGAAAAAGGCGCGTCAGGGCAGTCGAAGATGGTTATCGAAAAGAAAAATCCGGTTCGAAAACTGATTCTTTTGTATATTTTCCTGATGGTTGTGATATGGCTGTTCAGGCTGCTAAGCGGTATGGCTGGTTCATTCTCTGATATTACCGGAAGCATATTTGACAGTATCAGCGGGTCTGATTTCCGGGAACTGACGGATGAAGAAGCAAGAGCTTACGGCGGTCCCTGCACGGATGAACCGCATTTTGAAGTCACGATCGAAGCTCTTAAGAGTCCGATCCGGGAACTGTTTGATACCTGTCAGATTCCGCTGGCCGGAACAGATACCTATTCCCACAACACGGTATATTCCGATGAGACTACCTGGTTTTCTTCCACAGACACCTATTATATGGAAGCAGAGGACACATATGCCTATGTGGATTTTGACTACGACACAGCTACAGGTCAGCTCCATCAGATTTATCTGTCTGTCCCGGAACGAGATTCCATCACGGTTCTGACGAAGCAGTTTCTGCTGATGTTAAACGATGCGGATGCATGGGATATGGAACAGAAGCATCGTTCTGATGCGGCAGACCTGGATGAGCTGTATGCCCGGATGATGGAGCCCGGTGTGAACCAAACAGAGGGGGTCTGGTGCGGAGCCGGTATCAATGCTGAATTTCCGGATGCGGAAGATGAAAACTGCAGTGTGTGGATCTATCCTGACAGAAGCAGCGACAGCTACAGTTATGGAGAGCATACCGATAGTCTGTAAATGCCAAAATGTATGATGTGCCTGAGGTACAAAACAGTTATGAAATCATAAATATGAGAGGAACAGTACGTATGAAAATCAGAGATATTCTTGCAAAAAACGAACCAACACTTTCCTTTGAGGTATTCCCGCCAAAGACAGAGGATAAATACGAGTCTGTAGAAATGGCTGCTTCCGAGATTGCGAAGCTGAATCCGGCATTCATGAGCGTGACCTACGGCGCAGGCGGCGGTACCAGCCAGTATACGGTTGATATCGCAGCATCCTTAAAGGCAAAGGGGGTTACTCCGTTAGCGCATCTGACCTGCGTTTCATCCACCAGAGAAAAGGTACATTCGGTTCTGGAGCAGTTAAAGGCAGAGGGGATTGAGAATGTACTGGCTCTGCGCGGTGACATTCCAAAGGACGGAAAAGTTGAGAACGACTATCGCTATGCATCGGAACTCATTGCAGAGATCAAGGCATCCGGCGATTTCTGCATTGGTGCAGCCTGCTATCCGGAGGGGCATGTGGAGTCTGTCAATAAGACGGAGGATATCCAGCATCTGAAAGAAAAGGTAGAGGCCGGCTGTGACTTCGCGACTACCCAGATGTTCTTTGACAACAACATCCTATACAATTATCTGTACCGCGTGCGTGAAAAGGGCATTACGGTTCCGGTGATCGCAGGCATCATGCCGGTGACCAATGTAGCCCAGATCAAGCGCATCTGCTCTATGTCCGGGACCTATCTTCCGGCGCGCTTTAAAGCCATTGTTGACCGTTTTGGTGATAATCCTGCAGCTATGAAGCAGGCCGGCATTGCCTACGCAACGGAACAGATCATTGACCTGATCGCGAATCATGTAAACGGCATTCATGTGTATTCCATGAACAAGCCGGATGTGGCAGCCCAGATCCAAAACAGCCTTTCTGAGATCATCCGGTAGGAAAATACGATAAAGAAGGACAATGGCCCGGCATCGGAATTTTGGATGCCGGGCAGAAACTACGGAGAGAACAGGATTGATGAATGAAACATTTCACTGGAATGACCGGGAACTTTTGCGTTATCTGGGCTGTAAAAATGGGACAGCTCCGGACCAGAACACGGCAGATCTGATCATGCAGTGTAAGCAGGAACTGGAAGCAGTGGCTTCTCCCAGGGTTACCTGGAGAGAATATCCACTGTCATTTCAGGGTCATGTGATTGACATGACCTGTCTTCAGACACAAAGCAAAAGCCTGGAGCGGAATTTAAGGGACTGCGAGCGGGTTCTTTTGTTTGCCGCGACCCTTGGCAGTCAGGTAGATGTGCTGCTGCACCGCTATAACATGATCCAGATGAGCAAGGCCGTGGTCATGCAGGCGGCATCTGTAGCCATGCTGGAAACGTTCTGTGATGAACAGAATGAGAAACTGAAGGAAGAATACCAGGAAAAAGGCTGGTACTTAAGGCCGAGATTCAGTCCGGGCTACGGGGATTTCCCGCTGGAGTGTCAGAAACAGATCGCACCGGCGCTGGAGCTTGGAAAACGCATTGGCGTGACCCTGACGGACAGTCTTCTTATGGCACCATCCAAATCAGTGACGGCGGTCATCGGTGTGAGCCGCCTGCCAAGAAACTGTACGGTGCAGGGCTGTGAGGTCTGCGCCAAGCGGGACTGTGCTTACCGCAGATAGATGCAAATATGAACAACACGAAGGAGTTTACCATGGACATATTACAGGAATTACAGAACCGGATCTTATTCTGTGACGGAGGAATGGGAAGCCTTTTACAGGAGGCAGGATTAAAGCCGGGAGAGCTTCCGGGAACCTGGAACATTACGCATCCGGAGGAGCTTGTAAAGATTCACAAAGCCTATCTGGAGGCGGGCGCAGATATTGTGACCACAAACACCTTCGGCGTAGACCGGCTAAAATACAATAAAAACACGGAGTTTCAGCTGGAGCCGGTCATCCGGGCGGCAGTGGCGAATGCGAAGGAAGCCATCCGCCAGAGTGGAAAGCAGGCCTGGATCGGCCTGGATATGGGACCGACTGGCAAGCTGTTAAAACCGATGGGCGACCTAGCTTTTGAGGACTGCTGTGCCATCTACCGGGAAGTGGTGGAGATCGGAGCGGACGCAGGCGCGGATTTCATCCTCATTGAGACCATGAGCGACAGCTATGAAACCAAGGCAGCTGTGCTCGCAGCCAAAGAGGGCTGTGACCTTCCAATCTTTGTTACCGTTACCTTCGATGAGCGGGGCAAGCTTTTAACCGGCGGAAGCCCGGCATCCATTGTGGCTATGCTGGAGGGGCTTGGAGTTGACGTACTGGGCATGAACTGCGGCCTTGGCCCGGTTCAGATGAAAGAAATCTTAAAGGATGTTCTGGAAGTTTCTTCGATTCCGGTCATGATCAATCCGAATGCGGGACTGCCGAGAAGTGAGAATGGAAAGACCGTTTATGATATTGACGCGGCACATTTTGCAAAAACTGAGGAAGAAATTGTAGATATGGGTGCCCGGATCGTGGGCGGCTGCTGTGGTACTACGCCGGAGCACATTCGCATGGTGGCAGAGCGCTGCCGCGATAAAAAGCCGGTTCCGGTGACGAAGAAAAACCGCACGGTGGTATCTTCCTTCTGTCAGGCTGTTGAGATTGGAAAGAATCCGGTCATCATCGGCGAACGCATAAACCCGACTGGTAAGTCTAAATTCAAGCAGGCCCTGCGTGACCACAATCTGCAGTATATTTTACAGGAGGGCGTGACCCAGCAGGATCATGGTGCCCATGTGCTGGATGTGAACGTAGGTCTTCCGGAGATTGATGAGCCATCTATGCTGGAAGAGGTGGTACGGGAGCTGCAGAGCATCATTGACCTGCCGCTTCAGCTGGATACGACGGATCCGGTGGCTATGGAGCGGGCCATGCGTGTATACAACGGAAAACCGCTTATCAACTCCGTTAATGGAAAAGAGGAGTCCATGCGTACGGTATTCCCGCTGGTACAGAAGTATGGCGGCGTTGTGGTAGCGCTGGCGCTGGATGAGGGTGGTATTCCGGAGACGGCAGAGGGCCGCATTCAGGTGGCAAAAAAGATCTATAAGACGGCGGCTGAATACGGAATCGGACCAGAAGACATCATCATTGACGCGCTGTGCCTGACGGTAAGCTCGGACAGCCAGGGGGCCATCACCACGCTGGAGACTCTTCGCCGTGTGCGGGATGAGCTTCACGGAAAAACCATTTTAGGTGTGTCTAACATCTCCTTCGGTCTGCCACAGCGTGAGATCATCAATGCGGCATTTTTCACCATGGCCATGCAGAATGGCTTAAGCGCTGCCATCATCAACCCGAATTCCGAGGCCATGATGCGCGCGTACTACAGCTTCCGTGCCCTGATGAATCTGGATCCGCAGTGCAGCGAGTACATTTCTGTTTACAGCGGGCAGGTGGCAAGCCTGGGCCAGAGTGCGGTAACTGGAAATGGAGGGTCTGCAGCAGGCGGAGCGTCTGGGACAGCAGGCAGTCAGGAAGCTTCGGATCTGCATGCCAGCATCGTGAAGGGATTAAAAGACCAGGCGGTGCAGGCTGCAAAGGAACTGCTGGAAATCCAGGATGCCCTGGAGATCATCAACAGCCAGATCATTCCGGCACTGGATGTAGTGGGAAAGGGCTTTGAGAAGGGGACCATGTTCCTGCCGCAGCTTCTGATGAGCGCGGAGGCGGCAAAGGGCGCTTTTGGGGTTATCAAGGAAAAGCTGGATGCCAGTGGTCAGAAGCAGGAGAAGAAAGGTAAGATCATTCTGGCTACTGTTAAGGGTGATATTCACGACATCGGAAAGAATATTGTGAAGGTGCTTCTGGAAAACTACAGCTATGATGTGCTGGATCTGGGCAAGGATGTTCCGCCGGAGACCATTGTAGAGACAGCCGTGGAGAAGCATATTGAACTGGTGGGACTTTCTGCGCTGATGACCACCACCGTGCCAAGCATGGAAGAAACCATCGTACAGCTTCGCAAGGCAGCACCGTGGGCAAAGGTGATGGTTGGCGGTGCCGTGCTGACCCAGGAATATGCCGATACCATGGGAGCAGATCAGTACTGCCGCGATGCCATGGCTTCCGTAAATTACGCGGAGCAGGTATTCGGTCTTACAAAATAGTAAGAAATTTTTAAAAGAATAGAAATTGAATCTCCTTTCCGGCTGGATTACACTAGGATACATGGACTTAGTTGAACAGACAGAGAGGAGATTTTTTCATGTTACATGGTAAGATAAATACAGGAAAGCGCCTGGCAGCACTGGCACTCTGCGGACTTTTTGCCCTGCAGGCTCCGGCAGTACCGGCTATGGCAGCAGAAACACTGACGGTACAGGACCAGGGATTTTACCGCATTGATGGAACAAAGATTGAGGGAGCGGTGGCAAAAGGCGTTACCATTTCCAAATACCAGAACCAGGCAGGTCCCATCGACTGGGATGCCATGAAGGCGGATGGCGTGACCTTTGCCATGATCCGTGTCGGATACTTAAATGATCTGGACCCTTACTTTAAAGAAAATATGGAGGGTGCCATCAGCCACGGCATCCGTGTGGGTGTGTTCCTCTATTCCATGGCGTTGGATGAAGAGACTGCGCGGCAGGAAGCCCAGTATGTGCTGGAACAGATCCGGGGATATAAGATTTCCTATCCGGTTGCCTACGATGTAGAATCCAAGTACCTGCTTGACAATGGAAAAACGCCGCAGGAACTGGCAAACCAGACGAATGTTTTCTGCAAAGCCATCGCGGATGCCGGATACCGTCCAATTCTCTACGGAAACAATCAGTGGCTGACCAATTATGTAGATGTGTCCCAGGTGCCGTATGATATCTGGTATGCGCGCTACGGAACGACCGGTGAATTCCAGAACCGGAAGATCTGGCAGCTTACCGAGACGGGTTCCGTGGCAGGCATCACTGGCAATGTCTGCATAGAGGCTTCTTTCTATGATTATCCGGAGCTGGCGGCAGGCAATACAGGAAGTGGAACCTACACTGCAGGATCTTCTTCAAGCGGGGGCCCGGGTGTGAGTCTGTCAGCGGGAAAGACCCAGGCAACGCCAACGGTCGGCGCGTCCACGGATAGCCAGACAGGACCATCCGGCCAGGCGGGGCAGCAGGCCCAGACCGGTGCTTCTCCGGTTCAGACGGCCGGACAGGATGAAAGCCAGCTGACCAAATCACCGTCCGAACAGTAAAAAGGTGTGAGAGTCTGAAATGTACAAGCGGCAGGAAAGCTTACCGGCTCCTGCCGTTTTTGTTTTTCCGTGCGTATTCTTTTTACAAATACCGCTTGTATTTACGGAATGCTTTCGGTAGAATAGAGCTAGGCTGAATCCGGGATTCTCTTTGGAAACGGAGAGAATACCATGAAGAAAAAACGATCTGCTATTTTAAAGTGGCTGCTGCTTGCGGTATGCCTGTTTGTGGCGGGCTGCTTTTACAGCTGCGGCATCCGGAAGACAGAACAGGGGCCGGAAGCCGTACAGAAAAACAGGGCGTTTCAGGCGGAAAGCGCGCCGGAAAGCAGCAGGGAAATAACCGGAGAAGGTTTGGAATATCCAGAGGATACCGAAGCTTTCCTGGAAAATGGAGCTGCTGAACATACAGCAGATGCAAAGCAGGGCAAAACAGATTCCATACCGGAAAACAGTAATATGACAGAGACGGCTCTCTGCTATGTATATGTCTGTGGGAAGGTGCGGTCACCTGGGGTATACACGCTCCCGGAAGGTGCCCGAATCTATGAGGCAGTTGATCTGGCGGGCGGATTTACGGACGATGCGGAAGACTCCTGGCTGAATCTGGCAGAGCCTGTTACAGATGGCATGAAGCTGGAGGTTCCATCCAAAGCACAGGCGGGGGACCCGGCCTGGCAGGCTCAAAACAAGAATGCGTTAACCGGGAACAGAGACGCGGGAAATTCTGTGGCAGGGCAGCATGTTCTGGTCAACCTCAATACGGCTTCCCTGGAGGAACTGATGACGCTAAAGGGCATCGGGACATCCCGGGCGGAGGATATCATCCGTTACCGGAAGGAAGCAGGCGGTTTTACAAAAATAGAAGATATCATGAAGGTGCCGGGCATCAAGGACGCGGCCTTTCAGAAAATAAAAGAAAATATTACAGTATAGGGAATAGGTGAGAACATGGCAAAGATTCTGGTGGTTGATGATGAAAAACTGATCGTGAAGGGCATCCGTTTCAGTCTGGAACAGGACGGAATGGATGTGGACTGCGCGTATGACGGGGAAGAGGCGATCAATCTGGCAAAACAGACAGAATACGATGTCGTGCTTCTGGATGTGATGCTTCCCAAATATGACGGCTTTGAGGTCTGTCAGGCAATCCGGGAATTTTCCGAAATGCCGATCATCATGCTGACTGCCAAGGGCGGAGACATGGACAAGATCCTGGGACTGGAATACGGCGCAGACGATTATGTGACCAAGCCGTTTAATATTCTGGAGGTTAAGGCGCGCATCAAGGCAATTATGCGCAGAAATTCCAGAAAGTCCGGAAAGGGCAAAGAGGCGGAAAATAAGATGATCACCGCCGGAGACTTAAAGCTTGATCGGGAAGGCCGCCGGGTATTCATTGGTGAAAAAGAAATCAATCTGACGGCCAAGGAGTTTGATCTTCTGGAACTTCTGGTCTGCAATCCCAACAAAGTCTATTCCAGAGAGAGCCTTCTGTCTTTTGTGTGGGGCAACAAGGCTTCGGAATCTGGAGATGTACGTACCGTGGATGTTCACGTAAGACGTCTGCGTGAGAAAATCGAGCCGAGTCCAAGTGACCCGAAATACGTACATACCAAGTGGGGTGTGGGCTATTATTTCCGGGCATAGAACAGACAGATGACTGCCTGCGCAGCATAGGAACAGCAGCATGAGAGGTGGAATATCATGGGACAGAAAAGATGGAAAAACCGATGGAGAAGACTGGACAATACGGCCAAAATCTTTCCGGTGATCGCAAATGAGAATGTAAGCCAGGTCTTTCGGATCTCGGTGACCTTAAAGGAACCGGTGGATCCGGAGCTTCTTAGCAGGGCGCTGGAGGAAATTCTGCCGGAGATCCGGAATTTCCGTGTGAAGATGCGCAGGGGACTTTTCTGGTATTATTTTGAGGAAAATGACCGGATCCCGCAGGTAAAGCGGGAAAATACCTATCCATGCCGGTTTATTGATCCTCATGGAAATCAGCGCTTCTTGTTTCGGGTAACCTACTACGAAAAGCGCATCAATCTGGAAGTCTTTCATGCGCTCACGGACGGACTCGGTGCGGTAAACTTTTTAAAATGCCTGACCAGACAGTATCTTCGTCTGGCAGAAGGGGCGTCGGAGTTCATGACCCGGGACGATGAGAATGCCAGAAAGCAGGAGATCTTCCATGTCCAGGACAGTTACTTAGAACATGGGGAGGACGGAAAACCAAGAAGCTACAGCTCCAGACCGGCTTATCAGTTAGAAGGTCATTACCTGCCGCTGGGAACCGGGCAGGTTCTGCACGGGTATGTACCGGTGAGCCGCTTAAAGGCGGTCTGCAAACAACATGGAGTCAGCATCACCAAGTATCTGGCAGCATTACTGATCTGGTCTATCTGGCAGGAGTATCTGGGCGGAAAGAGCAGCAGGTGTGCTGTGGTTTTGAATCTGCCCATCAATCTGCGGGCTTTTTTTGGTTCAGATACCATGGCGAATTTCTTTGCGGTTACCATGATCGGCTGGCTGTTCCGGAATCCGGATATTCCGTTTGAGGTGCTTCTCCGGAAAGTGAGCAGTCAGATGGACCGCAAGATTGACAAAGACAAACTGGCGGAGAGCATTGCATACAATGTATCCAACGAGAAAAAATGGTACCTGCGGGCGATTCCCCTCTTTTTAAAAGCTCCGGCACTTTCTCTGGTGTTCCGGCTTAAGGACCGGGCCTACACCATGACACTGTCCAATATCGGGCCTGTACAGATGGAGCCGGAATACGCGGATCTCATCGAACGGTTCCATTTAATGATCGGCGTTTCGAGACGCCAGCCGGTTAAGTGCGCGGTGTGTGCTTACAAAGATGAGATGGTCATTACCTTTACTTCGGTCTTTGCGGACAGCCGCCTGCAGAAACGTTTCTTCCGAAAACTGAAGGAAGACGGAGTGCCGGTGCGGTTTGAGGGCAATGAGCTCTCTGCCGCAGTAAAGCGGGATATGTACCCACGGGTGCGCAAGGTACTGATTCGGCGCGGAGGCGCGGAGGAAAAGGCCACACGCATGGCAAAGCAGGTGGGCAACACCGGGGTGGATGCAGCGAAGGGAATCCGTGATTATGTCAGTGGCCGCAGAAGCTGGAAAGAGGAATTAAAACGCCGCCTGCATATCTAAAAACAGACAAAACTTGAGACGGAGGAAGATTACTTGAAAAACAGGGAAGTGAGTCTGCGCGGCAAACTGGTGCGGGACATGATGAAGAACATGATGGATTCCGCTATGGGACATAAAATCCAGACCGGGGAATACCGGAAGGATCCGAAGGAACCGGCCTGGATCTGCCCGCCGGATTATGAATATGAGATTGTGGAAATGCCCCATTTTAAGATGGAATATCTCCGGCCTACCGGAGTTTGTACCGGAAGAGTGATTCTGCAGCTTCATGGGGGCGGTTACATTGGCCCTATGAAAAATATTTACCGGGATTTCGCGATTCAGTACTGCCGCAGGAGCTTTGGCGGGGATGTGCTGACCATTGATTACCGGGTGGCACCGGAGCATCCGTACCCGGCTGCGCTGGAGGACGCGGTGGCGGCTTACCAGTGGCTGATCGGGGAAAAGCATTACGACGCGGACAAGATCGTGATTGCGGGAGATTCCGCGGGAGGCGGTCTGGCATTGGTCCTGGTTATGTACCTGCGGGATCATGGCATGGAACTGCCGGCCGGTGTGGTAGTCATGTCTCCCTGGACAGATTTAACCAACAGCGGACAATCCTACCAGACCAACTTTGACCGGGATCCCCAGTTTGGAGGTACCACCGACAATATGCTGTTTCACAGCACTTACATCGGAGACGCAGATCCGGAGGATCCGTATATCTCCCCGCTGTTTGGAGATTTTGCGCAGTTTCCGCCGGTGCTGTTTCAGGTGGGAAGTGAGGAAGTGCTGTTAGATGACACCCTGAGGACTGCGGAAAAGGTGCGCAAAGTCCATGGAAAGCTGCGCGTTACGGTTTATGAAGGAATGTTCCATGTGTTTCAGATGGCCCTGCGCCTGATCCCGGAAAGCCGGGAAGCCTGGGAAGAGGTCAGCCGCTTCCTGGAAATCATCTACTGCATTGAGCGGAAGAAAGAAGGAAGGGCCGTAAAACGGGTGAAATCCGGGCGGGAAAGAAGCAGGAGAGAGCAATGAAGATTACACTGGTTACTGTAGGAAAAATCAAGGAAAAATTTTATACGGATGCCATTGCGGAGTACGCGAAGCGCCTGAGCCGGTACTGTAAGCTGGAAATCATTCAGGTGGCAGACGAAAAGACACCGGATAAAGCCAGTGAGGCAGAAGAACAGCAGATTAAGGACAAAGAGGGAAAAAGGATTCTGGAGCAGATCAAAGACGGCGCGTTTATGATCGCGCTGGCAATTGATGGAAAAATGCTGGATTCTGTGGAACTTGCGGAAAAAATCGATAAGCTGGGAATTGGCGGAGTCAGCCAGCTGGTCTTTGTGATCGGCGGTTCTCTGGGACTTTCAGAGTCGGTCTTAAGCCGGGCCGATTACCGGCTGAGTTTCTCAAGGATGACGTTTCCGCACCAGCTGATGCGGGTGATTTTGTTAGAACAGATTTACCGCAGCTACCGGATCATTCATAAAGAACCATATCATAAATGAAAAGGGTTTCATAATCAAAAGGAGGCAGTTTCATATGAAAAACTGGAAAAAGGGAATTGCGCTGGTTGTGGCAGCAGGATTGCTGACGATTGCGGGAGCGGCAACTGCGCTGGCGGCATCCAAGACCAAACTGGATACTGTAACAGAACTTTACTGGGGGGACGATGGCACCACCGCAAACTGGGAGAAGGTGGATGATGCCTACCAGTATGAGGTCCGCCTTTACTGCAACGAGTCCCAGGTGGAGAGCATGAAAACCAAAAAAGATTCGCTCGACATGGAAAAGAAGATGACCAAAGAGGGCGATTACACATTTAAGGTGCGTGCTCTGGCAAAATCCAATTCCAAAGAATTTACGGACGGTTACTGGTCTGAGGAGTCTGAGGAAACTTATGTTTCTGAAGATTTCGCGAATATGATCAAAAACGGCGGAAGCACATCCCAGTTAAAGAACGGCGGTCCTGGCAAAAAAGAAGATGGTCAGACTACAGAAGAGAAAGAGGCTTCTGTTGTGATCCAGGCCAAATGGATCCAGGAAGCAGGCACTGGCCGCTGGTGGTATCAGAATGCAGATGGCAGCTACCCGAAGGGCGGCTGGTGGCAGGATCCGGCAAACGGAACCTGGTACTTCTTTGATGAGCAGGGATACATGCAGACTGGCTGGATTGACTGGAACGGAAACCGCTATTACTGCACAGCAGGCGGAGCCATGGCGGTCGGTGAGTACACCATTGATGGCGCACAGTACCGCTTTGACGCAACCGGCGCGTTACAGTAGAAAAAGTAAATAGCAGGTGAATATAAAACACCCCTTCCCTCATATATATTATGCAGGGGAGGGGTGTTTTTTTGGATAAGCGGGAGGAACTGATCAAAATATTTTCCAAAGATATCCGGGAGATCTTAAAGCAGGTCACAGTAGATTTTGAACAGGTACAGGAGATCCGCCTGCGGGTCCATGCACCGCTTCTGATGATCTGTAATAACCGGGAATATTACATCACCAGGGAAGGAAATTTAAGCATGCGGGCAGAAGAGGCGTACCTGGTAACGCGGGAGGCGCTGAAGGAAACACTGGATTATATGAGCAGTTATTCGCTTTATGCCTTTGAGGAGGAGATCAAGCAGGGGTTTATCACGATCCAGGGCGGACACCGCATCGGCATTGCAGGAAAAACCATTACCGATGGTCACGGGATCCGCAGCATGAAGTTCATCTCGTTTATCAATGTGCGTCTGTCCCATCAGGTGAAGGGCTGCGCGGAGTCAGTGCTGCCGTATCTGTATGACCGTGACATGATCTTTCATACGCTCATCATCTCGCCGCCGCGGTGCGGAAAAACCACACTTTTGCGTGATATCATCCGCCAGGTGTCCAATGGAAGCGCAGAGCATGCGGGACTGACCATCGGTGTGATCGATGAACGGTCGGAAATTGGTGCCTGTTATCAGGGAATCCCGCAGAATGAATTGGGAATCCGGACAGACATTCTGGACTGCTGTCCCAAGGCTCAGGGAATGATGATGCTGATCCGTACCATGTCGCCCCAGGTCATTGCGGTGGACGAGATTGGAAACCGGGAGGATCTGGAGTCCATCGAATATGTGATGAACTGTGGCTGCAAGCTGGTGGCCACGGTTCATGGAAGTTCCATTGAAGATATCAAGCAGAAACCGGTCCTGCGCAAGATGGTACTGGAAAAATGGTTTGAGCGGTATGTGATCTTAAATAACAGGGGAAAAGTGGGTAACATCGGGGAAATTTACGATTCCAGGGGATGCAGGCTTTACCCGGTGGGAGGTGAGTGCTTTTGAGCATGCAGGGATGGATGAAGCTGTTTGGCGCGGCCTGCATCCTGTGTGGTGCGGCGGGATGCGGAATCTGGTTTGCCGGCAGGTACCGGCAGCGGATTCTGGAGCTGGAACAGCTAAAACAGATGGTGTATCTTTTAAAGGGGCAGATTCTGTATGCCAGCGCACCGCTTCCGGAAGCGCTGGAAACAGTGGGAAAGCGGATGGACGGAGCACTTGGGACTCTGTTTCTGGAAACGGCAGCCAGTCTGGAGTCGCAGCCCGGAGAGCCATTTCCCGTGATATGGAGGAAGGCGGTTTCCGTAATGGAAGGGAAGACAGCCCTTTCAAAGTCGGACAGGCAGACTTTGGAGACGCTGGGAGAACATCTTGGTTTTCTGGACCGGGAGACTCAGGAGAGGACTCTGCTTTTGTACCTGGAGCAGGTGGACACGGAACTGGAGGTATTAAGAGAACACCGGCAGGAACGCTGCAGACTGTATACAAGCCTTGGGGTGATGGGCGGTCTGTTTCTTGCGGTGATCCTGGTCTGATGGAGGGTACATATGGGAGTGAATCTGATTTTCCGCATTGCTGCGGTGGGGATTCTGGTGTCTGTGATCTGCCAGGTGCTGCGCCACAGCGGACGGGAAGAGCAGGCATTTTTGACCAGTCTGGCGGGCCTTGTGCTTGTGCTGTTCTGGCTGGTGCCGTATATTTATGAGCTGTTTGAAACCATGAAAAATCTGTTTGCACTGTAGGGGATGCTATGACGGTAGTGACGGTGGGAATCATTGGGATCATGACGGTGCTGATGGCGGTTCAGCTAAAGAGCATGAAAGGGGAATACGGTCTGTATCTGGTGCTGGCAGCAGCCTGTGTGATCTTTTTTTACGGAACACTGAGACTGCGGGGAATTCTGGAGGGGATGCAGAAAATCCAGAACATGATCCGCATTAATCCGGTTTATTTAAATACATTGCTGAAGATGACGGGAATCACCTACATTGCGGAGTTCTCTTCCGGAATCTGTAAGGACGCAGGGTACGGAGCCCTTGGAACCCAGATTGAGATATTTGGAAAACTTTCCATCCTGGCAGTCAGCCTTCCGGTCATTCTGGCGCTTCTGGATACGCTGCAGGGGCTTTTGGCATGAGGCGGGGGAGCAAGTGGCTGGTTTTGCCTGTAACCGGCCTTTTTTTATTCGGTGTATTCAGCGGGCCGGAAAGCCGGACGTGGGCTATGGATGCGGCTGGCGCGGCCCGGGAAACTGGTGCGGAGGTGGATGAGCCGCCGGAGACGGGACAGGTACCGGATACCATGGATACTACTGGTGAAATTGTCGTGGATGAGTCGGATGGAATGTTTGACGCGGTGGAGGCGGCGCTTTCGGGGGACGGGCTCTCCGGTATCGGAGATATTGAGACATATTTAAGGCAGGAACTGGGCGATTCCAGCCACCGGCTTACCTTTGGGGACCTGATGAGAGCACTGGCATCCGGCAATATGAGGGAGGCGGCATCCCTGTGCCTGGAGGGACTGCGCCAGGAAATTTTTGGAGAACTGCAGGGAAAGGAACGCATGGCCGGGCGACTTCTGGCTCTGGGACTTTTTGGTGCGCTGTTTGCCGGGTTTTCTGAGGTGTTTTCTGGCGGGCATATAGCAGAAACCGGCTTTTTTCTGACTTATCTGATGGCCTTTGCGCTTTTGGCAGCGGTGTTTCGGGAAAGCGCGGAGGCTGCGGCCCGGATTTTAGACAGCCAGATCCAGTTTATGAAGGTACTGCTTCCTTCTTATTTCACTGCAGTAGTGTGGTCCGGCGCGGGACTTTCTTCCGCGGCCTGGTACGAGGCGGCCCTGTTTCTGATTGCGGGAGTGCAGAAGCTTTACGCGGGACTTTTACTCTCGCTGGTGCGCATCTATTTTCTGTCGGTCATGGCAGGTTCCATGGTAAAGGAAGATATGCTGTCCCGGATGCTGGATCTTTTAAAATCCGCAGTTCAGTGGGGCAGCCGGTCTTTGATCGGTCTTGTCCTGGGGTTCCAGTTAGTCCAGGGCATGGTGCTCCCTTATGCGGATTCTGTAAAAAATGCCGGGATGCAGCGGCTTTTGCAGGCCATTCCGGGCATTGGGTCCGGGGCCGGGGCGGTGACGAAGCTGATGCTGGGGTCTGGTGTGCTCATCAAAAATGCCATGGGAGCGGCAGCGGTTCTTCTTCTGTTTCTGTTTTCCATTGTGCCTCTGGCAAGACTGTTTGTGCTCTACCTGATCTACCGGGGGGTGGCGGCGGTGCTGCAGCCGGTGGCGGATAAGCGCCTGGTGGTCTGTTTAAGCGGTGCTGCCCAGGCTCAGAAAATGCTTTTGACGGTGACCGCTTCCTGTTTTTTACTCTTCGCAGTCACCATAGCCCTGATCTGTCAGGGAACCAATGCGGCTTATCTGGCATCGTAACAGAAAGGAGGCAGGCTTGTGACGGCAGTTTACGAGTGGATCCGGAACCTGACAGCGTTTTTTCTGTTTTTATCTGTAATGGAAAATCTGCTGCCGGGGCAGAAGTACGGAAAGTATATCCGGCTATTTGCGGGTATGGTGCTGATCCTTCTGGCGGTGGAGCCCTTTACTTCCGGGTTTAATCTGGATGAGGTGCTGGCCCGCAGCTATGAGGATCTGGTGATACGCGGGGAGGCGGGAGAACTGAAAGAGCAGCTTGGGGCAACAGAGCAAAAACGCCTTGGGCAGATTTTGTCGCAGTATGAGGAGGCAGTTGGCCGGGATGTAAGGGAGCTTGCGCAGTCCTGCGGACTGACGGTCATGGACTGCCGTGTCCGCATTGAGGGTGATGAAGACAGCCCGGAATTTGGAACAGTGCGGGAAATTGCGGCAGTTCTTCCGGCGCAGTCCGCACAGGCAGAAAAAGAGAAGCTGTCAAACAGGATTCAGGAATATTATGGTCTGGAGGAGCAGTATGTGGAAATTGAAATTGCCGGAGGGGAAGGACCGGTGGATCTTTCTCCTGACAGTGGGCGTGATTCTTTGTATTCTGGCATTTCCGGCGGGCAGTAAGAGCAGCCGGATGGCACTTCCGGTCTCCCGGAGCGCGGATGAGGCCGTAACAGCGTCCGGGCCAGGCGGCCAGGGTGCTGCGGCTTATGAGCGGGAAATGGAGGAGCGGGTGCGGGAAATTCTGCGGGGCGTTTCCGGTGTGGGAGAGGTGGATGTGATGATTGTCCTCAAATCTTCCGCGGAAAAGGTGATACAGGTAGACAACAGTACATCAAAATCGGTAACCACAGAAAAGGGAAGCGGTACAGACCGGGCGGTGGAGAGCCTGGAGCAGGAACACAGCACGGTGCTGACGGGAAGCGGGAGCGGACAGGAGCCGGTGGTAGCGAAAGAAGTCTACCCGGAGATCGCCGGTATCGTCATCAGTGCCTACGGGGGCGGCAATCCATCCGTGCAGGCAGAGATTTCCGAGGCCATGGAGGCATTATTCGGGCTTCCGGCGAATAAAATAAAAGTGTTAAAGCGGGTGGAGTAAAAAAGGAGCGTCGGTATGAAGCTGAAACGGGAAGGAACACCAAAACAGGACATGAATATGAAGAAACTGTTTCGAAGAAATCAGATCATCATTACGACTCTGGCCATCATGATCGCGGCTGCCGGATATCTGAATTACGCGGGAAAGCGGGAGCTGGAGGCCAGTGCCGGAGACGGAATCTACCAGGCAGGAACCTTTGATATTTCCGAGGAGGATCTTCTGGCGGAAAATCAGAAAAACGGAGCCGGGGATACGGCGCTGATCGAGGAGGCACAGCCGCAGGCAGAGGGCAGTGAGCTTCAGGCAGAGGCCACTCAGGGCGGAACTCTTTTGGCGGAAACAGATGCTGGAACAGAGCTTGCTGAGATTGACAGCTGGGACAGCGATGAGGAGGCCGGCATGGAAAATCCGGGGGAGGCAGTGCTCACCAGCGGCCTTACGGTTTCCGATTACATAGCCGGTGTGCAGCTGAACCGGGAGCAGATTCGGGCAAGAAATAAGGAAACTTTAAATTCTATCATCAACAGCACGAATATTGACGAGGCTGCCAAGCAGGAGGCCATCCAGAATATGATCACCATGACCGCGGTAGCGGAAAAAGAGAATGCGGCGGAGACTCTTTTGCAGGCCCGGGGTTTTGCGGATCCGGTGGTGAGCCTGACGGATGGAAAGGTGGACGTGGTGATCAACGCGCCCTCCATCACGGACCAGCAGCGTGCCCAGATTGAAGATATTGTGAAGCGCAAGACCGAGGTTGGAGCGGAAAACATCATCATTACGCTTTTGAATCTGGAGGATTAAAACACAAAAGCCCCTTTGCAAATCAGGGCAGATTTGTTATACTATAGAAAATAAGGATTTCCAGCGGAAACTGTGAAATCTGTCTGATCTGAGGAGGGAATACTGTGGCTGAGTTAGAAGGAAGAAATACACATAAATTATATGAAAAAGAGATGATGGGTGAGGTGCGCATCGCGGATGAAGTCGTAGCCATTATTGCAGGCCTGGCAGCGACTGAGGTAGATGGTGTGGATTCCATGGCCGGCAATATCACCAATGAGCTGGTAGGAAAGCTTGGCATGAAGAACCTGTCCAAGGGCGTGAAGGTAGATGTGACGGAGGAGCATGTGTCCGTAGATCTTTCCTTAAACATAAAGTACGGCTACAACATCCCGGATGTGAGTGAGCGCGTTCAGGACCGTGTTAAGTCCGCCATCGAGAACATGACAGGACTTACCGTGCTGGATGTCAACATCCGCATTGCAGGCGTCAACATTAACGAGCAGTAAAAAGAAAAACAGAAAACAAAGTCAGAACAGAAGGCTGGTCCGGAAACGGATCGGCCCTTTTTTGTTTTCAAAATCACCACTGAGTGGTAGGTCCAATCCGTAAAATGTTGTAAAAAAGTGTGACAATAAAATATCGATGGTTACATTTTCCAGAGAAAGGTGCTATAATCCATGGATGTTTCCAGAGAAGAACAATTTTTATTATTTGTGACTAAAAAGGAAGATAAGGAGGGAATGATGATGAATCTTGCATTTTGTATTCCATTTGCAGGACTTCTGCTTTGTATCGCGATGCTGCCGCTGGTAAAAGCAGAATGGTGGGAAGCGCACCAGCCCCATGCGGTCGTATTCTGGTCGCTGCTGTTTGTGCTGCCCTTTGCATTTGTGTATGGCCCCGGGCAGGCATTTGAGAAGGTGTTGGAGTGTATCGTAGATGATTATCTGACATTTATCATTTTGCTGTTCGGTCTTTTTTGTGTTTCAGGCAACATTACCCTGGAGGGGGATCTGGCGGGTTCCCCGCGCATCAACGTGGGCCTTCTTCTGATTGGCACCATGCTTTCCAGCTGGATTGGCACCACCGGTGCCAGCATGCTGATGGTGCGTCCCATTATCAAGATGAATGCCTGGAGAAAACGGAGAAGCCATATTATGGTGTTCTTTATTTTCCTGATCTCCAACATCGGCGGCTGCCTGACCCCGATCGGGGATCCGCCTCTTTTAATGGGATTTATGCGCGGGGTTCCGTTTTTCTGGAGCCTGCATCTTTTTCCGGTTCTTTTATTTAATGTAGTGATCCTGTTGACCATCTTTTATTTTCTGGACCGCAGGGCTTACCGGAAAGATATTGCGGAGGGCTTAAAGCCAGATATCAGCAAGCCGGGCACGGAAGTCCACATTCTGGGACTTCATAACCTGATCTTTCTGGCTATGATCGTGGCTGCCGTGATCTTAAGCGGAACATTACCGGGCATGGCAGCGTTTCAGGATGCGGAAGGAGCAGTTCGCGGAATTCATCTGTTTGGCGAGGTAACCTTAACTTATCCGGCCCTGATTGAGGTGGTGATTATTCTTGTGGCAGCATTTTTGTCCTTTAAAACCACAAGTGTGGAAATCCGCCGGAAAAACCACTTTACCTGGGGTGCAATCCAAGAAGTTGCTGTTTTGTTTGTAGGCATCTTTATTACCATGCAGCCGGCCCTCATGATCTTAAAGGCAAACGGCGCAAGCCTTGGATTAAACAAGCCCTTTGAGATGTTCTGGGCAACAGGATGCCTCTCCAGCTTTCTGGACAACACACCGACTTACCTGGTATTTCTGACCACGGCCGGGGCACTGGGCTTTACGGAGGGGATGCCAACCATTCTGGGTACCGTTCCGATTGCCATGCTGGAGGCTATCTCCTGCGGAGCGGTATTCATGGGAGCCAATACCTACATCGGCAATGCGCCGAACTTTATGGTCAAATCCATTTCTGACGAGAACGGTATCCGGATGCCTTCATTTTTCGGTTATCTGCTCTGGTCTATTACATTTCTGATTCCGGTATTTTTACTGGACATGCTGGTATTCTTTTTATAAGGAGGGAAACAGACTATGGAATATACACAGGAAAGCCTCCGCGAGCTTGCGGAGCGCATCTATGATCTGGATGCAGAAGTTTATACCCGTCTGGGCTCCTCTCTGGGACGCGTGTTCAACCGCGACCGGGAACGCTGTGTGACTGATCTGGTACAGCTGATGATGCAGCGGGACAGCGGCCATCAGCTGCGCAGTGAGCTGGCGCTGATCAGCAATATGGCCAGAACCATTCCGGATAAGGAAAGCCGCTCCATGGTTATGCGGGAGTATACCAGCATTCTGCATGAGGTGCTGGCACTGCCCACCAGTTTTGGTGACGGCGATGTGCTGGACCAGAAGATGGCTAGCTTAAATACCTTAAACCTGGAGAACCGCTTCTCTGGCAAAGATCATTTGATCATCTGCATCAGCCGTACCTATGGCTGCGGCGGCAATGAGATTGGCTTTACCCTGGCAGACCGCCTGCGGATTAACTATTATGACGCGGAGATTTTCTCTGCGGTATTAAAACGCCTGGAGGCAGAAAAAGATCATGTGAAAGACTTAAGCAGCTATCCGGGCAAAGAAATGGATAAGGCCAATCAGGAAGCGGCTTTCGCGAAGCCGCAGAAGATGACCTTAAAGACTTGGGCTTCTGAGTTCAGCCGCTATCATGGTCTGAGTAAGCGTGATGCCATCTTTTTCAACCAGAGTGATCTGATCTGTGACATGGCAAAACATGAGGACTTCATTGTGATGGGCCGCTGTGCTGATGTGATTCTGACGAACAATCACATTCCGCACATCAGCATTTTCATCACAGCGCCCTTTGAACAGCGCCTGCGCCGTGCCATGGAGCTCCATCCGGGCTTAAGCGCAAAAAAGGCAAAGCATCTGCTGAAAAAGCTGGACCGGGATCATCAGGACTATTACCATTTCTTTACCGGAAGAAAATGGGGCAATGCCTCCAATTATGACCTGTGCTTAAACAGCGCAGCCTACGGTATTGATGGATCCGTAGATTTTATCCTGCGTATGCTGGACCGGGAAGGAAAGACAAACCTGCCGCGGTAGGAGAAACTTTGCCAGGCAACTGGCTGCGAGAGATTTCAGCGCAGGAGCATGATCCGGCCTGCCTTGCCGCGTGATCAGCTGTGAAACAGCACAATTCCGCCGATGGCAATGAGGGCACCAAGAACCTTGCGCCACTCAAAAGGAGCTTTTTCTACGCCGAACCATCCAAACAGCTCAATAGTGTAAGCAATGATGATCTGGGTCACTACAATAAAAAGCGTGGCTTTTGCGGGGCCCAGCCCGTCCATGCTGCGGATGACGGTCCAGGTGATAAAAGCGCCAAGTATTCCACCGACAGCCATGTACCAGGGCCGTACGGAGAGGAGTGAGGAGACCGGCGTCCTCTCAGAAAAGAGCCAGAGGATGAGACAGGTGAAAAAAGCCGTGAGCTGGACCCACCCGGCGGAAAGCCAGATGCCGGTCTGGCGGGTCAGACCGGTATTTAAGACACCCTGGATGCTCATGAGGGCGCCGGACAAAAGGGCAATCAGAAAACCAAACATAGCAGGATCTCCTTTTCTGGGAAAATAAAAACTTCAGCCGCATAAGATATGCTTTAGTGTGTCTTATGCGGCTGTTTTTATACCTCGCACGAACTGTATTGTGAAAGTGAAAAAAGTGTGGTATGATAATGCGTAAGATTGGTAGCTGTCCGCCCATCTGCGCCCGCGCACTGAACGGGAGGGCACGGAACAGCTATAAGCAGGAGGAAGAAAGACAGATGACCAGAAGAGAAATGCGGGAGCATTGTTTTAAAATTCTGTTTGGAGTAGAGTTCTACCCGACGGAGGAGATAAAGGCCCAGGTGGAGCAGTATTTTGACGCTCCGCAGGAGGACGATGTAGCGGAAAACGGAACAGAAGAAGTAGTCCACAATGTAGAAATGAAAGAAGTTGACCGCACCTTCTTAACCGACCGCGTGGCAGGAATTGCCGGAAAGATTCCAGAGCTGGATGCCCGCATCGATGAGGTAGCCCAGGGATGGAAGACCAGCCGTATGGGAAAGGTAGAGCTTACCATTTTGCGCCAGGCTGTTTACGAGATGCAGTATGACAGCGAGGTGCCGTCTAAGGTAGCTATCAACGAGGCGGTAAATCTTGCGAAGAAATTCGGCGGAAAGGATTCACCGGCCTTCATCAACGGTGTGCTGGCGAAACTGGTAACCGAGGCATAATATGGCCAGCGTTTATTCGGTTTCCCAGGTGAATTCCTACATTAAGAATATGTTTGCCCAGGACTTTGCCCTCAGCCGCATTACGGTGCGGGGCGAGGTCTCAAACTGCAAGTATCATACATCAGGACATATTTATTTTACGCTGAAGGACGGGACCGGAACTCTGGCGGCAGTCATGTTTGCCGGCCAGAGGAAAGGTCTCTCTTTTCAGTTACAGGAAGGGCAGCAGGTGGTGGTGACCGGCTCGGTCGATGTCTATGAGCGGGACGGAAAGTACCAGCTGTATGCCAGAAAGATTGAGCAGGAGGGCCGTGGGGATTTATACCAGCGGTTCTTAAAGCTTCGGGACGAACTGGAAGAGATGGGCATGTTCGCGCCGGAGTACAAGCAGCCCATTCCTCGGTACGCAAAGACCGTGGGCGTTGTGACAGCTCCCACTGGAGCGGCTATCCGGGATATCATGAATATCACGAACCGAAGAAATCCGTATGTCCAGCTTGTCTTATATCCGGCTCTGGTGCAGGGAGCAGGAGCCGCTGCTTCCATCACAGCCGGAATTCGTACCCTGGACCGCATGGGCCTGGATGTGCTGATCGTGGGGCGCGGAGGCGGTTCTATTGAGGACCTTTGGGCGTTCAATGAAGAAATTGTGGCGCGGGCTATTTTCGACTGCGCAACCCCGGTCATCTCCGCAGTCGGTCATGAGACCGATGTGACCATTGCGGATTACGTGGCAGATCTGCGGGCACCGACTCCGTCTGCGGCGGCAGAACTGGCTGTATTTGATTACCGCCAGTTTGAGTCAGCAAGGCTTTCTTACCAGGCAGCGCTGAATCAGGCCATGGAACGAAAAAAGGAGCTTGTCCGTTACCGCACAGAGCAGTACCGTCTGCGTCTGAAGCTGCATGATCCGGAGCGGAAGCTGCGAGAGCAGAGGCAGCGCCTTACAGACACGGAAGATGCCATGAAGCGTGCCATGGAGCAGAAGCTGACGGCAGCGCGCCACCGTCTGGCACTCCTTAGCGGGCAGCTGCACGGCTTGTCACCGCTGGCAAAGATCAGCAATGGCTATGGCTTTGTGATGGACGCGGAGGGAAAACGACTCACATCCGTCGGCCAGACCGCAGCCGGAGATGCCATTACAATTCGGATTGCCGACGGAAAAATCCAGGCGCAGGTAACGGAAACTGTGCCGTATCAGGAAACGCGGGATCACGGGCCGAAAAGCCACGGCTGAGGCAGAACATCCTGTGTATGGCAAAAGACCGGGCGGAACAAAAAGGAGCAGATATGGAAAAATCAATAGAGCAGACCTTTGCAGAGCTGGATGAGCTGCTGGAAAAGCTGGAATCTCCGGATACCACACTGGAGGAGTCTTTTGCCTGTTATGAGACGGGTATGAAGCTGGTGAAGGCCTGCAATGATAAAATCGATAAAGTAGAAAAACAGATGATCATCCTGCAGGGAGGTGCAGAGGAAGATGGAGATGCGTGAAGAACTGAAGAAACGGACCAGTGAGGTAGAAGCGGTTGTAGAAAGCTACCTTCCGAAAGAAGAAGGACATCAGAAAACCATTTTTGAGGCGATGAATTACAGTGTGCGTGCAGGCGGCAAGCGTCTGCGCCCCATGCTGATGCAGGAGACCTACCATCTGTTTGGCGGCACGGAACGCGCTGTAGAGCCCTTTATGGCAGCCATGGAGATGATTCACACATCCTCCCTGATCCACGATGACCTTCCCTGCATGGACAATGACGAACTCCGCCGCGGCCTTCCCACCACATGGAAGAAATTTGGCTACGACATGGCAGTGCTGGCAGGAGATGCCCTGATGATCTATGCGTTCGAGACGGCAGCGAAAGCGTTTGCCATAACAGCTCATCCGGACCGGGCAGCAAAAGCCATTCAGGTACTGGCTGAGAAGACAGGCATCTACGGCATGATCGGCGGCCAGGTGGTGGACGTGGAACTGACCGGAAAGCCGATTCCGCAGGAAAAGCTGGATTTCATCTACCGGTTAAAGACAGGTGCGCTCTTAGAGGCTTCCATGATGATCGGAGCCATTCTCGGCGGCGCATCGGAGAAAGAGCAAAAGCGTGTAGAAGAGATTGCTTCGGCAGTGGGCCTGGCATTCCAGATTCAGGATGATATCCTGGATGTGACCAGCACCAGCGAAGAACTTGGCAAGCCGGTCTTAAGTGATGAGAAAAATCAGAAGACAACCTACGTGACACTGGTTGGGCTGGATCAGGCAAAGGCTGACGTGGCAGAAATCTCTGCCCGTGCGGTCAGCCTGTTAAAGGAACTCCCGGGAGAGAATCTGTTCCTGGAGAACCTGGTCACCATGCTGGTAGAACGGAAAAAATAGGAGAAGTTACGGGAGTTGCAAAAACCATGATTCTGGAACACATAGAAGGTCCGTGGGACGTGAAAAATTTAAGTCCGGAGGAGTTAAAAACACTGGCAGCCGAGATCCGGCAGTTCCTGATTGAGAAAATCAGCGTGACCGGCGGGCATCTGGCTTCCAATCTGGGTGTTGTGGAACTGACCATTGCCCTGTACCTGGCATTTGACCTGCCAAAAGATAAGGTTATCTGGGATGTGGGGCATCAGTCTTATACCCACAAGATTTTAAGCGGGCGCCGGGAAATGTTTGACGAGCTGAGACAGTACGGAGGTATGAGCGGTTTTCCAAAACGCAAGGAAAGCCCATACGATTCCTTTGATACCGGACACAGCTCTACCTCGATTTCCGCAGGACTTGGCATTGCCCAGGGCCGGGATCTCTTAGGGGAGGATTACGCGGTCATTTCTGTGATCGGAGATGGCGCGCTGACAGGCGGCATGGCCTATGAGGCACTCAACAACGCGGCGCACCTGAAAAAGAACTTTATCATTGTACTGAACGATAACAACATGTCCATCTCGGAAAACGTGGGTGGCATGTCCAAATATCTGAGTGGTCTGCGATCCGGTGTGGGTTACAATGAACTCAAACGCCAGGTATCGGAGACTCTGCTGAAAATTCCGGTAGTCGGCGCCGGGCTGGTGGAAAAGATCAGCCGCACCAAAGACAGCATCAAACAGCTGGTCATTCCGGGCATGCTCTTTGAAAATATGGGCGTAACGTATTTGGGCCCGGTGGATGGCCATGACATCAAAACTATGGTCAAGACCTTCAAAGAAGCGCGCAGGATGGATCATGCGGTATTAGTGCATGTGCTGACCAAGAAGGGAAAGGGCTATGCTCCGGCAGAGAAGAACCCGTCCCGGTTCCACGGTATCGATCCGTTTGATATCGCGACCGGAAAATCCTTAAAGGAAAAGGTATATCCGACTTACACCGACGTATTCTCAAAGAAAATCTGCCAGCTGGCAGAGACAAATCCACGCCTGGTTGCTGTTACGGCGGCCATGCCGGACGGAACCGGATTAAAGGCATTTTCCAAATGCTATCCGGACCGCTTCTTTGATGTGGGAATTGCGGAACAGCATGCAGTGACCTCCGCGGCAGGCATGGCGGCAGCCGGATTAAAACCGGTGGTAGCGGTGTACTCCTCCTTTCTGCAGAGAGGATTTGACCAGGTGCTCCATGATGTCTGCATCCAGAATCTTTCGGTGGTCTTTGCGTTAGACCGGGCAGGACTGGTAGGAAGCGACGGGGAGACTCACCAGGGCATTTTTGATCTGTCGTATTTAAGCTGCATCCCGAACATGAGCATTATGGCTCCGAAAAACTTATGGGAGCTGAGAAAAGAACTGGAATTTGCCGTATGTCATTATGATGGACCGATTGCCATCCGTTATCCGCGGGGGCAGGCATACCGGGGATTAAAGGAATTTGATGCGCCCATCGAATACGGAAAGGGAGAAATGCTTTACGAAGGCAGCCGCATTGCCCTTCTGGCGGTGGGCAGTATGGTGAGCACCGCAGAACACGTGCGGGAAAAATTAAAGGGAGCCGGTTTTACCTGTACCCTGGCGAATGGACGCTTCATCAAGCCCGTGGACTATGGACTGGCGGACCGTCTGGCAAAGAGCCACGAGCTTCTGGTTGTCTTGGAAGAAAATGTGCTCCAGGGAGGCTACGGCCTGCAGGTAAAGGCTTACGTGCAGGAGCATTATCCGGAGGTGCAGGTCCTGACCATTGCGCTGCCGGACGCCTATGTGGAGCATGGCAATGTATCCGTGCTGCGGCAGGAGTTGGGAATCGACAGTGACTCCGTGATCCGTACCATGAGAAAAACATGGGAGCCACTGGAAGATGCCATGAAGGGAATCATAGAAGAGAAAGAGGAAAACAAATGAAGGAAAGACTGGATATCCTGATTGTAAATAAAGGGCTTGCCGCATCCAGAGAGAAGGCAAAGGCCATCATCATGTCGGGAATCGTATATGTAGACGGACAGAAGGAAGACAAGGCTGGTTCCATGTTTGAGGAGACTGCCAATATCGAAGTGCGCGGCGCAACCTTAAAGTATGTCAGCCGCGGCGGCCTGAAATTAGAAAAGGCCATGACTCATTTCGGCGTGGAATTAAAAGATAAGATCTGTATGGATGTAGGTTCCTCCACCGGCGGCTTTACCGACTGTATGCTGCAGAACGGCGCGGTGAAGGTCTACGCGGTGGATGTAGGCCATGGCCAGTTAGACTGGAAACTTCGCAATGACCCGCGGGTGGTCTGCATGGAAAAGACCAACATCCGTTATGTGACTCAGGAGGATATCGAGGACAAGATCAATTTCTCTTCCATCGATGTGTCCTTTATCTCCCTGACGAAGGTATTGGGACCGGTAAAAGCGCTTCTGGCCGATGACGGACAGATTGTCTGCCTGATCAAGCCACAGTTTGAGGCAGGAAGAGAGAAGGTCGGAAAGAAGGGCGTGGTGCGTGAAAAGAGCACCCACCTGGAGGTGATTGAGAAGGTCATCGAATTTGCGGTGAGCATTGGATTTGAAATTCTGAATCTGGAGTATTCCCCGATCAAGGGACCGGAGGGAAATATTGAGTACCTTCTCTATCTTCAGAATCATACCGACGGACAGACTTATCCGGAGTATCAGGTGGACGCGAAAACCATTGTGGACGCAGCTCACGGAGAACTGGATAAATAACAGGAGACAATATGAAGCATTTTTACCTGATCGCCAATCCCTCCAAACCGGGGGCCCTGGATATGGCGGAAAAACTTGAGACAGAACTTTTGCGGCGAGGGGCTTCCTGCGTGCATGCACGGGGCTATACACGGGCTGATCAGATTCCGGCAGATACGGAGTGTATCATCACCCTGGGGGGCGATGGAACCCTGATCCAGGCATCCAGAGACTTAATCAGTCTGGATCTTCCCATGATGGGCATTAACATGGGACATCTGGGATATCTTACCCAGGTATCCCGGGAGGAATCCATGGAGCCGGTGCTGGATGCTCTTTTATATGATTCCTTTACACTGGAAAAGCGCATGATGCTGGAGGGCAGTGTGGTGGGAGCGCAGAAAATGGTAAAGGGAATTGCCTTAAATGAGATCGTTCTGACCAGACAGGACGTGCTGCAGATGCTGCACTTCCAGGTGTACTTAAATGATGTGTTCTTCAACGAATATATGGCAGATGGCATCATTGCGGCCACGCCAACCGGTTCTACCGCATATAACCTTTCGGCCGGAGGACCGATCGTGGCGCCGGGAGCGCAGCTGATGGTGCTGACGCCCATCTGTTCCCATTCCTTAAACGCGCGGAGCATTGTGCTTTCGCCGGAGGACCGCATCAGCATCCGTCTGGTGAAATGGTCCGGCGGCAAATCCTACTCGGCGGTATTTGATGGGGACCAGGTGTTCCCGCTTCGCTACGGCGAACGGCTGGAAATTTGCAGGGCACCGAAGTATACCACCCTGATCCAGCTGAAAAATGTATCATTCCTTGAAAATATCAGACAGAAAATGGACCGTATTTAACGGAGGTAACCGATGAAACTGGAACGTCACAGCAAAATTGTGGAACTGATAGGAAAATATGAGATTGAAACCCAGGAGGAACTGGCAGAACGTCTGAAACAGGCGGGCTATAAGGTCACGCAGGCAACGGTTTCCCGTGATATCCGGGAACTGAAGCTGACTAAGATTCCATCGGAAAACGGGCGCCAGCGCTATGTGGTCATGCAGAGCCAGACGGCTTTCAGTGACAAATATATCCGAATTTTAAAGGACGGGTATGTCTCCATGGATATGGCACAGAATATTCTAGTGATCAAGACAGTATCCGGCATGGCCATGGCTGTGGCTGCGGCACTGGATGAGATTCATTTCCATGAGATCGTGGGCTGCATTGCGGGTGATGATACCGTCATGTGCGCGGTACGCAGCGTGGATGATACCATTCTTCTGATGGATAAATTAAAAAAACTGATCTCTGCCCGATAGGCGAAAAGGAGGTGCAGCAATGCTTTTGGAACTGCATGTAAAGAATCTGGCGCTGATCGAGGCGGCAGATGTGGAACTGGAGGACGGCTTAAACATTTTGACCGGTGAGACCGGTGCAGGAAAGTCTATCATGATCGGTTCGGTAAATCTGGCCCTGGGGCAGAAGGCCTCCAGGGAGATGATCCGAAACGGCGCGGAGTACGCCTACGTGGAGCTGGTTTTCTCAGTGGACCCGGAAAAGGAAGAAGCGCTGCGGGCGCTGGATGTGGTGCCGGATGAGAACGGCATCCTCATCATCAGCCGCAAGATCATGGCATCCCGCAGCTTAAGCCGCATCAATGATGAGACCGTCACTGCGGCCAGGTTAAAACAGGTCACTTCTCTGTTGATCGATATTCATGGACAGCATGAGCATCAGTCTCTGCTCCATGCCTCAAAACATCTGGAAATTCTGGATACCTACGCCAAATCCCGGGCACAGCAGCTAAAAGAACAGACGGCAGCTCTCTATACAGAGTATACCCGTCTGGAGAAGCAGTTAAACCAGCTTGTCACAGACAGTGAGAGCCGCAGGAGAGAGGCAGATTTTCTGCGTTTTGAAATCGAGGAGATTGAAAACGCCCAGTTAAAGGCAGATGAAGAAGAAACACTGGCGGCCCGCTGCAGAAAATATGGAAGCGCAAGACGGATCATGGGAAACCTGTCCGCGGCTTACCGCGCGGTGGACGCGGAGGCGGTGGGCAATGCCCTGCACCAGGTCGGCGAGGTGGTGGAGTTTGACCCGGAATTAAAGGCCATTCAGGATCAGCTTTACGATGCGGAGGCGGTATTGTCCGATGCGCATCATGCGATTGGAGAATACCTGGGACAGCTCGATTTTGATGAGCAGGCTTATCAGGAGGCCCAGGAACGTCTGGACCTGATCCGGGGCCTGGAGGCAAAGTATGGCGGAAGCCTGGAACGGACCGAAAAAGCGTTGGAAGAAAAGAAACAACGTCTGGAACAGCTGGAGCATTTTGATGAGTACCGCATGCAGCTGGAGCAGCAGTATCAGAAGGCGGAGAAAAAACTGGAGGCGGTGAGCACAGAGCTTTCCGCAGTCCGTCAGGAAGAAGCAAAAAAGCTTACGGAGAAAATCAGGGCCGGCCTCATTGATTTAAATTTCCTGGATGTCCGGTTTTCCATGGAATTTCGCCGTCTGCCTCATTACACGGCATCCGGTTTTGACGAGGCGGAATTTGTGATTTCCACAAACCCTGGCGAGCCGGAGCGCTCTCTGGGTCAGGTGGCATCCGGCGGTGAATTATCCCGTATTATGCTGGCTATCAAAACTGTATTGGCAGACAGCGATGATATTCCGACCCTGATCTTTGATGAGATTGACACCGGCATCAGCGGCCGTACAGCCCAGAAGGTGGCGGAAAAGCTGGCGGTCATCTCCAGAAACCATCAGGTTATCTGCATTACCCATCTGCCACAGATCGCTTCCATGGCGGACTGCCATTTTGAAATTAAAAAATCCACGGACGGAGCCAGCACAAAGACCAGAATTGCCCGATTAAAAGAGGAGGATGTGGTCACAGAGCTGGCAAGACTGCTGGGCGGCGCGCAGATTACAGATGCTGTGATCCAGAATGCCAGAGAAATGAAGAAACTGGCCCGGCAGACAAAAACTCACAACTAAAAACTGACAGTGTGAATTTTTTATTCCGCACACATACTAGAAAGGAGCTTACAAAAGGCTCCTTTTTCGTTACTTAAATTTGCCGCAGGATGCGTCAGGCGGCGTTTTCACGAACAGGAGGAATGCGGGATGAGAAAAACATGCAGGGCAGGAAAAAGGGCGGGAAAATATTTTTACCGGATCCTTATCTTGGTATTCTGGGCAGGCCTGGTCTTTACGGCGGGTTATGGCTGGTACTATGCCGAGCATCAGATTCCGGAACATTTCAGTGTTGCGGAGGGGGAGGAAACCTCCTTCTCCCTGGATCTGCCGCTTTACACGACACTGCTGAGCGAAAGTGAAGAGGTGATCCTGAAAGGAGATTCCGGCATCCCGCAGGATGAAATCCGAATCCGGCCGGACCAGGAGTTTTCCCTGTATGCCAGAAAGGATGGAAACTTCCGGCTGGGTCTGAAGCTTTTCGGGACCATTCCGTTTAAGGAAATCAGTGTGAATGTGGAAGATGCCTGTTACGCGGTTCCCTGCGGAATGCCGGTGGGAATCTATTTAAAATCCAGGGGCGTCATGGTCATTGGAACCGGCAAAGTCACAGATGAAAACGGAAGTGAGGCAGAGCCGGCTTACGGGATTTTACAGTCCGGCGATTATATTGAGGCAATCAACGGGGAGCCGCTCTCAGATAAAGAAGCCCTGATCACAAGTTTAAACCGCATGGGGGAGAGCGAGGCGCTTTTGCGGGTGCGGCGGGGAGGCAGGGAACTGGAACTTTCCGTGGATACGGTGAAAACGGCGGACGGAAGCCGGAAACTTGGTGCCTGGGTGCGTGATGACACCCAGGGAATCGGTACCATGACCTATTTAAAGCCCGATGGAGGCTTTGGGGCGCTGGGGCACGGCATCAGTGATAGTGATACCGGGCGAGTGGTGGAGATTGAAAACGGAGCGTTGTATGAGACTGAGATTCTTGGGATTGAAAAGGGGAGCGCCGGAAATCCGGGCGTGATGGCGGGGGTGATCTATTATGGCCCCGGTTCCAGACTGGGCAGTGTGGCACAAAACACGGACTGCGGGATTTTCGGAACGGCAGGGCAGGCATTCTGTGACGCGGTGGGGCAGCAGACCATGGAAGTAGGACACCGGCAGGATGTGAAACGGGGGAAAGCCTGGATCCGAAGCTGTGTTTCCGGGGAAGCCTGTGACTATGAAATCGAGATTCAGCGGGTGGATTACAGTCCGGCAAAGGAAAACAAGAGCCTGGTGTTTCAGGTTACAGATGAGCGGCTTTTGCGGCTCACCGGAGGAATCGTGCAGGGGATGAGCGGCAGTCCCATTCTTCAGAATGGAAAGCTTGTCGGTGCGGTGACACATGTGTTTGTACAGGATTCAACACGTGGATACGGAATTTTTGTGGAAGATATGCTGAAAAAATAAAAATTTTCGGAAAGGTGTTATATCTGCCATGTTTGATTCGTTATATAAGATGACAGCCGCAGACGGGCAGCAAAAAAACGACATTCCCTGTCAGTTCGGGACAGCATATACCATCGGAGCAGACGGTGGCCTGCATGTCGTGTCGAATTGTGCGGGGGTACGTCGAAGGATGCGGGGAAAGCAGGTTGCTGCCTGACAAAGACGGCTAGTATAATACGATTTATGTAACACTCCGGCATATTTGCAGGAATGTGACGGATCTGGAAGCAGGAGGAATGGATCATGGCTGAATTAAATATTGCGATTGCAGAAGATAACCCGCTGATGCTGGAATTACTTGGCAGCATTCTGGAAGAGGAAGATGGATTCCATGTGGTTGGAAAAGCAGACAATGGAGAAGACGCCTATCAGATGATCATGGATAAAAAGCCGGATATTGTACTTCTGGATGTGATCATGCCGAAGCTCGATGGCATTACGGTTCTGGAAAAGGTACGCGCGGCGAACATCGGCAAAGATATGCCGGCAGTCATTATGGTGACCGCGGCGGGAAATGAAACGGTGGCATCGGCGGCCTTCCGCAATGGTGCCAGTTACTATATCTTAAAACCATTTGACCGGGAAGTGCTTCTCGACAAGATCCGTCTTGTGGCACAGGAGCGGCTCCGCATGAAAATGCCATCTGTTGTTCGGGAAAAGCCGGCAGATACTTACATGAACAAAGGGGATTACATACGTCGGAATCTGGAGGATGATGTGACCCAGCTTCTCCATGAAATCGGGATTCCGGCCCATATCAAGGGATACCAGTATCTGCGGGATGCCATCATCATCTCCGTGGAAGAAAAGGAGATGTTGGTTTCTGTGACGAAGGTTCTGTATCCGGCTATTGCGAAGAAGCACGGCACTACCGCAAGCCGTGTGGAGCGGGCAATCCGTCATGCCATTGAGGTGGCATGGAGCCGCGGACAGCTTGAGATGATCGATGAGATTTTCGGTTATACGGTGAACAGCGGAAAAGGAAAACCAACCAACTCTGAATTTATTGCACTGATCACAGATAAGATCCGCCTGGATTATAAACGTGCACTCTGATATTACGGATGGTCTGCTTCAAAATCAAAGTTTCATAAAGATTTTACTTCCTAAAACGGTATAAATCATGTATACTGATAAGTAAGACAGTCAGCTAGGGGGCAGACTGGTGCAGAGGAGGGGTTCGTATGAAGAACATATTATTTGTCGCATCAGAAGCAGTTCCATTTATCAAGACAGGAGGGCTTGCTGATGTGGTTGGTTCTTTGCCAAAGTGCTTTGACAAGGAGTATTTTGACGTTAGGGTCATGATACCGAAATATCTGTGCATTCCGGAAAAATGGCGCAATGAGATGACTTATATCGATCATTTCTATATGGATTATCTGGGACAGAGCCGTTATGTCGGAATCATGCAATACATCTACGATGGGATCACGTTTTACTTTATTGATAATGAATCCTATTTCGGTGGCCCGAAGCCGTACGGTGACTGGCTGTATGACCTGGAGAAGTTTTCCTTCTTCTGTAACGCGGCATTGTCCGCGCTTCCGGTCATTGGCTTCAAGCCGGATGTGGTGCACTGCCATGACTGGCAGACCGGCCTGATACCGGTATACTTAAAAGACCGCTTCCGCGGCGGGGAGTTCTTCACGAACATGAAGTCTGTTATGACCATCCATAACTTAAAGTTCCAGGGTGTCTGGGATGTGAAGACAATCCAGCGTTTTTCCATGCTTCCGGATTATTACTTCACGCCGGATAAACTGGAGGCCTACAAGGATGGCAATATGTTAAAAGGCGGTATTGTCTTTGCGGATGCCATCACCACGGTGAGCCAGACTTACGCAGAGGAGATTAAGATGCCGTTCTACGGCGAAGGCCTTGACGGCCTGATGCGTGCCCGTTCCGGAGACCTGCGCGGTATTGTGAATGGCATTGATTATGACGAGTTCAATCCGGAAACCGACAAGCTCATTGCGCAGCCGTACAACGCAAAGAATTTCCGCAAGGAAAAAGGCAAGAATAAGAAGCAGCTTCAGGCACAGCTTGGCCTTCCGGTCGATGAAAAGAAATTTATGGTGGGCATTGTTTCCCGCCTGACGGATCAGAAGGGACTGGATCTGGTACAGTGTGTCATGGACGAGCTCTGCAGTGATGACATGCAGTTTGTGGTTCTGGGAACCGGGGACGAAAAATACGAGAATATGTTCCGTCACTATGACTGGAAGTATCATGACCGGGTGTCCGCTCAGATCTATTATTCCAACGATATGTCCCACAAAATCTATGCAGGCTGTGACGCGCTTCTGATGCCGTCCCTTTTTGAACCATGCGGTTTAAGCCAGCTGATGGCACTGCGTTACGGCACGGTGCCGATTGTGCGTGAGACCGGCGGATTAAAGGATACGGTAGAGCCTTACAATGAGTACGAAAGCCGCGGAACTGGTTTCTCCTTCTCAAACTACAACGCTCATGAGATGTTAGATACCGTCCGTTACGCAAAGTATATTTACTATGACAAAAAGCGTGAATGGAACAAAATCATCGACCGGGCTATGGCAGCAGATTTCTCCTGGCAGCAGTCTGCCGGCAAATACCAGGAACTCTACGACTGGCTGATCGGTTATTGATGTCTGGTGCTGTTTGCGCAACGCGTGAGCAGTAGCAAATGAAGTTACAGTTCACGGAAAGCAGGATTACAACATGGGATTTTGGGATAAACTTCTGAGCAATGAGGTACTCATCAGCGCAATTGTGGGATGGACCGTTGCCCAGATTTTAAAGACACTGATTGATTTTGGACTGAATAAAAGCTTTACCCCGGAACGGCTTGTGGGCTCCGGCGGCATGCCAAGCTCCCACTCCGCAACGGTCTGTGGGCTGACTACCGCTTCCGCACTGTGCTACGGGGTGGAGTCGTTCCAGTTTGCCATCAGCTTTGTACTGGCTGCGGTGGTTATGTATGATGCCATCGGTGTCCGTCAGGAGACCGGAAAACAGGCAAAACTTCTAAACCTCATCATGGAGCAGGACTGGTTCAATTTAAACAATCAGGAGATTCAGAAACGGTTAAAGGAGTTTGTGGGTCATACACCGCTTCAGGTAGCCGCGGGCGCTGCGCTGGGCATCATTCTGGCATTTGTGGTGCACCAGAGTTATTTATAAGCTTCGCTAAAAACAAGTTGACAGAAAAAAACGGATATGCTATTATATTCTGGTATGAGTTAACGCCGGGACCCAGTCTTTTGGATACTCCAACCACAGACCTGGTTTACGGTGAGTAGAATATTTTTAAGGAGGAAATCAACATGATTTCAAAGGAAAAGAAAGCAGCAATCATCGCTGAGTACGGCAGAAAAGCAGGAGATACCGGTTCACCGGAGGTTCAGATCGCAATCCTGACCGCAAGAATTGCAGAGCTGACTGAGCATTTAAAGAGCAATCAGAAGGATCATCATTCCAGACGTGGTCTGTTAAAGATGGTAGGTCAGAGACGTGGTCTTCTTGACTACTTAAAGAAAACCGACCTGGAAGGCTATCGTGCTCTGATTGAAAAGTTAGGCATCAGAAAGTAATTAGGACGTTAGGGTGGAGAGGTCATCTCCACCCTTTTGTTTTTTCCGTTTTATGATATTTTCTGGAAGGCATATCCCGAAGCCGCTGCTGTGTATACAAGCCTTTGTGTACAGAGCAGTAGTTTCGGAGCCTTCTGTGAATATATAGAATTTAAAATAGAAAGAGAAAAGGAGACAACCCATGTACAAAAGTTTTAGTATGGAACTTGCCGGAAGAACTCTGACTGTTGATGTGAACAGAGTTGCAAAGCAGGCAAACGGCGCAGCATTCATGCACTATGGTGACACCACCGTATTATCTACCGCTACCGCATCTGACAAACCGAGAGACGGTATCGATTTCTTCCCGTTAAGCGTGGAATATGAAGAAAAATTATACTCTGTAGGAAAAATCCCGGGAGGCTTCAATAAGAGAGAGGGCAAGGCATCTGAGAACGCAATCCTGACTTCCCGTGTCATCGACCGTCCGATGCGTCCGCTGTTCCCGAAGGATTACCGCAACGATGTAACCTTAAACAACATGGTTATGAGCGTAGACCCGGAGTGCCGTCCGGAATTAGTGGCTATGCTGGGTGCTGCTATCGCAACCTGCATTTCCGATATCCCGTTTGACGGTCCGTGTGCCATGACCCAGATTGGCATGATCGACGGTGAGTTCATTATCAACCCGTCCCAGGCCCAGTGGAAGCAGGGTGACTTAAACTTAACTGTAGCATCTACCCGTGAGAAAGTGATCATGATCGAGGCCGGAGCAAATGAGATTCCGGAGGCAAAGATGATCGAGGCAATCTACAAGGCTCACGAAGTGAACCAGGAGATCATCAAATTCATCGATACCATCGTGGCAGAGTGCGGTAAGGCAAAACACAGCTACGAGAGCTGCGCAATTCCGGAAGAGCTGTTTGCAGCTATCAGGGAGATTGTAACTCCGGAGCAGATGGAAGAGGCAGTTTTCACCGATGACAAGCAGACCCGTGAGGAGAACATCCGTCAGATCACTGAGAAGCTGGAAGAGGCTTTTGCAGACAATGAGGAGTGGCTGGCTGTCCTTGGCGAGGCTGTTTACCAGTATCAGAAGAAGACTGTTCGCAAGATGATCTTAAAAGATCACAAGAGACCGGATGGCCGTGAGATCACCCAGATCCGTCCGCTGGCAGCAGAGGTTGATCTGATTCCGCGTGTACATGGCTCCGCTATGTTTACCCGTGGACAGACCCAGATCTGCAACGTCTGCACCCTGGCTCCGCTGTCTGAGCAGCAGAAGTTAGATGGCCTGGATGAGAACGAAGTATCCAAGCGCTATATGCATCACTATAACTTCCCGTCCTACTCTGTAGGTGAGACCAAACCGTCCAGAGGACCGGGACGCCGTGAGATTGGTCATGGCGCACTGGCTGAGCGTGCCCTGATTCCGGTACTGCCGTCTGAGGAAGAGTTCCCGTACGCAATCCGTACCGTATCCGAGACCTTTGAGTCCAACGGTTCTACCTCCATGGCATCCACCTGTGCATCCTGCATGTCCTTAATGGCAGCAGGCGTACCGATCAAGAAGATGGTTGCAGGTATTTCCTGTGGTCTGGTTACCGGCGATTCTGACGATGATTTCGTTCTGTTAACTGATATCCAGGGCCTCGAGGACTTCTTTGGCGATATGGATTTTAAGGTAACCGGCACCACCGATGGCATCACCGCTATCCAGATGGATATCAAGATCCATGGCCTGACCAGACCGATTGTAGAGGGTGCTATCGCAAGATGCCGTGAGGCAAGACTCTTCATCATGGATACCTGCATGAAGCCGGCTATCTCTGAGCCGAGAAAAGAGGTTGGCAAGTATGCTCCGAAGATTGACCAGATCAGCATCGACCCGCAGAAGATCGGTGATGTGGTTGGAAAGCAGGGCTGCGTGATCAACAAGATCATTGAGGAGACCGGCGTGAAGATCGACATTTCCGAGGAGGGCAACGTAGCAATCTGCGGTACCGACAAAGAGATGATTGAGAAAGCAAAGAGCATCATCAAAAATATCGTGACGGATATTGAACCGGGACAGATTATTACCGGTAAGGTTGTCCGCATCATGCCGTTCGGCGCGTTCGTAGAGCTGAAGCCGAAGAAGGATGGTATGATCCACATTTCCAGACTCTCTGACAAGCGCGTAGAGAAGGTGGAAGACGTTGTCAATATCGGTGATATAGTAACCGTGAAGGTTCTTGACGTAGATAAGATGGGCAAGATCAGCCTCAGCATGAAGCCGGGCGACCTTGCAAAGAAGGAAAGTGAAAACTAATTTATGAACTGTAAAAGATATTTTACAGGTGCTCTGGCTGCCTTTATGGTGGCCAGTAGTGCTTTTATGGCTTACGCGGACGGACCGGTGACAAAAGGAACCGATCCGGCAGGACTTACATCAGCACCCGGTGAAACTATCGGGGCAGGAAATGAAACAGCAGGCGAAGCAGCAGAAACTGTCGCAGCGGCACCTGCAGCAGAAGCACAAAGCAGCAATACAACCGTCACAGCCGGAGAAACTACGGCATCTGACAACAGTGCGGCAGGAAGCGGTACGGTTACGGCGGGAAGCAGTACAGTCGTAGCAGGAAGCAGCACGGTCACTGTTGGCGGCGCATTATCATCTGGAAGTACGGTAACAGCGGGCGGCCAGGCTGGACCGGTAGCAGGAGGAAGTTCCGGCATCATCACGGCAGGAAGCGGTAAGGCAGCAGGTGCATCGTCAGGTCCGGCGGGGGTGGTAGTTCCGTCGGTGATCGGAGCCGGTGATCTCTCATTTGCCGGCCAGCTGACAGACTCCATCGTCAAGGTAGTTGAAAAATACAGCTATGATCAGATGAGCCGTGATATCAGCAGTCTGAAATCCCGTTATGGCAGCCATATGCAGGTGAACACCATAGGGACCAGCCTGGACGGACGCAGTCTTTACGAGATCATCATCGGAAACCCGAACGCGTCAAAACACATCCTGATCCATGCGGGCATTCACGCGCGGGAATACATAACGCCGCTTCTGGTCATGAAGCAGGCAGAGCATCTGCTGGCTTTTTATGACAGCGGAAGCTATCAGGGACGAAAGCTTTCGGATATCCTTGCGGGAGTGGCTATTCATATTGTGCCGATGGTCAATCCGGATGGGGTTACCATCAGCCAGTTTGGTGTGTCTGCCCTTCGTTCCGCTGATCTGCGCCAGATTGTCAGCCAGTGTTACGCGCAGGACCAGGCAGACGGACGTACTACCCAGAGCTTTGAGCGCTACCAGGCTTTGTGGAAGGCCAATGGACGCGGTGTGGACCTAAACCAGAACTTCCCGGCTCTGTGGGACTCCATTACCACCGGACCTTCCCATGCTTCCTATGCAAATTACAAGGGAACCAGCGCACTTTCTGAGCCGGAGAGCAAGGCCCTTGCTAATCTGGCTAATTCCACAAACTGGACGATGACCATCAGCTATCACAGCATGGGCAATCTGGTGTACTGGGATTTTGCCGGAAATAAGGTTGCGGAACAGTCCAAAGAGCTTGCTGAGCTGGTAACCGGCATTTCCGGATACCGTACCAACAGAAGCAGCGGCAAGGGAGGGTTCAAAGATTATGTCCAGATCAAGGACAGCCCGATCCCGAGCCTGACCATTGAGGTGGGAAGTGTGGCCTGCCCGATGCCGGCAAGTGAATTCGGCAATGTCTGGAACAGCAACCAGTCGATTCTGGCAGCACTTGCGGCCTACGCAGCAGATCATTAACAGAAATTGAACAAAATTCGTTGAGAATGCCCGTCACGGTACTTGTGACGGGCATTTTTACATACTATTTACCCAAAATTTACCTAAATTTTAAAATCGGTTGAAAATGGAAGAAGCGGTATGGTATGATTAATTTGTTTGCGGACTGAAGAGAATAGAGAGAAAAGAGTACGCGAGACGAGGAGGAGAGTATGTCAATCAGCGACATTTCAAACGGGTTTGGTTTCCTGGGCGGTCTTGGTATGTTCCTTTACGGCATGAATATCATGGCGGACGGTATGCAGAAGACGGCGGGAAGCAAGATGAGCAGTTTCCTTGGGATGCTTACCAACAACCGGTTCCTGGCGGTTGCATTGGGCGCATTGATCACAGCGATCATCCAGTCCAGTGGAGCCACAACGGTCATGGTAGTCGGTTTTGTAAGTGCAGGCGTATTGAACCTGTCCCAGGCGGTCGGCGTGATCATGGGTGCTAACATTGGTACCACCATCACTGCATGGATCGTATCCATGAGCCAGCTGGGTGATGCCTTTGAGGTTATGAAACCAGGCTTTTACGCACCGGCCATCATTGGTATTGGCGCATTGCTGCTGGTTTTTGCCAAGAGTCAGAAAAAGAAGACCATTGGTGAGATCATGATCGGTCTGGGCCTTTTGTTTATTGGTCTTGATTTTATGTCAGGGTCGATTAATCCTTACACGGATGCACCGATTTTTGCGAAAGCCTTTGAAATATTAGGAGGTAATCCGCTTCTGGGCATGATCATCGGTGCGCTGGTTACCGCGCTTCTGCAGAGTTCCTCTGCTTCCGTTGGTATCCTGCAGACTTTGGCCATGAACGGCATTGTAACCACAAATGCGGCGATCTATATTACACTGGGCCAGAACATTGGTTCCTGTGTGACTGCCATGCTTTCCAGTATGGGCGGATCCCGCACGGCCAAGCGTGCGGCTGTCATGCATCTGACCTTTAACGTCATTGGTGCGATTGTGTTCGGATCGATCGGATTTATCTTTTTCAGCCTGCGTCCGGCCTTTGCGGCATCCAACATCAATGCGGTGCAGATTTCTATTTTCCATACAATCTTCAACCTGACCATGACCACGCTGCTGTTTCCATTCGCGGATGTGCTGGTTAAGATTTCCGGCATGGTTGTGAAGGAGAAGGCGGAGGAGGAGCCGGTAGCAGAGGATGCGGAAACTGCTGCCACCCTCAAACATCTGGACGAGCGTATCTTTGAGTCTCCGGCATTCGCAGTGGAGACCGCAGCCCTTGAGGTTGTCCATATGGGACAGATCACCTATGAGAATGTGGTCCGTGCCATTGATGCAGTCCTGACCGTGAATTCCGATGAGGTGGAAACGGTATTCAAGACCGAGCAGACCATCAATAATATGGAGAAGATGCTGACCGAGTACCTTATTAAGGTAGATAACCTTTCCCTGACTGAGAAACAAAAGAAGGTCGTAAACAACCTGTTCTACAGTGTCAGCGATATCGAGCGTATCGGCGACCATGCGGAAAACCTGGCAGAACAGGCTCAGTACATGGTAGAGCACGGCCTTCAGTTCTCTACCACCGGTGCGGATGACTTAAAATCCATCAGCGACAGTGTGTTAAAATCCTTCCAGTATGCCATTGACGCGAGACAGAACGGCAACATGGAGGCAGTGCGCAAGGTCAGCCAGTACGAGGATGATGTCGACAGCCAGGAAGAAGAGCTTCGCGAGAAACACATTGAGCGTCTTTCCGCGGGAGAGTGCAAGGCTTCCGCAGGCGTGGTATTCCTGGATATCATCAGCAACCTGGAGCGAGTATCCGATCATGCCTACAATTTGGCAGGCTATGTCAAGGACGAGATGTAGTAATTGACATAATTATGAACAGAATGACATGTTTTGCATGGATTCTGTATACAAAGCACAAAAGAAAGCCCTTCGGAGCAGAACTCCGGAGGGCTTCTTTGACAAAAACAAGACGATAATTACATGGTTTTTGTCAATATGGCAAAAAAAGGCTTGCTATTTTGTTGGTTATTAGGTACAATAAGAGCAAGGTTGATGAGTTTTTAACAATCATCATATTTTTAACAATCTAGGAGGAATGAATCATGGCAGTTAAAGTAGCAATCAATGGTTTTGGTCGTATCGGCCGTCTGGCATTCAGACAGATGTTTGGCGCAGAGGGTTATGAGGTAGTAGCAATCAACGACTTAACCGATCCGAAGATGTTAGCTCACTTATTAAAATACGATACCGCACAGGGCGGATACGCAGGTCACATCGGTGAGGGCAAGCACACCGTAGAGGCTGGCGAGGATTCCATCACTGTAGACGGCAAGAAGATCACCATCTACAAAGAGGCTAAGGCTGCTGATCTTCCGTGGGGAGAGATTGGCGTAGATGTAGTATTAGAGTGTACTGGTTTCTACACCTCCAAAGAGAAAGCACAGGCGCACATTGACGCAGGCGCAAAGAAAGTTGTTATCTCCGCTCCAGCAGGCAACGACTTAAAGACCATCGTTTACAGCGTAAACGAGAACACCCTGACTGCAGATGATACCATCATTTCCGCAGCATCCTGCACCACCAACTGCCTGGCACCTATGGCAAAGGCTCTGAATGATTACGCTCCGATCCAGTCCGGTATCATGAGCACTATTCACGCTTACACCGGCGACCAGATGATCCTGGATGGCCCGCACAGAAAAGGTGATTTAAGAAGAGCAAGAGCAGGCGCTGCAAACATCGTTCCGAACTCCACCGGTGCTGCAAAAGCAATCGGCCTGGTTATTCCGGAGTTAAACGGTAAGCTTATCGGTTCCGCACAGCGTGTTCCGGTACCGACCGGTTCTACCACCATCTTAACCGCAGTTGTTAAGAAAGCAGGCGTTACCAAAGAGGACATCAATGCAGCTATGAAGGCAGCAGCAAGCGAGTCCTTCGGTTACAACGAGGATCCGATCGTTTCTTCCGATGTTATCGGTATGAGATACGGTTCTCTGTTTGATGCAACCCAGACCATGGTAGCTCAGATCGCAGAAGATCTGTACGAGGTTCAGGTTGTTTCATGGTACGACAACGAGAACTCCTACACCAGCCAGATGGTTCGCACCATTAAGTACTTCGCAGAGCTGGCATAAGTTCTTAAAACTTACAAAAGACTCCATAAGGGTCCGGTCACATGTGGGCCGGGCCCTTTTCTGTTTCATAGCAAATTGCGTCCTATGAAACAAAAAAACGCTCCGCAGGGATGCGCACTCGGCGCAAAGGTAGATGGTTGCTGAAGCAACCGCGCCTCGGCGCGAGAATGTGCCAAGGCACATTCTTTTTTGTCGCATTTTTGTATACAGCGGATGTGCTGGCGCTTGATTTCTACATTTTCCGTATTGACTGCCTATAAAAAATCAGTTATCATGTTAATAAGCAATGCTTTAAACAACATAATCACTTATTAGTAAAAGTGATAAACTAAAAAGGAGATCTTACAATGGCAAAAGTAGGAATTGTAATGGGCAGTGATTCAGATATGCCAATTATGGCAAAGGCAGCAGAGATTCTGGATAAGTTCGGAATTGATTATGAGATGACGATCATTTCCGCGCACCGCGAGCCGGATATCTTTTTTGAGTGGGCGAAGAGCGCAGAGGAAAAGGGCATCAGGGTGATCATTGCAGGCGCCGGAAAGGCAGCACATCTGCCGGGCATGTGCGCAGCGCTGTTCCCGATGCCGGTTGTAGGCATTCCTATGAAGACCTCTGACCTGGGCGGTGTGGATTCCCTTTATTCCATCGTACAGATGCCGTCTGGAATCCCGGTGGCCACCGTAGCCATCAACGGCGGTGCCAATGCAGGCATCCTGGCAGCCAAGATCCTGGCAACTTCGGACGCAGAGCTGCTGGCAAAACTTAAAAACTACAGCGAAGAGATGAAAAACGATGTAGTCAAGAAGGCAGACAAGCTGGAGAGCATCGGATACAAAGAGTATTTATCCCAGATGAAATAAGAATCTATACATGGAGGATGAGAAGATGGATTACAAGAAAGCCGGAGTAGATATTGAGGCAGGATACAAATCAGTAGAGCTGATGAAGGAACATGTAAAAAAGACCATGCGTGAGGAAGTGTTAGGCGGACTGGGCGGTTTTTCCGGCGCATTCTCCCTGGCTAAGATCAAAAACATGGAGGAGCCGGTACTCTTATCCGGTACCGATGGCTGCGGCACCAAGGTAAAGCTGGCTATCATCATGGATAAGCATGACACCATCGGTATTGATGCTGTGGCTATGTGCGTGAACGACATTGCCTGCGCAGGCGGCGAGCCGTTATTCTTCCTGGATTACATTGCCTGCGGCAAGAACTATCCGGAGAAGATCGCGGATATCGTAAAGGGAGTTGCGGAAGGCTGCCTTCAGTCTGAGGCTGCTCTCATTGGCGGAGAGACTGCAGAGCACCCGGGACTGATGCCGGAGGAAGATTACGATCTTGCTGGTTTTGCGGTTGGTGTGTGCGACAAGAAAGAGATGATCACAGGCGAGCATTTACAGGCTGGCGATGTGCTCATCGGCATGGCATCCACCGGTGTACATTCCAACGGCTTCTCTCTGGTGCGCAAGGTATTTGAAAAAGAACTGACCAGAGAAGGTCTGGATATCTATTATGACGCTCTGGGCAAGACCCTGGGCGAGGCACTGCTGGCACCGACCCGCATTTATGTGAGGGCATTAAAGAGTATCAAGAACGCAGGTGTGACCGTGAAGGCATGCAGCCATATCACCGGCGGCGGCTTCTATGAGAATGTTCCGCGTATGTTAAAGGAAGGCACCCGCGCAGTGATCAAAAAGGACAGCTATGAGGTACCGGCTATCTTCAAAATGCTGGCAGAGAAAGGCGACATTGCAGAAGAGATGATGTACAATACCTTTAACATGGGTCTTGGCATGATCGTGGCAGTGGACCCGGCTGATGTGGAAAAAACCATGGAAGCTATTAAGGCTACCGGCGATGTGCCGTATGTGATCGGTTCCATTGAGGCAGGGGAAAAGGGAGTGACCTTATGTTAAGAGTCGGTGTGATGGTGTCCGGCGGCGGCACCAACCTGCAGGCAATTCTGGACGCAGTAGATGCAGGCGAGATCACCAATGCCGAAATTGCGGTGGTGATCAGCAACAATCCGGGAGCGTATGCCCTGGAGCGGGCAAAGAAACATGGGGTAGAGGCACTGTGCATTTCCCCGAAGGATTATGAGAGCCGCGACGCGTTCAATGAGGCATTTCTGGCAAAGGTGGATGAGTATCATTTAGATCTCATCGTGCTGGCCGGATTCCTGGTAAAGATCCCTGCAGCTATGATCGAGAAATATGAGCATAAGATCATCAATATCCATCCATCCCTGATACCGTCCTTCTGCGGCGTGGGCTATTATGGACTGAAAGTGCATGAGGCGGCGCTGGCACGCGGCGTGAAGGTAACCGGCGCGACGGTTCATTTTGTGGACAGCGGCATGGATACCGGCCCTATCATTTTACAGAAAGCAGTGGAAGTACAGGAGGGTGATACTCCGGAGGCACTGCAGCGCAGAGTTATGGAGCAGGCAGAGTGGAAGCTGCTTCCGCAGGCCATTGACCTGATCGCGAATGAAAAGATAAAATAAAAAAAACGATAACGGCAGACCGGTGAGATACCGGTCTGTCTGTGGTGTGAGGAGGAATACGCAGATGAAAATTTTGATTGTGGGCGGCGGCGGACGAGAACACGCTATCGCATGGAAGCTGGCAAAGAGTCCGAAGGTGGAAAAAATGTACTGCGCACCAGGCAATGCCGGTATTGCAGAGGTGGCAGAGTGTGTAAACATTGGTGTAATGGAATTTGACAAGCTGGTGGCATTCGCAAAAGAGCATGAGATCGACTTAACCGTTGTGGCACCGGATGATCCGCTGGCAGCAGGTGCGGTAGATGCCTTTGAGGCAGCAGGCCTGCGCGCGTTTGGTCCGAGAGCCAACGCGGCAATTCTGGAGGGTTCCAAGGCATTTTCGAAGGATCTGATGAAAAAGTACGGTATTCCGACTGCGGCTTATGAGACCTTCAATGATCCTGAGAAAGCACTGGCGTATCTGGAAACAGCAAAGATGCCGATCGTATTAAAGGCAGACGGCCTGGCACTTGGCAAGGGCGTTCTGATCTGCAAGGACCTGGAAGAGGCAAAAGCAGGTGTCAGAACTCTGATGATGGACAAGCAGTTCGGCTCCGCGGGCGATGAGATCGTTATCGAGGAATTCATGACCGGACGTGAAGTTTCCGTGTTATCCTTCGTAGACGGAAAGACCATCAAGATCATGACCTCTGCCCAGGATCATAAGCGCGCGAAGGACGGCGACCAGGGACTGAACACCGGCGGTATGGGAACCTTCTCTCCAAGTCCGTTCTATACTCCACAGGTGGATGCATTCTGCAGGGAACACATTTATCAGAAGACTGTAGACGCCATGAAGGCAGAGGGCAGAGAGTTCAAGGGCATCATCTTCTTCGGCCTGATGCTGACTGCAGATGGTCCGAAGGTACTGGAGTACAACGCCAGATTCGGTGACCCGGAGACCCAGGTTGTGCTTCCGCGCATGAAGAACGATCTGGTGGATCTGTTCGAGGCCTGCATCGACGGAACCCTGGATCAGATCGATCTGGAGTTTGAGGACAACGCTGCAGTCTGTGTTGTTCTGGCATCCGCAGGCTATCCGGAGCATTACGAGAAGGGCTTTGAGATCCGTGGCCTGGAGAACTTCAAAGACAGGGACGGCTACTATGTCTTCCATGCAGGCAGCAAATTCGATGAGCAGGGCCGCGTGGTGACAAACGGCGGCCGCGTGCTGGGCGTGACCGCAACCGGCATCAACTTGAAAGAAGCCCGCGCCAATGCATATAAAGCGACAGAGTGGATTGATTTCGATAATAAATATATGCGCCATGATATCGGACACGCGATTGATGAAGCATAAGGGATAAACATTACCAAAAAATAGAAAAACAGAAGCTGTATTTTCAAAATGAGCGAAAATACAGCTTCTGTTTTTTTGACGAAATCAAAACATCTTTTGAAAAAATCCCCAATATTGCATCATGCGGATGTGAAAATTGTGCAAAATTTCAGTTAATAACGTGAATGTTATGTGATGATAAGAAAATAAAAATTGATAAGAAAAAAACAGATGCTTATAATTACGGACAGAGCAAAAGAGAAAGGAGTGTGAGTATATGGATAAGCTGGTGGAATCCCTGATGGAGGAATTAAACTGCAACACGGTATTTACCATTCCTTTGTTTGGTGGTATTCCGGTGCTGGAATCAGTGGTGGTTACCTGGATCATTATGGCCATCATGATGATCGGTTCACTGATCCTGGTGAAAGGCCTGAAGATGAGAAACATCGGGAAGAAGCAGGCAGCTCTGGAAAGCGGTTTTACGTTTCTCTACCGTTTCTTTGGGGATCTTCTCGGCGAAGACGGAAAAGCGTATATTCCGTATCTGATCACGGTAATGCTTTATATTGCGATCGCGAACATGATCGGGCTTCTGGGCTTCAAATCGCCGACGAAGGATCTGAATGTGACGGCTTCCCTTGCAGTGATGAGCATTGTGCTGGTGGAGGCAGCGGGAATCCGGAAACGGGGCATAAAAGGATGGCTCAAAAGCTTTGCGGAGCCGATTCCGATCATTGCGCCGATCAATGTACTGGAGCTGTTTATCCGGCCGCTTTCCCTTTGTATGCGGTTGTTCGGAAACGTGCTTGGTGCCGTTGTTGTCATGGCGCTGATCAAGTATCTGCTTCCGGTGGTGGTTCCGCTTCCGTTCAGCGGATATTTCGATATATTTGATGGAGTGATCCAGGCTTACGTCTTTGTGTTCCTCACATCATTATATATAAAAGAGGCGGTCGAATAAGCATAAAAGCAACGGGCCGCTGGTAAAAAGGTTAAAACGAGAGAGAAAAGGAGAAATGAATTATGTCAGGATTAATCGCAATCGGTGCAGCAGCAGCAGTTATCACAGGTGTCGGAGCAGGAATCGGAATCGGCCTTGCAACCTCTAAGGCTGTAGACGCTATCGCAAGACAGCCGGAGGCAGACGGCAAGATCACCAAGGCGCTTCTTCTTGGCTGTGCGCTGGCAGAGGCTACCGCAATTTACGGCTTTGTAATCGGCCTTCTGATCATTCTCTTCCTGAAATAATCAAAAATTCGGAAGCAGAGAAGGGCAGGTACTATGTTAAACATAAATTTTTGGAATATTGCCTTTACGGTCATCAACCTTCTGGTGCTGTATCTGTTCCTGAAACATTTCCTTATGAAGCCGTTGATGGAGATCATGGAAAAGCGGCAGGCACAGGTGGAAACAGATTTAAATGATGCCGCAAGTGAAAAGCAGGAGGCCATCCGGCTGAAAGAGCAGTATGAAGGCTCCCTGCGGGAAGCAGAGGATCAGGCCGGCCGGATTCTGGAAGATGCGAAGAAGATGGGCAGAACAGAATATGAAAAGATCCTGAGGCAGGCGGATGACGATGCGGCAAAGAAACTGGAGCAGGCTGACCGGATGATCGGTCTGGAGCGCGAAAAGACGTTAAGAGAGCTTCAGGGCCTGACGAAGGAGCTGGCTGCGACTGCGACTGAGAAGCTTTTGAAGGAAAACAGCGGCCGGGAAGCGGACCGGAAACGGTTTGCTGCATTTCTGGCAGATACGGGGGAAAAGTATGACTGAACAGGCAAGACTTTACGGAACCGTGTTGTATGAGCTGAAGCTTCCGGAGACTATGATCCGGACCTGTGAATGCATTCTAAGGGAAAATCCGCAGCTTGCGCAGGTTCTGGAAAGTCCGGTGATCCGGCAGAGCAGGAAGGAAACCATCATTGACCGGGTGTTTGAGAACCCGGACTTTTCCCGGATCATGCGGAATTTTCTAAAGAAAGTCTGTGAGGCCGGATGCATGGACCAGATGGAGAGTATGGTCCGGATCCGGGATGAAAAGAGCCGCGAGGCGGCAGGGATTCTTTCCGCGAAGCTTCGCTATGTGACAGAACCGGATGCGGCAGAAGTCAAGGCCATGAAGGAGCTTTTGTGCAAAACATACGGAAAGAACAGCGTGGAGCTGTCCATGCAGGAGGCTCCGGAGCTGATCGGCGGTTTTGTGCTGCAGACCGGTGATGTGGAATATGACTACAGTCTGAGCGGACAGCTCAGACGGATGTTCGAAGGAAATAGATAGGAGACAGAAGATGAGTACAATCAGTTCTCAGGAGATCATCTCCATCATAAAGGGAGAGATTGCAGATTTTGACGCTCACGCAGGGGAAATCCGGGAAACCGGAACCGTCATCTGGGTGGGTGATGGCATTGCCATTGTCTATGGCATCGACCATGCCATGTACGGGGAAATCGTGATATTCGAGTGCGGCGTAAAAGGCATGGTACAGGATATCCGGAAAAATGAGATCGGCTGCATCCTGTTTGGAAAGGATACGGAGATCGTAGAGGGAAGCCGGGTGACCCGGACGAAGAAGAGGGCCGGTGTTCCGGTCGGAAACGCGTTTTTAGGGCGTGTGGTCAATGCCCTGGGCGAGCCGATCGACGGTCTGGGACCGGCGAAAGAGGAGGACTGGCTTCCGGTTGAGGCTGAGGCGCCCGGTATTGTAGACCGCAAATCCGTCAGCGAGCCGATGGAGACCGGTATTCTGGCGATTGATTCCATGTTCCCGATCGGACGCGGACAGCGAGAGCTGATCATCGGTGACCGTCAGACCGGTAAGACGTCCATTGCCGTAGACACCATGTTAAACCAGAAGGGCAAGGGCGTGATCTGCATCTATGTGGCCATTGGCCAGAAGGCTTCCACGATTGCCAAGCTGGTCAATACCTTAAAGACACACGATGCCATGGACTACACCATTGTGATGGCGTCTACTGCCAGTGATCCGGCACCGCTTCAGTATATTGCTCCGTATGCAGGTACGGCCATGGCGGAGTTTTTCATGCGTCAGGGCAGAGATGTGCTGATCGTCTATGATGATCTGTCCAAGCATGCAGTTGCTTACCGTGCATTGTCTCTGCTGCTGGAGCGTTCTCCGGGACGTGAGGCATATCCGGGTGATGTGTTTTATCTGCACTCCAGACTGCTGGAGCGGTCCAGTCGCTTAAGCGATGCACTGGGCGGCGGTTCCATTACGGCGCTTCCGATCATTGAGACACAGGCGGGGGATGTATCTGCGTATATTCCGACCAATGTCATTTCCATCACGGATGGACAGATCTTTTTGGAAAGTGACCTGTTCTTCTCCGGTCAGCGTCCGGCAGTCAATGTAGGATTGTCTGTATCCCGTGTGGGCGGTGCGGCCCAGACTAAGGCTATGAAGAAGGCCAGCGGAAGTATCCGTATTGACCTGGCTCAGTACCGTGAGATGGAGGTCTTTACCCAGTTCAGTTCAGATCTGGATGAAACTACCAAGGAACAGCTGGCTTATGGAAAGCGTCTGATGGAGCTGCTCAGGCAGCCACTCGGACGTCCGCTGTCTATGCAGGAGCAGGTCATCACCCTCTGTGCGGCAACCCACCGCGTGATGCTGGATGTAGCTGTAGAACGGATCAAGGAGTTTCAGATGAGCATGCTGGAATGGTTTGCAAACCATCATCCGGAGGTCGGGAAAGAGCTGGAAGAGAAAAAGGCTTTGAGTGATGAGCTTGCAGGGCAAATCACTGCAGCTGCGAAAGAGTTCAAGGAGGCAGTATGGCAAACGCAAGAGAGATCCAGAGCCGAATAAAGAGTATTCAGGATACCAGGAAGATCACCAGTGCCATGTATCTGATCTCTTCCACCAAGATGAAGAAGAGCAAAAAGCTTCTGGCAGATACGGAGCCGTACTTTTACACACTTCAGAGCCTGATCCACAGGATCCTGCGTCATATGCCGGATACCCGGCATGCGTATTTTGACACGCGGGAGACAATTCCGAAGGAAAAGCGGGTGCGCGGTCTTCTGGTCATAACCGGAGATAAGGGCCTGGCCGGTTCTTATAACCATAATGTGTTAAAGCAGGCTCAGGAATGGATGGAAGCCGGGAAAAACAACCGCCTGTATGTGGTGGGTGAGCTTGGACGTGCTTATTTTGAATCCAGGCAGCTGCCGATTGAGGAGCAGTTTCATTATACGGTCCAGAATCCGACCATGCACCGGGCACGCTGTATCGCGTCCACACTGATTGAGGATTTCATGGAAGGCCGGGTCGATGAGGTCTGGATTCTGTATACCCAGATGATCAACAGTATGAAAACGGAGACCAGAATGGAACAGCTTCTTCCGTTAAAAAGAGAGAATTTCAGCGGCATTTCCATTCCGGCAGACATTCATCAGGAGGAAATCCGCATGGTACCTTCACCGGAGGCGGTTATGGATCATGTGGTACCGAACTATGTGACAGGTTTTATATTCGGTGCGCTGGTGGAGTCCTTCTGCAGCGAACAGAATGAACGAATGATGGCAATGCAGTCCGCAAGCGACAATGCTGCGGCCCTGCTTTCAGAGCTGTCTATGGAATATAACCGTCTGCGCCAGGCGGCCATTACCCAGGAGATTACCGAGGTAGTGGGAGGTGCCAGGGCACAGAGAAAGAAAAAGAGATAACAGGATAAGATAAGGAGAAAGTCATGAGCAAGGGAAAGATCATACAGGTCATGGGGCCTGTGGTAGATGTGGCCTTTGAAGATGGAAACCTTCCGCATATTCAGGATGCGCTGGTCGTAGAGAATCAGGGAAAGCGCTGCGTGATGGAGGTAGCCCAGCACATCGGCGGAGATGTGGTCCGGTGTGTGATGCTTTCCGCCAGCGAGGGACTTCACCGTGATATGGAAGTGGAGGCTACCGGAAGCGGTATTCAGGTACCGGTGGGAGAGAAAACACTGGGAAGACTGTTTAACGTATTAGGCGAGACCATTGATGGAGGTGAAAGCCTGGAAGGAGAACAGAAATGGGTGATCCACCGGGATCCGCCTTCTTTTGAGGACCAGAGTCCGGTGGCGGAGATGCTGGAGACAGGCATCAAGGTCATTGATCTTCTGGCACCCTACGCTAAGGGCGGTAAGATTGGTCTGTTTGGCGGTGCCGGTGTCGGAAAGACGGTGCTGATCCAGGAGCTGATCACCAACATTGCAACGGAGCATGGCGGTTATTCCATTTTCACCGGTGTCGGTGAGCGTTCCCGTGAAGGAAACGATCTGTGGACGGAGATGGGAGAATCTGGCGTATTAAAAAAGACCGCGCTGGTATTCGGCCAGATGAATGAGTCCCCGGGTGCCAGAATGAGGGTAGCTGAGACCGGACTTACCATGGCAGAGTATTTCCGTGATGTGGAGCACCAGAATGTACTGCTGTTCATTGATAACATTTTCCGTTTTATCCAGGCCGGTTCCGAGGTATCGGCACTGCTTGGACGTATGCCGTCCGCAGTAGGATACCAGCCGACACTGGCTACTGATCTGGGCGAATTGCAGGAGCGGATCGCTTCCACGAAAAATGGTTCCGTTACTTCCGTCCAGGCCGTATATGTACCGGCCGATGATCTGACGGATCCGGCTCCGGCAACGACCTTTGCGCATCTGGATGCCACCACGGTACTCTCCCGAAAGATTGTGGAGCAGGGTATCTATCCGGCCGTGGATCCGCTGGAATCTTCTTCCCGTATCCTGGAGGAGGATGTTGTAGGAAAAGAGCATTATCAGGTAGCAAACCAGGTCAAGGAGATGCTTCAGAAATACAAAGAGCTGCAGGATATCATCGCAATTCTGGGTATGGAGGAGCTCTCGGATGAGGATAAGCTGACAGTAAGCCGTGCCAGAAAAATTCAGAGATTCTTATCCCAGCCCTTCCATGTGGCTGAGAACTTTACCGGCATTCCGGGCAAATATGTGCCGGTAAAAGAAACAGTCCGCGGCTTTAAGGCCATCATTGCCGGAGAGATGGATGCCTATCCGGAAGCAGCCTTTTTCAATGTCGGAACCATCGACGAGGTTGTGGAGAAGGCGCATATGATGGCGAAGAACGCAGAAAAGGGATGAGATGAAATTCCAAAACAGAAATCAGAACAGAAACCGTCAGGAAAAATCCTGGCGGTTCAAAGCAGAAGGGAGCAAAAGCCATGTCGACATTCTGGCTTAAGGTCATAGCCAGTGACCACGTATTTTATGATGGCAGCTGTGAGGCACTGGTGGTGCCGGCCCATGATGGAGAAGTAGGCATCCTGCCGCACCGGGAAGCGATGATTCTGGCTTCACAGGAGGGCGAGCTTAGGTTTCGCATTCCAGGGGAAACAGACTGGCACCGGGCAGTAGTCGGACTTGGCATTGTCCAGGTGGCCAACAACCGTGTGACCGTTGTAGTGGATACGGCAGAGCGCCCCGAGGACATCGATCAAGTGCGGGCGCGCCAGGCACTGGAGCGGGCAAAGGAACAGCTCCGTCAGAAGCAGAGCATCCGGGAGTACCATATGTCCAGGGCCTCCATGGCGAGAGCCCTGAGCAGATTAAAAGCGAGCCAGCAGAAGGGCAGCCATTATAATGGGCTGTAAAATGCAGCTGTTCCCAGATTATTTCTGGCACATAAGAAAATTACAGAAATCCGTGATAACGGGATTGTTCCGCCCTTTTTCAGAGCGGGTCAGCGTGATCTGGCGGCGGCAGACGCGGTCTTCAATATGAAGCAGCCGGACCGGAAACTGTTCCGGGGAGTCTGCCAGCTTTTCCGGGATGGTACCCCAGGAGTGCTGGGGCCAGAACCCGATTCCCATGCCGGCCGCGATCAGGTTGCGTACCGATTCCGTGGTGTCACTTTCAAATACAATATGAGGAGAAAATCCCTCCTCTTCAAAATAGCTGTTGGTAATCTGCCTGATAGGGCGGGAACCGGCAAGGCAGATATAATCCGCGTCTCTGGTCTCAGAGAGGCGGATTGTTGTTTTCTGACCAAAATCTGAATGAGTTGGAACGGCAAGGTAGAGCTCCTCCTCCAGCATGACCATGACATCGTCCGCAAAGTCATTGTGGGCACTGTGCTCTGAAACAGTATCAGCCCTCCGTGCAGATACGCAAAGATCAAAGTTATCATCCTGATCCGGATTCTGATAGAGCTGGAAGCTTACCTCCGGATGAAGGCTGCGGTAGGCAATGATGCGGCTGGTGATGAGGGAAGAAGCAGACAGCAGGCGCAGATGGACGGTATGGTTCATCTGGTATTTGCCTTTTTGAAGCTCCTCCGGAATCTGATCCAGACTGTTTAAGATAGGGATGAGCCGCTGCTGGAGAAAACGGCCTTCTTCGTTTAATTCAATACTCCGGTTATGGCGCGTAAAAAGCGGAACCCCAAGCTCGGCTTCCAGACGGTGGATAGACTGGGAAAGGGCAGGCTGCGCAATCCGCAGATGTTCAGCAGCTTTTGTGATATGCTGATACTGGGCCGCCACCAGAAAGTATCGTAATTGCAGTAATTCCATGATGTTGCTCCTTTTTGTTTACAATTAACGGTTATATAATGAAATTATTATATCGGATAAAGGCAAAATGTCAAATGAAACAGAGCGCATAGTATGGTATGATGTAAGTAAACGTTACTGTTCACGCGTTGCGCAAACAGCAACGGATTTTGCCGATGCTTCGCATTCCAAATCGGCAAAATCTGCTGCCACAGCTGTATCATACGGCATTTTCAGTTCAGAAAATGCCTACCCGTGTACAGTAACAAGTAAACAGGAGGCAGATGGAGGGATACAAATGATCACAGATTTGACAAAGGAACATCCGGATAAGATCCTCTGGCGTTTTTTGCTGCCGCTGATGATCAGTGTGATATTCCAGCAGTTCTATAATATCGCGGACAGCATGATCGCGGGAAAATTTGCGGGGGAATCGGCACTGGGGGCGGTGGGAGCATCCTACCCGATTACGATCATCTATATGGCCTTTGCGGTGGGCATGAATCTGGGGGCTTCGGTGGTGATTTCCAGATTGTTCGGAGCCGGAGATAAGGCAGGACTCAGGCGTGCGGTATCGACTGCATTTATTTCCGTGCTTGTACTGAGTGTGCTACTCAGTGTATTTGGATATTTCTGCAGCGGAGCCATGATGCGCTGGATCCATACACCGGAAGACATTATGGCAGACGGTGTTCTGTATCTGAAGATTTATGTGTACGGTCTGAGCTTTCTGCTGTTTTACAATGTGTGCACCGGCATATTTACCGCACTTGGTGATTCGAAAACGCCGCTGTATTTTCTGATCGGTTCTTCTCTGGGAAATATTTTTCTGGATTATCTGTTTGTGGCACAGTTTCAGTGGGGCGTAGCCGGTGTGGCATGGGCCACTTTCCTGGCGCAGGGCGTATCGGCGGTGCTGGCATTTTTGACGTTGTGGCGCAGGCTTGCAGCATATACCAGGGAACTGGAGAGACAACCGCTGTTTGACCGGAGCCTGCTCTGGCAGATCATTGCTGTTGCAGTGCCGAGCATTCTGCAGCAGAGCGTGTTAAGCGTAGGAAACCTGTTTGTGCAGGAGATCGTGAACAGCTATGGATCCGCTGTGGTAGCCGGGTACTCCGGAGCTATTAAGTTAAATACCTTTGCCATCAACACCTTCATGACGCTTGGCTCCTGCCTTTCCAGCTACACGGCCCAGAATCTGGGGGCAGGAAAACCGGCACGCCTGTCCCTGGGCTTTCGAACCGGGATAAAGCTGGCAGAATTTGCAGCGCTGCCTTTTGTGATTCTGTATTTTGTGTTCAGCCGGGGAATGATGGGGCTGTTCCTGAATGCGGAGAGTGAAGAGGCAATCCATGCCGGAATGGCTTTTTTGCGGATCGTATCGCCGCTGTATTTTATGATTTCCATAAAACTGATGACAGATGGTATTATCCGCGGCTCCGGGGCCATGGCCTATTTCGTAGCGGCAACGGTTCCGGACCTGATTTTGCGGATCGGGTTTGCGCATTTGCTGACACCAAAGTTTGGAAGTACCGGAATCTGGATGGCATGGCCATTTGGATGGTTTGCGGCAACAGCGCTGACGATTTTGTTTTACCGGAAGGTCATAGAAAATAACAATTTAAAAGCAATAGCAATAAAGGTCCGAAGCCGGTAATCCCGGCATACCGCTGCGCAAAATATGGGTAT
>ERZ773164.186-NODE-186-length-72129-cov-5.822613_pt1 | contig 72129 bp, 71 predicted proteins | sample MGYA00511917_ERZ773164 | MGnify/ENA primary metagenome ERZ773164 (study PRJEB29015, sample SAMEA2737847) | human gut metagenome | biome: human gut; feature: human-associated habitat; material: faeces | place: China | collected 2012 ...
GTAATACATAACGAGCACCATCCTTTGTACAAGGATATAGTACCTGTTATATTGACGATATCGATGTCTATTTAGTGCATGGGGTCGTTAGATGGGTACTCACAAAGATAAATCAATTATCTATTGGAATATGAATTATAAAGGTAAATTTAGAAGAACATTATGGTTCATCCCTTTGGTTGTCATCTTATGTTTTTTGACACCATTATTTATGGGAAGATTTTGGCTTATATGCGATATTATCCTTGTGGCTGTTTAATTTGGCAGCTTTGGTATACTTATAACAAAATGAAGTTCAAAGAAAAAAACTTAAATGAGATAGATGAAAACAATACTAAATAATATACAATAGCTATGAAAAACATTCATATGTACAATTATCTTCTTGCAATAAAAGATGAAACCCATATCTACAAAGCTATCATTGAGACCGTACCTGATGAAAATGATAGCATGATGATTGGGTTAGATGATTTCAATTTTCCGCAAGAAGAGATTGAGGAAATAAAAAATGAAATAACAATCATTTGAGTGTTTATTATCATCTTTCTAAAGAATCCATTGCTAGAGAAACTTCATTTAAAATTGTTTTAATTAAACTTTTTTCATATTGACTTAACGCTTTGTTGCTAATCATATCTATTCCTATAACACCATATATTTTATCCTTTCGCCGAATAGATAAATACAAAGCCTTTGCTTCTTGCAATGTGCTAGTGGTTGGACCCGCATTTTTATTGTTTATATAAACCCATTTTGCCACTGTTCTTTCTTTTTCTGTCAAAAATATATTGCTATCATCCAAAAGATTATTCGGATTATAAATATATGGTTTATCTAACATTTTTCTATTTACAGGATAAAAAATAATAATTCGTTTTAACCATTTATTTAATTGAACACATGTTTCTTTCATAACATCATTGTAAGTTTTTGCTTGTTGTAGTTTTTGGCTTGTTTCTAACAAAACCTCCATGCTATAAGCACGTAAAGATGCGCTATTTTTTTCCTTCTTTAATTTAAAATTTAAAACATTTATAATAAAGGAAACGACAATCATTACAATTAATACCATAACATATTCTGATGAAATCATTTCCAAAGAATATTTTGGATTAATAAATAAATAATTTATTAAACATACATTTATAAACGGTATTATAAAACTATAAATAGGAAGTAATGTTAAACTACCTATAATACATGATGATAATACATATAATAATATAATCGTAGTAATATCAAATCCCGCAATTTGTGCGAAATATGCTAAGATGGTTATAATCAATAATGTACTTATTGAAATAGAGCTATCCCGAGTAGAAAAGCGAAAAAAATTTTGATATTGATATTTTACACTGTTTAGATTTTGATTGCTCGAATTGTTATCTGGAATAATATATATATCTAAATTAGGAGATAATTTTGTTAATTTATCTACTATCGTTGGTTTATTAAAAATTGATTTTTTTTGATATGAACGTCCTAAAACTAATTTAGATACTCCTGCTGTTTTAGCATACTGACTAATTTGATAGGCTATATCATCACCAGATGTAGATACAATGTTTGCTTGTAACTCCTTTGCAAGAGAAATGTTTTTTTTGAGTTGTTGGAAAGCTTTTAAATCTAATTCTTGTGAATCAGAATTTTCAACGTACAAAGCTGTAAACTCTCCATGAAATGCTTGAGCCATTTTAGAAGCGGTTCGAATTACTTTTTGATTCGTTGGTGATGTTCCTAAACAAACCAATATTTTTTCTTTAAGAAATTGCTTATTTTCATCTTTTGCATATAAATTTATACGATCAGCGCATTTCCTTAATGAAATTTCTCGTAATGCTATTAAATTATCTTTTATAAAAAAATTCTCTAACGCCCTTTTTGCTTGTGTCTTACTATAAATTTTACCCTGTTTTAACCTTTCTATTAAATCATTTATATCAACATCTATTAGCTTAACATCATCTGCATCATTAAATATATAATCAGGAATCCTCTCATTTACCTTTACTTTTGTAATACTTTCTACAACATCGTGTAAACTTTCTATGTGTTGTACATTTACAGTAGTATAAACATCTATACCTGCTCGCAATAGTTCTTCAATATCACTATATCTTTTTTTATGTCTAGAAGTAGGCGCATTTGTATGAGCTAATTCATCAACTAGTATTAGTTGAGGGTGTCTATCTAATGCTTTATCTAAATCGAACTCAGAAAAATGATGCCCCTTATAAAGTACCTCTTTAGTCGGTATTTTTTCTAACCCATATGTTAGGTTCTGTGTATCTGGTCTATCATGACTTTCTATATATCCAATTACTACATCTACACCTTCAACAGATTTTTGCTGAGCTGTATTTAACATAGAAAAGGTTTTTCCAACTCCTGCACAATATCCAAAAAAAATTGTTAATTTTCCATTTTTCGCCTCTTCCAATACTAACATCTCCTTATATTATTTAGCAATTAACCATGTTCTTATTTATAGTTATCTTTGTAGCCGGTAAACTAAATGTAAAAATAGCCCCTGTTGGTTGATTATCTTTTACAGATATAACACCTCCGTGTGCTTCAACAATTGATTTACATAATGACAAACCTAGTCCCATACTCTTCTTACTATCGACAACAGAATGATTTACAGTATAGAATTTTTCAAAAATTTTATTTTTATCAATATCTTTTATTCCACTTCCATTGTCACACACTTCAATATACACATTATTTTTTATTTGATAAGCGTTTATAGAAATTGTTGATTCATCTTCTGTATATTTTATCGCATTATTAATTAAATTTATTAAGACCTGTACAATTAATCTCGCATCCATATCCGCCATTAAAAAATCATCAGAAATATTCACTTTAATTTTACGATTATCTTTGATTCTACTAACATGACTTAATGATTCATCAATTACATCTTCTATAACTTCTGGTTCTATTCTTAATTTCACGCTACCATCTTCTATACAAGTTATTGATAATAGATTTTCTACTAAATTGATCAACCACAAAGAATCGTCATATATATTTTTGTATAAAGCATTTTTTTTATCATTCTTCAAATTACCATTATCATTTAACAACACATCAGCATTACCATATATCGAAGTCAACGGCGTTCTGAGATCATGAGATATAGACCTAAGTAAATCAGATCTAAATTGCTCTTTTTTTACTTTTATAATAGCCTCATTCTTTTCTTCATTACTTTTTATATTTTCCAAGCACATAGCCATTTCACTTAATATAGCCAATAAAATACGTTTATCAAATGATTCTAAAACATCGTTACCTAAATAAATACCAATAACTCCATATATTTTATCATCCGTTAATACAGCATAATAGATACTCTTTGATCCTGATAAATAACGAGTTGTCGCTCCTGCATGCTTTCCATTGATTGCTACCCATTTTGCAACGCCTATCTCATTAGCATTCAAAAACTCTTTACAACAAGAATTTTCCTTTTTGGGAAACAGAATAGGATTTTGTATAGAAGACTTCTCAATTGGAAAATACGCAATATCTCTATTAAATAAATTTGATAATTGTTTGCATCCACAATTAAATATATCTTCCACAGATTGTTGTTTTTGCAAAAGCTGGTTTTTTTCTAATAAAATACGAGAAACATTAGCCATATTAGCATAACTTGCAGCTGTTAATTGAATTTTATTCATTAGTGTACTTATTAAAAAAGCAACTATAATCATAATTACAAATGTCATTAAATAAGCTGAATCATAAAAAGATAAACTTAATATAGGCAGTGTAAAATAAAAGTTAAATAAAATAACACTAGCAATCGATGAAACGACACTGCATATGATATTTGATGTAGTTAAGGCAATCAATAAAACACCAATTAAGTAAATCATAATAATATTAGAATCATGAAATCCCATATCAAAAAACACAAAACCAACTACTGTACAGATAAACAATATAAGAATACTAGTAACAATCGATTTTAGTGTCAATTTACTTTTATTGTTTAATCTCTTGAATATTCTATTTTCTTTTACTGGCACGATAATTAAATTAATGTCTTCAATATTCTCTAATAAATATTGATAAATTGGTTTTTGAAAGAGATGAAATCTCATATTCATGTTTTTTCCGATGACAAGTTTATTTACTTTATATATATTAGCAAATTTAAAAATTTCACCCGCTATATCCTCAGAAGAAACAATTTCCACCTCTGCTCCTAATTGTTTTGCACAAGCAATATTTTTATCTAGCTGTTCCTGATTTGAATCACTTAATGTCCTTTTTGTATCAGATATATACAATGCATAAAAATGGTCTTTTTTATTTCGCAGCATACTACTAGCAACACGAATTACATGGATATTGGATGGTGAAGGAGAAAGACATACCATGATAGAATCAGTATTTTGGTTACTCATTATTTTTATCCTCAACATCAGAATTATCTATTTTTATCATTTTATAACCTACCCCAACATGTGTTTGTATGTATTTTTCATTTGATATTTTCTCTATTTTTTTTCTTAAAGAAGTTACATAAACTCTTAATGAAGATAAATCAGATTCAATAGAGTTAACCCATACTTTATCTAATATATACTGATGTGTTAATACTCTTCCTATATTTTTAGATAATAAGCACAATAGATTGTATTCAATAGGCATTAAATGAATTTCTTTATCATCTACATATACAGATTGAGCAATATAATCTATTTTTAAATGTCCATTCACAAAATAATTATCATTATTTAATGTATTTTCTTTGTACTGAATTCTTCTCAAAGTTGAGCGAATTCGAGCTAACAATTCTTCTACACTAAATGGTTTAGTTATATAGTCATCCGCTCCAATATCTAAGGCTGTAATTTTGTCATCATCGTTGCTTCTGGCACTAATTACAATAATTGGAGTAAATGAAAATGTACGTAATTTTTTTATGATATCTATTCCATCTAAATCTGGCAAACCTAAATCAAGCAAAATAATATCAAATTGATGTTTAACTAGTAATGACAACGCCATACTACCATTCGTAGCCATTTCGAAATTATAACCATTTGTTTCTAATGCAGTTGATATTAAATTTCGTATAGCGGACTCATCTTCAACTATTAATACATTCATTAAATTATTCACAGTGTTCATCTCCGTTCGTGTAAATTTCTATATATTATAACATTTCTAAAAAATCAAATAAAGAATTATTTAGACTATCATTTGTATAGCAATAAGATACTATTTTTGCTTTATTAGTAATTATAGAAAAATCGATTTTAACTTTGTTTGATTTCTCTTATTAAAGATAGATTTAATTGCAACACATTAACTTTTTCTTCGCCAAAGATACCAAGTAATTTATTTTCAGTATTATCCTTTATTAATTTTTTCAATACCTCCTTAGAAATATGCGTATTTTTTGACACTCTATCAATTTGAACATTAGCAGCATCAACAGAAATATGTGGATCTAATCCTGATCCAGATGCAGTTATTATATCTGCAGGAATATCTTCTCTTTTTATCGTAGGATTTTCTTGTAGAAATTTTTCAATATCATCATTAATTCTTTTTTCTAATTTAGGATTACTTGATGCTAAATTTTCACTTCCAGATGATGGTAAAACTTGTCCTTTGCTTTCTTTTTCGTTTTGTGTGAAAGTATTATAATTTACAGCAGAAGGTCTACAATGAAACAATCTCTCATCCGTAAAATCTTGTCCAACCAGTTCAGAACCTATAACTTTTCCGTCAATTTCAATTAGACTTCCATTTGCTTGATGTGGGAAGATAGCTTGAGATAACCCTGTCATTAACATAGGATAAATCAATCCACAAATTACGAACATTACTAATGATAATTTAAATGGTGTTTTTAATTTATTAAATAAACATTTCATAAACATCCTCCTATAATCCTAAAAAAACCAGTAATGGTGAAATGAGAATATCAATTAATTTAATACCAATAAATGGACAAATTACGCCTCCTAAACCATAAATCATCATGTTTCTTCCCAATAGTTTAGATGCACTCATAGGTTTATATTTGACACCTTTCATAGCTAACGGTATTAGGAAGGGAATAATAATCGCATTAAAGATTAATGCCGATAAAATTGCACTTGATGGAGAGCTAAGTCCCATAATATTTAAGACGTTCATTTGTGGAATTGCAATTGTAAAAATTGCTGGAATAATTGCAAAATATTTTGCAATATCATTTGCTATAGAAAATGTAGTTAACGATCCTCTTGTAATTAATAATTGCTTACCAATTTCTACTACCTCTAATATTTTCGTTGGATCCGAATCTAAATCTACCATGTTAGCTGCTTCTTTGGCAGCAGTAGTTCCGCTATTCATTGCTATTCCTACATTAGCTTGGGCTAAGGCTGGTGCATCATTTGTTCCATCACCAGTCATAGCTACAATTTTCCCTAATGATTGTTCTTTTTTTATTGCTTCTATTTTATCTTCGGGTTTACATTCAGCAATATAGCCATCAACACCAGCTTCAGCAGCAATAGTTGCAGCTGTTAAAGGATTATCCCCTGTGCACATAATCGTTTTAATACCAATCTTACGTAAACGATCAAATCTTTCTGTCAATCCTGGTTTTACTGTATCTTTTAAATAAATAACACCTAAAATCTTGTCATTAGCGCAAACTACCAACGGAGTCCCTCCTAATTTTGAAATATTTTCCACTTTTTCATTTAAATCAGAAGGAATTAATCCATTTAAATTTTTTACATAATTAATAATGGCTTCACCAGAGCCTTTTCTTATTTTAGTACCATCTTCAAGATCAATCCCACTCATTTTGCTACTAGCTGTAAATTCAATGAATGTTGCATTCTTGTAATCATCAATATTTAATGTAACTCCCATCTTTTCAGCTAATTCTACTGTTGATTTCCCTTCAGGTGTCGTATCTTTTAACGATGCAATACATGCATATTTCACAAGATCCGTTTCATCTACACCGTCAACATTAATAAAATCACTCGCCAATCTATTTCCGAATGTAATAGTACCTGTTTTATCTAAAATCATTGTATCAACATCACCACATGCTTCTACTGCCTTTCCAGATAGTGCAATAACATTAAATCTAGTAACACGATCCATACCTGCAATACCAATTGCACTAAGTAATGCCCCAATTGTGGTTGGGATTAAGCATACTGTTAATGCTACTAACGTTGAAATTGGAATTTTAACATTTAGGTATGTAGCGAGAGGATATAATGTGACGATTACTATTAAAAATATAATAGTTAAAGATACTAACAAAGTATTCAAGGCAATTTCATTTGGAGTTTTCTTTCTAGAAGCGCCTTCGACCATAGAAATCATTTTATCCAAGAACGAATGACCTGGATCTGTTGATATTTCAATTTTAATCCAATCAGAAACAACAGTAGTACCCCCGGTAACTGAAGCAAAATCTCCTCCTGCTTCTTTTGTGACAGGAGCTGATTCACCAGTTATCGCTGATTCATCAACACTAGCAATACCATCTATAATTTCACCATCACTAGGAATTAATTCACCAGTTTTAACAAGTACAATATCACCTTTTTTTAGTTCACTACTAGATACTTCCTTTTCAGATCCATCATCTAAAATCAAACGTGCTTTCGTATCTTTTTTTGTCTTTTTTAAAGTATCTGCTTGTGCTTTGCCACGTCCTTCAGCAACGGACTCAGCAAAATTTGCAAACAATAATGTGACAAACAAAATAATTGCAACTATTGCATTATATAGGCTTAAATTACTTCCTTCATCATGAAACAAATGAGGAAAAAAAACTAATATTGTACATAAAATAAATCCAACTTCAACAACAAACATAACCGGATTTTTTATCATATATTTTGGAGATAACTTTGTAAAAGCACCTTTAATTGAAGAATAGAAGATATCTTTCGTAATAAATTGCTTCTTTTCTTTTTTACTCATTTTTATTCCTCCTATAATGTCAACATCTCTGCAACTGGTCCTAATGCAATTGCAGGTAAAAATGTTAGTGCTGCAAAAATATAAACAACAATTACTAATATAATTGCAAATGTTAGAGTATTAGTTTTTAAAGTTCCTGTAGATTCGTTAATATCTATTTTATTCATCAAACTACCAGCAATACCTAGTTGAATGATTATTGGCAAATATCGAGCTAAAAACATGACTATACCACAACTCATATTCCAAAATAATGAATTATCTACTAAACCTTCAAAACCTGAACCATTATTAGCTGCTGATGAAGCAAACTCATATAAAACTTGCGATAAACCATGAAAACTAGGATTCGTAATACCGTTAACACCTTCTGGAATAGATACAGCTAAAGCACTAAAACCTAAAATCAATAATGGATGAATAATAATGCATAAAGCTGCAAGTTTCATTTCTTTTCCTTCAATTTTTTTACCAAGATATTCGGGTGTTCTACCAATCATCAAGCCACAAATAAACACGGCAATAATGGCATAGATTAACATATTCATAAGCCCAACACCAGCTCCACCAAAAACAACATTCAACATCATATGCATTAATGGAACTAATCCACCTAATGGCGTTAATGTATCATGCATGTTATTGACGGATCCAGTTGTAAAAGAGGTTGTCGCAGTAGTAAATAATGCGGATTGCGCAACACCAAATCTTACTTCTTTTCCTTCCATATTACCAAAAGTTTCTGTGATACCTGCTTGTGCTACTGCATGGTTTCCTAGCGATTCACTCCAAAAACAAACTCCTAAACCAATAACAAATAATATTGACATAGCAACGAAAATTGTTCTTCCTTCCTTGCCAATCCACACTTTGTTTGCTCTATTGCAATTTTTAGTTGACAAAGTATAAACTCTGTTATTTGCTTTTGATTCTTCATGCTTATCATATGCCATTCTACCAAAAACAAAAATACAAGAAACCGGCAAAATCATCATTGAAAATAATTCGATAATATTTGTAATAATTGTTGGATTTTCTAAAGGTGTAGCTGAATTGGCACCTAAAAATCCCCCACCATTTGTTCCTAAATGTTTAATAGATTCTAATGCTGCTATAGGACCAGATGCAATTTCTTGAATTTTTCCTTCTATTGTTGTTAATTCAATATTTGAATTCAAATTTTGTGGAACACCTTGCCATACAAGAAATAATCCAATAATCATTGATAAAGGTAATAAAAATCGGTTAATGATTCGGATAAAATCAACATAGAAATTACCCATTTTTTTACCTAACAAACCTCTAATCATAGCAATACATGCAGAAAAACCCGTTGCAGCAGAAGTAAACATCATCATAATAATCACAAGCATTTGAGATAAATATGATAATCCAGATTCTCCAGCATAATGTTGTAAATTCGTATTTGTCATAAAAGATATAATGGTATTAAAAGACAATGATTCTTCCATACCACTAATACCATTAGGATTTAAAAATCCAATTGATTGAATTCTTAAAATCAAATACCCAATGAAAACTAGGCATAAATTGACCATCAACAATGACATAGCATATTTTTTCCAAGTCATCGTTGATGTATCTATTTTTAGTATCCTAAACACAAAATTATCCATTTTATCAAATACTGGATCTGCAAATGTTCTCTTACCAACAGACACATGGTAAACATAATTTCCAATCGGAAAGATGATAACCATAAACAATAATAATGTACAAACTATCTGTACCATAAATGACCCTCCATTTACATAAATTTATTTTTTTCAACGACATGTGCGATATGTCTACTATCATATTTAATCTCATATTTTTGCTCGCTTTTAGAACAGTCTGACTCTTCATAAAAAAATCTATGCATCGTTTCAAAACTACTAAAATTAGACATATTTTCTCGAGCAGGTAAATAAGTTGGATCTAAACACCACGCCGCTCTAAAATGTTTCATTGCTAGAATATGATTGCGTTTTTTTTCATATATAATCCCTAATAAATTATGAGGTATAGCAGAATTTGGATGTTTTGACATAAAATTGCAAATAATTTGAATAGCTTCTTGTAATTTGCCAGAACAAATAAGCTTTTTCATTTCTAAACAAAAGCATTTTTCATTTTCCTCATCGCCGTTGAGTATAGTATTCATATTACCTTCCTCTTTCTATAATATAAGTTAAAATTTATCTGGGTTTATCAAAGCATACAAAAGATAACAAGAAAGTAATATAATAATTACTATCATAATAAACATTTATCATCACCTCTATCTTTTTAATTCTTTATCAATCCAATTTACAAACCCTGTCATAAGAAAAAACGAAATAACTAAAATAGATAACATGATTACATCAATCATAAATTTCCTCCTCACCATTAAATTCACAATCTCTTTATCCTTAGGACAGAAGTATTTTAATACTTTCAGAATTAAAATAGGTTTAAAAAAAAGAACTTAAAATTAAAATTAAATTAAAATTAAATACTAACTTAACGCTATACTATACAAACTATACTTTTGTAGCAAGCACAGTAAGTGTGTACCCACTTACCGAAAATTGATGAAGCAGCCCCTTATGGAACTGCTTCTTTTTTTAGCAATTTTAACTTGTTAGGGAGAACTCTAAGGCCCCATTTTTTAGACAAAGGAAGTGATTGTCGTGACACATAGAACTAGAAATGTTCAGCTCAAAATTAATTTAACTGAAGAAGAGAAAGCATTATTTCAAAAGAAAATGAAGATGGCTAATTGTAAGACCATGAACCATTTTATAATACCATTCGCTTAATTTTCTGTAGTTTTTATGAAAACAATACCTTTTATAATACCAATCAAACGAATTTAGAGCAATTTATAAAGAATATAGCAACTTTTTTAATGTCAACCGTCTATTTTTCGGCGTCTTTTTTTGAAAACAGCGACTTTTATAATAACAATATGTTATATTTTACTGCGTTTAACCTCAATAACACATAATTCCTATATTCAAAACACATGTATAGTGTATTTTTCACTTATATTTTGAAAGACACATTAAAAAAGGTGTCATTTAAAATCAAACGTTAAAAGTTCAATGATATCAGTAACCCATCAACATTAAAAAGGGCGTCATATTAACTATGTGGTATTAAATTAGTTGCTATATTTTCTTCATGAATTTAATAACAAAAATGAGCAACCCCCTTCATCAGAGAGTTGCTCTTTGTTTAATTCAATACAAAATAATTCACTTTACTAGTGTAACCATCTTTTTCTTCTTAATTTTTTGGCGTAAGTTTGGCGTAAATGTGTAAATTTACAACCAAAAATTACTAATTTGTTTAATCCTAGTAAAGCTTAGCTCCTGCAGGAATCTTGTCATCAACCATCAATAAGTTTAGTCCTTCATGACCATTTTCTTCATGAACAGCTGAGATCAACATACCTTCAGAATTAATACCCATCATTTTTCTTGGTGGTAAGTTTACAATCGCAATTGCAGTCTTTCCAACCAATTCTTCTGGTTCATAATATTCGTGAATTCCGCTTAAAATAACGCGATCTTTACGTTGGCCATCATCCAAAGTGAACTTTAATAGCTTCTTAGATTTTTCTACTGCTTCACAAGCTAGAACTTTAACAGCACGGAAATCTGACTTACTGAATGTTTCAAAATCTACCATATCTGTGAAGATTGGTTCGATTTTTACATTCGAGAAATCAACCTTTACAGGTGCAGCTTCCACTAGTTTTTTAGCTTTTGCTTTCTTGTTTGAATCCCCCAAGTTCTTCATGTGAGGGAATAACCAACAAGGGTAGCTTTTACTATTTTCACTTTATATAAAGCATTTTTAATTCAACTCATATATCTTTTATCCAGAATTGGGTCTTTTTCGCGTCTCACCAAAGTATTTTTAGTGTTAAATGTGTCCTGAATAGCATCAATTTTATTTTGTTCAGATACCTGAGTATAGATCTGTAATGTCGTTCTTATATCTGAATGTCTAGCTAATTCGGCTGTTGTTTTAACATCTACACCATTATGAATTAAATTCGTTACAAACGAATGTCTTAACATATGACATCTAAATTTAATTCCTAAATTCTTTGAATGATTATGAAATACAATATCTAGATCACCAGGACTTAAAAAGTTACCATCTTCTTTACAACATATCAAATCGTATGGATTATATTGAAACCACTGCAATAGAATTTCTTTCAATGGTAAACATAAGGGGATTTTTGATTTACTTCCTTTAGTTTTCATTCGTTCAGTTAAATGATATTCTGATCGTTTTAACCCATGATATTCCAATCGCTTCGATATATAGATATAGTTGTTTTCAAAATCTACATCATCTTTGGTAAGTGCCAACGTTTCGCTTTTCCTGGTTCCTAAAAAGTAGCCCAGGTACAAAAATACACACATTGAATAAGTTGAAAATGTTGCTTTTCTTCCCTGCTTCGTCTCTAACATAGAATCTATGATTTGTTCTATTTGTTCAAGTGTAACAACTTCATATTCTTGTTTGTTTTCAATTCCACGTATTTCAATCATTGGCATTGGATTTTCTCGAATATATCCTACTTTTTGAGCATATTTGAAAGTTACACAAAATACTTTCTTAATATTCTTATTTGTTGCTTTACCAAACTGATCTAAACTGTTAAAATATTTCTGTATTGATAAGTAATGTAGGTCAGCGATTTTCGCTTGGCCTATCTTTTTTTTAACATGATTATTATAAGTGTTCCTATAATACATTTCTGTAGACTTCGCATATTTATACTTTCCTTCAACTTCCATATATTCTTCAAACACTTCATCAAATGTTAGGTTAATGGCATCCATCTTCCCATCATTTTCTAATAATTCTTGTTGTTTTTTTATACCAAATTTTTCAGCATCAGCTTTTGAAGCAAACCCACTCTTCGCAAAACGTTTTTTTATACCATATTCATCTTTGTAATAAAACTTTACAGTCCAGGTATATCCTTTTTTATTCTTCTTTGATTCTCTTTTTTGAAAATACATAATTCCTCCATTATCTTTTTCATCTTAAGATTCTCAAAAAAGACCAATAGTATTATAGTTCATGAGAACTATAATACTAAAGCATTTTTATCTAAATCATGTACTTTTTTAAAAGATTCAATGGCTTTTGTTCGATTTGAAACATCTAAACCTTCATAATCATGTTGAAATTGTTTGATGGCTTCATACGAAAACATATAACGTCTTCCAATTCGAATTGCTTTTAAACAACCAACTTCACTAAGCATAACAACATTATCTTTATGACATCCAATCATATCTGCAACTTCTTCGCGAGTGTACATGCGAATATCAGCCAGAGCCAAACTATTTTCTTTTCCCATCTTCTATACCTCCTTATCACTTATGTACATCCATTTTTAGAATTGATAAACTAGAATATTTTCCCAAACGTAAATCTAGTGTCATATCACACTGAACTCCACGTTTATAACATTCTTTATTCTCTACATCACGATCCAATAATTCATACGCTTTACCGGTTTCATCTTCAACACGCACAATTAAATATTCATTATTCGTTTTTGAAGATGTTTTTACTTCAACCCCTCTAATCTCTAAATTATTCGCTACAACTTTCATCGTCTTTTTCCTCCTGGTTTTTATTTACTGTTCCTGCAACTTGTCCTTTAATCATCTTCATTCTTTTCTCAACAGCCTCTTTATTATGATGCAATGACTTGATCAATGAATTAAAATAATATGTGCTATTAGTAGCTACCTCATAATAATCATCTTGATACATCATACGTACTATCAAATCAAATTCTGTAATTTCACTAATATTTTCTTTTAAAATCAAGTTTGCCAATTCTTTCTTAATTCTCAAAAATTCTTTACTTGAAAGTTCCATTGTAAAGCCATTAAATTCTTTTATATCTAATGGATTGTATTGGTACTTATCCGGATCATTTTTATGTGTGAAATATTCATAAGCACCACGAACATTTCCACACGCTGTTGGATATGGTCCCTTAGTAACTTCACAATATGTTGATGCTGTATTAAATGTTGTTGGACCATCAAAACTAACAATAATATGCCAATGTGGCTTTTTTTTGTTTCCAGCAACATCTAGATCCTGATCGTGTAACGGTGAAACTGCAAACTGCAATCCAGATTGTTTTAACATCTCCATCCAATCACTAGGTGCTGATTCTGGATACACAATATACAACCAATGTCTTTTCTTCAATTTTTTTAATTCGTTTGAATCGAATGTATCTAAACTATAAAATGTGAATGGATCAATAGTTGTTAAAGACTTTGTAGCATTCACTTTATCTTTTAAAACTTTGTTTTTCATGTTAAAATTTCCTCGGTTAATTTATGGCATACAGCTACGTCTGTATGTTTTTTTATTTGTGAGCAAAATGATCTTCTATTCGTTTTCACATTTCACTCATAGGGGGATGTCGTAGTCATCCCCCTATTCGTCATGGAGATTCTCCGGAATGAATATACGCATTGTCACTTTCCCCTTTTTCTTTTGATGATAATTTTCCAAAACAATAATCAATAATTCTTCTATATAGATTTAATGATTCATTCATTAGCTCATACATTCCATACATATTAATTGAACTATTGTTTGAAATTCCAATAAAGTCATCAAACAATTCACGATATTTTCTTTCAAGATTATTTACCTTTACTTCAAAATCTTTTAAAACACCAAGTTCATTTTCCCATTCATGATCTAATGCCATTCCTTTATAACCAGCAATTAATTCTTTAGAAGATCTAATCACATCCACTAAATCACTATGCAATATCAACATTTTTTCTTCATCGCTATAATTAGAATCTAAAATTCGTTTAAATCTGTTTTCAACCTCTAAATATTTCGTATTTTCCATATTTACCTACTTTCTTTTAATTTCTCTTTGATTTTCAATCACCAAACCATTGAATAATTTCTTCATTTCTTTGACTTTCAATTCAGCATCTTTCCGGCTTTTTAAGCCAGACTCAACAACTTCATAATTATTTTGTTTTTTTACAACCACCTTAAAACATCCTTTATTTTTATCATCCGGAACAACACGATAATTACTTGGATCATCAATAACTAACTTATTTTGAATTTTATTAACTTCATCAATTAATGATTTATCAGGATATATGTTTCTATTGTCTTCTGTTTCAAAACCAAGCATTTTTAAAATTCTATTACCAACTTTATTTGAAAGCTCCGTTATTCTCCTTTGCAGATTAACAACTTTATTTTTCAGATCAGCAATAATATTATTCTTTTCTTCAATCTCAACTTTTAGTTTTTGATTTTCAGATACTATATCTTTAATATGTTTCACATTCTCAATCTGATGTTTCACTAAGAGTTGATCTTTAATCTCATTAGATAACGAATCTACAACGGTTTGTTTTTCAACTATGGACCTGGATAATTCATTTTCCTTGTTCTTTTTGAACGTGTATGAATCTACACCATATTCACGAGGGTTGTTTTTTCTTTCCAATTTTTCTTCTTCTGATAGACGATCATATGTCTTAACATCTTCAACTGAATATCCTCGTTTTTGCATTTCTTTTGAATAATTTGAATTCACATAATTGAAAAATTTTAAATTCAATTCGGATTTCGCCTGCATATTCGGAAGGCCGTTTTTATCAATCGTTTTTAACATTACCAAAGTATGATTATGTGCTGATAACCCACCAAATTCATCATGATGCTGTACAGATTCCAATACCTTCCAATTTGGATTCCATTCTTGAATCAAATCATTCATAACTTCATGACTGGTTAATAAAAATTGTTTTCTTTCCTCATAACTAAGGTTTTGCATATACTCCATGTTCGGTTTTTCAACTATGGCAACTACCGAAACACAATCAGATCGAAGTGCTCGTTTTCCTGCTTCCCTTCTAATTTCATTAATCGAATCTATTTCTTTTTGAACAATCTCTTCAACATCATCATTTGAGTTTCCAACCATCCAAACATTCTTCTCTGTCATGGTTTTATCAATTGTTGGATCACGTCCTAATCGCTCATCATTCATCTCTCGCCAGGCAGAACCTATACCACATGTTTTGGATGCTTTTCCTGTTTTTTTATTCACCTGTTGCGATGGATGTAAGGAGCATTTCATACATGGAATTCCAACTCTCATAACTGCCACCACACAAACGCTAAACGACTTAAAAACGTTAAGTACGTGTCCTCGTACTTAGCAAACGCTAAGTGTCGGACCTCTGCGAGGCTTTTGGCTACCGCCAGTCTCCTTTTCGGAGAGAACTTCTTCAGATGAAGAAGCAAATCAACTATGAAAATCATCTTTTCATGCCTCGTTCTCGTATCTGTGATAGATCAAAACTTTCGTTCTTTTCGAAAACTTTTAATCCTTTTAAAAGTTGTTTTGATCTATCGACATATTCCTGGTTTCTGTTATCTGAAATAAACCCATTCAGATATTCTTTTATTGATACCGTCTTTCCTAAATTAATATCACTCTCGATTTGTTGAATGCTCGCACTTGTACATTCAACAGTATCCTTATATTCATAAGGATCAGCAATTTGAGAAAATCTGTTGATTTCAACAGCTAACTCATGAGCTGTATAGATACCAATTTCTTCTTTGATCATGTTATTTTGAGTTATCGCTAATCCATCAATAATTTCATTACTGCATGATTTAATAACATCCAAATTATCCATTAACTGATTTTCATCTTTCATCCATGTTGCCACATATCCAAAAGAATAATCGGATGTATCTATACCCAGATGGTTACAAACCATATAAGCAACACTTTCAGCTTGTAGCTCTCTAGTACTTCTCAATTCGAAACCGTCATCAATAAAATGCTTCTGTAATTCTGTTACTGTACGCTGAACTACAAAACTATCCTTGAAATAATCCACATCATTTAAATTTGATATTTTAATTTCATCACCCACAACAATTGGATATTCCATATCGGAATAAATGCTATTATCGTGCAAAACAAAACTAATTCCTTTTATCTGATCAGCTGGAATATTTTTATAAATTTCAATTGCTTGATCCAAATTCAAATCTTCATAATGAGAACCTAGGCTTGGAAATTCCACGCACTCATCTACATTGAATGTGATTCCACTGCTATCTTCTTGGACATTCTTCCCATGTAAATATGCATGAGCTATTTCATGTATTATTGTCTTTATCGTTTGTGACTCACTTAAGTTTTCTTGTACAACAATTTTCATTTTCTTATCCGAAAAGTAGCCTTTTGCATTACCAGGAAAACTCTGAAATTCTATCGGTACTGGTGAAAATCGTTTTACCAATTCCAACATATCATTATACGATTCCACTTTCATCTTTAAGTCATCCACAAACTCTAAAGGATATTCTTTTTTCCCTTTTATTTGTTCTGTCTGAGATACATCAAACACGTATCCGATTTTGTATCCCGTTTGTTGCACAAGCTTCTTTTCTTTAATGTTATTTCCATCTTTATCCACCATTATTTTTTTTGTATCAGGATCAACCTTATTCACTTCCTGCTCCACATGGTATTGAAATGGGCAGAATATCTGAATTCCTTTTTCGCCTTTTTTAACCGATCGATTCATGTTTTTCCAAGTAGTATATGATGCTACATGAGTTGCATATGGATTTTGGAATGCAATAATGATAGAATTATTTATGGAATAATTATGAAACCGGCTGATGCTGTCAAGCACCGCCGTGTATCGTTTAGAGCCGATATATTCATATATTCCATTACGGAGTTGACGGGTGAGAGCGTCCAACTCCTTTTTTCTATCTTCATTCGTCTTCCGCTTATAGCTACCATTCATTCTAATCACCATCCTTTTGGTTTAAGCGTTTTATTTGATCTGATTTTTCTTTTAATCTTGGTATCATCCAATATGGGCATTTATCAACTAAATATCGATTTCCCTCATGGAATACTAATAATTCTTTATTTTTTCGAAGTGCCATAATATCTGAAATTTCCATTACATTTCTGTATTCCGACGATGTAGTGAGAGAGTAATCGTCATTTAAGAATGTACCTGGTTTCTTATTTTTTGACACTTTTGTTTCCTTATAGTGACCACACCAGGCAGACAACATTTCTGCAGTTGACTTGTCCTTACAAGAAAAAACCAATGTAGTTTCTGTATTGTCTAAAATAGCTCGTGTGCCATCGTGTCCATACGTCGCGTCAAGCTGTGAGAGTCCCTGGCAGGCTAGCCAAATGGAAACTTTTCGCGATCTAAGTCTTGCGAGTGGTTCTTGAATTGATATCTTACCGATTGACCCAAATTCGTCAATCAACAACCATATTAATGGAACATCATTATCTGCTCTTTTACTTTCAGGAATTGAAGCTAGATAATTCAGTACCATCTGAGTCACCAATCGGAAAATAGGCGAGTATTGTTTAATGAGGTTATCTGGTAAAGCCATAAACACTGATATATCGTCAGTCAAATCTTCTGGAGATGCTTTGTTTGGATTTTCATCAAATTGATATTTAATCGAATCCGTATCCCATATACGAAGATCCTGGCGAAGTGTTAATTCAATATCCTGCATTGACTCTGAATCTTTTCCTTCATATGGTCTTAGCATTCCAATTATTTTTGGATGCTTATCATTAAATGCATCATCCATCATAATTGTTGCGATATAATCCTGCAAAGGAATCTGAATAATTTGAAGTATTGTTTCCACAAATCCATATCCCTTTCTGAATCCATATACTAGAAATGGAACCATTAGATTCTGTGCGGATATATAGAAGAACTCATTATCACTATTTCCACCAGGATTAGCAATCAATGCTCTTGCAATCATATCCGCACGCTCAACCAATTGATCATCCGTACTATTTTCATCTAATCCATACCAAGCATTCCAACCATATCCATTAGTAGTAGAGGGATTAAATACGTGAACAGTAGACGAATGTTCATCCACACTCTTTAAAGACAATTCTGGCTTGACATCTATTGCGAATACTGTCATTTTATTCTGTTTTTCAAAATTGAAATTCCAAATCAACGAATTCAGCAATGTAGAACTTTTAAATGATCCTGGAGATCCAAATACCAGGCAATGCGTTACATCATGTGTATCAATTGGGATTTTGAAATATCTACCCTTATATTTACCGACTGTAAATTCATTTGGTACATTTGATAATAAATGTCTATCCACGTTTTGATACATCGCCTTATTTTTGTCTTTAGAATTATTCTTATCAGGTGAAAATTTTCTCTTTCCAAGAAAAATGTATTGGATAGTATGGAATGCTACAATAATTATCCAAAACCCAATACCGAATAGAATTGTTTTCAAAACATCAACATTCCAAATACTATCTATTGATAGAATCCACTCCGGATTATTCGTTATTTCTGTAATCATTCGGATTGAAATTTGGATGCATATACTAATTGCTATTCCAAATATCAAATTCCAAGGTGCTAGGAAATATAAAATGTCAATCTGTTCCATATTTTTTCCTATAAATATCAGCACCGACATGCAATCCAATTCCATCATGCTCTGGAATCGGGAAACACTCATGTGTAGGCGCCTCATCCCATTCCTCCAAGTTCAGTATTTGACCATTATTGTCTCTAATTATTTCAACATGATCATCCATAATTTGCTGAAAAAGCGGAAATTTTTTAATTACGGTTTGATAAATATGATTTCTATCTTCATCTGTGATTTCTAAAATTGGCCTATCTAAGAAAAATAAAAATGTCGGACAGTTGTATTTATACCCGTTCCTTACTTGTACAGCTCCACAATAATCACATTTTGCAGGATCCATATTTTTAACCGCTACCCATTCATCTGGATATTGTACATATCCATTTTTCAATAAAATTGTTTTCATTTTGCCTCCTTAGTCTTCCAAATCTTTGGGCCAACTGTCAGCCAAATCTCTCAAGCATTGTGTCAAAGCATATCTTGACTCACTTTCATTTCTCCATCCTTGTTGCATTGTAGCTAGATCACATAATGCCCTAAATGTATGTGTTGAGTCTTTCAGGTCGTTCCAATACTTCTTGAAAAACCTATAATATGCCACAAATTGAATTTCTTCTTTTTCATCATTTAGTTGTGCAATAAAATAATCAATTGTTTCTAACGCGTCTCTATATTTTAGATTTGATTCAATATCCATATTATCTTCTTTCAATTTTTCTAAGATTCTTTTTATCGAATCCATACAATTTAAAAGATGGTAAATTGGCTCTTTATCTACTTCGTATTTTTTTATAAATTTCTGCTCATTAATTGCAAAATCTAAAAATGGAATCAACGGAAGATTGCACGATTTCCAATTAACACCCGCAGAATTATAATCGAAAACAGATGAAAGAATTGTACCTGATGAACAACCGCGATATAAGTTAACGATCCAAAACCTTATTTGTTCATTTTCGGATAGCAATCCATTCAAGACCATTAATTCTAATATGGCTGAAGGTTTTCTTCGGGTACTTTTGGATTCATCTTCTACCATTACATCAACCAATTCTTTGTTCTCTATACAGCTGAAAAGAAGATTTTTCTTCAGATTATTAAGTGCCATTTAATTCTCCTCTCTTTCAGGTTACAACATTGTACCTTTTTGTAACTTCATATTAATATGATCTTATTTCCATGTCAATAAAAAAATCACTCTTTTGAGTGATTTTTAATTTCTATACTTGTTACGCATTTATTTTATTCTTGCTTAGAATAATTTACACCTTCATATCCTACATATAATACATTTCCTTCACGTAAAGGAACACCTTTAGATTCATCTTCGTCATAATAATCCTCACTATGGTATAAATAATCTGAGCTATTACTATCATAATTATCGCCATCTGGACTTTGATTAAAATAATCCATATTCTCATATACAGTTATGCTAAAATCTGATTCACCATCTTTTGGGCCAAAATTGTAAATACCAGCAGGTAAATCTTGTCCAACTACATAATATGTGTCTCCACTTAAAGGTTTCGCATTTTTCATTGTGTCAGTTTTGCTTTTTTTACTTGATTTTTCCTTTGTTGAATCCTCTGTATCATCTTTATCAAAATCATTTATTGCAGGCTTATTACCCTTTGCCACTTGTATTGTAGTACCATATAAAGTTAAATAATACTTATCTCCATTCTCTTGCAACGTAAATTTCTGCTTACCGTATTCTGTTTTTATTTTCATGCTAATGCAGTCTGTATCTTTATCATAATTATATTTGCCTTTTACAGTTTCATCAGTAGAACGAATGACCATTGTATCATCCTTTACCACTACTTTATATGGTATCTCCATTCCAGAAAGAATAACCGTTGCTGTATAAGTTCCTTTATAATCTGTTCCCAATACCTTTTGCTTTAACGGAGATACAAAAACTAAAACAACAGCAATACATAGGATAACTATACCTGCAATCAATCCTTTCTTTTTTGAACTCACTTTATTATCAGTCTTTAAATTGTTTTGATCTACCTGAACGTTTTCTTGTGTACTTTTATCTGTCTGAGTTGAGTTCGTACCTTCTTCATGTAATTTGGTTCCACAATTTGAACAATATTTGCCTTCGCTTTCTAACCCACATTTAGGACATTTCATATATAAACCTTCTTTCCATTATTTAACTATATTTTACAACAATTCAATTAATATAACCACACCATTACTTTAATTACACCATAAATATCAATTGCACTTCGTGCCACATTTATATAAAAAAGACACAAGAAATTTCCTGTGTCTTTATTTACATTCCTTTACATTTTACATTTTACATTTTAGCACACCTCAAAAAAGTACACAAGAGGAAAAATTACATGTAACACAACTTTATCCATTTTCAATTCCTCTGCCATTTTTAATAATCAACAACTTGTTTAGTGTTTAATAAATCCTGAACTTTTTCAATACTTGTTGCTCTATATTTATTCTTTGCACCACTATTATCCACATAAATTAGTGTACTAGGATTATTTTCATAATTAAAATGTAATATTTCAGACCATTCACTATTTCCATCATGGTATCTATATAACAGCGAAGTATTCAAATCACCTGACTCAATTTTTAAACGATCTGCCGAATTTCCACCATCGCCATCAATAATCTTATAAACATATCCTTCATCAAAATCGATTAAAAAATAAATATTATAGGATTTGTACTCCTGAACATATGCAAATTTTCCTACATTACCTTTTTTTGCATTTTCATAATCATTTGTTGAATAATAGGTATTATCTGCTTCTTTTGATTCCATTTTTTGCGTTTCAGTATCACCATTGGAATTAGCTTTACTTTCAACATCAATTGGATCCACGTTAATAACTTTTTTACCTTTTGGTGCATCTTTTAATTTAGGACAATTTTCAAATGCATCTATAGAATAATTTGTTTTCTTAGAAACATAGAATACGTCTTTTAATTTTAAACACCCATCGAAAGCATGAGAACCTACAGTTTTAACTTTTTTATCTATGTCGATTGATTTTAATTTTTTACAATTATAAAATGCATAATCTCCAATTTCTTTTGGACTTCCAAACATAAAAACATTTTTCATAGAAGTACAATTTTCAAATGCATGTAATCCAATTTTATTAATCTTTTTGTTTATATCAATTGATTCTAATGACTTACAATTAGCAAATGCATAATCTCCAATTATTTTTGGCTTTCCATTCATATATACATTTTCTAAAGATTCGCAATTTTCAAATGCATGTGAACCAATTGTTTTGACCTTTTCATTAATATCAACATCTTTTAAAGATGTACAATTTGCGAATGCATAGTCCCCTATAGTCTTAATCTTTTCAGGCATATAAATTGTTTCTAATTTTGTATAATCTTTAAATGCTGAATCAGCAATTTCTACAACTTTTTTACCTTTATACTTATCTTTAATATCTAAAGTTTTTGCATCCTTATCTCCACCAATTATTACAACGCTATTATTGTTGACGATATAATTAATACCATCCTCCGTGTATTCGTTCTTCTCTTTTGCGGATACATTAAAATTCAAAGTACTAATTCCAACAATTAATAGAATGAAACAAATAAATCCATACGATACTTTCTTCAAATACTTTTTATCAATAAAATATTTTAAACCACTCATATTATTATATAACCCAAGCTCTAGTAATTTTTAAATCACTTTGCATGCCCTTTCATATAATTCATTATATATCAATAAATTTCATTACTCAATTTGACATATAACATATATAGAAAAAAGCCCTCTAACACAACATTTTATGTGTGTTAGAAGGCAAATTCGGGTCCTTTTTGAGTCCTAAAATGAATTTTTCGGGTCCTGATTCGGGTCTTTTTTAGACATGTCTATAACAATCTGTATCAACCTATATCAGTCATTTTCCTTTTATTTAAAGCTTTTATCTTGATTTAACAAGATTTATAAAAGCCTTATATTAATTCATTACTTTATTCTATTTTAGTAAAGCTTAGCTCCTGCAGGAATCTTGTCATCAACCATCAATAAGTTCAAGCATTCATGACCATCTTCTTCATGAACAGCTGAGATCAACATACCTTCAGAATTAATACCCATCATTTTTCTTGGTGGTAAGTTTACAATCGCAATTGCAGTCTTTCCAACCAATTCTTCTGGTTCATAATATTCGTGAATTCCGCTTAAAATAACGCGATCTTTACGTTGGCCATCATCCAAAGTGAACTTTAATAGCTTCTTAGATTTTTCTACTGCTTCACAAGCTAGAACTTTAACAGCACGGAAATCTGACTTACTGAATGTTTCAAAATCTACCATATCTGTGAAGATTGGTTCGATTTTTACATTCGAGAAATCAACCTTTACAGGTGCAGCTTCCACTGGTTTTTTAGTTTGCGCTTTCTTGTTTGGATCCCCCAAGTTCTTCATATGAGGGAATAATAATACCTCACGAATTGTTCTTTGATCTGTCAACAACATTACGAAACGATCAATTCCAAGTCCTACACCGCCAGTTGGAGGAAGACCATATTCCAATGCTTCTACATAATCTGTATCCACTTCGTTGGCTTCATCATCACCTAATTCACGAAGTTCTAATTGTTTTTCGAAACGTTCTCTTTGATCAATTGGATCATTTAATTCAGAGAATGCGTTCGCATATTCGTGTCCACAAATGAATAATTCATAACGATCCGCAAATCTAGGATCCTTCTTATTCTTTTTAGCTAATGGAGAAATGGATGTTGGATGACCATATACAAATGTTGGTTGTACAATTGTTTCTTCAACATATTTTTCGAAGAACAAGTTGATGATGTGTCCAACTGTATTATGGATCTTTTCAACTTCAATATCATGTTCCTCAGCCAATTTCACAGCTTCTTCATAACTCATATCTTGCCAGAAATCTACACCACAAGCTTCTTTGATCGCATCCACCATGTGAATACGTTTAAAAGGAGCCTTTAATGATAATTTTGTTCCTTGATATGTAATATCTGTAGTACCCAATACTTCATTTGCAACAGAATCAAATAAACCTTCAATCAAGTCCATCATTCCGTGTAAATCACTATAGGCAACATACGCTTCTACTGTAGTAAATTCAGGGTTATGCATCGCATCCATACCTTCATTACGGAATAAACGTCCAATTTCATAAACACCTTCTAAACCACCAACGATCAAGCGCTTTAATGGTAATTCAGTCGCAATACGCAAATAGAAGTCCATATTTAATGTGTTGTGGTGCGTTACGAAAGGTCTAGCACTTGCACCACCTAAGATTGGTTGCATAACTGGAGTTTCAACTTCCACTAAACCTTGACCATCCAAATAATGTTGGATTGCACGAATAATTTTTGGTCGAGTTAAGGCAATTCTTTTTGCCTCTGGATTCATGATCAAGTCTACATAACGACGACGGAAACGCTCTTCAACATCTGTCAAACCATGGAATTTTTCTGGTAAAGGACGAAGTGATTTTGAAAGGTGTGTATAGTTTTTAGCACGAACAGACAATTGTCCATGATCTGTCTTCATGACAGTACCTTCAATACCTACGATATCTCCAATGTCATTTTTCTTGAAGATTTCATATTGATCATCACCAATTTCATCTTTACGAACATAAATCTGAATTTGACCTTCACGATCCTGGATGTTCATAAAACCAGCCTTACCCTGACGACGCTTCGTCATGATACGACCTGCAATCTTAACTGTTACTTGTAATTCATCTAATTCTTCTTTTGTCTTGTCTCCATAAGATGAAGTAATAATACCCGAATTTGAAGTACGATCATAGCGAGATCCAAATGGATCAATACCCATGTCAATCAAATCTTGCATCTTTTGACGACGAACTTGTTCTTGTTGCGTTAACTTTTCCATTGTTTTCTCCTTTTTCTTTTATCCATAAAAAAAGGCACTTGCCACAAAGGGACGAAGTGCTCGTGTTACCACCCTAATTTACCAAACAAATCACTTTGCCCAGCCTTAGTCACTGTCTATAAACAGCGCTTCCTTTAATGCAGGAAATACAAATAGCTCCAAGTCTTTATTCCCAATTAGTCCTACACTTTTTTTCACCAACCAAAAGCTCTCTAAAGTATTTCTAAAAGGTACTCGCCCTCTTCATTGCCTTTTTATACGCTCTTATCCTACTAGACAATACACAATTTGTCAATTTAAGATTTATCCATATATCGAATATTTAATTCTTTAATACAGTTTTTAAATAAAACATCGATCTTGGCATAATATGTTTCTACATCCGGTTCGAAATCATGAGAAATCCAATACTTTAAAAAGTATAATAAATCATTCGCATAATAATCCACTAAAAAATCTACTGTGAACCTTGAATCCATACCAGTCACATCTAAATAAGAAAATACATTTCTAAATATTTCTTTAAACACATTACTCATTAAATCTTCAAAGCCATTCTGTCCTGTGATTCTGTAACAAGACTTAAAAAAATCACGATTATCACTTACAGTCTGAAAGATGTGTTTTATAATTTGAGGATTTGATTCATGCTCCATTCCTTTATAAAACATACGATGAATCAAGTATTCTAAAGCCTCATACTTATCCATAAAATGATTATAGAAAGTTCCACGAATAACACCTGTTTTATCGCAAATCTGTTTGATTGTGATCTTTTCGAAAGGCTTTTGTTGCATCAAAATATACAATCCCTCACTCAGAAGATCTTTCATCGTCACCTTTTCATTAAATGTCATGAAATCACCTCTACAATCGAATTAATCTAAAAATTAACGATAAACTCATAAATAAGTATACGATTCCGCAAAGAAAATAATAAGCCTTTTGATATCCGGCCCCATTATAATATCCAATATAAAAATGAATCATATAGCCAGCAAGTACAATTAAAAATAAGACTAAAGACTCCATCAAATAAGGAAGATTCATATAATAACAGCCAACTCCAACAAAGAAACAGTCCAGTCCTCCAATAAGAGCCAATTTAATAATTTTTTTTGTATCAAACTCTTGTAGTCTTTCCACAAACTTTCCACGCTTAAAACTATAGATGACCATTCCATTTCCAAGAATCAAAAAGACAAATATCGCAACATATTTATTCAATATTGCCCAAGGACGTCCAAAAATATATGTGGACATTCCATGTCCTAATAAAAATATACCCGAACTGCATAGCGCAAAAATCAATCCATAAACTAATGCTTTTGAAAAGCGAATATTACGAATTGAAGCCCCCTGTTCTAGTGCACATACAAATACGTCTAAACTCAGACAAATACTCAAAATTCCAAATATCAACATAACAATCCACCCTCACTAACTTTATTGTATACGAACTTTAAAAATTTTAAAATTATGGATGAACATATTTCATTAAATGTATTTATGCACTACAATAAACCTATGAAAAACATCATTGACTACATTAAAGAATACGGAAATTTAACCCTTGAAGAATACCCATTTAATAATGTGGACTCTTTGATTCTCTCACAAATTTCCTATATTAAATTTGAAAACTACACTATTGACATCGAATCCGAAGTACATCTATTAAGTGATTTTGAAAATGAGATTGATACTTTATGCATTGATACCCGAGTACCCGAATTAAATGAAGAATTATTTCTTCAATGCATACACTCCCTTCGTTATGAATCCATTACCATTTCTCATCTACAAACCAATTTTGACAAAGACAACGAAAAACAATTCTGTGCTATGACTTTTCACTTGCCCAACCAAACAGACTACATTGCCTTTCGCGGTACCGATGCTAGCTTTGTAGGATGGAAAGAAGATTTTAATCTATGTTTTCAAGAAAATATTCCCAGTCAAATTTCTGCATTAAACTATGTAAACAACTATAAGACAAAACACAAACTCATCTTAGGAGGACACTCCAAAGGAGCTAACTTAGCACTTTATGCCACTATCCATACACACAATCCAATTTATTGTACATACAACCATGATGGGCCTGGATTTCTTACACCTTATCAAACGGATAAGAAAGTATTCAAGACCATACCACAATCGAGTGTTATTGGACTCTTACTTGAAGAAACAAATAATTATCAAATCATCCAAAGTGATGCCATATCCGTCCTTCAACATGATCCATTTACGTGGTGCGTTGAAAATGGTGACTTTATTTATCTAGAACAAAATGATCAACTATCCAAACATACACAATCCACACTATCAAAATGGCTTAAATCCATTGATATCAATACTCGCAAACAAGTTATTGATACCATTTACTCTATCTTTTCAGATTATGAAAACCCAAAAGATTTAAGGAAGAATATCGATATGGTTGAGATGGTCAAATCCATTCAAAATATGGATACTCAAACGAAGAAAATGATTAGTGAAACCATTCAAGTCTTATTCAAATGCATTCAAAACGAAATCAAGCGAGGAAACTAAATTCCTCGCTTAAATAATATATAACTATAGATACACGGAATAATAGTCGCTACAAGAATCACAACAATGCCCATTGTCACATAACCAAGTAATCCAAGTACTATATATAAGATTCCAGCAATGACCATACAATAGCCACCTACACGATTTGACAACACCCAGTTTTCATCGCTATTCAAAGACCACGAAGTTTTAATTCCAACCGCATAATTTCGCTTTACCTTTGGCAAATAATTACCGAGTATAATCAATAAAATGCCAACTAAAATATTCATCACAAAACTAACATCAAAAGAATACCCCAAGCCAAAATAAATAATTGTCATACTTGTCACAATACAAACAACTGGACAAATCATAAATAGAATATTCATCATAAAATCTGGAATATTATTTCGCTTTGGATCTTTTACCGTCACAAAACAAGTAAATACATGAATTGCCAAGCACAAAAACAACATACCAAATAAACCCATAAACTTAGGCATTGTACCATCAACTTGTCCATTTACATCAAAATGGGTTGGCACAACATCTGGTAATTGATTATAGAAAACTAGATTCAATACGAATGGAACCACAAACAAAGCTAAACTAAATTGAAACCATTTATTTTTCAACATCTTCATTCCCTCCTAAAAAAGACTTAAAATAACACAACATCTCCTCAAAAACAGATGCGTTGATTTGATAAAAAATAAAATTTTTATCCTTCTCTTCACAAATCAAACCTGCATCCTTTAATAAGGATAAGTGATAAGAAACAGTTGCCTGAGACATATCAAAATGACTTGCGATATCTCCAGCTGACATCTTGCCTTTTTTTAATAAACTCAAAATGTCTCTTCTGACTGGAGCACCTAAAGCTTTAAACGTTTTTTCAAACAAAACACCACCTCCTATTTAGAAATATTTCTAAATAGATTATACATCGTTTCTCGATAATTTCAACTATATTTAGAAAATTTTCTAAATAGATAATAAAAAGAATCAGGAAGATTATTCTCCCTGATACGTTGTATATTTTTGATATTCCTTTGTCGTTTCTTCATCAAAACAATACAAACTGATTTTCATTGTATAATCACTATTTGCATCCAACCAATCCGCAATTGTCTTTAATGCTAATGGCACTGCCTTTTCTACAGGATAGCCATAGACTCCACATGAAATACATGGAAATGCGATTGTATGAATATCATACTTACGAGCTAAACTCAAACTATTCCAATAACAATCCCTCAACATATGCTCATCTTCATGTTTTGCCGAATACATCGGACCCACAGTATGAATCACATACTTTACCTTTAAATCATACCCTTTAGTAATCTTGGCCTGTCCTGTATGACAACCATTTAATAGCTTACACTCTTCAAGTAACATGGGACCAGCCGCTCTATGAATAGCGCCATCTACACCGCCGCCACCTAAAAGCGATTCATTGGCTGCATTGACAATACAATCTCCATCAAAAGTAGTGATATCTCCTTTTACTACTTTGATTTCACTCTCTAGATTCTTATTGTCTAAAATCATTTCAATTAAAACTTTTGGTAAAAAATACGAATCTTTCCAAGGATTTAATACAACTCCACTTACACCTTGTGTATCATGCACCATATTTAAAACATCCATCACACTTTGATTTAATGTTTCTGTATCCTGCCCCAAATCCACTTGAGCCTGTGTAGTAAAAGCTACAAATACATCTTGACCATCATCTAAAGATAATCTTCGATAGACTTTTTCACCCTCGACATCGCCGACAGGAATAATAAATTGTTTTTGTTCTTTTGCCAGTTTACGAATATGCGAAAGAACCTCCATATTTTTTTCACGAGTCCCCTCTTGATATAATTCTTGAATCAATGTTTCTAATCTTTCCATACCTATTTCCTTACTACAAATGTCAAACTAAAAGGAAAAGCCCCAATCACATCTTGATAAATAGAGTCATCAATAAAGAATCCCTCTTTCATTGCACTTTCCTTTAATAGCGAATCTAACGAAATAAATTCTTCTTCGCTAATTTTAAAATCATTAAAACAATACCCATCATTAAAGCGTTGATAGTTAAATACTTCATCCATTAAATCCCAAGTACTTACTTCACTACCATCTTCTAATGTATCCATATAGTTTAATAATTCATTTACGATTTCTTGTTGTCTTTCTTGTACCATAAAAATCACCTACACTTATTCTAACACAAAACGAAAAAGAGGCATCGCCTCTTAATCAATTTCTAAATATTCTTTGATTCTTTGAATCTGATTCAACCCATCCAAATATCCCATGTAGTAAAGACCAGCGAGTTTATCCACATCTCCCTCTACACGCGATACATTCACTGGCTTACTTGGGGCAATCGTAAAGATTCTTCCCTCATTTTCAAGCCTTACCAATTCATCACACTGTTTATTGTAGTCACTATTCATCGATTCCAACTTCTGTTCTAAAGCTGGATATTCAGCATACAATCTTTTTGTCATTTTTTGAACGAAAGGATTCGCTTCACTCTTTCGATACTCTCTTTGACGTGTACGAACCACAATGATTTTCTCATAATCATGATTCAATGCCCATTGATACGCTATCTTATCACTGCAGCCACCATCCAAGTATAAACCATCTTCAATTTCAACCATCTTTGAAACATAAGGCATGGTTGCACTGGCTTGTACGGCCTTAAAAATATCCTGCGTTTTATTCTTACTAAAATATTCGGGCCTTCCCGTTTTACAATTTGTACATACCGCAATAAAATCACGCGTTGGATTCATAAAACGAGGTGTATTTAACGGATCAAAATATTGAGTTCCTTTCATCAAAAAATCAAATCCAATAATTCCTTTGTTGTTTTTAAAAGCTTCTAAACCAACATATCGAGAATCATGACGATACCCTAAATTAATTCTAGCACTACGACCAATTTGACCAGCCACATAGTTAAATCCATTCAAAGCCCCTGCACTTGTACCAACTGTACACTGCATATTGATTTCAAACTGCATTAAAGCATCTAATACCCCTGATGTATATAATCCTCGAAAAGCTCCGCCTTCAAGGACGATACATCCAGGTACAATTTTATTTGAAGTATTTCCATTTGGAAGTTTGGATATTCCCGAAAAACGCTTATTATTCTTCTTCATAACATCCCTCCTTCTTAGCTGAAAATTCTATACTCATTTTTTTAATTTGTCTACTTTTTTTGTTCATTCCAAAGTTTGTCAGCCATTGGCTTCCAGTTTTTTGCATATGGAACCGTCTTTTCCAATAAGTGATCCACATCTTCTGGGGATTCATAATCTGTATTGACTGCTTTACTTTGTTTCACCAATTCTTGAATACGACCAGCGTTTTCTAACATTGGACAAGGTCTTAACATATTTTCATTAAATGGTTGATTATCATGATAAGCCTGGAATAATGGAGATCTAAGTGCATCGAGTAATGTTGTATTGTGAATGTTACAGTTCGAATAATGAATGAATACACATGGTTCTACATCGCCCTTGGCATTGATATGAAGATATCTTCTACCTCCAGCAATACATCCACCCACATATTGCGCATCATTTTGAAAATCCATAGTGAAAATTGGTTTTTCACTTCTGAACTTACGAATCTGATGATAAACATACGCTCTTTGTTCTGGTGTTGGAAGCAATTCTTTCACAGCCTCATTTCCTACTGGCATATAGTGGAAGAACCAGCAGAATAAAGCACCTGAATCAATCATTAAATCAAAGAATTCATCACTTGCGATATCTTTATAGTTTACACTTGTATAACAAGTACTAATTCCAAAAGGCAATTTGTGTTTCTTTAATAATTCCATGGAACGTTTTACATTTTCATAACAGCCTTCACCACGTCTAGAATCATTCGCTGTTTCGAAACCTTCCAAACTAATGGCTGGAACAAAGTTTTTAACTCGCAACATATCCTGACAGAATTCTTCATCAATCAATGTTCCGTTTGTGAAAGATAAGAAAGCACAATCTGGATGCATTTCACAAATCTTAATCACATCCTTTTTACGTGTTAAAGGTTCTCCACCCGTATAAATGTACATGTAAGTACCTAATTCTTTTCCTTGACGAATAATCGAATCAATATCATCTAAAGATAAATTTAATTGATGTCCATATTCAGCAGCCCAACATCCTGTACAATGTAAGTTACATGCAGATGTTGGATCTAATAATACAGCCCAAGGGATATTACAATTATATTTTTGTGCCAACTCCTCTTGTTTTGTACTACCATTTAGTGATGCATTAAAAATAAAGTTTTTAAATACAGCCTGACGAACGCCTGCATTCAAATCATAAAGCTTCATGATATAGTCATACCAAATACCTTTTTCATCGATTTGTTCACGAATCACTTTACGCTGTGAACCATACCAACCTTCAGGCATAACCTTATCTACTAAATTCATTAATTTAGGAATATTTGTTTCTGGATCCTTATCCAAATACTTCAAAGCTTGACTCATTCCAAACTTTTGAACACTACTCTGTAAAGAACTAAAATTCATAACTCTTCCTCCGGTTTCATTTATAATTTCATTCTAGTTCTTTAAAAATGGGTTTTTAATAGACAAATTTTCAAATGTGTAAATATTTATGAGCTATGGTCATTATTTTTATACCATTTTGAGATATATGCCATATATGGTTTATACATTTATGAACCACGGTCATTTGTTGTAAAAAAGAAGATGTTTTCACACCTTCTTAGATTTCATTGGCAGCCTTATATCCTGTACGAATAGCACTTGCGATATCTGCTGTTCTTTCACCACTGCAGTCACCTACATAAGTAAATGGAACAGTTAACTTACTATCATCAAATACATTCCTTTTAGAACCTAATGCATTTACAATTGTATCCGCTGTAATTTCAACATTTGTTTCATCTTTTGTATTCACTACATAGATGACATTGTCTTTAATTTCACTAACACGTGTATTCACAAATTTTTGAACATTGTGTTCTTTAAAATCAGCTTCCATCAATGGTAATACAGTTTCAGATTCTTGTGCTGCAATCTTATCCATCATTTCAATGATTGAAACTTCTAGCCCTTTACTTGCCAAATATTCAGCCATTTCAGCACCTACTAAACCTCCACCTAAGACAACACATTTACCAGATACTTCTTGACCATTCAAGATATCCCAGCTGGATACAACATTTGAATTTTCTACCAACATAAGAAGATCCATATTGTGAGCACCAATGGCCAAGATCACATGATCAAATCCATTCAATTCATCCATTGTTGGTTCATGGTTTAATTGAATATCTACTTTATCGGACAAGAATTTTTCATAGTATTGAACAGAACGTAAGATTTCATCTTTCTTGGTGGAACTGAAGCAATATTGATTTGTCCACCTAAACGATTTGATTTTTCAAATACAGTCACTGTATGTCCTCGTTTATAAGCTACACGAGCCGCTCCTAATCCGGCAAGACTAGCACCTACGATTGCGATATTCTTAGTTTCTGTACATGGTTGAATGAAGATTGTTTCTTCATCTCCATTTTCGGCATTTAAAACACAACTTAAGTAACGACGAGATTGGATGGCATCTACACAACCTTTATTACAGTTCAAGCATTCACGAATGCATTCACCATTTTCCACTTTATTGGCAATATCTGGATCTGTTAATAAACTTCTTCCATATCCAATGATATCTGCCGTACCATCTTCAAGAATCTTTTCACCAGCTTCAACACTGACAACACGACCCACCGTTGCAACAGGACAAGAAACAACGGATTTCACTTTTTCACAAGCACCTAAAATCCAGTTATAAGGAACAGCACCCATAGGAGGGATTGTATCGCCCCTGTTTTCCTGTGTGGTTAGCTTGAGCCACTTGAATCATATCAATTCCTGCTACATCTAACATTTTTGCGAATTCAACCGCTTCATCTTCCAATAAATCACCTTTACCACGTAAAGATCCATCTGGATTAACTGTAATAATTGGAAGTTTATATTCGACCATCATTGATGGAGCCGCTTCTTTAATTGCTCGTAAAACTTCTAATGCATAACGCGTATGATTTTCTAAGCTACCACCATAATTATCTGTACGATGATTTAATAATGTTGAACATAATGAACCTATAAACGGTCACCATGAATTTCAATCGCATCAATACCTGCTTTTTGCGCTTTTCTAGCACATTGGGCAATACTATTTTTAATAGCTATTAATTGTTCAGCAATTGCTTCCGTCACAAAGTGCTGCATATCATGATGTAATTTTTCGTATGCACCCTTTGTCAATTCGTCACAGATTTTTTGTTGCTTTTAGCCTCTTCTAAATTATTGGCAACCTTCGCTTTTACAGCCAATTAACCAGCAATACCAGCTTCCACAATCATTTTTCCTACGCCTTGAACATCATATTCTGGATGGAACAATTGTAAAGCTACTTTACAATCGTGTTCATGTAAGGCATCAGCTAATTTTTTATACATTTCAATTTGCGATTCATCATATAGTTTTGGTGTAGGACTTGTAGTACGAACAGGAGCCACATCGCCAATAACGATATAAAAACAAACCCCTTGTGCAAGTCTTGTATGGAAAGCTAATGAACGAGGCCCAATCGATCCGTCTCTTTCTTCACATCCTGTTGTCAAAGGGGGAAACATAATTCTGTTTTTAAAAGTTAAGTTACCAACTTGAATTGGTTATAATAATTCACTTATCATAATTTCTGCTAGATATTTTTAGCAATTTCATACGCATTTGTGATCGCATCTTTTAAAGTTCCCACTTTTTCACAATCCCCAATATAGTGTACATTTTCAGCTTCCACTTCCACTTTCTTAGGTGCATATCCTACAGCAAAAATTAAAGTATCCGCTTCTGTAATTTTGTGTTCAACACCCTCTTTTACGTAAGTAATAGATTCTTCATCCACATTTGTTACTTGTGCATTCAATTCGATGCGAACACCTTTCTGCATCAATCTTTGAGTCAATCCAGATTTTGCAGCTCCACCTTCACCAGGCATTAAGTTATTTGTCATTTCTAATAATGTAATTTTACGATTCATTGGGAATAAGTCATTGATTAATGGTGCTAAATAATCCGCTGTTTCACATCCAACACTTCCACCACCTAATACAACAATATTACGTCCTGGATACTTCTTTCCAGATAATACATCGTCTGCAGTCATACAATTTTTGAATACTTTGAATGGTGGAATTTCTTTTGGTGTAGCTCCACTTGAACATACGATTTCGTAATCTTTAAATTCATTTTCAAGCCTTTCTTTTGTGACTTCTGTATTTAAACGAATTTCAATACCTTCATGATCTAATCGACGAATCATAAATTTAATAACTTTACACAATTCTTGTTTCGCGATTGGAACAGCCGCAAGTCTTAATTGACCGCCAAGTTCATTCGATTTTTCACAAAGAACAACTTCGTGTCCACGTTTTTTGGCAACATATGCTGCTTCCATACCAGCAGGACCACCACCAATAACTAAAACTTTTTTCTTAGTTTCTGCAGGTGCAATCGTATCATCTTCCACGCTTGGATTTACTGTACATCCAATACGTTTACCCATCATGATTCCTGTTAAACAACGTCCACATCCAATACATGGACGAATATCGTCTACTTTACCTTCGAATGCTTTATTTGCGAATTCACTGTCACATAAGTTTGGACGTCCAATCATACACATATCACATTTTCCGTTTGCGATTAGTTCTTCAGCCATCCAAGGTTCGTTAATACGAGCAACTGTGGCGACTGGTATATTTACATGCTTTTTAATTTCTTCACTTGAGTGAGCGTGAGGTGCAGCACTTGTACCAGGAGCTGGCATACTTGATCCACGTTTGATTGTATTACCACCAGATACGTGAATAAAGTCAACTCCAGCTTTTTCTAATTGTTTACAAACATAGATCTGATCATTTAATGTCAATCCACCTTCACTATATTCATCACCACTAATACGAACATCGATAATGAAGTCATCTCCACAATACTTGCGAACAGATGCAATAACTTCTAAACATAAGCGTAAACGTCCATCAAGACTTCCACCATATTCGTCCGCACGTTTATTATATAAAGGTGTTAAGAAACCACCTAATAATCCATGAGCATGCGCACATTGAATTTCAACACCATCACCACCGGCAATCTGTACACGGTGAGCCGCTTGACCAAATTGATCAACAATTGTGTGTAATTCTTCAATGGTTGCTGGTCTTGGTGCACTTTGTGCATAGTAAGGACCTACACAACTTGGTGCAATTAATTGAGGTGTTCCTGGTACTGGGAATGCCATATAAGCTGGGTGAAACAATTGTGCCAAAATTTTAGTTCCATATTGGTGTACGCCATCCACCAATTTTTTCCATCCTGGAATAAAACTGTCATCATAAATTGACATATCTCCTGGAAGATATACATAAGTTGGTTCTACAGTTACAACTTCAGTAACGATAAGTCCAACTCCACCTTTTGCACGTGCAGAATAGTGTGCTACTAAATCATCTGTAACATATCCTTTATCGGCCATATTTGTTGAAATAGGTGGCATAAAAATACGGTTTTTTACTGTTGTCTTTCCAATTTCAATTGGTTCAAATAAATGTGGAAAATTATTCATTTTATAAACTCCTCCTCATAGATTCTTGTTATTTTACTCACAAATAGACGCAAAAAGCCTATCTCTTTTTTTGTATATTATTATGAATTAAAAAATAAAAAGAATGCGCTACCATCATTATAACGCATTTATTAACATAAAATATCTATTTAATTAATTTGTAAACTTTTTTTGGTTAGGTATCCTTAACAAGGATTTAGTACAACATTTTATCATTGATTGTAACAATAGGTTCTAATTCACTGCCATCCATATTTGAATCTCTCATCATTGAAGTGCCAAGATTCTCTGAAATAAATTTCTAATAAATAAGAAAAGGACTTCAGTTTCATTTTCCTGAAATCCTTGCATGTTTTATTTACCATATCTACGATTTGGTTTGTCATCTGTAAAACGTTTTGATCCACGATCATCATCAAATCTGCGTCTAGGTTTGAAGTCGCCATCTTTTCGATCATCAAAACGTCTTCTTGGTTTATCATCCTCAAAACGGCGTTTTGGCTTGAAGTCTCCATCTTTTTTATCATCAAAACGACGTCTAGGTTTGAAATCTCCATCTCTTCTTGGTTTATAGTCACGATTTTTTCGATTATCAAAACGACGTCTAGGTTTATAGTCATCATTACGAACAAGTAGTGTAACACTTTCTACATGTGGAGTTTGACTAAACATATCGAGTGGTTGAATCTTGACAATACGATACTCTTTCTTTAATACGCCTAAATCTTTAGCCAAAGTAGCTGGGTTACAAGATACATAGATCATCGTTTTGATCTTTGATTTTAAAATAGTTTCCTTCATTGTATCATCCAAACCAGAACGAGGCGGATCCACAATCAATGTATCCACTTCTTTTTCTTGCACTAAATGTGCTAAGGCACTACCCGCATCTTCACAAATGAAAGATACATTGTCTGCATGATTTAACATCGCATTTTCATTGGCATTATCAACCGCATCCTGAATGGATTCAACACCAATAATTTCTTGTGCCTTATCTTTCACAAATAAACTGATGGCACCAATACCACTATAGGCTTCAACCGTAGTCTTTGATCTTGGCATCCAATCTTTAACTACATTATAAAGATTCACGGATTGTTTCGTGTTTAACTGGAAGAAAGATCTTGGAAGTAAAGATAATTGAATATCTTCTAATCGAAGATGCATCTTTTCTACTCCCCAAATAAAACGCATATCTCCAAATACTTCACGCTTTGTTTCTGTTTTTACACTTTGCCAGATTGAAACAACACCCTCTAGCTGAGTCACATCACGAATAAATTCTTCACTGATATCTTCTTTTCCCGTCACAAATATAATTTGAATCTTAGAATCAAATTCTTTCATCACCAATGTACGATAACCCGTTTTCTTTTTATCATCATACATCTTTAAATGATGCTCATTCATAATTTTTAAAACTTCCTGACGCGTTTGTTCCAACAATTTTGAATGCACATAACATCTTTTCATCTTTTGGAAATGGTTTGTATCACGCTCATACATTCCTGTATATAACTCCCCATATTCTTCACCAAAAGGAAGTTTGCAGCTATTACGATATGACAATGGCTCATGATTCTTTAAAATTGGTAAAATGCGACCATTATAATCCGCATACTTAATCAGCGTTTCTTTTAAATTACCCTCTTTCATCTTGCATTGTGTTGGATACTTTACGTGCATCAAAGCACATCCACCACACTCTTTCCAAATGGGGCAAAGTGGGTAGCGACGCTTTGAACTCTGTTCAACTAAACGAGTTAATTCTCCAACTAAATAAGTACCTTCATCACTTTTAATATCAAATTCAATAACTTCATCCGGAATGGCATTTTCAATAAATACTGGCTTTCCTTCATGGAACGCAATTCCCTCACCATTAATTCCCCATTTTTTTACTGTTGTTTTCATGTTTTTTATACACAGTTACGACAAACTCAAACGTAACCTCTAACCTTTCTAATTGTTTTACACGATCAAGTCCAGCTTGACTCGTTTTATATCGATATGGTGTCATTTCTAGTAAAGACCATACATCATCTACCATCTTTTTTTTCTGAATAATTTCCTGGTTTACCAATTCATATTGTTCTAGTATTTCAGGCATTTCATTTTCGTATGGTGTGTCATACAATACTTCTTTTAATTCAAAACAATGCTTAGGACCCGGACCTACTACGATCCAATATCCATTTTCTTTTAGTATACGATAGATTTCATCTTGACCTAAAGGCACAAAAATACTTGTAACACAATCTATGCTCTCATCTAAAAAAGGCATATCAAATAAACTACCCACAATATATTGCGTATGTTTATCTTGTTTAGACGCATGAAGAATTGCTTCCTTACTCAAATCAATCCCATAACTATGTTCAAAGTTCGTCCCTATCTCTTTTGTATAGTAACCTTGACCACAGCCAGCATCCAAATAAATAGATCCATTAGCCTTTCCCTTTACATATTGACGCATAAAATCATAATAATCTTTTTCTAAAAAATCCGTACGCGCTTTGACCATTAAAGCATTGTCCCCATGATTCTTTGTCTGCTTACGTGATAAGTTCACATAACCTTGTTTAGCACAATCAAAAGAATGATTATTTTCGCATCGAAATGTTTTATTTTCTTTTATTAGTTTCTTTTTACACACCGGACATATCAACATAAAAAGATTATAACATAAAAGAAAAAGAGAAGCGCTATATTTCACTTCTCTTAGAATAAATCTTCTTCAACCTTAACTGGATGTACCCAAATATCTTCTGTATTATCAATACAATCTTGTACCATCTTGTCAAAATCCCATTTTGCCTCATATTTTTCACACTTATCCACACGAGGTTTAGTGACCGGATTCTTTGGTGTAAAAATCGTACAACAATCTTCATAAGGAAGAATACTTGTTTCATATGTTCCAATCTTTTTAGAAAGATCAATAATTTCAACTTTATCCATACAAACAACTGGACGAATAATCGGCATATTTGTGACATCATTGATTGCTAGCATGCTCTCTAAAGTTTGACTTGCGACCTGTCCAATCGATTCACCTGTTGCGATAGCTTGAGCATGTCTTTTCTTAGCTAGGCCTGTCGCAATACGCATCATCATACGACGCATCAATGTGATTGCATAACTTTCATCCGCATTTTGGTAGATTGCCAATTGAAGATCTGTAAATGGAACAACATGAACTAAAACATCACCTTGATAACCAGATACAAGTCTAGCTAGTTCCATTACTTTTTCTTGGGCATTTTGTGAAGTATATGGAGGTGAAGCATAGTGAATACATTCAATGTGTACACCACGTTTCATCATTAAATAGCAGGCAACTGGAGAATCAATTCCACCACTTAATAAAACCATGGCCTTTCCACCAACACCAACTGGATATCCACCAGCACCTTGAATACGATCTGTCATAATGTAGGCTGCATCCTGGTGTACCTCCACAACAATTTTTACATCCGGATTATGAACATCAACTTTCCAGTCACTGTTCTTTAAAATCTTAGTTGCAACCCTACGATTAATATCGTCTGAAATATATGGGAATAGTTTATCACTACGACGTGCAGCCACCTTAAATGTTTTTGGTGTTGTTAAATCTAAAGATTCATAACAAGCATCAATGATTTGATCTAAATCTGGTTCCACTTTAATAGCCAATGAAAATGAAGATATTCCAAAAACTTTAGCTAAAATATCACTAACCTGCTTAGAATCTTCATCATGAAGATAAATATACATACGGTCGTGCTGTTTCTCAAATTCTAATGTTGGGAATGCTTTTAAAGCTTTACGAACATTGTCATAAAGCGCCTTAATAAAGTTGTTACGGTTTTTTCCTTTTAAACTCAATTCGCCATAACGAATTAAGATATGATTATAACGATAAGCCATAATTCTCTATAATCTCCTTACATGTTTCTATAAAATATTTTGCCTCTTCCAAAGTATTCTCATTAGAAAAAGATAAACGAATTCCATGTGTCGCATCAAATTCTGACTTGTGCATAGCCAATAACACTTCAGAAGCATTCGTATTTTGTGATGAACAAGTACTTTTTGCGGATACACAAATTCCCTTTTGATCCAAAGCGTTCAATAAGACTTCACTTGTTATTTGATCAAATGAAATATTGAGAATATAAGGAATCGCATCTTTTGGCGAATGTACATGCGCACCATTGATTTTAGTTAATTCTTCGCGCAAATATTGGTTGATTTTTAAAACATGATCATAAGCCTTTGATTGTTCCTCTAAAGCTAAACGAATTGTCTTTGCCAAAACAATATTCGCCGGTGCATTCTCTGTTCCACCACGAAGTCCTTGTTCCTGTTGTCCACCTTGAATAATTGGAACAAGTTGAATCTTCTTTTTCTTCATTAAAATGGCACTACCCTTTAGACCATGAATCTTATGTGCAGAGATCGTAGCCATATCTAGTTTTTCAAAAGGAATATCAATTTTTGAAAAACTCTGTACACAATCCACATGAAATACACACGTTGGATTTTGGTGTACAATTTTTTCTAGTTCTAAAATAGGATTGATAGCTCCCATTTCATTATTCACATGCATAACCGATACTAAAATTGTATCTTTACGCATATGAGATTTTAAGCATTCTGGTGTAACAATTCCATCTTCATTAATTGGAAGAAATTCAACTTCAAATCCAAAACACTTCAAAAACTCCATCGCATGACGAACACTCGAATGCTCAACATTGCTTGTGAGTACATGATGACCTCGATGTTCATTGGCCAAGGCATATCCTACAATAGCTAAAGTGTTTGATTCACTAGCAGCTGATGTAAAGATAATTTCACTTGGATCTACATGAAGCATAGAAGCAATATTTGATCGACTTTTTTCCATGAGCGAACTTGCCTGGCGACCAGCCGCATGCAAACTATCTGGGTTGCCATAACAAGTTTCTAACACTTGCCCATAAACACGACGAACCTCTGTACGTACAGAGGTTGTCGAAGCATTATCAAAATAAATCATTACTGCACCTGGTTCATGACAGCAGGATCTTTTTGAGCTACTAACTTCTCATAAATTCCTGGGTGCATGTTTTCGATTGCTTGAATCGCAATCTTAAGTGCACGAGTATATTCTCCATTTTGGAAACATAACTCAGCACGAGTTAAATCCGAATCCATTTGTGCATGCGTACTACGGAAACGGTTACCAAACACAATCGCATTTTCTACCATAACAGCAACACCGACTAAATTGTTTGCGTTATTGTATAACTTATATACAAAGTCGATGGCATCCTGCAAATCTGCATTTAATGTTTGTACATCTAATGGTGAGTGATCCAACACTACACGAACACGTTGAATCAAGCGTTCGCCTTCTTTTAAATCTGCAGAAAATTGAGATGAGATACTAGGCAAATGACGTGTTACTGTATTTAAACGTACTTCATTTAAAATCAATTGTAATTTTGTCAATTGTTTTTTAGCACGTGATTCATCACTGCTTGCTCCCACTAACATCTCTTTCATATCCTTGACTTGATCGTGGAATTCATTAACATCTTCTGAAAATTTACGATAACCATGAACTACATCTACGCTAGGACGTTGATTTTGTTTCAATTCTTTTTGAATTTCATCACGACGATTTGATAAATCTTCCATTTGGATTTGTGCCAAAGAGAAGCGGTGTGTCCAATCTTCTAGACCAAAACGATCTTTAATATTGGCATAAAGCGCCATAATTTCCTCAAGTTCCTGACCAATGACATTAACTAGATCTAAATTAGATTGAAGACTTACATGGATTTCATCATAAGCTTCTTTTTCATTCGTTACATCATCTTGTAATGCTAGAATGTGATCTCCAATGATTTCCAAGTTTTCTTGTGCCATTTCAAATTCACCTGCATCCAATTGATCAATTGAACTAGACAAAGCACTTTGAATGGTTGTTAATTTTTCTTCTGGTTCTAAATAAGATAAGTCGATATCTTTTTCCTGTAATTCCTTAATGTGCAAACGAACTTCGTTGATTGCACGAGGCAATACATTTTTGGCCTTTTCATATAGTCCAGGGAAGGCTGCAATTTTAGAGCTAATCTCATCCACCATTTTTGAGATTTTTTCTTGTTCTTCCTTTGCCTTGTTAAATTCTGAAGCAAACATCCACTCTTCAAAATTAGAGAATTCATTTTCAATTTCCTCTAAGCATGAATCTACATAATTAACAGATCCATAAAATGAAGAACGATTATCTTGGTAAACAGTTTTCACATTGCGAAAACGCTCTTTTAAAGCATTTGCCGATTCACGAACCTCTGTTTCACGAGCCAAGACATGATCTAATGACTGAGTAACAATACGAATTCTTTCTTTTGTCTCATCCATCATTGTTTCTAAATCGTCCATAGCTCGCATAGATTTACGAAGACGATGTCTAGAAACATAATCATCTGCTTCATTAAACAAATCATCACAAGCACTTAAGTTTTTTTGACAAGTATCATATTTTGGAGTCAAGCTTTTCACTTTATCCATGATATCATCATTCACTCTTGCGAATGCCGATGCTTTGTTGAACTTGTAGGCCAAGGAATTGTTACGAATTTCATTCATTTCGATCTCAAGATCTGAAAGTCGTTTCGACGCCTTTTTACGTTTGATCATACGCATAATGATCCAAATCAAAATCAAGACTAGAATTGCTATACAAAGATAGATAATTACAGTCACAGAAAGTTGATTTCGAATGAACGCGTATACTGATCGAAAGAAATTCAAAACACTATCCATAGTGGTACCTCCTTGCAAACCATTCTTATTATAGCAAAACTTCAAAATCATTGCATCATTTTCTTGATTTTATTAATATTCTTTGATATGATACATAAGCATAAATTGATAGCAGCATACAAAGTTAAAGGATATGCGTTGCAGCCTTATTAAGCGATATGAGTAAGCTAATAGCTGATAGCGGAAAGTATCATTGTCAACACAGCCTTTAAAGATTTGTACTGTTATTGTTTTGTGAATGATATAAAACAATAGGAGGAAAAATTATGTCAAGAAACACAGGAAGCGTTTGGAAGAAGTCACGCCGCCTTGGATTCTCAGTATTAGAAACTGGTGAAGAATTAACTCGTCGTAACACAATTCCAGGACAACACGGAAATGCTCGTCGTCCAAAATTAACAAACTACGGTATCCAATTACAGGAAAAACAAAGAATTCGTCACACTTACCAATTAAGTGAAAAACAATTCTACAACACTTACTTAAAAGCAAGTAAAAAAGCTGGTTCTGCTGGTGAAAACTTCTTAGTAATGTTGGAATCTCGTTTAGATAACATCGTTTATCGTATGGGATTTGCACGTACTCGTCGTGCTAGCCGTCAGTTAGTAAACCACGGACACGTATTAGTAGATGGTAAGAAAGTAGATATCCCTAGTTTCCAAGTAAAACCAGGACAAGTTATCGAAATTCGTGAACGCGCTAAAAACTTAAGCGTAATCAACGAAGCTTTAGAAGCTGCAACAGCAACTGTTGATTTTGTTGAAGTAAACAAAGATGCTAAGAAAGGTACTTATGTTCGTTACCCAGAACGTAAAGAACTATTCACAGCTCAAGAAATCAACGAATTGTTAGTAGTAGAATTCTACAACCGTTAATCTTAGGCATAGAACAAGAAAGAAGCGAATTGATCGCTTCTTTTTTTGTGGATGTGTTTTCTTAATTCATGTATTTTATCTGTTGATCAACGTAGAAAATCAACTTTTTCAGCTACAAAGCCATAGTTTAGATATACCCTGTCATCCTTCTGGTATTTACGCGAATGAATACGACCATTAATTCCCACATAGTCTCCAATCTTACACGAAGCACTTACAGTTTCTGCAAGACCTCGCCATACTTCAACGATTACATCATCACTTTCATAAACACCTTCTGAATTTGGAAAATTACGCTGCACTCGAATTGGAAGCTCACAAGTCTTTAATCCATTGCTTGTCTCCTTTAACATTGGCATGTCCGTAATTTTTCCCACGATACTAAACGCATTCATAATTGATTATCCTCCTTCAATTCTGACCACCATATTTATCACCATCCTTCTTCAATGATATTCTACAAATATGTCACATATAAAACAAACGACCTATCTTATCTATAGGTCGTCTTTTTATGCGTTTTACATGCGTTTTTCCCCTCTAATTCGCTAAAAAAAACACAAATTAGATCAGATAGAGTCATTCGGAAGAATTTTTGTCACACAAGAATGTGAGAAATCCAAATTCTTAATATAGGCATGTACTTGCTCAATTTCCATATTTTGAATGCTATTTAAATTTTCAATATAGTCATACTCCTCAAAGTGACTTCGAAGTAAATCATTGGCCAAGCCATCAAAATGATCTAAGCCACGCAAATTATTCGCGATTGCCTGTGCATGCAACGACTGATAATCTTCATCAGAAATCGACTTATTCTGTACAAGCTCATTTACAAGTTCAATAAAGGCATTTGGATTTACTGTTTGAGCATAAAACAAGATATAACTATGATCCAAAGTAAAGTCCGCTTCTGCGCCTACAAACTGTGTAAAGATTCTTTGATCTAGCCATTCCTGAAAATTAGGATTTAAAGGACCCATGATAGAATCTAACCACATATTCACCGCAAAGTCTTTTTCGAATGCTTCTTCCTTTGTCTTGCAAGCATCCATCTTATAGCCAACACATACAAATGGCTGATGAATATCCATATAATCGACATACTCTTTGCGATTTACTTCCTTTGGCTCTTCCTTAAAGACACGCTCAATCTTTTTATTTAACTTACTCAAAACATCTTTTTGACATTCCTTGATCCAATCCATGATTTCATTTGTATCTTTTCCAGTTACACCCACAAGACACAATTTACTAGGATCATAATTTAATGCATAAAATTGTTTTAAATCCTCCATGCTCATATCTTGAATATCTTCTTTTGAACCGAGTACATCAACTTTCATTGGATGATATTGAAATAAAGAAATCAAAGTTTCCTTAAAAAGACGTTGTTCAGGCGATTGTTGATACATATCATATTCACTAAGAATAATCCCCTTTTCTTTTTCAATCGTTTCATTTGTCACATCTAAATTTTCGACAAAATCCAATAAAAGTTTTAATGACTTTTTCACATCCGCCGTAGTCGAAAAATAAAATGCCGTTTCTGTATAAGAAGTATATGCATTTGTAGAACACTGTAAGTTCGCAAATAAATCACTTACATCTTCTCCATCCAAATAAAACATTTGATGCTCTAAATAGTGCGCAATTCCACTCTTATGTCTAATCACTTGCCCATCTACGCTTTGATCAATATCAAACCCTCCTACTTTAGCTCCTAAAAGAAATAGTGATTTTTGATAATCCGGTTTGTGAACAAGAATCACCTGTAAACCATTTGACAATGTTTCCTTTTTAATATCCAAATTATAATTCATTTTCTTTCTCCGCAACAATGGCCACTGAAGCCAAATTCAATCGTAAGGCAACACGTGAAATATCTTCCTTTGTCACCTTCATAATTCTCTCAATTCTTTGCTCAGGCGTGAGCTGGCGATGTAAAAGATCATCTAAAAAAGTTTGCGCAATCAAAGATTGAGCATGATCTAATCCACTAATAATACGGTCCTTATAGTCCATCTTTGCGATTTCTAAATATCGATCATCATAATCCATGTTCAATAATCGATCTATTTGTGTTTCTATCAAATTTAATACTTTTGTGACATCCTTACGATTCACACCCGTATGAATTAACAAAGCTCCATCAAAGCGAATAATAGAAGAGCTTATAGAATAACAAAGACTATTCTTTTCACGAATTTCATCAAACATTAAATTCTTCTGGCTTTGCCCCAAAATACTATTTAAAATTAGTTCAGCCTCATAATCCGAACTTGAAATATCAACACCTGTCGAATAGACTTGCGAAATACAAGTTTGCGCAATATCCTTTTCAAAGGTTTTATAGCTTGTTTCTACGCGAGGAAGCAATGTTCTTTCCGATATAAAAGCACAATGCGAATCTAAACTATCAATATAATCATACAATTCATCCGTTACATAACCACAGATATAGAAGTGTTTTGCCATATCCATATATAATGTATAGGCTTTTTTCACATCCTCTAAAGTAAGTGTCGCTAAATCTTTTAAACTTCCCTGCACAGGAATTGAAATAGAATGTTTAGCATGTGCCATCTCAAAGGCATACATACAAGACAAGCTGGCCGGATCATCCATTTGTGCCAACAATCTATTTTTTAACAAATACACTGACTCCTTAAAGTTTTCCTCATCCAATACAGAATGAAACAGAACTTCATCCATAATATCTTTAATTTTATCTAAATAGCTTCTATCTTCAATCCAGTCTGGACGGACAAACTGAAAACGAACATCGAGTTGAACAAGATCTCCATAAGATGTTAAACCATAAGACACCTTTGTTCCATAAGCACGATTTAAGGTAGAAGCTAATTTTTGTTTCGAATTCATTTTCTGCGTTTTCGCCTTCATCATATACACAAGCACGTTTAAAGCACTAATTGTATTTCGATGAAAAGGCATCATGGTTTTACAAGAAACATAAACATCACTAAATTTTTGCGTTTGTATATAGTTCATAAGTAAACCTCCTTGAAAATATATTAATAATTCTACCACAAAAACAAAAAAAAAGGCTAGAATTCAATCTAGCCTACGTGAACGTATCCAATTAATGCCTTGTCACAAGAAACGCTTGATACAACAGTCTGGCTTCCATACCATCCACCATGAACTGCTTGTCCGTTTCCAATGTAAATAGCAACATGTCCTGAATAAACAATAATGTCACCTGCAACTGGACTTGATGTGATTGTACCAAGACTCAAATAGTCTTCTGGCCAACCGTGGAAATTAATTCCAACAGCTCTCAAAGCATTAGTAACTAACATTGTACAATCTTGTGTAGTTCCTACTTGTGCTAATGCAGCAGCAGCGATTGCTGAACTGTTCACACTTGGGGTTGGAGCTACATAATCTTTAGCTGGAGCATCAGGAGTCGATGGCTGTGCTGGCGCTTGTGTTGTAGTTGTTGTTGTGCTTTGAACTGGATCCTGAGTCTGAGATTGAGTCGTTGTATCTTGAGTTGGAGTTGTTTCCTCAGAAGGGGTTACTTCAGTCGCAACACCATTTTCATCAATCTTATATCCATCTTTTTCGGCATTTTTAATCAAATCACCATTTTCATCGAACGCATATTTAGTACCTTCGATTTCAACGATTTGATTCTTAGTTACTTCACCGTTTTCTGCATAATACAATTTTTGACCGTTGATTTCTTGCCATCCTGTACGGAAAGTACCGTCTTCTTGAGTGAAATATGTTTTTCCGTCTACATCAAATTGACCTATAGCCATCTTTCCATCTTCACCAAAGAAATACTTCTGGCCATCGATTTCCTGCCATCCTGTTACACAATTTCCATCGGCATCAAAATAATATTTCGAACCATTTTCTTCAACCCAGTTTGTTGAAGTTTTGTTTCCTTTTTCATCGTAGTATGATTTACCATCATTACTCCAACCATGAAGAAGGACACCTTCTTTTTGGAAATTATACTCACTACCCTGAATTGTCACAGAACCTCTTGCAGCAGTTCCGTCTTGTTGGAAATAGTAAGTTTCATCTGAAACAGTCTGCCATCCAAACTGCATTTCTCCTTTATTATTGAAATAATAAAGTTCCTTATCGATTTTTGTTAAACCAGTAGCTGTCTGACGATTTGATTTTAAAACATAATAACGATCTGCGCCTTCACCATGCCATCCTGGTTGAACTTCTTTGGCATACATTGTCGAAACAATTGGTCCAGAAGTCAATAGACATAGGCTTACGGCTAAAATTTTACTGTGCTTTTCGATAAAATTCATCATATCACCTCTTCGTTACAACACCTGAAGTTTAACAAGATTTAAATTTTGTTGCAAATTTTCGCAAAAAAATTATTTACACTTTTTAGTAATTAATTTCTTAAATATTTCTTAATACACTTTATATAAAGTATCTAAATATAAATTATGGTAAATTGTGTGATTTTGTAAAAAATTGTACATAATTTATAAAATGTATAACGTTGTCTACAAATTGTGAACAAATCTATCCTGTTCTAAGATTATTCGTATCAATCCTAAAAGCCATAAAAGAATCACTATACCGACAAGAATCAAGCCGCCTATTGAAAGCCATTTTAAGCAATTTATTACCAAATATACACTTGCAGAATTCATACCTTTTACAAGCCAAATAGAACACCAAACGTATTTAAATCCATTTAAAATTATAATAATTCGATATTTTTGAGCCAAAATCAACAATCCTACAATCCCCATTATGTCTATCAGTTTTATACAACTAACAACACCAGCAATATTCAATGATGGATTTGAAATCACATAATATATGATACGTATCAAAACACTCGATTCATAGTTGGATAAGTGGGCCTGCAAATTGAACAAACTTTCATAATCAGTTATAAAAAATAATTTAGAAAATAATATTAACTGCCAAATATTCTGCCATAACCAGTATATGGTTATAAATACAATAAAAATAAAGATTCGCTTTTCAAACGAATCTACATAACGATCAATCAACTTTAAGATTTTCAAGCCAATCCTCTCCCTTAAGTTCTTCATGTGTACTTAGTCCTGGATAATCAAGTTGGCGTAGTACTTCATAAACGATAATGGCAGCACAATTGGACAAATTCAAACTTCTCGCATTTGCGACCATAGGCAAGCGCATGCAAGTATCTAAATGATGTTGAAGGATTTTTTTATCAACTCCCGTACTTTCTTTTCCAAGCACAAGATATACATCGCCTTCTTCTTTCGTAAAATCAAATTCACTTGGTGCTTTTTTACCATAACGAGTCATAAAATAATAGTGTTCACTTGGATTTTCAGCCACAAACGCATCCCAATCTTTATGAATGTGGATATCCGCATCCTTAATATAATCCATTCCTGAACGACGCAAATGCTTTTCATCCAAAGAAAAACCCAATGGTTCAATTAAATGTAAACGCGAACCTGTAGCCATACAAGTTCGAATGATATTTCCTGTATTCTGAGGAATCTCAGGTTCATACAATACTACATGCAACATATTATTTACTCCAATCCTTTAAAAATTTCTCAAGTGCTACTCCTCTATGAGATACACTATTTTTCTTTTCTTCACTCACATTGGCAAGTGTTGTCTTAAATTCAGGATAATAGAAGATTGGATCATATCCAAAACCATTTGTTCCAACCATTTCATCATGAATCAAACCTTCACACTCTCCACGATATACATGTTCTTTTCCATTTTCATTAATATAGGCAATGACACACACATAACGAGCCGTACGCGTTTTTCCCTTTACCTGATCTATAATATATTGATTCTTGATATCATAGCTTGTGTCTTCACCTAAAAAACGAGCTGAATACACACCTGGCTTCTTATCCATCGCATCTACTTCCAAACCAGAATCATCGCTGATTACAGGTTCATGAAGTTCATTAAATAAAGTACGAGCTTTAATTAGCGCATTCTCTTCAAATGTTGTACCATCTTCTACAATATCAATTTTATGATCCAGATCTTTTAAGCATTTAACTTGGCAATCCTTCAACATCGTCTGAAACTCTTCAACTTTATGAGCATTGCTCGTTGCTATCCAAATTGTTTTTTTCATTTTTTATCACCGATATATATTATAGAAAGAAAAAATGGGGTTTTCAACAAGAGTTGTGCTAAATTGAACCTCTCCGCATCGAAGTGACGACTGTTCTTAGATTGCATAAAAAAAACAAGTACAGTATCCATATGTGTATTGTGTGGTGTATATGTTCTAATCTTGCCAATCAGAAACGATATTGGCAACCAATGAAAACACAAGTTCTGTTGCGATGTCGATTTTCTCAGGTATTTTTAATCTAGATATTGGATTAAGAATTTTTATTGGAGGATAAACCATTAACCTTCTCAACATTCAATCCATCGGATATATTGCAGGTGCAATCACATAATCTTTTATATATGCCGACGCTAATATATGATAGAATAAATGGGTTGGAGGAATTTATGGAATACAAGAACGACAATAAATTTTATTTTGAAATTGAAAAAAGAATTCCTGGTCATTTAGGAAGAGCCGGAATTATACATACACCCCATGGAGACATCAAGACCCCTGCATTCATGTGTGTTGGAACACATGGTGAAGTTCGCTTTGTTTCTATGGAAGAATTAAAAAGTATTAATGCCCAAGCCATGTTGAGTAATGGATATCATTTACGAAACATTTCCCCAGAAATTGCTGAAAATGGAGGTTTATCCGCATGGTCAAAATGGAACGGTCCAACTTTAACGGATTCCGGTGGCTTTCAAGTGATGTCTTTAGGTTCTGGCTGCGGAAAAGTTGTCAGCATGAAACGTGAAGACAATATGAAGAATACCGAAGAAGAAAAACGTTTGGCCCACGTAACCGAAGATGGAGTACACTTTCACGATCCATTTACAGGGCAAGAAGATTTTATTGGTCCAGAAGAAAGTATGCAAATTCAATGTCGCATTGGAGCCGATATTCATATGGCTTATGATGAATTAACTTCTTTAGCCGATACATACGAATATAACGTTGAATCCTTGGCAAGAACTGAACGTTGGGCAAAGAGAAGCCTTGATGAACATAAGAAACATTGTGATGATTTAGGCTACCACCAATCTTTATATGGTGTCATTCAAGGTGGGCGTTGGGAAGATCTAAGAAGATCAACTTGTAAAAAGTACGCTCAAATGGATTTTGATGGTTATGGATTAGGTGGTGCTTTCCTTAAAGAAACGCTAGGTGATATCTTAACTTGGTGTAACGAAGAACTCCCTGAAAATAAACCAAGACACTTATTAGGATTGTCTCATCCAGATGATATCTTGATTGGTACAGAAAATGGTGCCGACACATTCGATTGTGTAGCTCCTACTAGAGAGGCAAGACATGGAAGATTGTATACAATGCATGGTCCTATCAATTTATCAAAATATAGAGATAGCGATGAAATCATTGATGAAGGTTGCGATTGTCCTACTTGTCTTTCTCATATCACACTTGGTGAATTAAGAAGACTATGGAAATCGCAAGACCGCACGGAATCCGCAAAGTATTTCGAACTTGCTTCTATACATAATCTTCGCTTTATCATCCGTTTAACTGAACAAGCTCGACAAGCTATTTTAGATGGAACATTTAAAGAATTCAAAGAATCTTTCTTAAATTCATACTACAAGAACAAGTAAATGCTTGTTCTTTTTTTGAAAAAAGAGAAATCAAACGATTCCTCTTAAATAAAATCTTGGCAAGATACCAATAAATCAATTTTCTTCCATTGTGTTTCCTCATCAATGCAGTTACCTTCTTCAACAGAGGCAAATCCACATTGTGGAGAAAGTGCAATATTATCACCGACTACAGCTTTAGCTTGTTCATAACGTGCCTTAATCGCATCATGCTCTTCTAATTCTTTACGCTTTGTAGAAATCAAGCCAGCTACAAATGTACGGCCAGTACCTTTTAAAACAGCCCATGGATCAAAGGTTCCACTACGAGCATCGTCATATTCTACAAAATATCCATCGTATGGAATGCTCGCAACAGACTTGGCAATCGTATCATAGAATCCGTGGAACAATGGATTTCCTTTGAAGTTTCCTTTACAGAAGTGTGTTGCGATCTGCATGTCTTCTGGACGATTTTCTAAAGCCTTAGTACTTACACGTACAAACCAATCTAACACTTGTGCTTTTGTATAACCCAATCCCTCTACTTTTGATACAAATGTATCATCAATCATATAGGTCCATGAAGTATCATCAATTTGAATATAGCGACATCCATGATTGTAGAAATCACGAATAGCTGCCTGATATGCCAATCCAATATCATCAATGACTGCTTCAATATCTGTTCCATAGTATGGCGTATCTTTGATACCTAACTGTAAAAAATGATCAATCAAAATCATGTTTGGTCCAGAAATACACTTCTTAGCTTCTACACCATATTTACTTGCCTCATTCTTCAAGAAATCCCATGCGTACATTTCTTTATGTGCTTTATTTGGATCATAAGAAATTTTACCTTCAATCATACCTAATTCAATATGATTGTTTCTTCCATTAATAAATTTATCCAAATGTTTTGTCGTAAAACCAGCAAATTCTTTTAACCAATCTAAATGCCACCAGCGACGACGGAATTCTCCATCTGTCACAAACTTCAATCCATGTTGTACTTCCTTCGCAACTAATTTTGCGATTTGTTCATCCTCTACATCACGCAATTGTTCATATGTGATTTCATTATTATTAAATTTAGCACGGGCCTCTTTAATTTCCTGTGGTCTTAAAAAAGATCCTACAATATCATATTTAATATTCAACATAAGTAATTTTCCTCCAACGTCATCATTTTATCATTTCTAGTTAATTATTGATAATATTTAATAATATACTCCCGTTATAACTTTTATCTATAATAAAAAAGAAAAGAATGTGATAAAATAATTTCTATGAACACAAAATCATATATACTCAACCAATTTCAAACATACCCACAACTAGAACTACAGGATTTAATGAAATTTTTATACCAAAGCAGTTTTGGTTGTGAACACTTACTTTCAAATCCTGATACAGTTAAAAAACAGATCCAACAAGAACTCGACACAAAACTAGATACATGTAATTCCATTGAATATCTAGATGGAAATTATGTTCGTCTTCATTTAAATTATGGATTGAGCGTAAATACACTGAGTACTTTATTTATTTTATCAAGTCAACAAGAAAAAAACGGCAAGGAACAGCTCGAAGAAAAGCTTCAAATCCTTATCGATATGATTTCCAATCAAGAACTTCCATTTTCTTTAAACAACGCTAAGCTAACTCTTTTAAAATGGAAAGAAGATGGATATCCTGCCATTCATCATTCCAATACATTCAATCAATTGTATCATCCATCTTATCGCTTAATACATAAAAAGTACGTTCCTTTCTTAAAACTATTTAAGCATATCGACAACAAGCATCCTTCTATTATTTCAATCGACGGACGTTGTGCTTCGGGTAAGACTACACTTTCAAATCTTTTAAAACAAATATATGACTGTAACGTATTTAAAATGGATGCCTTTTTCTTACAACCCCATCAAAGAACAAAGGAAAGGCTTGAAAGTCCTGGAGAAAATGTAGACCATGAGCGCTTTGAACAAGAGGTCTTGATTCCACTATCAAAACATGAAGATATAAAGCTACATAAATTCAATTGTTCAACTTTGTCAATACAATCTGCTCACTTAATTCCATATAAATCATTTAATGTCATTGAAGGTTCTTATTCGATGCACTCAGATCTTCAAAAATATTATTCGTATTCTGTTTTCTTAACCGTGAGTAAAGAAGAACAACTTTCAAGACTTGAAAAAAGGAACCCAAATATGTTGAACAATTTTATTCAACGATGGATTCCTTTAGAAGAACTTTATTTTAAAACTTTTTCAATCCAAGACATATGTGACATAAAAATAGATACATCAAAGGCCTGAATCATCAGGCCTTATTTACATTATTCAACTTGTTCATCTTCCATACTAACAATACGACCTTCTCTTTGTCCAAAATCATATTTTTCACGGTACTCAGCCAATGTTGTTTTATAATCGTCACCTTCAATCGCATATACTCTGGAATCGTGAATATGAATATCTGTATCTTTTTCACGAATCTTAATCAAAGCCACCATACTACTTGCACAGTGTGTGGCGATACGGTTTAAACTATTTAATAAATCATTGAATACTGTACCTTCTTCAAGACCACAGTTTCCTTGTGATAAACGTTCAACGTGACGCAATTTCATTTCATCACAAAGTCCACGAATGACAATTCCTAATGGAGATACGCGTCGAGCCAAAGCTAAATCATCTTCTAAATAAGCATGATATGTCATATTCATTGATTCACGAACGGCCTCCATAACAAGGTTTAACTCATCCATAGCGGCATTTGACATTTCCATACGATTTTCATTGATACTCTTTGACATCTCGGCAATATCTGCAGCGTGATCCCCAATTCTTTCAAAGTCACTAATTGTATGAAGATATAAAGAAGCTTGTCGAGTTTGCTCTGTATTTAATGCTTGTTTTGTCAGCTGCATTAAATAAGAGCCTAAACGTGCTTCATATTTATCAATCAAATTTTCTTTACGATGTACTTTATCATATTTTTCTGGTTTAAACTCATTTATCAAGTTCATTGAACGATTCACGTTATTACGCACCTTTTTAGCCATACCATTCATGACACGATGACATTGTGCAATCGCCAAAGCAGGATACGGAATCAAACGTTCTTCTAGTAAATCAAAGTCAGCTTGTTCTTCTAGATCTTCTGGACTGTCTTTGACAATACGCATCAATAATTTTTCAATTTGAGGAATAAACCAGAATAAAACTAATACATTTCCACAACGAATAGCTGTATTCATTAATGCGATATTTACTGGAGACATAACTTCATTCACAAAGCTATACTGCATAAATATATTTGAACCATAGAATAGAATTGACCAGATAATCATACCAAATAAGTCGTTGATCAAATATTCTAATGCGGTACGTTTACCATTTTTATTTGCGCTTAAGGCAGAAATCAACACAGGACATGCAGCACCAATACCAATTCCTAAGTTAATTGGAAAGGCTGCCGCAAATGTCAATGAGCCTGTCATAGATAGTGCTTGTAAGATACCAACCGCTGCACTAGCACTTTGTAAAACAGCAGTAAACAAAATACCTACTAGAATACCCATTACTGGATTTGAGAACATTGTAAGCATACTAACGAATGTTTCGTTTGTTCTTAAAGGCGAAACGGCTCCGCTCATTTGTTGCATACCTGTCATTAAAATCGCAAAACCAAGCATGATATTTCCAACATTTTTATGTGTAGTACGTTTTCCAAATGTCTTTAAACAAATACCAATAAACGCAAACAACGTTGTGATTGTAACTGTTGAAAATAAGCTTGCGATCCCACTAGAACCACCTACATAAGATAAACACAATATCCAACCGGTAATACTTGTACCAATATTAGCACCCATGATAATACCGATAGCTTGTCTTAGTTTCATCATACCTGAGTTAACAAAACCAATGACCATTACTGTCGTAGCACTACTAGACTGAATAACAGAAGTAACACCTGCACCTAAGGCAACACCTTTTAAGCTTGTGTTTGTCATCTTGTACAAGAATGCTTCTAACTTGTTACCGGCTACGCTTTTTAGCCCATCGCCCATTAATGACATACCGAACAAAAATAACGCAATGCCTCCTAATAGGGATAAGACCATTGTAACTATTTCCATCTTGAACTCCTTTATAAAATGAATATTTAATTTTCAATTTTTACGCAAATTGAAACGTCTTTATTATGCAATAAAAACAATGTCAAAACAATATTAAATTTGTGTTAATTTTGTGTAAAATGAAGTTTTTTTTCTGAAAACGCTAAAAAAAAGATGACTTTAGAAACCTAAAATCATCTTTGCGATCATCTCAAAAAATTGAATCATATTTGAACGTAACATACCCAACGGATAATCTAATAAACCTGAAAAAATCAGTGAGATAAATAATAGATTCATCCATGGTGCACCATCAATAAATTTATAGTATTTATCATCGGGTAAAAACGAAAACAATACTTTTGAGCCATCTAATGGTGGTACTGGAATCAAGTTAAAAATGCCAAATCCAGTTGAAATCAATCCTGTATATGTCAATGTATTCGATATCAAATATCCTACACTAGACATCATAAAATATGGAGCAAATTTATAGAGTGCATAAAATAAGAATACACAAATAAAACTTAATAGAAAGTTTGCGATTGGACCCGCAAAACTTGTCCATATGATTCCTGTCTTCGCATCTTTGTAGTAACGTGCATCCACGGGTACTGGTTTTGCCCAGCCAAATCCACATACTAATAGACAGACAAGTCCAATCCAGTCAACGTGTTTAAAAGGATTTAAGCTCAATCTACCTTCCATCTTAGCCGTAGGATCTCCCATCCAATAGGACACAAGTCCATGTGCCATTTCATGAATCGACATGGAAAGAACAACGGCAATGACAAGATAAATAATATTTGATAAATTAAACATTAAATCTAAAGTGCATTACATCGCCATCTTGAACGACATAATCCTTTCCTTCTAGGCGTAAGCGTCCTGCTTCTTTAATAGCTAATTCGCTACCCAATTCATCGATATCTTCAAAACGATATACTTCAGCACGAATAAATCCCTTCTTGAAATCTGTGTGGATAACACCTGCACAATCCGGTGCTTTCATGCCTTTTTTAAATGTCCATGCACGACATTCATCTTCTCCAGCCGTTAAGAATGTACATAGATCCAATACGGCATAAGCCTTTTGAATCAATTGATCCAAACCAGATGTTTCAACACCTAATTCTTCTAAGAAAGCATCTTTTTCTTCTTTATCTAAACCAGACAATTCTTCTTCCATTTGCGCACATAAGGCAACAACCTGGTTATTCTGGCTTTGTGCATATTCTTTTACTTGATTATAGTAAGCGCATGAATCTGGATCCATGATACCTTCATCATCTAAGTTGGCAACATAGATCATAGGTTTAGCTGTCAATAAGTTATAGCCTTTCATCAAGATTTGTTCATCTTCATTCAATTCTAATGAACGAGCTGGTTTTCCTTCTTCTAAGATTGGTTGTAAACGATCTAATAAAGCCAATTCATCCAATGATTCTTTATCCTTGTTTGTCTTAGCCTTACGTTCGATCTTACTTCTACGATTTTCAATTGTCTGAAGATCCGCTAAAGTTAATTCTAGATTAATAATTTCAATATCACGAATTGGATCTACACTATTTTCAACGTGTGTTATATCTGGATTATCAAAACAACGAACTACGTGACAAATCGCATCTGTTAAACGAATGTTTGATAAGAATTGGTTACCAAGTCCTTCACCTTGACTTGCTCCCTTAACTAATCCCGCAATATCTGTAAATTCAAATGTTGTATAGATTGTTTTTTTTGGATTGAAGATTTCAACTAAGCGATCAATACGATAGTCTGGTACTTCTACAACGCCTACATTGGGCTGAATTGTCGCAAATGGATAGTTTGCGGCTTCTACCTGTGATTTCGTGATAGCGTTAAATAAAGTTGACTTTCCTACGTTTGGAAGACCAACGATTCCTGCAGTTAATGGCATAAATTCAATACATCCTCTCTATTCTTCTTCATGTCGAATTACTTTTTTTAATTTCTTTTCAAATTTTTGTCTAGGCATTAAAACACTGGCTCCACAACCTAAACATTTAATGCGAATATCAGCACCCATACGAATAATTTTCCATTCATTAGACTTATGACAAGGATGCTCTTTTTTCATTTCTACAATATCATTTAATCCATATTCCATAATTATTCTCCTTGCACATGCATATGATATGCATCCAGCGTATTCGATAATAACATACAAACCGTCATTGGACCAACACCTTTTGGAACTGGACTTACATAACTTGCCTTTTTCGCAACCGATTCAAAGTCACAATCCCCTACAAGTTTTCCATTGACACGATTGATACCTACATCAATAACGACAGCTCCTTCTTTTACCCAATTTTCATTGACCATTTGAGCAACACCCATCGCAACAATTAAAATGTCGGCTTGTGAAGCAATCTTTTCAATATCCGGTGTCTTTGAATGAACGATTGTCACTGTCGCATTCCGATTTTGAAGCAACAGCGCAATTGGTTTGCCTACAAGGTTACTTCTTCCACAGACCACAGCACGTTTACCAGATAAATCTTTACATCCAATGGAATCTAACATAGCCATAACACCTTGTGGCGTACAAGGAATAAATCCTGGACGATTCGTAAGTAAACAACCAGCATTCATGGGGTGTAAGCCATCTACATCTTTTTGTGGATCAATCAATTCTAAGGCTGCTGTTTCATCTAAATGCGAAGGTAAAGGCATTTGCACTAAAATACCATCGACTTCAGAATCTAGGTTCAAACTCATAATCACATCATTTAATTCTTTTTGTGATACATTTTCGTCTAGACGAATTGTTCTTTGAAGCATCCCAATAGAAGAACAAGCCTTTTCTTTACCACGAACATAAGACATACTTGCGGGATTATTTCCAACAAGTACAACACTTAATAATGGTAGCCTTGCCCCTTCTGCACGGATATCATCAATTTTTTGTTTCATATCCGCCTTGATTCGATCCGCAAGTGTATTTCCATATATAATTTCCATTAAAATAACTCCTTTGAATCCAATACAATTGTTACTGGACCATCATTCAATAATTCAATCTTCATATCAGAACCAAAAATACCTGTTTCAACATGCATACCTTGTTCTTGTAGTTTCTGATTGAATTGATCATACAATGTTGTAGCTAAATCTGGCTTACCTGCATTTGTAAAACTTGGGCGATTCCCCTTTTTACAATCCGCATATAAGGTAAATTGAGAAATAGAAAGAATACTTCCTTCTACGTCTTGAATAGATTTATTCATCTTCCCGTTTTCATCTTCAAAAATTCGCAAGAATAAAATCTTATGAATCATTTTATCAATAATTTCATTTGTATCTTCATTATTGAATCCTACAAAAATACAATATCCATAATCAATTTGACCTGTTATTTGACCATCTATAGTACATTTTGCGTTCTTTGCCCTTTGAATTACTACTCTCATCCTTTTTTCTCCAATATACAAACACTTAGGCTTACAATGCCCTCTTCATTTCCTACAAAGCCAAGTTTTTCTCCACGCGTAGCCTTAATTGAAACATCTTCTATATCACAATGCAATACATTTGAAATATTCGTTCGCATAGAAATAATGTGTGGTGCCATTTTAGGTCTTTCAGCCAAAATAGTCGCATCTACATTACCAATCTGATATCCCATTTCATCCATCATATCATAGATATGTCCTAATAAAACAAGACTGTTCGCATCTTTATATTTAGGATCTGTATCCGGAAAATGTTTTCCTAAATCACCTAGTGCAAGAGCACCTAAAATACTTTCGCCAATCGCATGTGTTAAAACATCGGCATCCGAATGTCCTAAAAGTCCTTTAGAATGTTCAATTTCAACACCGCCCAAAATAAGTTTACGACCCTCTACAAGCTGATGAATATCTACCGCTTGTCCAATACGTATATTATGCATAAACCACCTTAGACGTTCTTTCAGCGCGATTTTTAAGCTCTTCGTTTCTATAGCCTAAAATACAATGTCCAATACCTTCATAAGATTCTGGTATTCCCCATTTGTCTTTTAATTCTTTACCATATTCAGTTTCAAACACTTCTTTAGCACGGTGGATCCAACATGAATCAACACCTAAGGCATTTGCAGCATTCATTAAATTCCCCATAGCCAAAGCTCCATCGTATAAATATGTAGGTGCATGAGTATCCGCGAAGACAATAATCAAACTTTTTGCGCCATAAAACGGGTCTGCCGATGAATTCATAACCTCTGCATTCTTTTTAGATAATTCTTTTACTAATTCTTCATCCTCAACAGCGACAAAGGCAAAGATTTGACGATTCATGCCACTAGGTGCACATTGCCCGGCATAAATAATTTTTTCAACCAAATCATGACTCACCTTTTTGTTATTATATTTTCTTACACTTCTTCTCTCTACAAGATTTTTATATGCTTCATTCATAATATTTTGCCTCCAAAACCACCTCATATTATACAATACAAAATCTTATTATACAAAAAAAGCCTGGCTAAAAGCCAAGCTAAAAGTTTAAAATTATCTAACAACACGAATAAATTGTGGAGATGCTGCTGTGCTTAAATATGCACTAGCAATTACAGTCTTACCTTCGTAGTTTCCATGAACAGCTTGTCCATTTCCAATATAGATAGCGATGTGGTCAACACCACGTCCACCATTGTTATAGTACAATAAGTCACCTACTTGAGGATCGTTAGTGTAGTATCCATATTGACCTGCGTATTGATCTGGCCATAATTGATAAGCATCGCTTACACCGGCATTTGCCAAAGCTTGTTGTACAACTTGTGTACACCATAATCCATCAGTTACACCTACTAATTTTTGTGCTTCAGCAGCAATTCTTTGCCCTAAAGTACTAGTTGCTGGTGTTTCTGCAGGAGCTTGTACTTCTGGTGCTGGAGTTGTCTGTTCTGGAGCAGGTGTTACATTTTGCTCTGGAGCTGGAGTCTCAGTCTGTTCTGGAGCAGGTGCTACATTTTGCTCTGGAGCTGGAGTCTCAGTTTGTTCTGGTGCAGGTGTTACATTTTGCTCAGGAGCTGGAGTCTCAGTTTGTTCTGGAGCAGGTGTTACATTTTGCTCAGGAGCTGAAGTCTCAGTCTGTTCAGGAGCAGGTGTTTCTGCTGGAGTTTCAGTTGTAGTTACCGGAGTTTCAACTACTTCTGCGGCTTTTTGTTCTGTTTCTTCTTTTACAGCTTCTTGACTAGCTGTTGCCACTGTTTCTTTCACTTCCCCTGTAATGTTACTTGAAACGCTAGCTGTTGTTGCTTCTTCAGTCTTTGAAGAATTTACTGTTCCATCTTCTGAAAAATAGTAAGATTTTCCTTCGATTTCTTGCCATCCTTTTGCCACAGTTTTATCTTCATTGACATAGCGATCACCATGCCATCCTGGTTCTTCCTTAGCTGCAACTACTGTTGCCACAACAGGGAAAGCAGATGCTACACATAAAATCGCTGCGACTTTTTTACCATTATTTTCTACAAAGTTCATTTTATTCTACCCCCTATTTAAAATAGTTCATGACTAGTTTACCACGAAACCACCTCACAAGCAACCCTAAATTATTTTTTGGTTAGCATCTGTCAAAAGAAAAGGCCTCGTTTGAGGCCTAAATTATCATTAATTATTTTGTTTTTTCAATGATTTCTGTGAAGCTATCTTCTTTCAAACTAGCACCACCAATTAATGCACCATCAATATCTGGTTGAGCCATATATTCAACGATGTTGTTAGGTTTAACACTTCCACCATATTGGATACGTACTTTTTCAGCAGCTTCTTCACCATACATAACCTTAACTTGGTCACGTACGATTTTACAGCAGTTTTCAGCAATTTCAACTGAAGCAGATTTTCCAGTTCCGATAGCCCAGATTGGTTCGTAAGCAATTACCATTTCACCAACACATTTTGGACATAAGTCAGCTAAAGAACCAGCTAATTCTTCACGAATTACTTTTTCTGAGTTTCCAGCATCGTAATCAGCTTCTGTTTCACCAACACATAAGATTGGAGTGATTCCAGCTTTAATTAAACGTTTTGCTTTTTTGTTTACTGTTTCATCAGTATCACCGAACATTTCACGACGTTCTGAGTGACCGATAATGCAGTATTTAACTCCCATTTCTTCTAACATAGGAACACTAACTTCACCAGTGAAAGCTCCACTATCTTCAAAGTGGCAGTTTTCAGCAGCTACAACTAAGTTTTTAGCGTGATCCAATGCAGTTCTTAAATCAGTAAATGGACATCCAATTCCATAAGTAGCATTTTCGCTAGCAGCAACACCATCAACAGCTTCGAAGAAAGCTTTTGTTTCAGCGTTGTTTTTGTTCATTTTCCAGTTTCCAACGATAATAGGTTTTCTCATCTTAAGTACATCTCCTTATTACTTTTCGCTGATAATAGCGATACCAGGTAATGTTTTACCTTCCATATATTCCAAACTAGCTCCACCACCAGTTGAAACGTGAGAGAATTTGTCTGCATATCCTAATTGTTTTGCAGCAGCAGCAGAGTCTCCACCACCGATTACTGTAATAGCTTCTGGTAATTCAGAGATAGCTTTACATACTTCTTCAGTACCTTTAGCGAATTTAGGCATTTCGAATACACCCATAGGTCCATTCCATACTACAGTTTTAGCACCAGCTAAAGTTTCTTTGAACAATTCAACAGATTTAGGACCAATATCTAATCCCATCCATCCATCAGGAATTTGTCCAGCATCAGCAACAGAAGTGTTAGCTTCTTCACTGAATGCATCAGCGATTACGTTATCTACAGGAAGAACTAATTTGTCTCCAGCTTTTTCTAAATATTCTTTTGCCAAATCCAATTTGTCATCTTCAACTAATGAAGTACCGATTGAACCACCAACAGCTTTAGAGAATGTATAAGCCATTCCACCACCGATGATAACTTTGTCAGCTTTTTTCAATAAGTTGTCAACAACATCGATCTTACTAGATACTTTAGATCCACCAATGATAGCTACAAATGGGTGAGCTGGTTCATCAACAGCTTTTCCTAACATTGTAACTTCTTTTTCAACTAAGAATCCTAATCCGTTTTCTTTAATGTTTGTAGGGATACCTACAGTAGAAGCGTGAGCACGGTGAACAGATCCGAATGCATCTTCAACGAATACTTCACCTAAACTAGCCCAATATGCACCTAATTCAGGATCGTTTTTACTTTCGCCTTTTTCATAACGAGTATTTTGCATTAATACGATTTCACCATCAGCTAATGCATTTACAGCGTTTTCTAATTCTTCACCACGAGTTACTGGGCAGAAAGTTACTTTTACATCTGGTAACAATTCTTGTAAACGCACGGCTACGCATTCCAAGTTGTTTTTAGCTTTGTCTTCTTCAGTCTTAACTTTTCCTAAGTGAGACATCAAAATAACTCTAGCTTTGTTTTCTACTAAATATTTAATTGTAGGTAAAGCCATTACGATACGGTTATCATCAGTGATAACACCATCTTTTCTTGGCACGTTAAAATCACAACGTACGATGACCTTTTTTCCAGCTACATCAAGGTCTTTAACAGTTCTCTTTGTCATGTATATTCCTCCTACTGTCATTTTTGCACATCCATTATATCACTACATAAATTGATTGACTAGTTTTTCACAAGTAAAATATTTCACAAAAAGCGCTTACATCACTTACTTGTGGTAATTACGACCATTATTGATCATAAAACCACGATAAATCTGTTCCAACATCAAGACACGGGTCATTAAATGCGTAAAAGTTAGATCCGATAATTTCCAACGATAATTCGCTCTAGAAACTAATTTTTCACTTGGTCCAAGACTTCCCGCAATCACAAAGACAATATTTGAATACTTCATTTGCCACATATCCAAATTTTTCGCAAACGACTCAGAATCAATCATCTTTCCATGAAGATCAAGCAATACCACAAAATCTTGATCTGATAATTTTTCTAGAACACGATTTCCCTCTTTTTCTTTCACCAATAAGACTTCAGCTTCTCTAGAAACATGTTCATTTGCTTCATCCTTGACTTCGATTTCGCTAAACTTACAAAAAGCCGACAAACGCTTCATATATTCTTTCTCTAAAGACTGTAAAGCCTTATCTTTATTCTTACCAATCGCAATTAATTTAATCACAATACCCCTCCATCATTATTCTCTTGAATATCTTTCACAAAATAATCATACCGATCCAAAAATAATTTCATTGTTTGATAGCTAGACGTAGATTTATAATCCACTTCTTCTACCTTATCTTCATCAAATGATAAGATTTGTGCATTGGGAAAACCCAATAATATAGGTGAATGTGTCGCAATGATAAATTGACAATTTTGTTTCACACATTCCTCAATCAAGTATAATAATGCCAATTGATTCTGACAAGATAAAGCCGCTTCCGGTTCATCCAAAAAGTAAAGTCCATTTTTATTCGTCTGTTTCATCAATACAGAAAAGAAACTTTGACCATGCGATTGATCATGATATCTTTCAGACAAAACACCACTATACTCCATTTCTTTTGTCGCGACATTATAGAAGCTTTCTGCACGCAAGAAATACATCCAATCCGGTTTTCTAGAACGCCACAAACGCATATGTTCATGCAATCTAGAATACGAATCATACGTAGAAAAATTATAGTTTCTTGTTCCACCTTCTGGATTCAATCCATTTTTAATCGCAAGAGCCTCTAATAAAGTGGATTTACCACTTCCGTTTTCTCCACAAAAGAAAGTGACTGGCTTATTAAACATGAATTGATCAATACTTCGAATACTTTTAATATCGGCCACATAATCATCAATTTCATCCCACAAGATGTCAAATCCATTTATAAACATATATATCACCTAAGAAAAATAGTACTCTATTCGAGTACTAAATTCCATGATGATTTACATAATAAATATAGATACATAATCCAATCAAGATAAATCCCAATATCCAATTAAGCATTTCTTTTTACAATTCCATAATAGACTTTTGAAGTTAATACATAAATCACAATGTAGACTAGGGCAAAAGCCACAAAACACATAGACGTTGTTCGAACATAAAGCCATGAATCGCTCACAAACAACAAATGAAGTAACTTTTCAATCATTGGATACGCAAAACAAACATGAAGTCCTGCAACAAGTAATGGCATAAAGAATACCGTCAGTACTTGCGAATGAATAGCCTTCTTTACATCACTTTGTTCTAGACCTACTTTTTGCATAATTTCAAAACGATCCTTATCTTCATAGCCTTCAGTAATCTGTTTGTAGTACATAATCAGAATGGTTGCCATGATAAATAAGAAGCTTAAGAAGATTCCAATAAATAAGATGCCCGCATATAATTCAATCAAACCTTGTTTCTGATCCGATTTATTTGTCCAAATAAAATTATTTATATTTCCATTTTGAGTTAATTTTTCAATAACCCTACGATCATTCGCATCACAATCAAATGAATAACTAGCATATATTGTACTCGCGTCGTCGCCATACACATTTGTCTGATCTTCTTGCATCGTTTCTAAAGTCTTTTCTGAATCCACAATAATATAATAATGCTCTGTCACATTGGGATTTCTTTCATCCATCTTCAAGTGGTCTAATTGTTTCTTCACAACATATTCTTTTCCAAATAAAGATAAAGTTTTCTCTTTAGCCTTTTCTACATTGGAATACACATAGATTTCATTTGGCTTTAAAGAACCCTTGATATTTTCATAATCTTGAATATCTTTTAATGGAAGACAATAAAATTCTTGAATTTCATTTACGGCATTAATTCCCTCATCACGATAATCTGTAATCAAAGTGCCATTCTTTAAATATCCTGCATAACCCAACTCTTTATACGCAAGAAGATTCTTTGGAACAATGCCCATACGAATCAATTCTTCACTCATTTCATCAAAATCAATATTGGCAGCTTCCCCATATCCTGTTCCAATAAAATCTCTTGGATATTGTGAATCCACAACACGATCAATACTTGACCACATGCTAAGGGTTGACGACAACATGACTAAAACCATTGTTGAAAGAATACAAATATTCGCAAGTCCTACGGCATTTTGTTTCATACGATACATCATGCCAGAAATACTAATAAAGTGATTCGTCTTATAATAGTAATTCTTGTTTTTCTTCATTAATTTTAAGAAAGTGACTGAAATCGATGTAAATAATAAATACGTTCCAATAATGACAAGTACTACAGCCACAAAAAAGACGTAGAGTGCGCTTAAAGGATTTTTAGTAGTAATTGATAAATAGTATCCAATACCTAGACAAAGAATACCAATAATGGAAAGAAACCATTTGGCCTTAGGCTCTTTTTCACCCATATGATCGGAATGAAGCAATTCAATCGGACTTGAAATATGAATACGAATCATAGAATAGAAATAGATCAATACATAAATCAATCCAATCACAAGAACACATTGTCTCATACCTATAAAAGAAAAGTAGAAGCCGAGTATAATATCTGCACCAATCATTTTTGCGATAACCAAAAACATCGCTTTATCCAGTAAAACACCTAATCCAATTCCTAAAATTAATGAAACAAGTAGAGTTATTAATGTTTCATAAAACAAAACTCGAGCTAAGTGTTTCTTTTCCATTCCCAATATAGAGAATAATGCGAATTCTTTTTGTCTTCTTTTAATCAAGAAACTATGTGTATAGAACAAGAAAATAAACGCAAAGATTTCAATAATCACAGTGCCAAAACCTAATAACTGCTTTATAGATGCTCCTCCTACAATTTCATTTAAATGTGGATTATTTGCCAAAGAAACAACCATATACAACATCATTGTCGTTAAGACACTCGTTAATATATAAGGAATGATGGTACGCGCATTCTTCTTCAAATTATCTACAGCTAAATTTAAATAGAAAGCTCTACTCATGATGCACACCACCTGTAGCTAATAATGTCAACGTATCACTAATACATTGGTACATCTGATCTAAATTCTTGTTTCCCTTATAAATTTCATGGAAAATTTTTCCATCCTTAATAAACAGAACGCGAGAAGCGTGACTTGCTGCCTTTGTCGAATGAGTAACCATTACGATTGTTTGTTGATTCGCATTGATTGTTCCAAATAAATGTAAAAGTTCCTCTGTACTCTTTGAATCCAAAGCTCCCGTTGGCTCATCGGCCAAAATTAGATCTGGATTTGTGATGATAGCACGAGCTACAGCTACACGCTGCTTTTGTCCACCACTAATTTCATATGGAAACTTATCTAAAATACCCTCAATCCCTAGTTGTTTTGCGATAGGATCCAATCTTTTTTTCATTTCTGGATATTTTTTCTTGCTTAAAACCAAAGGCAAGAAAATATTGTCACGATTATTAAAATTATCTAATAAGTTAAAATCTTGGAATACAAAGCCCAAGTGTTCTCTTCGAAAGTTCGCAATTTCCTTTTCTGAAATATGCGTAATATCTTTACCATGTAATAAGACTTGTCCACTTGTTGGTTTATCTAAAGCTGCCAAGATATTTAATAGTGTTGTCTTACCAGATCCAGACTCACCCATAATAGCGACATATTCGCCTTTATTCACACTAAAGTTTACGTTGGTCAATGCCTGTACTTGATTCTGTGTAAATCTTGTTGTATATACTTTTTTTAAATTTTTTACTTCCAATAATGCCATATTCATTACCTCCATGTACACCAAAATTCTACAAAGAATTCAAAAATGCAGCCATCGATTCAGCTAACACTATTCTTACAAGATTGTAAGATTACTCAATTCTTCCTTCAAAATGCGTAAGGTCTAATATCACTCGAGTGCCCTTACCTACATTAGATTCAATCGTTATTTTATGATTCAGCATATCTAAAATATTTTTACATAAATATAGACCTAAACCACTTGCCGTTTTATCACTACGTCCATTCATACCTGTATATCCTTTTTCAAACACACGACTTAGATCACTTGCACTAATACCAATACCCGTATCTTCAATAACTAAAACATGTTTAGACTTCATATATATAGATATCAAACCATTTTCATTGGTATATTTAAGACTATTCGAAAGAATTTGTTCCAACACAAACACAAGCCACTTTTCGTCACTCAAAATAACATCCCCGGTTTCTTTAAAACTCAACTGAATGTGTTTACGAATAAATTCTGTAGAAAAGCGACGAATCGATTGTCGAATCAAATCATCCAACTCCAATTCTTTAAATAAGAAATCAGTATGCGTACTATGTAAGCGTAAATAGGCTAAAACCATATCTGTATATTGATCCATACGTAAGAGTTGTAACTTAATTTCACTACGACTCAATTCCTCATCTTCAAGTAGTAATTTCATAGCGGCAATGGGAAGCTTAGCCTGATGTACCCACATCGTAAAATAATCTTCTAGATCATGCATTTTGTTTTCTGAAGAAATAACATACTCATCATGATTGTCTTTCATAGCCACTAAGATTTTATGATAATCTTCTCCCATCAATGAAAAATCTTGAAGATCACAAGACAAAGAAACATTACTATTGGATTGAAGTGTTACTAAGGTTTGGTGTTTCTTATAATATTTGTAGTAATCCCAAAAGAAACAAACCACCAACAATACACATAAAATCATAAAGGCATATGTAAAAGCTTCAAGTTCTAAATTATAGAGTTTAAATACAACATAACATGTAAAAAGGCTAAAAGTATATATAACTATAAACAAACGTCGATCTTTTAAATAATGACTAAACAACTTCATATCTTATATCCCAATCCTTTTTTTGTTTGAATAAAATCCACAATGCCAATACTCTCTAACTTTTTACGCAAACGATTCACATTCACACTTAGTGCATTTTCATCCACATAAAAGTCCGTCTTCCACAAATATTCCATTAAACTATCTCGAGATACAATCGTCCCCTTCTTTTCCATAAGTAAACGTAGGATCTTAGCCTCATTCTTACTCAGTTCAATTTGAGAAGATTGAAAACATACCGTATTATCATCTAAATTAAAGCGTACACCTTGATATTCAAGGATATTATGATTGGATACAAAGTCATAGCTACGCCTTAAGATTGCCGTAATTTTAGCAGCTAGAACATTTAAATCAAATGGTTTACATACAAAATCATCCGCACCCTTAGAGATAGCCATCACAATACTCATATTGTCTGTAGCACTTGAAATAAAGATAATTGGAACTTTGGATTCTTCACGAATCTTTTCCGTCCATAAATATCCATTTAAATAAGGCAGTGTTATATCCATTAATGCTAAGTCTGGATTGAAAGATTGAAATACATCCATCACATTATAAAAATCTACAACTCGATTAACATCATAGTTCCAAGATTTAAGAAACGATTCTAACTTTTTTGAGATGAGTTCATCATCTTCTACAATCATTATTTTATACATAGTCTCACCCACTTTATTATACTGCATAAACTAAGAAATCTTTCTAACAATGCTGTAAGATAAAACAAAGAGGAAGCGATAGTATAATCTATCTTCAAACGGAAATTCTTAGAAATCGGATTATGTATGTTACTAAATAATCTTTTAAATAATAAATCCAATAAAAAAATACGATACGCCATTTGTATCGCATTACTATTAAATTGTTGGAATATGCGTACGTATCGTACATACATTATTCTGTTTACTTGTATTACTAGCATTATTCAAAAAAGAAAACCAATCATCTGCATAATCCTTTCAGCTATCATATCCACATCCATCGTCACATTTGGCTATGTCAATATGTACACGATTCATCAAACCACATACAACATCACAACCACAAAAGAAATCACAAACGCCAAATTTCTATCTACTTGACAAAGACTTTGTGGATGAATCCACATCCAAAAATGATATGGAAATCCTATTTAAACAACTCAAAAGACTTACTAAAGTAGCCCCTGTTTATTTTGTATATGGCAATCACGAAAACAAGACAAAATTCACAAAAAACAACATTATCATTCTAAATGATTAAGAAGTACAATTAAATAACATCATCCTAATTGGTAGAAAAGACTACACAAACAAAAACCGAAAGAAAACAAAAGACTATAACCTTACAACTAAAACCTACAACATCGTCCTAGATCATCAACCACAAGGAACAAAAGAAAACATTAAAAATAATGTCGACCTCAACTCAGTGGTCACACCCACAGCGGTCAAATGTTTCCACTATCTTTCTCTTACCACCTACAACCCGACTTTGCCGGTAATTACGGAAAAGAAACATTTAAACACTACGCAAAAAACATTAGCTCAGGCCTTGTTGGTTGAGGTTTTCCAATAAGAACAGTGGGTATTTGTCAGTATGTGGTAGTTAATATAACACAAGACAAATAAGCAATATTTAATCACAAATCAATATTCTAGCAAAAATATACAGTAACAAAATGGACTAAGTTTATTTGTATTGTATTTACAAAAAAACATCATATACCTTTTAATCAAATATTTAGATTCTTTCTTGTGCAATTAACATTTACACAATAAAATGTAAGTGGGAGTGGTCCTCTGCCCTTTCTGGCGGGGGTATCACTCCCTTTTTCATTTTTTAAATCTGTTCTAGCAAAATTCATTATAGTAACAAAACACCTCCTAATCTTGACAATTTAAACAAACACACTATAATTTATTTGCTTATTTGTGTGCGTGTTATTCATTTACTTTTATGTCTATGAGTAAGCGCCCTTTTTTTTATGTCTAGACTTATTTTTATGTAAAGTGTTCTGTTCTAGCAAAAATCCTTATGGTAACAAAACACACAATTCCTTGAGGTAATTCAAATTTATGTTCTGTTCTAGCAAAAATCCTTATGGTAACAAAACTAGAATTGTAGTGAAATGATTCTCCATAATGTTCTGTTCTAGCAAAAATCCTTATGGTAACAAAACTTGTGTGCGTTGTTTGAACTCAGATGTAGTGTTCTGTTCTAGCAAAAATCCTTATGGTAACAAAACTGTTGCTACACAATCAAATTCTGAGGCTGAGTTCTGTTCTAGCAAAAATCCTTATGGTAACAAAACTGAAGCATTAATGCAGAAAGACAAGGATGGAGTTCTGTTCTAGCAAAAATCCTTATGGTAACAAAACTTGACACGGCCCATCATATCGGCTACATCTGTTCTGTTCTAGCAAAAATCCTTATGGTAACAAAACTTGTATATTTACGTGCATAAGCGGTCACAAGTTCTGTTCTAGCAAAAATCCTTATGGTAACAAAACTCTATTAGCAGAGCGATTTACAATTGAAGCGTTCTGTTCTAGCAAAAATCCTTATGGTAACAAAACGTGCCATGAATATTTAGAACCATTGTCTCCGTTCTGTTCTAGCAAAAATCCTTATGGTAACAAAACATATCGCTGACGCAACAAAGAAAGCAACTCGTTCTGTTCTAGCAAAAATCCTTATGGTAACAAAACTACATCTGCATGAATTGTTTTTGATTCAGTGTTCTGTTCTAGCAAAAATCCTTATGGTAACAAAACTCATCGTAATCATTTTCATCAACAGTGTCGGTTCTGTTCTAGCAAAAATCCTTATGGTAACAAAACTTACAGATAAAGAACACACACACCTATTAGGTTCTGTTCTAGCAAAAATCCTTATGGTAACAAAACTATGTAAGATTGTGTGCAAAGCACCATAACAGTTCTGTTCTAGCAAAAATCCTTATGGTAACAAAACTGTTATTGGTATAGATTGTTCTAGTGTCTTGTTCTGTTCTAGCAAAAATCTTTATGGTAACAAAACATACTTAATCATCAACATGATGATCCCGAAGTTCTGTTCTAGCAAAAATCCTTATGGTAACAAAACACAGAATTGGATTAGAGATCATCTCTTCAAGTTCTGTTCTAGCAAAAATCCTTATGGTAACAAAACTGAAGCATTAATGCAGAA
>ERZ773164.192-NODE-192-length-71302-cov-5.651873_pt1 | contig 71302 bp, 55 predicted proteins | sample MGYA00511917_ERZ773164 | MGnify/ENA primary metagenome ERZ773164 (study PRJEB29015, sample SAMEA2737847) | human gut metagenome | biome: human gut; feature: human-associated habitat; material: faeces | place: China | collected 2012 ...
TGCTGTCTTTCGTGAAGAACATCACTTTCAGCCGCGATTTCTATTTCAGTATTACTCCTGATAAGTGTGAGGAGATAGATCCCGCAACACATGGTACGAGCTATTCTCTTTATGTGGAAGATAATACCGGTTGGGGGGTGTTGGCGCTTTACAGCTATGGAGATGTGGAACTTGGTGGCGGATGGCCCGGCATACAGGTATCGGAGACGAAGGAAATTAACGGTACAACGTATAAGTGTTTCCATCTGACACCAGCTTGCACAAATAAGAATGTCAACCTGATATTCAATAATAACAATGGTGGAAGTCAGTTGAAGGACTATAACCTGACGATAGATCGTGATTACTATCTCCGCATCTCGGAAGCGGGTTGTAATGAAATAAAAGATTGTACCGTGTATGTACAGGATAACTCCGGTTGGGAAGCTTTGACTCTCTATGGTTGGGGTGACGCTGAACTGGGTGGCGGCTGGCCGGGCATGCAGGTCACCGGAACGAAGGAAGTTAATGGCATGACTTATAAATACTTTGACTTATCGGAACACATTGGCAAGAATGTGAATCTGATTTTCAATAACAATGGAGGCGGACAGCAAATAGAAGATGGCGGGCTGTACACAGCATTGATAGGAGATATCTACTTCTCCATCACAGCTACTTCTTATGAAAAACTGCCCAAGCCCTAAGATGCTTTGAGTTTCAAGATGGGAAACCGTTTGTTTCATGCCTTGAAACAAGTAGTTTCATTACTTGAAACTCTCTGTTTCACAACGAGAAACTCTTAGTTTCAAGCAATGAAACTAAGAGTTCCACCAGCTGAAAAATAAGCTGAAACTCTTTTATCAGATAATTAATAGGTATAACATTATAGATATGAGACTAAAAGATATCCTTAAGATTTTGTGCTCCAGTCTTTTGCTGTTGAGCTTTACCGGATGCAGTTCGGATGATGATCCTGATATGCCGCCTCCCGCAGGTGACGTAACTACAGACGGAATGGTGATTTATGAAGCCAATCCGGCACTCTTCGGTGAAGCGCAAGCACTGAATGGACTGACTGCCCAACTGCCGCGTATCAAAAAGCTGGAAGCCAATGTTCTTTGGCTCATGCCCATTTTCCAGCAAGGTGAAAAGAATGCTGTCGGTTCTCCGTATTGTGTGAAAGACTATCGGGCTATTAATCCTGCTTATGGAACACTGTCCGATCTGAAAGCATTAGTCACGAAAGCCCATGCCGAAGGTATACTGGTCATCCTGGACTGGGTAGCTAACCATACCGCCTGGGATCATGCCTGGACTACGGAACATAAGGACTGGTATACGCAGGACGCCAACGGTAATATTGTTTCTCCTCCTGGAATGGGTTGGGACGATGTGGCTGATCTGAACTATGACAACACAGCCATGCGTGCCGCCATGCAGGAAGCTATGCTTTACTGGCTGACCGAAGCTGACATAGACGGATTCCGTTGCGACCATGCCGAAGGTGTACCCAATGATTTTTGGAAGGAAACTATCACGAAGCTTCGTGCCGCCAAAAGTACCTTGCTGATGCTGGCCGAAGGTTCACAAACCGCACTCTACGATGCAGGTTTTGATATGCTGTATGCCTGGAACTTCGCTTATAAACTACAGGATGTATATGCAGGAAGCGCTTCTGTGGCAAATCTGTATGACACACATCGTAGTGAGCTTGCTTCGGTAACAGATAAACGGTTACTTATGCGTTATTCCACCAACCATGATATGGCTTCCGAGAAATCGCCCGTGCAGGCTTATCAAACCAAGGAAGGTGCTTTCTCTGCTTTTGTGGCCTCTATTTCTATGGGTGGCTGTCCTATGATCTATAGTTCGCAGGAACTGGCTTATGACAAAGCCCTCTCTTTCTTTGGTTATCAGCCGATGGACTGGGACTCTAATGCCGATTATCAGGCGGATTATACCAAACTGATGCAGTTGTATCGCAACTCTCCCGCTTTACAGAATGGAGAGATCAAACTTTATCAGACGAGTAAAGCGATATGCTCTTATCGCATTTCTTCTACGGAAAAGATATTGGTACTGATAAATACCAGTGGCAATCAGGAAAGATTGAATCTGCCTATGGAGCGGGTAGGGGATAGTGTGAAGAATCTCTGGACCGGTGAAAGCACCGTGTTGCCAAGAACGATTACGTTGGAGCCCTATCAATATTACATCTGGAAAATAGAAGGATAATATGAAGAAATATATATTTGTTGTAAGCCTGCTGTGCCTGCTTGCTGCCTGTACAGGTAAGCGGCAGGGCGAAGCGGCGGCGGAAGTTGCGGCATTGCCTGTTGTGGAAGATGTGGTGATGTATCAGGTCAATCCGCGAGTGTTTGCTCCTGAGAAGTCATTCAAGGCGGTGGAACGTCGCTTAGATTCCATTCAGGCATTGGGAATCAACGTGGTGTGGTTTATGCCGATCAATGAAGTAGGGCAGGAGAAATCAGTGAATTCCCCCTATTGTGTGAAGGACTATAAAGGAGTGAATCCGGAGTTCGGAACACTGGATGAGTTTAAGGCCTTGGTTGCCACTTGCCATCAGAAGGGGATGAATGTGATTATCGACTGGGTAGCCAATCATACTTCCTGGGACAATGCCTGGATTGCCAACAAGGAATGGTATACGCAGGATGAGGCCGGAAACATAATCTTTCCTGCCGGAACCGGTTGGAAGGATGTGGCTGACCTAAACTTTGATAATCAGGAGATGCGCTTGGCAATGATTGAAGCCATGAAGTTTTGGGTTACTGAAATCGGCATCGATGGTTTCCGTTGCGATGCGGCGGACTTTGTTCCCTTCGACTTCTGGAAACAGGCGCTCGACTCTTTGCGTGCCATCCCCGAGCGTTCGTTGCTGATGCTGGCTGAAGGGAAAAGACGCGACCACTTTGATGCTGGTTTTGATATGAATTATTCCTGGGACTTTCTGGATTCACTTCGCGATGTATTCGTAAAAGATGCTCCGGCACAGGAACTGTTTGCTACGGATAAAGCGGAGTATGACACTATCCCCGTAGGAAAAGTGAAACTGCGTTTTACCACCAATCATGATGAGTCGGCAAAGATGTCGCCTACTAAAGAATTCGGAGATGTGCGCGGTTCTATGGCAGCTTTCGTACTGACTACTTATCTGCATGGAGGAGCGTTGATTTATGGTTCACAAGAGGCGGGTTATCCCGAAGCTATCAACTTCTTTACGTATGTTCCGGTGGATTGGACCGGGAACAGTGAACTGTATCAGGAATACTGCCGTCTGATGGCTCTTTACAACGAGTATCCGGCTATTCGTAAAGGGGGATTGAAGACATATCCGCAACCCGATGTGCTGCTATTTGAAAAACAGGATGGTAAAGACCGTGTGTTGGTTGCTGTAAATGTACGTAATCGTGAAGTAAATGTGACGCTTCCGCAAGAGTGGAACGGACATCCAAGTAGAGATATGTATAGCGGAACAGAAAAGAAGCTGGAAGCAGAACTGAGCCTGTGTCCTTATCAGTATCGAATCTTTAAGTATTGATGAGATGATATTAGTGTTTAAAAGTATCATACTAAAACCATAATAGAATATGAAACATTCTCTTTTTATTGCCTTTTTCCTTTGCCTCGGTTCGTTCGCCTCGGCCCAGCAACTCACTTCTCCTGACGGTAACCTGTCATTGGAGTTTATGGAGCAGGCAGACGGTGTTCCGACATACCGGCTGGACTATAAAGGCAAACCCGTTTTAACTTCCGGTCGTTTAGGTCTCTTGACGGAAGAAGCCGACCTGACCCGCGGATTCAAGCAGACTAACCTCGAACGTGCTTCTGTTGATAACTACTGGAATCCCGTCTGGGGTGAGTACAACCGGGTACGGAATCATTATAACGAAATGACCGTCACCCTGGAACAACCGGAAACAGGACGTATCCTAAATATCCGTTTCCGCCTGTTCGATGATGGCCTGGGCTTTCGCTACGAACTGCCTTTGCAACGCAAGATGAACTACCTCACCGTAAAAGATGAAGTAACCGAATTCAATCTCACGGGAAATCACAAAGCCTTTTGCATTCCCGGCGATTATGATACCAATGAGTTTGCCTATACCACTGCCCCTCTATCGGAAATAGCAGTGGATATGGAGAAAAGAATTGCCAAGAAATCTTATGAATCTAAAGCCGAGGGCGGCCTGACAGTGCAAACCCCGTTAATGATGAAAAGCGAAGACGGCATCTACCTGAATATCCATGAAGCCGCTTTAGTGGATTATGCCGGTATGTTGCTGAATGTAGATGATAAGCAGTTTAAACTGAGCGCCCACCTGACTCCTGATAAATTGGGTAAGAAAGGCTATTTGCAACTACCCGTGTTGTCTCCCTGGCGTACCGTTATTGTTAGCGATGATGCCCGCGACATTCTTGCTTCTCAGTTGATTTATAATCTGAACGAACCTTGCCAATATGAAGATACCTCCTGGATTCGTCCGATGAAATTCGTCGGCGTGTGGTGGGAAATGTTCACAGGCGAAGGAAAGACCTGGGCGTATAGTGATTTCTATCAGGCCAAGCCCGGCATCACAGATTATACCAAACTGAAACCTAACGGCCATCACCCCGCCAATACCGCCCATGTGAAGGAATATATCGACTTCGCCTCCGCCCATGGCATCGACGGAATACTAGTAGAAGGCTGGAACGAAGGTTGGGAAGATTGGGCTTCCTACCGGAAAGACCGTCAGTTCCTCTTCAACAAAGCTTATCCCGACTTCGACGTCAAAGAGCTGCAACGTTATGCCAAAGAAAAAGGCGTGCAAATGGTGATGCACCACGAAACAGCCGCGAATGCTGCCGACTACGAACGCCAATTGGATGAGGCCTTCCAGTTCATGGTAGACAATGGCTATCATGCCGTGAAAACCGGCTACGTAGGTTACATCATCCCCCGTAATGAATATCACTCTTCCCAATGGATGAACAACCATTACATCCATGTAGCCCGTCGTGCTGCTGATTATAAAGTAATGGTTAATAGCCACGAGGCAGTACGCCCCACCGGTTTGTGCCGTACTTATCCTAACTGGCTGGCCCAGGAATCTGCTCGTGGCGGAGAGTTCGAAACAATGGGCGGCAATGATCCCGATCATACCTGTATCCTGCCTTTTACCCGCCTGAAAGGTGGTCCGATGGACTATACTCCGGGTATTTTCGAGACAAGACTGTCTTATTACAACGGTGAGAAACCCAACGAACGTGTGCATACCACTTTGGTGAAGCAAATGGCACTCTACATGACCATGCCTTCTCCTATTCAGATGGTAGCCGACCTGCCTTCCAATTACGCCCGTTTCCCGGATGCCTTCCGCTTCATTGAAGATGTTGCGGTAGACTGGGACAATAGCTGGTATCTGGAAGCCGAACCGGGAGATTACATCACCGTAGCCCGCAAGGCAAAAGGCGAAGACGAATGGTTTGTTGGCGGCATTACTGATGAGAACAGTCGTACGGCAACGATTCCTTTCTCCTGGCTTCCAGAAGGAAAACAATATATCGCTACCATTTACGAAGATGGTAAGGATGCAGATTGGGATACCAATCCCCAAAGCTATCGTATACGTAAGGTAGTAGTGACACCTAAGAGTGTACTGAAACAGAAATTAGCCGCCAGTGGCGGCGTTGCCATTAGCATCAAAGAGGCTGATAAAGCGGAGATGAAAGGCTTGAAAACCATCCGCTAAGGCATAAAGGCATTAAATGGAGATATACTCTGCATTTAATATTAAAGTTAACAATACGAATAGGGAGGCCGGGAGGTTCCCCTATTTTTTTGTGCCTTTGGGAACTATTCATCTCCCTTTATACGGGATTACTCTCTCCGATAGTGGAGGTACCGTAAGAGGTGGGATAAGAGGAGAGGCTTAAAAACAACGAAGGGCTTCCTCACGGAAACCCTTGCGTTTTGTGTGTTAGAAAAAACTTTTTTCCTATAGTAGTTGTAAGAGAGAATTTTAAAGTTTGTACAAGCTCTTCTTCGGGTAATCCAATTCAGGATTTCCTTTGTAACCTACCTTACCGCTACCGCTGGTGCGTACTTTCAGAAATTCGGTAGCAAAGCATTTGATACTGCCCGAACCGGCTACACTGGCGGAAACGCGCTGGGCTTCATAACCTTCTGTAAGGAGGTCGCCCGAACCGGCTACACTGTAAGAAGCGGTTTGAGTAGTTCCGGTAATGGTAGCTGAACCTGATCCGGCAACGCTTGCTTCCGTGCCTGTGGCGGTTACATTCTTCAATATCATGTCACCCGATCCGGCTACAGAAACTTTCAGATTGTTGCAAGTGATGTTATTTGCATTGATATCACCTGAACCGGCTACAGATACCTTCATATCATTACATTTAATGCCACTACCCTTGATGTCTCCCGAACCTGCAACATTGATTGTCAGGTTATCATCGGTTTGAAGTCCATTCTTCAGGAAAATATCACCTGAACCTGCAACAGAAATGCCATTCAACGTTTCAGCAGATACGCGTACATCCAACTTTTTATAAGATACATTGACGTTCTTCTTGAAACCGATATATAAGGTGTTATCCTTTACCTTAATATCCAGTAAGTCTATAATGTTGTCCGAAGTGTAGACTTCTACTCCAGGACGTCCCGATTTTTGGGTAAACGTAACATCCGGACTGCCGGCTACACTAATTTTCTTGAAGTTGTCTACCTTGATGTCCTTGGTTACATAATTATTGCTGGCTACTACTTTCTTATTGCTCCAGTTACCGGAACTGTAGTTCTTGCTTTGTGAACACGCTGTTGTACTGAAGATTAAACAGATACATGTGATAAGACTTGCTAACTTTCTCATAACTTTTTTAGTTTTATAATTATTCATATATATTATTTCTGTTTACCTATTAGACGTGAGTTACTTAAAAAAAGTTGCATGTTTCTTTCTCTTTTTTCAGAAACTTTTTAGTGAACGTCCAGTCATGTTATATAAGTCAATATTCATGCCAAACCTATAAAGTGCTGATACATAGAGTGTCTTCTTTTGAAGCATGTGTTCATTTTCGAACACTTGTCCGTTTTTGGTTGCCCGATCACTTGTATATTCGGATGATATTTCGTTCATTTGTCTGTTTATTCATTGGGAGATTTTATTGTTTTGGAAAATGTATTGGAAGATAATGAACTTGGGCGTTTCCTTATTAAGGTGAATACCCGTGCCCGGAGCCTGACTTTCCGTACGCGGGAAGATGCCGTCTATGTAACCGTTCCGCCCGGAACTACGATGAAAGAGGTGAAGAGTGCAATAGAACAGTTGCGTCCCCGTTTGCGGATAGCCCGTAAAAAGCGTACCCGTCCTTTGATAGACTTGAACTTCCGGATAGATACGGAGTTCTTCAAGCTAAGTCTTGTAAGCGGACAGCGTGAACGTTTTCTTTCGCGTTCCGAACTGGGCGAGATGCAGATCATTTGTCCTCCGGGAGCCGATTTCTCGGATGAAGGATTACAGGCATGGTTGCGTAAAGTCATTGAAGAAGCCTTGCGGCGTAATGCGAAGATTATTCTTCCACCCCGTCTGTATATGCTTTCGCAAAAGCATAACCTGCCTTATCAAAGTGTGAAGATCAATTCCAGCTGTGGACGTTGGGGCAGCTGCTCGGCGCGGCGTAACATAAATCTTTCTTTCTATCTGGTCTTACTTCCGAAGCACTTGATAGACTATGTGCTCTTACATGAATTGTCTCATACTCGCGAAATGAACCATGGAGAGCGTTTCTGGGCACTTCTCGACGAACTGACGGAAGGAAAAGCCCAGACATTGCGGAAAGAGCTGAAACAATACCGCACAGAAATATAGAATCGTCTTACCTACTCCCTACCTACTCCTTACTTACTCCTTACCTCCTCCTTGCTATAGAACAGGGAGAAGGTGGGGAGTGGATGAGAGGTCGGTGAGACTTAGTAATACAGTGGGTATAGTTTCCTTATTTCTGTGACAACTGTTTTACTTCCTCATTTTCTTTCTCAAAACGATAGGTTCCCCCTCTTTCGCTTAGTTCGAACAAGGAAAGTTTTTCGGTTTTATTATCCACAATAAACAGTGCGCTCTGTTCAGCAAAGCGTTTCACATCAATGCTGAATGGTTCTTCTGTTATTTTTTTGTTCACCAGTACGCTGTCATTAATCATTAGTGATAAGGAATCTCCTACAAATCCTTTCGTTAATGTAATGGTATATGTTTCAATGAAATTCCGGTCTTCATCTTTCTTTTTATCCAGACGCAGACTCATGTAAACGAAGATGACGACTACGAAAATAACAGCAAAAGCCAGGATGCCGTTGCCTACCATAAACTGTTTGTTAGTATTCAGACGATGTGCCATAAAGTTTGAAGTTTTAAGAAAGGTACAAATGTAACGAATAAATGCTATATGGGGCAAAAGTTTGGGATATTTGTGATTTGCCTGTTTGATAAGTGGTTTGTGATATGCTATTTTACTTATATTTATTCTTTCAAGGTAAATAAATGCGATATATTGGTTAGTTGTCTGATATTTCTTTATACCTTGCAGAGCGATCTTCTTAGATCTATCAAATACAAAATAATTCATGATGTTGTTAACTTTAAAATCGTTGGGTATGAAAAAATATTTATTACTTATATTTTTATTGTTGGGGTGTAGTTCCGGTGATAATACGAGCGAAACGGGCGATGTTCCTGTAATCAATCTTTCAGATAAGGTATTGGAAGTTCCTTCTTTACCTTTGAGTGAGGCAGCTGTAAAGCTTGAGGTAATACCTCTGGAAGTAACGGATGAGGCTTTGCTCAGTGGAATAAACCACTTGAGGGTGACAGACCATGATATCTGGGTAAGTATAAATAAGAGCCAGTACATTTATCGTTTTTCCCGCACGGGTAAATATTTGGGAAAAGTGGGAAAGATAGGACAAGGACCACAAGAATATATACGGATGAGTGATTTTATTATAGATGATGAACGACAGGAAGTGTATATTATAACCACAGTAAACGGAATTAAAGTGTACGATTTCAAGGGTAATTATAAAAGAGATGCCACTAAACAAAAGCTATTCATGGATGAGGAGTTTTCTGCTAACAATTGCAAATTAATATTTCATCATCAGTCGTTTTTCCTAAGCCAGAATCTTTGTGTAATTAAACCGATAGATAACCCTAAAGATTCATTATGGTCAATTGCGCTTGTGGACAGTGCTTTTAGTAAAGAAAAGATTTTTAAAAATCCGGCACATATAGGAAGAGAGGAACAAATAGTGGAGCATCGTGGCAAACCGGAACAATATGATATGGTGAACTATTGGTGTGAATATGACAACTGTTTTGATATGTACGGTGGAGAATTGACATTGAAATATGCAGATACAGATACTATTTATCAATATGACGTGGAAGAGAGAGAATTTATTCCACAATATTCAATTTTCACAAGAGAAGAGAAAGGGGAGTATGAAACTACTCATCTGTTTGTTAAAGACAAAAAGGATTTTAATTGTTTTTCTATCCGTTCTTATTTTTCCTGTCGGGACTTTATCTATTTGATAGGAAGTAAAGGCAAAGAGGTCTATACGTTTTGCTACGATAAAAGAGATGGAAGCGTAAGAAAAGAAGTGCGAGAAAGTGAATTTGGAGAATATAACTCTTCGTGGTGGATCAAGTGGTTTTCTAAACCATACCTTTATTTGAGTTGTCCGTTTGTCCTTGAAAACGATTTCGTTGGCGGAGACTTTACAGTAGATTATCGTTCTTGCGGCAAATACTGGATTGATGTACTGGAACCAGGCAGCAAAGACAATTGGATTGATGTGGAGCAGATAAAAGCCTCTACCTCATGCGACGAAAACAGAAAGCAGGATTTTGTCAAAGTGTTGGAGAATGTGGATGAAGACAGTAACCCGATACTGGTGATTGCAACATTAAAATAGGGGAGAATAGTCAATAGAATATGAAGAAAATACTATTAGTTTGGATTTGCTTTATCTATGGTTTGCTTTTTTCTTGTACTCAAGAAAATGCATCTGATATTTTTGATAGAGTGGAGCGGTATATGGAAATATATCCTGATAGTGCATTATTGTTGTTAAATCGGATACAGCACCCTGAGAAACTTAGTGGAAAGCAACGGGCGGATTATGCATTATTGTTAACGCAGGCACGTGATAAGAATTATTTGGATAGTTTACAGTCTGATTCTTTAATAAAACTGGCGGTAGATTATTATCAGGATAGTGATGATAAAGTGAAAGGGGGAAAGGCTTTATTCTATTACGGCAAAGTGGCTGTTTTACATGGAGATGATGAGAAGGCCATGCAAGCTTATTGGGATGCACAAGAAAGGCTGAAAGGCACAAAGGAATATAAATTGCAGGCTTGGGTACAAGAATATATAGGACGAATAAATGATGATCAAGAAAGATATGATATGGCACTTGATAACTATCAGAAGTCTATTTATTACAATAAAAAAGCGGATAATACATTAGGGATTGTTTATGCTTATCGGAATATCGCCTGGATTTATGAGGTTAGGCAAAACTCGGATAGTGTAAATAGGTATGTAGAAGCTGGATTATCTCTATTAAATGGTGATAGTACTTCATCTATTTTTCCTTCGCTGATGCAGATTAAAGGAGTTGTAGAGAGTGGTAAGGGGAATTATTTAAATGCTGTAAGCTATTTCTTAGCAGCTATCAGGTGCGAGAAAGTAGTTGATTCTCTTCCCTATTATTATATGTCGTTGGGAGATACTTATATGAAACTTGGCCTGTTTGACAAAGCAGAAGAATGCTTTAAAAACATTTTATCCTCAAAAGATATTTTTGCCTTGTCGGGCGCTTATAATTATTTTTATCTGTTAGAAAAGGAAAAGATGGAATCTGGAAAATCCCTCTATTATAAAGAGATATCGGATTCCTTGTTACAAATAGCTCAGAATGAAACTAAGCGGAATAAAGTTTTGAATGTACAGAAAAGAAATGAGATAGAGAAACAGCAAAAGGAGAAAGATGTACTTCGACAAGACAGTTTGATACAACTGTTAGGAGGTATTATTCTATTAATCTTTTTATTTCTTTTAGGTCTATTTTTTTATATAAAGATGGTGAAGCGTATTGAGCGGAATTATCGAGAGAGTTTACAAAAATATACAAAACAAAGCAGAGAAACAATTGGTGCCAATGAACAATTAATTAGTCAGTATATTTGTCAAATAGAAGAATTGAAGCAAAAAGAAACATTAGTATTAGAGGCTTCTAAAGAACAGATTGTGAGGCTAGAACAGGAAATACAAACTTTAGTGGAGAAGAATCGGCTAATCTTAGAAAATTCTTATGTTGATGGGTTGAATGTACTGAGGCTATTAAAGGAACAGTTATTAATAGTTGAGAATATGACTGTAATAGAAAAACAGCAATTTCTGGGTTATATGGACCTGCTTTTTGATAATTTTGTAACTCGATTATGTACAGAATACGGGTTGAAAGAGAGCAATTTGTTATTGGCAGCTTTCATTAAATTAGGCTTTTCTTCAGAGGAGTTAGTAATTCTCTTTGATAGTGAACTGGAAGCTGTCAGGAAGCGCAAACAACGGCTAAAAGCTAAACTTGGTTTAGATAACAAGGTGAATTTAGATGTTTTTTTGGTTTGCTATCCTCGTAAAATGTCCTGCTAAATGCTTGGTGGCTTCTGTAAGTTATTTATTTTCAGTTGATAATGATGAAAAAAAAGTGTCCTGTTGTAAATTTGTGTGTTTAGGGTATTTGCGCTATTTTTGAAACGACTAAAAACACTAATACATGAAAACCAAATTTGTATTTTGCCTTGTGAGTTGGTTCTGCTTATTATCAATAGGTGTAGTTAGGGCTGATTCAAGTTATTTCGTTAATGGAGCGGAAATTATGTTGTCTGGTAATGATGTACCTTTTCAAAAGCCCAAGGGGGCTGGTCAAGAACAACGTTCTATTCCCATATTTATTCCTATTTCTGCTTTCTTGAGTAATAAACAATCCATTGAACTGGATTTCTATGAATCTATAGGTGACATAGAAATCATTATTTCTCAGAATGGGACAACTATTTATTCTTTATCTGAGAACATAAGAGCATCTATTTTGAAAGTCATTCAGCTACCACAGAAACTGTCAGGTAGTTTTTTACTTGAAATAAAAGGCGATAATGGGGCTTATGCTTTTGGCTATTTTAAATTATAAAAGAAAAAAATATGAGATCTTCATCGTACAATATAGTAGTAAAAGTAGATGATAAGGACGGACGTTATGCCTTATTAAATAGCTATACTCATGCTTTTGACATTGTGAATCAGGATGTGTATCAGTATCTTAAGACGCAAGACGAAAAAAATAGTATTTCTGACGAAACAAAAGAAAAGCTAGTTAAGCGGGGATATATGACATCTTTATCGAAAGAAGATGAAACTGAATTGGTAAAACGGCTTTTGAATAAGATATATGATGAAGTCCGTTTAAAGAATTTCGGTTTTCATTTTATAATTTCGTATGACTGTAATCTGAGATGTGTTTATTGTTATGAGGATCCTATTTTAAATGGATGTGCATGTTTACCTAAAGATAGGATAACTAAAGAACAAGTGGATAAGGCCTATGAAATTATTATAGAAAAAGATAAGCATAAAACTGGTAGAAAGACTATTCATTTGTATGGTGGAGAACCTTTTTTGGCGGAAAATTATGAAATGCTTGAGTATATTGTGAATAAAGGCAAGGACTTGGGATATGTGTTTTCTGTAACATCCAATGGGTATGATTTAGATAAATATTTGGATTTTATAGAGCAGAATAGAAAGCTCTTTTCTTTTCAAATAACTATAGATGGCGTAGAAGATATACATAATGAAAGAAAACCTCATTTCAAGAATCAGGATTCATTTTCTAAGATAACGTCAAATGTGGATCGTTTGGTGAAAATGGGAGTTTCTGTTTCTATTAGGATTAATACAGATCCATATACGATGGAACGTGTCGATGAATTGTTAGCTTATTTTAAAGAGAGAGACTGGTACCAACATCCAAACTTTAAAGCTTATTGTGCACTCTTGCGAAAGGAAGTTCCTATCAAAGGACAGGATGGAAAGTTGTCTAAGGAGATGTTTACTCAAAGTGGTTTCTATCATACTTTTTTAGAAAAAGGTTTGGAAGAGAAAGGACATGGCAAAGTAATGTGTCAGGATTATAATGTGCAAACTGTATTAGCAGGATTGCTTTTAGGGAAGCATATTTCTTATAAAAGTTGTTTCTGTGGTGCACAGAGTGGTAGTCTTATTTTTGATCCGTTAGGAGATATGTATTCATGTTGGGATGTTGTAGGACAACGAGAGTATAGAGTGGGACGGTATATTCCTGATTTTGAATTAGAAGACAGGTTTGCTAATAGATGGTTTGATTCAAAAATTAGCGAGTGTAATTGTATAAGATGCAAGTATGTATTATTCTGTGGTGGAGGATGTCCTGCAAATGCTATGCGAACTACTGGTAAATTGCAATCGGGTGAGTGCAATGATTATCCTCGTTTATTTAATGCTGCGATTCAACACATCTATAATGAAAAAATAAAAAATGGTATTAATGAAAGCTGATGACGAATTGATGATAAAATACCTGCTGCAAGCTGATGAATGCAGAGAGGGGCGGTTTGCTCCTAAAGAATATTTTTCTATAACTTCCGGTATTTTTAATTTACTGAAAAGCTTGGAAAGTGCTGAGATTAATTTTCGTTTGGGAATAATGGAAGCTGATATTATCTCGTTTTGTGCATTGAATGCCGATAATATATCTTTGAAGTCTTATATATGTGAGTTGAGGGAACTATTGTTGTCTGATTTTACAATGGAAAAGTTGCAGCAATGTGAAATCATATTTGCGGATATGCGGAATATGTATATGAAAGAGTATGCAAAATCTATTATGTTGATGGAGGTCGGATAATGCAAAAAGTGCTATTAAATGAGGTGGTTGATTATTTGCATAAAGCTTATCCTGATGCTTCTATTGGTGTAGGTGGATCTGTTGCTTCTGGAACATATACGGCTGATAGTGACGTTGATATTTTATTTCAACGAGAAGGTTTTCAAAAAGATTTTTTAATGTCTTTTTTCTGTAAAGGAATTAAGGTCAGTATATTTGGAATTAGTAAAAATGGTTTGCTTCAAAGGGAAAGAAATATTCTACTGAACTATAGAAATATGCCAATTTCTTTTATTTCAAGTGTAGCTGTTATATATGATGACAAAGAGCTGATTGTAGACTTAAAGTCTTTTGTTAGAGATATGGTTGAGAGGCGTAAGATATTGAGATATATTCTTATTGATGAGTTGAAAGTAAATATTAGGAATCAATTGCAATTAGCTCCGACTTCGTATCTTGAAACAAAAAAAAGAGTATATGCTATTATAGATAAGATGATTTCTCTATTTTATTTAAAATTTCATGCTGGGAGAATAGTACAGAAGCAAGAAGGGCGCAATCCATATACAGTTATAAAGAATGATGACTATATGTTATATGAAAAGTTAAAAGAGAGTTTACCTTATTGCTCTGAAACTTATTATCAAGTAAAGTGTATTTTTGAGAATTATATACAATATATGTACTAAAAAAGGAGGTGCTATGACAAAGAATGTGGAAATGATTTCTTTGAATTCCACTAAGTTGGAATTTAAGGAAAAGATGGGGCTGGATGAAAGTTTGGAAAGACTGAAATCTAATGAATTAAGATCAATAAAGGCTGGTGAAAACTCTTGTCAGACGATGTGTGGTACACGCTGTGATATGGATGGGTGTATGCCTGTGTGTGCATGGGATAGCTGTGGCTTTCAAGATGGCTGTCAGCATGATTGCTTGATTGAGTGTGGTCAGGAGGAGAATGAATATTGTCGAATTATGGATCTTACATGATACGAATAATTATGGAATAAGAAGAGCAATATAGGAGGGCACTGAAAAAGTTACCTTTTTGAGATATTTCCCCTTCTACAATTAAGTTTTCTTACTACTCTCCTATATTGCTCTTCTTTTTAATTAAATATTACTCACCATATTATAAATTCGCATGAAGTTATATATATTATTGGTTCTTCTTTTCTATGCTTCTTCTCTGAAATCTCAAATAGATGGTCGTGTTATTGATGGCAAAGATAACTCTTTATTAGCTGGTGTGAATATTTATCTACAAAAAGATTCAATGGGAATTGGTGTGACAGATGAATCCGGATATTTTAAAATTCCGTATATAGAGAGATTGGGTGAAAATGATACCATTGTTTTTTCATATGTAGGGTATCTGCCTGTTAATCTAACTCCTAAAGAATTACAGCATTCTGCCTATCAAGTAGTAATGTATGCCTATCCTCAGCAACTGTCAGAAGTGACAGTAAGAGGGGAAAAGGGGCGTATGTTTTTGGATTATGAAATTTTAAAAGATTTACCAAAAGCTGTTTATGCTTTTGGTTCGTTCATACAAGAAGGGAAGATCTACGTTGTATCTGGGGATGAGACATATTTAGCCGAGGCACTTGGTCCTTTTAGAGGAATTGATGCTTGTGAATTCCTTTCAGATAAGATGTTTGTATATGATATCGCTACCGATACTTGGACGGAAAGCTTACAGAAGTTTGCTCCTCGTACTTGTCATTTAGCACATTATTATAAAGAAAAGGTGTTTGTTGTAGGTGGAAAGTTTTTTTCTACCAATCGTAAGTTGGAATATACAACACCTCAAATTGAAATCTATGATATGGATAGAGATACCGTGTATATTGATAAAGTTAATCCTCACCAGGCAGCTAATCCTATAACATTTATTTATGATGACTGTTTATATATAATGGGAGGTACGGTTAAGGAGAAAGTATTTTCCAATAAAATACATATACTTGACTTGAAAACAGGGGTTTGGTATGATACGGGAATAACGATTCCTAAAGAAAGAGTGGATAATATGAAAGGTGTTCTGGTAGGACATATTGTTTACTTTTTGGGCGGCTATAGTATGGCTCCTATGCGGATGGTCCGGAGTTACAATCTACAAACAGGGGAATGGAAAGATTTATGTGAATTAAAAGAAGAAGTAACTTGTCCAGGAGTAGCTGTTAACGGTAATTTGATTTATATTTATGAAAAGACAGTATTACAGACTTATAATATCAGAACGAATGCTGTAAATGCATATTATTTCACACATGGATATGAATACTCCGGATTATCTTATGCAGATGGTAGGTTGTATATTATAGGTGGTTGTCGGCGTGAAGCTAACTATATATATCCTTCTAAAAATGTTCTTTCTATTGACGTCAGCAGTATAAGTTTGCAATAAATAGAATGAATATCTTTCCACATTATAAGCAGTTAGACAAAATGGATTGTGGTCCTGCGTGTTTACGCATGATTGCGAAGTTTTATGGAAAGAAGTATTCATTACAAACTCTTCGTGAACATTCTTATATTTCAAGAGAAGGTGTTTCATTAATGGGACTTAGTGATGCAGCTGAATCTATTGGATTCCGAACAACTGGTCTGCGTATTACATTGGAACAATTGGAAAAAGATGTTCCGTTGCCTTGTATTTTATATTGGAATCAAAACCATTTTGTAGTATGTTATGGCGTAAAGAAGCGAAGAGGTAGATATTATTTTCAAATAGCAGATCCCGCTAATAGCTTGCTTGTTTATTCAGAAGAGGAAATTAAACGGTGTTGGCTGTTTGTAAAATCAGAATCAAGGGAGCTTGGAATTGTATTAGCCTTAGAGCCGGGAACACGGTTTTATGAATTTGGGGATGAATCTGAGGGTGAACAAGATCACAAATTATCTTTTTTTATTAAATATCTCACTCCCTACAAGAAACAATTATTGCAGTTAGCATTGGGAATGCTGACGGTCTCATTGTTACAACTTATTTTCCCTTTTTTGACTCAATCCTTAGTGGATGTGGGTATTCGCGATGGAAACTTAGGCTTTATAACCTTGATCCTAATAGCACAAATAATTCTTTTTATCTCCCAACTCTCTGTAGAGTGTATTCGTAGCTGGATATTGCTCCATGTTAATGCGCGTATTTCTATCAGTTTGATTTCCGACTTCTTGATAAAATTGATGAAACTACCTCTGCACTTTTTTGATACGAAGCTCTTGGGGGATATTATGCAACGTATAAGAGATCATGGACGTATAAGATCATTTCTCATGGGGTCGTCTATTTCTACCGTGTTTTCATTCATTACTTTCTTTATATTTGCCGTTGTACTGGCATATTATAACTGGTATGTGTTGGTGATATTTTTTGCCGGAAATATCTTGTATGTAGGGTGGATACTCTTATTTATGAAATATCGCCGTGAGTTGGATATTAAGCGCTTTGAACAATCGACGGATGAAGAGAGCAATCTGATACAGCTGGTGACAGCTATGCAAGAAATAAAACTAAATAACTGCGAAACACAAAAACGTTGGCAATGGGAGCGTATTCAGGTAAAATTGTTTAAAATCAGTGTGAAAGGGTTGGCTCTGGGGCAGGTACAACAGGTTGGTTCTGTATTCTTTAATCAGACAACTAATATCGTAATTTCGTTTATTGCGGCGAAAGCCGTTGTAGAAGGGCAAATGACGTTGGGCATGATGATGTCTCTTACTTACATCATCGGCCAACTTAATGCGCCAGTCTCTTCTTTTATCAGTTTTGCACAGCAATTTCAGGATGCCAAGATCAGTTTGGAGCGTTTGAATGAGGTACATAGAAAGCCGGATGAGGAGCAAGATATTGCTTCCAAGTTGGCTATCTTACCTGAGAAACGGGATATAAAAATAGAAAATGTGTCTTTCAGTTATGATGGGGCGGATAGAGATTATGTATTGGATAACATATCTCTGTTTATTCCCGAACATAGGGTGACTGCTATTGTAGGGGCAAGTGGCAGTGGGAAGACTACATTGATAAAATTGATGCTTGGCTTCTATTTACCGAATAAAGGAACTGTGAAAGTGAATGATACGCTGTTGGAGAATATAAATCCACATCTTTGGCGGGCAAGAACGGGAGCTGTAATGCAAGATGGCTTTATCTTTTCAGAGACGATAGCACAGAATATTGCTGTAGGAGAAGAACAGATTGATATAGAACGATTGCGTCATGCTGTGGCGATAGCCAATATCCGTGATTTCATAGATTCACTTCCATTGGGATATAATACTAAAATTGGTATGGAAGGAAATGGTATTAGTCAGGGACAAAAACAACGCTTGTTGATAGCGCGTGCGGTGTATAAGAATCCGGAATTCCTTTTTTTTGATGAGGCCACTAATGCACTGGATGCTAATAATGAGAAGGAGATTATGGAACATTTACATGAATTTTATAAAGGAAAAACAGTGGTGGTTGTGGCACATCGATTGAGCACAGTGAAGGATGCAGACAGAATAGTAGTGTTGGACAAAGGACGCATTGCGGAAGAAGGAACTCACAAAGCACTGACTGCAAAGAGGGGTTTATATTATCAGTTGGTAAAGAATCAGTTGGAATTAGGAAGCTGATGGAAAAGGGGGCTGAGACATATAAAGATATAGAATTGCGCAGTGAGGAGGTACAAGAGGTGATGAACCATATCTCACCATGGGTAGTGAGGTGGGGCATTACAGTCTTGTTTTTCATCTTGTTGACGATTCTGATAGGGTGCTGGATATTCAAATATCCGGATACGTTGGCAGCGGAGATAACCCTTGCTACAGAGGAGCCTCCCGCCTTTGTCTTAGCTCATGCTACCGGCAAAATTGATACGCTTTATGTAGATAATGGGAATTTAGTAGATGCTGGTAAAGATTTGTGTATTATTAATAACACTTCTTCTTCTAAAGATGTATATTGGTTGTCAGAACATATGCAAGAGTGGGAAAAAGATGGTTATGACTGGCAGAAAGGGATAAATATTTTTGCAGGTAAACAATTGCAGTTGGGGGAAGTGCAACCTGCTTTTGCAGCTTTTATGACTTCACTTTCTGCATATGCGCGCTTCATGAAACTAGATTATTATACAAAAAAAGTATATGCACAGGAAAAGCAATTGAGCGGACAACGTACTTATCTTCATTTGGCAGAACGGGAATATGCATTAATAGAAAAAGATGTGAAGTTAGCGCAGAGTATGTATGACCGTGATTCTATCTTGTACGCTCGTAATGCTATGGTTACTGCTGAATTTGAAGAATCGGGAAGTAAATATTTGCAGAATCTTCGTGCGAAAGAAACAGCACGGATGAATTTGCTTCAAGCCGAGATGCAGTTGGTACAACATGAAGAGAACTTACTGGACATACATAAACAGGCTTACGATGAAGAGCAGACTCACTTGACAGATTTGAAGAATGCAGTGGAACAATTGATTGCTCAATTGAATGTTTGGGAACATTCTTATTTACTGAAAAGCCCTGTTAATGGTAAAGTCAGTTTTGTGAAGGTTTGGAGTCGGAATCAGAATGTAAAATCGGGTGAGACTGTTTTCATTATTCAACCATCAGATAGCTTAAGAGTGCTGGGGAAAGCGTTACTCCCTTTACAGGGGTCCGGAAAAGTGTTTGTTGGTCAACGGGTACATATACGTTTGAATAATTATCCGGATCAGGAATTTGGCTATGTGAGAGGAGAAGTGAAGAGTATCTCGCCTGCTCCAACTGAAGATGATATGTATGTGTTAGAAATTAGTTTGCCGAACGGATTAATGACTAATTATGGCAGACAACTTCCTGTGTCACGTGAATTGAAAGGTACAGCAGATATTATTCTTGCTAATAGAAATTTGTTAGAGAGGCTATTGGCTCCATTAAGGAAGGTGATTGAGTACGAGGAATGAGCATTTATATAAATATGATAAACTTAATTGATTTTACTACTAAACTTTTCAACCCCAACGGAGTAACTTTCTGGGATAATTTGCCTAATATTGCAGTTGCAAAACTTTAAATGAAGATACCATGAAAAGGAAAGTGACTCTCCTGTTGCTATTATTCTGTATATTTGCCCTGCATGCGCAGGGAGTGTATAAAACGGATAAAGACCTTTCTTATGTTTCCGGTGAGGAAACGGATGCTTATCGAAAAGAACGTTGTAAACTGGATGTCTACTATCCGGTGGACAAGAAAGACTTCCCTACCATTGTATGGTTTCATGGTGGCGGGTTGGAAGGTGGCGGTAAGCATATTCCACAAGAATTGATGGATAGAGGCTTTGCTGTAGTGGCGGTGAATTATCGTTTGAGTCCCAAAGCCAAAAATCCTGCTTATATTGAAGATGCTGCAGCGGCTGTGGCGTGGACATTCAGCCATATAGAAAAATTCGGTGGTAGTAGAGATAAGATATTTGTTTCCGGTCATTCGGCAGGAGGTTATCTTTCATTAATGCTGGCTATGGATAAAAAGTATATGGAAGCTTATGGTGCGGATGCCGATAAAGTAGCCGCTTATCTTCCTCTTAGCGGGCAGACTGTAACTCATTTCACTATTCGCAAAGAACGGGGATTGCCGAATGGCATTCCTGTTATTGATGAGTATGCTCCTGTGAACCGTGTACGCAAAGATACCCCTCCTGTAATACTGATTACCGGTGATCGTAACTTGGAAATGGCGGATCGTTGGGAAGAAAATGCATTGCTTGCTTCGGTGCTAAAGAATATCGGAAACAAGAAGGCTGCTTTGTACGAACTGCAGGGATTCAATCACGGCACAATGCTTGAACCGGCTTGTTTCCTGATTATAAACTATATCCGTGACTATTGCCGAAGCATGGCAGGCCAGAAATAAGTAAGATAAAACTATCTTACGATAAGAAATGGCGTATTTATCTGACGGAATTTGTCCCGATATTATTTAAATAAAAAACAAAACCATGAGTCCAAAATTGATCTTATCTGTAGCCCTCTCCGGGCTGGTGTCAACTGCTATGGCGCAAACCACGGTAGCGCCCGCTATTTCAAGAGACGAGAATATTGAGAAAAAGGTGGAGGCACTGCTTAAGAGGATGACCCTTGAAGAGAAGATTGGCCAAATGACGGAACTTACCATTGACGTCATTACCAAACGTGATAACCCGACTAAAGAGTTCCAGATAGACGATGCATTGTTGGATACTGTTATCGGCAAGTATAAAGTAGGCTCTATCCTGAATGTTCCCCAGGGCATTGCCCAATCCAAAGAGAAATGGGAGGAAATTATTAAGAAGATACAGGATAAATCCATGAAAACCATGGGTATCCCTTGTATTTATGGAGTAGATCAGATACATGGAACCACCTATACGTTGGGCGGTACTTTCTTCCCCCAAGGTATTAATATGGCGGCTACATTCAACCGGGAACTGGTTCGTGAAGGGGCCCGCATTTCTGCTTACGAAACCAAAGCCGGAAGTATTCCCTGGACGTATGCTCCCGTGCTCGACCTGGCTCGCGATGCCCGCTGGCCCCGTCATTGGGAAAATTATGGCGAGGATTGCTATGTGAATGCAGAGATGGGACGCGAAGCTGTCCTCGGTTTTCAGGGCAGTGATCCTAATAATATAGGAAAGCAACAAGTAGCAGCTTGTATCAAGCATTATATGGGATATGGTGTTCCGGTATCGGGTAAAGATCGTACACCTTCATCTATTACTGTGCAGGACATGCGCGAGAAGCATTTTGCTCCGTTCCTCGAAGGTATCAAGGCGGGGGCTTTGTCTGTCATGGTGAACTCTGCCATGAATAATGGACTTCCTTTCCATGCCAACTATGAGCTGTTGACGCAGTGGCTGAAAGAAGACTTGAACTGGGACGGTATGATTGTGACTGACTGGGCGGATATCAACAACCTCTATACCCGCGATAAGATTGTCGGAAGCAAGAAAGAAGCAATTAAAGTGGCTATTAATGCTGGTATCGATATGTCTATGGTTCCTTATGAATGGAGTTTCTGTATCTATCTGAAAGAATTGGTGGAAGAAGGTGAAGTTCCTATGAGCCGTATTGATGATGCAGTGCGCCGTGTGCTACGTATGAAATATCGTTTGGGCTTGTTCGATACGCCTGCTTACAGGCATCAGGATTTTCCGTTGTTCGGTGGAGAGGAACATGCAACTGCTGCTTTGCGGGCTGCCGAAGAGTCTGTGGTATTGCTGAAAAATACAGAAGGTATCTTGCCGTTGGTTTCCGGTAAGAAAATACTGCTGACAGGACCTAATGTGAACTCCATGCGTACGCTCAATGGCGGCTGGTCCTACACTTGGCAAGGTGATAGAGCTGATGAATGTGCTACTGATTACAATACTATTCTTGAATCGTTTACTAATAAGTTCGGTACTTCCAATATCATCTACGAACCGGGTGTCACTTACAAAAAAGGTGGTGCTTGGTGGGAAGAAAATATCCCTGAAATAGATAAGGCTGTAGCAGCAGCGGCTAATGCCGATTATATCGTTGCCTGTATCGGTGAGAACTCCTATTGTGAAACTCCGGGTAACTTGTCGAATCTTTTCCTTTCCAAGAACCAGCTTGATCTGGTGAAAGCATTAGCTACGACCGGAAAGCCGATTATCCTTGTTCTGAATGAAGGCCGTCCACGCATTATCAACGAAATAGAGCCATTAGCAAAAGCCGTTATCAACGCTATGCTTCCGGGTAACTATGGTGGTGACGCTTTGGCAAACCTCGTGGCAGGTGATGCTAATTTCAGCGGAAAGATGCCTTATACCTATCCGAAAGAAATCAACTCGTTATTCACTTATGACTATAAGCCGTGTGAGGACCTTGAGAAGATGCAGGGTGCTTATGATTATGATGCCGTGATGTCCGTACAGTGGGCTTTCGGTTACGGATTGAGTTATACTACCTATGCTTATAGCAACCTCAAAGTAGACAAGTCCAACTTTACAGCCGATGATATACTTACTTTTACGGTTGACGTAAAGAATACAGGTAACCGTATTGGCAAAGAAAGTGTCCTGCTATTCAGCAGTGACCTGATAGCTTCGTTGACTCCCGATGTTCGCCGCCTGCGTGCTTTTGAGAAAGTAGAACTGAGGCCGGGTGAAGGTAAGACCGTAACGTTGAAAGTAAAAGGTTCCGATTTCGCTTTCGTAGGTTATGACGGTAAATGGATTTTGGAAAAAGGTGATTTCCGCATCCAGACGGGTAACCAGACGTTGAATATCAGTTGTACGGATACAAAGAAGTGGGATACGCCGAATAAAGAGTGATAGGGCGATAGGGGATAAAGTAGTTCCGCTTATTACAGTGTGTTATTTATTACTATTTGTATTAATTTATTAATGTGAAATCTGCTATTTCTAAACGGTTGATTATCAGGTGTGTTATAATGATGATATCTCAGTATCATACTGAGGCCCTTTAAGTATGCGACTAATCCTGCAAATGTTTTGATTTATAAGTATTTATTGTTTGTATTGGAGACGTCTATCACACCGAATCATCGTTTTGCTTAAAACGGAAAAAAATGAACTAAATGCAATAGCTAACTCCGTTCTTAGGCATTCCTATACTTTTTCCCTTCCAACGGTTAGCCTTTTCCATCCGAACGTTTATTCTTTCCACCGTGGAGTTTCTTTCTTTCCACCATGGTGGAAAGAAAGTTTCCCCGTGATGGAAAGCAACTTTCTCCATGGTGGAAAGAATAAGTACCTACTACAATTTTCCTTAACCGTCGTAGCGAAAAGAGATAAAAGTGGCGATGCGGCGGCTTAACCTCTGAAACTTATATTATTCATGCGAATCAGGAGGGGAAATTATGTTCATATCCCGTCAAAAAAGAATTAATCGATTTGATGTGTAATTAATCGGAATGGAGTTAGAAACCTTTCCTGTATATCGGCAACTCTTTCCCAAACTCCGTATGAACCACTTCGAAATTGACAAAGCCATTCACGGACTCAGGTTCTAACAGCGTTGTCGCAAGGTTTGCATTCTTCTGTGAAAGACGAATGATGAAACAACCTGCCGGGAAGCTCTTCTTTTCCTTTACCGTCCGTGTAGAGACTGTGACCGGATAAATCTTTTCCCATTCCTTGGTAACTTTCTTGTATCCGGTAACTATATACTTCTCTACGGTGGCTGTGAAGGTTTTTCCTATCTCTTCTACTTCTATTCCTAAAGCCCGCAATTTCTCTGCTTGCATCCGGCAGGTATTCGGCAGAATATATGCTTTGGGACGTTTGCGTACTAACTCAGCTTTCAGTTGAAGTGCATCGAAGGTAGGCAGAGGTTCCGTAAAACGTTCGTTCTTGGCAAGGTCAATAAAAGTAACGGGAAGCTCTGTCCGTGCGGATTGAAAAGTGACGGATATATCACTCTTTCCACTGCAAGTCTCTTTTACGGCCTTTCGTATCTCACTTCTTACTTCTTTTGAATGAAGAGCCGCCGTTTCCAAAAGACTGCGGGATACCAGAAAACCACATTCTGCACGACGGGCAAAACACGCTCTTCCCAATCCTATTCCACGGATTTCTATGAATAGAGATACCGTATTGGTGAGTCCCTGAAACGTGGAACTGGATTGCGGGTTCTTGGCATCTTTCATTGCATACAAGCTATCATTTCTGACACTGGGTGTAAAGTAAAAGCCTGAATGATAATTGTTAGCTTCCAATGCCTTCTCTGCTTCTTCACGGAATAAGCCGTTGGAAAGTGTACGAATTCCGGCAGGGATATTCAAATGCCCGCTGGGTAGGAAAAGGACATCGGGGGCCGTAGCTACTTTAGTACCCCGAAGCAATTCAAACTCCTTGCGGAACGGATTGAATTCGTGAATATCCAGCGCTATTTCGGGATTCCATTCCTTGTACGCTTTTTTAAGAAGAAGAGTCACCGGATCGGCAAGTTTACTTTGATCCCGGTTCAAATCATACCCACTGCCCGATTTACGGCTTTGCATGGCATAACCGTCCGTATTGGCTATGGGTACAAGCGCAAGAGAAACCTTTCTCAATAGTTCAGTACCTCCGGGCGTATTCAGTAAATAATCGACAAGCATACAGGTTGCTTCCGGCCCGGCAGGTTCGTTGCCGTGCAGTCCTGCTTGTATCCAGACTCTTATTTTCTTTTTCTCGTTGGGAGTTCCGAAATAGAGCACGGGGATATCCCTGCCCTGTGAAGTCTTTCCTATATCGGACAGCGTAACCTTACCGGGATGCTTGTCGGCTAAATCCTTCAAATATCTGTTTATCTCGAACAAGGAAGCCAGACCTTCTTCAAGCGGCTTACCGAGGGTGGGAGTGGAATATTGCTGTTCCGGTTCGGGATAGAAACGGCGGGTTACCTCTTCCGGCTGCACCGTGGGCTGGATATTCCAGAGAGAAGGGTTGCTGAATACGGTTTCTTGCGCAATACGTTGCAGATAGAGTGCTTCCTCTTCGGGCAGTCCGACATAATAAGTACTTGTATAGGGTTTCTGAAAAAATACGCTACAGAATACATTGGCGGCAAGATAAGAACCCTGTCGGGAAGGGTGGCTGTGATCGTTGTTGTAAAGCGTGATACTTGGATTCTCCGTGCGGACACGCTTCCAAGCGATGCCGACGGGGGCACACCAGGCATTCAGTTGAACAGTCATCTCCAAATAACTTTCAGCCAGTCGTTGCTGCATTTCGGTATATGTGTCGATGTCGTGTCCCCAGGTCATGTAGAAAACGGTTTTTCCCTTCGGATTGTAAAGGCGGCGCAGGCTGTCGAGGGAGTGGGCAGGCTTGTATACATTTTCCTGTACCCATTCCTTTTCGCGGGCAGGCGCTTTACTTTGGTCTTGCAGGATGACGAAATCCCAGTTTCCTTCACGAATGGCATCCAGGGTTTCAGGATTGGCGGCATGTTTCCTCAATGTCCAGCCACCGTGTTCCACCAATTTTACAGAAAGCTTGTGGCCGGTGGAGGCGGCAAGAGCTTGCACTTGTCGGACTAAACGGTTGTATTGTGTGTAGCTGTTGCCTATGAACAGTGCACGTAGGGAGTCTCCCAACATGGCAGGAACGGCACGTCTGCCCATTCCGGCGGAGTGGTGTCCGATGCCCTGTTCTTCTATTTTCTGCCAGTTGCAGGGCCAGTTGTGTTCGGCTGCTATCCGGTGGAGGTATCGGTAGAACTGATTGCCACGCTCGTAGCGGTTGCGTCCCTGTGCTTCGGCTTCGGGAGTCTTTCTTAAATACGATTCGCGGATGGTGTCTCCCGTAGCCAATTGGAGGATAATCGGTTTGGCAAGGTACTTCCTGATTGTTTCGGGGGTGACATACGGAATGTTGCGTACTCCGTAGGGAAAATCTTGCGAAGCATCGGGGAAGGTGTACCATCCCGGACTGCCGATAACGGCTTTCTCCACATACGGACTGTCATAAAAAAGCATGAAACGCTGCACAAACTGCCCTCCGGCTGAGTGACCGTAAATCATATATCCTTTCCGTTCACTACCTGAAGATTGGCGGACGTGCTCAAAGATTTTATCAACCAGTGCCGGCGTTTGCTTTTCGGCCGGACGTATCGTGTGATCTTTGTCATTCATGACACCGACTTCCTGATAATCGGGCAAAGGAAACCTTTCCAGATCGAAGTGGGGAATGAAAACCATGAATTTATGCTTCTCTGCCTCCTGCTTCCAGGCTTTGAGCAGATAAGTGAAACCGCGGTCGGCACCTTCAAAGACAAAGACAATGGGCATCCGGCATACATCGCCCGAAGCCGGAATGTAATAGTGCACATCTACCGGACGGTCGGCAAAAGGCGGATAGTCTTTGTAGGTGAACTTGCCTTCACCCACGGGAAGTACGGAGGCGGCACGGAGTCCGGCGCCCAGAAAGACAATAGCAAAAAATAGAATCAGTCTTTTCATTCTTCATACCTCCCTTTTTTAATGACTTCTTTATCCTTTAGGGCGAGTTTGCCGCGTGCTATGACGTGTGTCAGTTGAAGCTCGGAATCGAGGAAACAGAGGTCGGCATCGAAACCGATGTCTATTCTGCCTTTGGTACGCAGTTTGAGGTTGCGTGCCGGATTGCTGGTGATAAGGGTCAGTGCCTGTTCCAGAGGCAACAGACCTTCTTTTACGAGCAATCTCATCTCCTGCAAGTTGAGGTGCAGGGGAGCGGGGCGATAGGTCGTTTCTTTGGTTTCGGGATTGGTACGGCGCACTCCGCCACGGCCGTCACTGGAGAAGGTGATGCGGTCGAGGGGTACATGGGCTTCGAGGGCTTTCATGACGCAGCGATGGGGAGCGTCGAATTTGGTTCCTCCGGTGGAGAAATCTACCATACCACCCATGCAGGCAAATTCTACGGCTTGCCAGAATAAGGCTTCCGTGCGTATCAGGTGAGTAGGCGAGAGATAGGGAATCAGCGTGGGATATTTGCGGGCGATGTCCAGCAACGGGGTGATACCGTCGGGTAAGGCTCCCAGATGAATATGCAGGATACCTCCTTTGCCGGAAGTGAAACCGCCGAGGCGTACTTGGTTGATGAGGCGCAGTATCTCCAGTTCGGTGGGGAAAGCGCTGCGGTCGTCACTCATGGCAAGTTTGCAACCGATCACTTTGTCGATGAAGATGAGATCGTCGGCTACGCAGGACATCAGTGTTCTGGGAGGCAATCCGTAGAAACTGGTAAGCATGTAGGCGCTGAGGCCGTTATCTTCCAAGGCTTTGGTTTTAGCATAAAGGGTGGTCAGTTCTTTTACGAAACCGTCCGTGCCGAGTAGTCCTACCACGGTAGTGGTTCCGCAAGCCACCAGTTCGCTCATGGAGACGTCGGGGACTAAGGAAGCATAGCCGGTTTGTCCGCCGCCACCGATGATGTGGACGTGCTGGTCGATAAAGCCGGGGGTGACGGCGCACCCGCCGGCGTCTATGGTATCAAATGGAATACCGGTCAGTTCTATTTTCCGGTCTATGAGGGCTATTTTATCATCTGCCAGCAGAACGTCGTTCATGCCAAGATGTTCCGGAGAGTATAAGTTTGCATTTTTAATGAGTGTGAACATGATTCGGAGTTGTTTTATAGTGTTATGAAATGATAAGCTATCAGGAATAGAATGCTGCCTATAAGGGGCAGGGTATTTCTCTTTGCCAGTTCAATGGGCGATACACCCGCCACACCGGCAATGGCGACAATGATACCCGCTATGGGAGATGCGGCACGCCCCATACTGGCGGATAACTGCAAAGGAAGCACGAGGGAATAGGCAGGCATACCCAACTGTCCGGCAATTCCGGGTAGCAACGGACCGAACGAGAAGAAGGCCGCGTTTCCGCTTCCCATCAACATGGCCGCACAGAAGATTATCAGGGCGAAGACTGCTGCGATGGCAATGCCGGAAAGTCCTATATGTGTGGAGTAATCTACCAGTGAGTCGATGAAACCGAGGCTAATCAGTCCTTTGGAAAATATCTCGGAGGCAACAATTAGTGTCACGACACTTCCGAAGACATTTCCCATCCCTTTCCAGAAGCTGGAGAAGGCGTCAAAGGTTTTCCGTATATTGCGTATATGACAGCCTACGAATACAAGTGAGACAAAGAGGGAAAATAGCATGGTGGTCGTTGTATTGAGTGCTATGGGAGGTTGGAACAGCCCCACATAGGGTGAAAATATAATGAGAAGCGCAAGCGGAAGTACGGGCAGCATGGCGAATATCAATGGAATATCCGGTTGGGTAGAGGTCTGCGGGACTTCTGCTGTTTCATGGTTTTCCGTACTCTGCCTGGCGGCTTCTTTTTTATCGAAATATCTATTGTTGAAGTAAAACAGGGTCATGACTACCAAGGTGGTAGGGATAACCAACGGGAGTTGGTGGGTAATGAAATAAGCTACGTTGGTCTGGTCGATAAGTTCGGCAGCAAGGGCTGTGTTTGCCGAACCGGGCCCCTGGTCGAACAGCGTTGCGGCGGCAATGACGGATAATGCGGTGAGGCGGCTTACTCCCAATCCGATGAGGACGGGGTAAACGGAGGCGACAAGCAAGAGTCCTAATCCGGCTGCCGAGGGGGTAGTGATAAAGAGCAACTGGCCGATGGGAATGGTGACGGTAGCTGCCAGGTAGGGGTAACGACGAAAGAAACCCAACGGTTTCATGGAGATGTGTACCAGGGCATTGGTGGCTTTTATGTGATTCATAAAAGCTACATAGCCGCCAATGGTCATAATCATCAGTCCTGCGCGGGACAGGTTGCCGATGAATGTTTCTTCCACCACTTTCACCAAATCGAAAACAGCGCTACCGGTGGATTTATCCGGAATGATGGGTTGGACATTGAGAATGAGGGCGAATGTCAACATCACAAGTCCGGCCAGCATCAGAACTCCTTGCGGATTCAGTTTCCGGTAGAGGTAAATAGCGGTGACGGTGATCACCAATATACAGAGGAGGAAGGCTACGACTGACATAATCTGATTGGTTCTGTGTTATAAATTGTTTTTTGAGGAGTGATCGGAGATGGGACAGGAATGCATTAAATGAAGTGTCTCAATTCTCCTCCTCTCAAAAGGAGGAGAATTGGGATAGCACTATTTAATCATTGTTCTACTGTCTTATAAGTACCCCGGATTATTCTCCAACTGGCGACCTGTATTGGAATCTATGAACTCTTGCGGAATCGGGAACAACACAGGCGTATCATACGAATTCATGCCTCGTGCATCGCGTCCTGCAATCTCATTCAACTGTCGCATACGGCGTTTGAAGTAATTGTTCACATCACGTTCATCTCCACCTTTCTCCTGACTTACGCGAATCAGGGTGTGACGGCGTTCTTCTTCGGAAAGAAGTTCACGGCTACGTTCGTCCAGAATGAAATCCATACCTCCTGCGGTAAGTTCAGCTTCTGTGATGCTGACTGCATTGGAACGATTGCGTACCTTGTTAATCCATTTGATGGCTTCACCTGCCTGGTTGTTTTTCAGTAAGGCTTCCGCATAAAGCAAGTACGTGTCGGCGAGGCGGAGATAAACAATATCCTGATAACATCCATCCTTGTCACCATTTGCCAGCAACGGTGCCACGTAATCCCATTTGCGGGTAGTGGGCCAGTTATACTTCTTGATGGTTGTCTTATTATCATCCAGCATAGCGGCGGTTACAGTGGTGTCTACCACCATCTTACCGTTATTAAGGAATTCCGTAATCTTGCCGTCGGCACCCTTTTCGTTAATAGTCCATACCACTGCATGATCGGATACACGGTCGTCCTGAGTTCCCTGATCTTTATAGTTGTAGAGGCGGAAAGCACCTCTTGAAGGCACGCAACGTCCGGCACCTTTACCACCGTTGTTTATCCAGAACACCTGAGGCCAAGTGGCTGCACCGCTTGTATAGTCGGGATCGTACTTGTTGCTCTTGTTGATGACACCATCGTTGGAGTAATAATTTTTATATGTACTCTTCATGTAAACTTCGGCTGTACCGAACGCGCTGTTTTCCGGTTCCGTGTTGACAAAAGCATATAAAACCTCTGTGTTTCCGTCCGCATACATCGGTGTGCGGAATACGTCGATGAACGGACAGCCTGGATTGGCGGAGTTCTTGCCGAAACGGTTGGTTATCAAACTGTATTCGGAACCTTCTGTCAGCGGCTTCAAAACTTCGACTGCCTTGGAGGGCTGGTCCATTGCCAGGTATAGTTCACCCAGATAATGGCGTGCCATGGCTCCTGAAATCTTGCTGTTGCTTTCTTCACGCAACGGTAAATTGTTCATGGCGAAAACAAAGTCCTGCTCCATGACTTCACGGATGGATTCTACGGAATTGCGCTCCCAGTCGTTACGGTAGTTCATACCTGTAATTTCTTCGGTGGACAAAGGTACGGCACCGAATGAATACGTCAGATGACGGTAAGCCCATGCGCGGAAGAAGCGGGCCTGTGCGATGATCTTATTCTTGTGGGCGGCAGCTTCGGTTTCGGTTCCTTTCCAGTCGATACCACTGCCTTCGGCACGTGAAATCACCATGTTTGCCGTATTGATGATGCGGTAACACCATTGGAAGATGTTCTGAAATATCCGTAAGTCCGTCTGGTTGATTTGCGACGGATAGTACATGTATTTAAAGTCGCTGTGTGAGTTATTACTCCATGAATTGTCCACACCGCAACCCCATGCAGAGTGCAGAACGAGCGGCAGACCACCACCGAGTGCATCGGCACGGCGGTATTCGTTACGCATCATTCCGTAGAGGCTGGTTACCATGGATTGGAACCCGCTGTAATCTACTAACAGATTTTCAGGGTAGAGTGAAGCACGCGGATCTTCTTCCAGGAAGCTGGATTCATTGCATCCGGTCATGCAGAGCACGAGTAGTGCTATCAGTGTATATTTTAGCTTTTTCATACTGTTTCTCTTTGTTTTAGCGGTTTATAAATCAAGTTTCAGACCGAATGTGAATGAACGTACCTGCGGAGTGGACTGTTGGTCGCTGATAAATTCCGGGTCGAGGCCGGTCCAGCTTGTCCAGGTTGCCAGGTTCTTGATGTTCATATATACTTCGAGGCGGTTCAGGGAAATCTTCTTTAACCAACGCTGAGGAACACGGTAGGCCAGCGTGACATCCTGCACACGGAGGAAGTCGGTCTTTTCGTAGAAACCTGCGCTCATCGGGTTTACAGAAGTATCCAGTGAGTTTTTCGGGTACTTGTTGGTAGGATTCTCCGGTGTCCAGAAGTCTACCATGAGGCGGTTCTGGCGATAGGAGTTGTGAGATACGTCGTAAAGCCAGTTATTGGCTGTCTGTCCCAGTTGGGCATTGAGGAATACGCTCAGACTGACATTCTTGTATCGGAAAGTATTCGTCATACCCATTGTTACTTTAGGAATTGCCGAGCCGATGATTTCCTTGTCTGCTGGGGTGATGTCGTTTACACCATCCTTGTCATGGTACTTCATATATCCGGGGATGGAGTAGCGATAGTTCGGGTCTTGCTGTCCGTTCGGATTAGACGGGTCGGTGATCTGCCAGATACCGATGAAGCGGTAGTCGTAGTTCACGCTGATGGGCTGGCCGATGAACCACCTGGAACCGATGTCATCCATAGGGTTGCCGTTGGCATCGTAGAGACCTACATTTACGATCTTTGTCTTGTAGTGCGACAGGTTGAAAGTAGTGGACCAGTCGAAATCTTTCTTGGCAATGTTGTTGGAAGTAATTTGTAACTCTAAACCACGGTTCTTGGTCTCACCGATATTCTCGGTAATGTTTCCCGTACCGTTGATGGTGGGGATGGAGCGATTCAGCAACAGGTCGCTTGTCTTCGACCAGTACATGTCGAATGTTCCCTGGATACGTCCGTTCCACAGTTGGAAGTCGATACCGGTATTGATGGATTGTGTAGTTTCCCATCCTAACGAAGGAGAAGCCAGCTTGGAAGGATAGAAACCGTAGTTTGGGGTATGGTCGTCTTTCAGATAATTGAAGGTGGAAAGGTCAGGCAATGTAGTGTAGGCGCCTACTGCTTCGTTACCGTTCTTACCCCATGACAGGCGATATTTCAGGTTGCTTACCACTTTTGCCAACGGGCTTGCCTGAAAGAAATGTTCATTGGAAATATTCCAGCCGATAGCCATGGAAGGGAATATACCGAACTTGGATTGGCTACCGAATGCGGAGTAACCGTCACGGCGTGCAGTCAGTGTCAATAGGTAACGGCTGTCGTATGAGTAGTTCAGACGTGCCATCTGAGAGATATGGTTTTGCTTGGTATAGCTGGAGCTGCCGGACATGGTGGCGGCTTTGGATATCTGATAATAGTACATCACGTCGTTCGGAAAGTCTTTGCCTTCCATTCCGTTGCCTTCTTTCTCGTAGCTTTGTGCAGAATACAGACCGGTGAAGAAGATGCGGTGCTTGCCGAATTCACGGGTATAAGTGATGATGTTTTCCAGAATCCACTCTTGTGAGTGCCAGTCGTCGGTGTTCAGAATACCATTGGAGCGTGCGCCGTAGTAAGTGTCCATTCCTTGGTACTGTTTCCAGCTGCTGTTTTGGTACGTATAGCCGGTATTGAGCTTATAGCTGAGTCCGGGGACGAACGGCAACTTTATTTCTACCACGTTGTTGGTGATGACTTTAGAGCGTATGTCGTTGCTCTTGTTGTTGAGGCTGCTTAAGGGGTTTACAGAGAAAGCTTCGCTGGAATCTTCCCAGGCGGCGGAACGGATGTTGCCTTCTTCGTCATAAGCTTCTGCCAGGGGATTCATACGGAATGCTCTGGAGAAAGAAGCACTGCTGCCGCTTCGGTCGTAGCGTCCCAACTGGGTACTGGTAGAGAACTTAAACCAGGAAGTGAACTCCTGATCGAGGTTGAAACGGATGTTGTAGCGTTTGAATTGGTTGCCTACGGCAGTACCTTTCACATCGGTATAGTTCAGCGAGACAAAATAGTTGGTTTTGTTGACGCCACCACGGAAGGAGATGTTGTGCTGCTGCTTGAAACCGGTGCGGGTTGCCAGCTCCAGCCAGTCGGTATCCATGCCGGCTTCGTGCATACGCAATTCTGTGACGGTCATAGATCCCATCCACGGTTCGGGATTGCTTTCTGTGGGCGGGGTGGTATTGGCATCTTTCAATGCTTCCGTCTTATACTTCCAGAATTCAGCTCCATTCATGAGGTTGGGGAAGTTGATAGGATTGTCAATGGTGATGTAGGTGTCGTAAGATATGGTCAGTTTGCCTTTTTCACCTCTCTTGGAGCTGATGAGGATGACACCGTTCGAACCGCGGGCACCGTAGATGGCAGCCGAAGAAGCATCTTTCAATACTTCAATGGATTCGATGTCGTTCGGATTGATTTCGGACCAGGGACCATCAAAGGGGATACCGTCCAAAATAACCAGTGGTTTGTTGTCTGCCGTGATGGAGTTCTCGCCGCGGATGCGGGTCTTGGTGGAAGAGCCTTCCGCATTGGTTCCGGTCACTGAGATATTCAGGCCCGGTACGGCACCTTGCAAAGATTGGATGATGTTGGTTTGCGGGCGATTCTCCAGTGTTTTGGTATTTACGGAAGCAACTGCACCTGTCATATCCGACTTGCGCTGCACACCATAACCTACCACTACTACCTCATCCAGCATCTTAGTGTCTTCCTTCAGGATAATGCTGACGTGTTTCGTGCCGTTGACTTTCACATCCTGGTTCAGATAGCCGATAAAAGAGATTTCAAGAGTGCTGCCATTCTGTACATTTGCCAATGAAAAGTCTCCTTCTACGTTGGTGACACTTCCTGTACCAGTGCCTTTCACAATGACATTAGCTCCGATGATGGGTTCGCCCTTTTCATCTTTCACATTTCCGGTGACTGTGACTTGCTGTTGTGCAAATGCATTTACCGAAATGAACAGTAACAAAGCGCAGCAGGCAAGAATGAGTCTGCATGAGCGTTTTTCTTTTCTTTTCATGATTCGTTTAATAGTTAACATAAGTTTTTAGTTTGGATCTCTGTGGCAAAGGTATGCGCAATAAGGGTTACTTACTCTGCGAGGTAAACAGGCAAAGTAAACTGTTAAAACTGATAAGTGCTTGATTATTAGTGCTGCTTTCTGAAAATGAGAGGCTCGGAAGTAAACTCTTTGAATGGAATCGGTAGTAGAGAGCAGGGCTTACGCTTTGTATTTTCCGAGCTTTTTCACAGCATTTATAAAATCTTCTTTCGGGATAATGGATTTATTCCGGGTGCGAAGCCGGTTGTTATAAACCGTTTGTGCGGAACAATGGAGGAAGTCCGCTATCTTCACGCTGTCTGTGATGCCGAGTCTTATCAAGGCATGTATGCGCAGTTCGGTATTAAGCAGTTCGCCTTCTTTCAGTTCGATGCGCTCTTCGGGTAGCAGTAAGGCGTTGAAGTCACCTACAAAATCGGGATAGAGATGCAGGAAGATGGTATCGAAATTCTGGTAGAACTCTTTCAGTTCGTTGGAGGCTGTTGCGGAAGAGTCTGTCATTGCTTTTACATCTTCTATCTGGCCTACTTTCAGTTTCCGGTTGATGTTCTTGCGAAACTCTTCCAGCTTACTGATGTAGGTGGAACAGATGTTGAATACATAGCCGATATATTCTTCTTTTACGTAATTAGATTCCCGCAACTGGTCATTGACTTCCTGTAATTGCGTATTCAAGTCTTTTAGCTGTATGTTTACTTCTTCCAGGCGTTGATGTGCAGTAGAGAGGGCATCCATATTGACAGACAGCTTCTGGTTTGTACTGTCTAACTTCAAGTTGGCTTCTTTTAGCCGGCGCATTTGCTTGCGGATGAACAGGAAGGCGCCGATCAGTACGAGAAATAAGAAACTGACGGCAATCAGGGAGGCTTGAAGACGCTTTTGCTGTGTGCGGCTCTGTTCCTGGTACGCTTTGTAGATTTGGTTTTGCAAATGAGACATTTTGACTATTCGTACCCGGTTGTGGAAAAGCATGGCTTTTTGGGAACAATAGAGGATGTAGTTATAGGCGCGGTCTATTTCTCCATGCTTAAATAGGTATTCCGCTATTTCCTGCAAAGAGCCGATATCTCCGTTGACAGACCGTATGTCTGCCATAGCCGAAAGAATGAGGTTTTCCAGGTATTTGCTCTCGTTATTTTCACTCCGGTAGATGGCGGAGAGATTGTAGGTAGCTATGGAATACTTGCGGCTGTCGTTAGACAATGTCTGCTTGTTTTCCTCAAATGCTTGTTTGACGGGTTCTATTTCCGGGGTTCCCATGTAGAGCCATGCCCGGCAGTTCCAGTAGCGCAATTCGTCGGGAGTGGCTGTGAGGTATACCGAGTCTCGGAAAGCCTTTTGGAGATTATTGTAATGTTCCGACAGTTGGGAGTTCTCACTGGAGTAATCCCGGAGGCGGGAATAGAGTGTACATAACCTGCCAAAATACTCGGAACGGAGATTTTGGGGTAATTCTTCCGGTTGGATGTCACTGACGGCTTTCAAGGCTTCGGTCAGTAGCCCGGAGGAGGTGAGGACAAATGATTGTTCGAGCAAAGAGACCACTTCCCAGGTACGGTTGTTGGTCTGTTGTGCCAGTTGTATGTTCTTGTTGATGTAATGTAGGGCGGAATCCGCATCATAAACCCGATACTCCAAATAGACCATTCTATTCATGGCATAGAGTTCCTTTACATCTTTGACCCGGCTATACTGCATTTTCAATTGCTTGATGCGCTTCTCTTTTACTCTGACAAATAGATCCTGCTGTTCCAGCAGGCTATCTAAAGAGTGAAGTAATTTCCTGTTTTCTTCTAAAGCATGTTTAGAAGTGTCCGCACAGACATAGGCAGGAAAAAGAAGGCATACAATGAGTATAAAGAGGCCGCTTTTCATGGCGCTACAATCCTAAAACGTCCGTTTGTCTTGGCTGATTGTCATATTGTCCGCTGATTCCTTGGATTTCTTTGGGGTTCAACTCCAATCCTTTCTTCATATCTTCTGCAGAGCCTACCGTGTCACCATTCAGCAACTTGGCGCGACCGCGTTCATGATAGGCTTGTGCGAAATTAGGATTCAGTTCGATGGCTTCGTCAAAGAGTGCGATAGCTTCGGGATACTTCTTCTGGACGATATAAAGTTGTCCCAGGCAAAGAAAAGCCTGTTCGTTGAATGGATTCAATTCTGTTACATAGCGATAATCGGTTTCGGCTTCTTCCTGCTGTCCCGTTGTTTCTTTCACTTTACCGCGGAGCAGTAATGCAGCTTCTTCATCGGGATCTTGGGAGAGTATAGCGTCGATATCTTCGGTAGCTTCCTTGTATTGCTGCATCTTGATTAAGGCTTCGGCACGCAGCAGGCGGGCTTCGGTGAAGTCGTCTTTCAGTACGATAGCTTTGGTGAGATGGGCGATGCTCATGATACCGTCGTCCATACCTTGCTTGGCTCTGCCCAGAAGATAGTGTGCCATGGCATTTCCTTCTTCTATTTCAATAGCTTTTTGTGCGGCGTCTGCCATTGCCTGATAGTCTTCTTGCAGGTAACATACGTTGGCAAGGGTGAGGAAAGTGGAGGTATGGTCCGGTTCCTGTTTTGCCATGCGTTCCAGCAGTTCATGTGCTTCGCTGAGGGCATTGGTTTGGATGTAAACCTGGCTCAGGTAGCTCATGGTTTCAAAGTCTTCCTGAAGGGCAAGGGCTTCCGTGAAGCATTTAATTGCATAATCGGGACGCCCCATGCGCTGTGCACGCATGCCGTCATACTTAAATATCTCGAAGTTCTTTTGATCGTTTTTCTGTTTTTCAGTTTCCGGTTTTTCTTGTTTGCCGGAGAAGAAAGATTTAAAGAATCCCATAATATCTGTATTTCTTAGGTGTTTTGTTTTTATTCTTTTTGCAAACTTAGTGAAAAATCTCGTTTCCATATCAAGAATTCGACCTAAAAAGAAAAAACATCCGTGTTATTATTGATGGTATCATTTAAAATTTGTTATTTTGCGATACATTTATCAATTATATTAATTAATCATCATTTCTAAATTAAAGACACAAGAATGAAAAAGACTTTCATGAAGTGGGCCTTCTTTATGTTATGTATGGCCATGACAATGCCTGCAATGGCTCAGTTTAATGTGAAAGCACTGAAAGGTGCGGCTAAAGCTGTTAAAGCTGTTACTCTGACTGATGCTCAGATGGCAGAATATGTAAAAGAGTATATCGACTGGATGGATACACATAATCAGGTATGTGCCGACGATAATGAGTATACAATTCGTCTGAAAAAGCTGACTGAAGGTTTGACGGATGTGGAGGGAATTCCTTTGAACTTCAAAGTTTATTATGTGATAGATGTCAATGCATTTGCTTGTGCTGACGGTAGTGTGCGCATTTTCTCGTCTTTGATGGATATCATGACGGATGATGAATTGCTGGGTGTAATCGGTCATGAAGTAGGTCACGTGGCACACAAGGACTCTAAGAATGGGTTCCGTACGGCATTGCTGACTTCAGCTTTGAAGGATGGTATTTCTTCACAAGGTGGTACAGCAGCTAAGTTATCTGATTCTCAGTTGGGTGACTTGGGTGAGGCTCTGGTAAACTCTACATATTCACAGAAGCAGGAGAGAAGTGCTGATGACTATGGATATGAATTCCTGAAAAGTCATGGTAAGAATCCCTGGGCAATGGCTTTATCTTTCCAAAAGCTGAAGAAATTGCAGGAAGAAGCCGGTGCACAGAAAAGTAGTAAGCTGAATCAACTGTTCTCTACTCATCCAGATTTGGATGCCCGTATCCAGCGTATGGAAGAACGTGCAACCAGCGAGGGTATTGAGAAGCCGGCAGTAACGGAATAATTCTTATTGATATCATAAGGAGAAGGGCGTGCATTCACTGTACGCCCTTTATTATGCCTTCAGGCTTATTATGCCGTTCTCCGCCTTCAGATCTTCATCTTCCAGCAATTCGCGGATGCATTGAGAGATAATTTCTTTATCTGCTTCTATTTGTGAGGCAATATCGGCAGGTGTCAGAGGTTGCTTGCGAAGCAATTCTTTAATTTCTTCTTTTATTTGTTGGGAGGAAAGCCCGGGAGTCTCGGCACGATGGCTGAGGCAGACATCGCATATTCCGCAGTTATGCTCATTCTTCTCTCCGAAATAGCGTAGAAGCATACGGCTGCGGCAAACGGTTTCGGTCGTTACATAATCTACCATTGCCTGAATGCGGGCTTCATAACGCTCCTTACGCTCCTCGTATATGCTGCGGGAGATTTGCAGATGTTGCCTGTCTACGCGTTCGCGTGTGTATATGATATAAGGTGTCTTTTTATGTGGAATATAGTCGATGACACGCATCTTGGATAGACGTATCAGCAAGTCGTACACCCGTTGTCGCGTTAATCCGCTACGTACCGCAAGTGAATTCTCGTTGATAAAGGTGTAATCCGTGAATACTCCGGTGTAAGAGCGCAGAACGATTTGAATAAGTTTGTCCATATCCTCTCCCAGTTCGCGTAATTTATACAGTTCATCACGGCGGACGGTGAAGTAAAGACGGGAGGCATTGTCCTGTTCGTCGGTATATTCCAGATATCCTGCTTGCGTCAGAATCTTCAATGCACTGTCGGCAGGTACAGGGAAGTATTTGAACTTCCGGCAAAAGTCTTCCAGATTGAACTCTCTGACACATCCCAAACCGTCTCCCATTGCCATCTGATAATAATATTGCAGATGTTCGTATACCTGTTTGATGTAGTCTTTCTCCGGAAAGGTGTCCGGGATACGTTTATGAAGGGTGACTTTGTCCGATTTGGCATAGAGTATTACGGCATACGCTTTGTTGCCGTCACGTCCTGCACGTCCTGCTTCCTGGAAATAAGCTTCGGGAGAGTCCGGCAAATCGAGGTGGATTACGATACGTACATCGGGTTTGTCGATACCCATGCCGAAAGCATTGGTGGCAACCATTACACGACTTTCTCCTGTCTGCCAGCGATGCTGACGTATATCCTTGGTGGTATCATCCAGACCGGCATGGTAGAAGTCGGCGGTAATCTCTTCGTTAATTAAAAGTTCGGTGATTTCTTTGGTTCGCCGACGATTGCGTACGTAAATAATGGCACTACCCGGCATACGGCGTAGGATGTGAAGAAGTTCTCCGGTCTTATTTTCTGTTTTGCGGACTATGTAGGCAAGGTTCTTTCGTTCAAAACTCATGCGAAAAACATTTTCCTGCCGGAAGCACAGCCGCGCCTGGATGTCCTTCACGACTTCCGGAGTAGCGGTTGCAGTCAGTGCCAGCACAGGGACACCGGGTAGGAGATCACGTATTTCGGCTATCTTCAGATAGGCAGGACGGAAATCATATCCCCATTGTGAAATGCAATGGCTTTCGTCAACGGTTATCATGCTAACGTTCATTTTCCGTAGCTTGGTGCGGAAGATTTCCGTATCCAACCGTTCGGGCGATATATACAGGAATTTATAATTGCCGAAAATACAGTTTTCCAGCGTGACGATAATCTCTTGCCTGGACATTCCGGAGTAGATGGCAAGTGCTTTGATTCCTCTTTTTTTCAGGTTCTGTACTTGGTCTTTCATCAGAGAAATCAGAGGAGTAATAACTATGCAAAGCCCCTCTTTGGCAAGTGCAGGCACCTGGAATGTGATGGACTTTCCGCCGCCCGTAGGCATCAGCCCTAGGGTGTCTTTGCCTTCGCCAATGCTATTGATGATGTCTTCCTGTATGCCCCGGAAGTTATCATATCCCCAGTACTCTTTGAGAAGTTGAGAGTTGAGAATGGAGAGTTGAGAGTTAGGCTGCGCAGTCATAGGGTGTGGTATTATGGGAAGTTGAGAGTTGAAGGTGGAAAGTGAGTAGTCAAACCGTATGGTAACTCTCAACTCTCCATTCTCAACTCTCAACTTCTCAAACTAATTAGGTTGAATATCCTCTATCTGCAACTGTACCTCGCCCCGTTTATGGGTATTCTCTTCAATGGTGTAGCAGATATCAAACGAACGCTTGGTTTTGATGAAACGTACATGCGAACTTTGTCCGAAGGCGATGCCGTTCATTACATTATTCGATTTGTTGTCTACCAGTTCCAGCTTGATATGCTCCTGATCACGCCCCACTACTTTACTGGTACCGTAATCATAGACATTATGCGTACAGAATATCGGTTTCGGATTATCCGGACCATAAGGATTGAATTTCTTCAGGTCATTAAAGAATTTCGGAGAAATATCCCTGAAATCTATCTCTGCATCGATATTTATGACCGCACTTGTCTGTTCCGGTAGGATGTTCTGTGAAACGAATTCCTCGAAGCGTTCGGTAAAGGCGGGAACATTCTCCACTTTCATCGAAAGACCGGCTGCATAGGTATGGCCACCGAAATTTTCCAGCAGATCACGACAATATTCAATCGCCTTATACACGTCAAAACCAGATACGGAACGGGCGGAACCTGTTGCCATATCATCCGTACGGGTCAGTACTACCGCGGGGCGATAATAAATCTCCGTCAGGCGGGAGGCAACGATACCGATAACACCTTTGTGCCAATCCTCGTTGTATAACACGATGGAGCGGCGGTCTGCCAGTCCTTCCAGGTCAGCTACAATCTGGTTGGCTTCCTCGGTCATGGTCTTATCGAGGTCTTTCCGGGTTTCATTGTATTGATTGATTTGATTGGCTTTTTCCAAAGCCATGGAGAAATCTTTCTCTGTCAGCAGGTCGACAGCTTCTTTTCCGTTTTGGATACGTCCGGAGGCATTGATGCGTGGGCCTATCTTGAACACGATGTCGCTGACGGTAATATCCTTTTCCGTCAGTCCGCATACGTCGATGATCGCTTTCAAGCCTACACTGGGATTACTGTTCAATTGCTTCAATCCATGGAAAGCAAGTATCCGGTTTTCTCCCATGATGGGAACAATGTCCGAGGCGATGCTTACGGCAACCAAGTCGAGCAGTGGAATGAGGTGATGGAACTCAATGCCATTGCTGATGGCAAATGCCTGCATAAATTTAAAGCCTACGCCGCAACCGGAAAGGTGCTCGTAAGGATACGTATTATCTAAACGCTTGGCGTTCAGGATGGCGGCGGCAGGTGGAAGTACATCGTCGGGCACATGATGGTCGCAGATGATGAAGTCAATGCCTTTTTCTTTGGCATAGGTGATCTCCTCTACAGCTTTGATGCCGCAATCCAGTACGATAATCAATCCTACACCGGTTTCCGCGGCATAGTCTACCCCTTTGGTAGATACCCCGTAGCCTTCGTTGTAGCGGTCGGGGATGTAATAGTCAATGTTCGAATAGAACTGTTGAATAAACTTGTAGACCAATGCCACTGCAGTAGTACCGTCTACATCATAGTCACCATAAATCAGAATACGCTCTTTCTTTCCCATTGCCTTATTAAGGCGTTCCACGGCCACATCCATGTCTTTCATCAGGAATGGGTCGTGCAAGTCGGGCAATTGCGGGCGGAAAAACTTCTTGGCATCCTGTGCCTTCGTTATTCCCCGCTGCACCAATAATCCGCTAAGAATCGGGCTAATCCCTAATTCTTGGGCCAACTTTTGGCTTGTCTCTACCTGTTCGGGTGTAATGGGTTGATAATTCCATTTGTGAGTCATTTTATATATTGTTTTTTCCTTTTTTCAGTCTCGTGGTTGGAACAGGTTTCGTTTCTCTCGGGAAAAGCCTATATTTTTCCAACAAGGCGTAAAAGTACGAAAAAGTATGGAAATAGAGGACGATTATGCGGAAAAACTTTGCGCAAAACTTTTTCATACGAATATGAAAGTTCTGCATTCGATTTGCATTATCTTTGTTTCCCAAAAAACTTTGAACGTGATATGTTGACATTCATCTCTTGTGCCAAAACGATGACGGCACGTATATCTGTAGGAGTCCCTGAAATAACCGTTCCGTATTTTCAGGCGGAAGCAGTACAGAATGCCTTGGATATGGGGCAATTTTCAGCTGCTGACCTGGAACGTCTGCTACGTATAAATTCCAAGATTGCCGCTGAGAATTATCTGCGCTATCAGGATTTCTTTTCGGAGGCAAATTCTGCGATGCCCGCTATCTGTGCCTATACCGGTGCGGTGTTCAAGCGTATAGTACCGAAAGATTTTTCTGAAGATGATTTTCGTTATGCTCAAGAACACATGCGCATCACTTCCTTTCTGTATGGACTGCTTCGTCCGCTGGACGGGATAAAACCTTATCGTCTGGAAGGAGATGTACGCTTGCCCGAAAGGGGAGGGGTGACTATGTTTGATTACTGGAAACCTTTGCTAACAGATTATTTTATAGCGGATATCAAACGGCAGGGTGGCATACTCGTTAATCTTGCCAGTGGTGAGATGAGAGATTTGTTCGACTGGAAGCGAGTAGAAGAAGAAGTCCGTGTCATTACTCCCGAATTTCAGGTATGGAAAGACGGGCAGCTGAAGACAATTGTGATATATGCCAAGATGTGCCGCGGAGAAATGTTGCGCTATATTATTAAAAATCGCATTGAAAATCCCGAAGACTTGAAGGCGTTTACGTGGGAGGGCTTCGCTTACGATGAGGGACGCAGTACGGATGAGCATTTGCAATTTACGCTGGTGTGACCAGCGAAGGTAGTTATGATTGCAAAAGCTCCATATATTCTTCGTAGCTGATATATCTTCCTCCCATTGATTTCAGATGGGGAGTTTCGAACTGACAGTCTATCAGTACACCGCCATGCTCTCCGAAGAATTGTGCCAAGTGGATAAGGGCTAACTTGGATGCACTGGGAACCAGTGAAAACATACTTTCACCGAAAAAGCAGCGCCCCAAGGTTACTCCGTAGAGTCCGCCTACTAACTGTTCCTCTTCCCATATTTCTACGCTGGCGGCAAAGCCCTGTTCATGCAGAAGTGTGTAAGCCTCTATCATCTCCGGACCGAGCCAGGCACCTTCCATATCCATCCTCAGTTCTCCGCACTTACGGATGACTTCATCAAAAGCCTGATTGATGGTGACGTCGTATTTCCCCTTGTTCATGAGCGTACGCATGGAGTGGGAGATATGGACTTCGTCAGGGAAAATGACGAAGCGTTCCAGCGGGCACCACCATTGTATCATTCCCTCCTGAAAAGTGTACCAGGGGAATATCCCGTTGGAGTAAGCCTGGATGAGGCGGTCGGTCGACAGATCACCGCCCACTGCCAGTAATCCGTCCGGATCGCCGTAGTGCGGATCGGGAAATGTAATTTCGTCAGTTAGTGCAAAGACCATAGTATCACTTTTTTGAGAGTTGCAGGATTAACTGATCTTTGTCTACCCGTATGCAAGTTTTACCACCGGACTTTAAGGAACCGAATAAGATTTCGCGCATCAGTAGTGGCTTCAGATGCGAAGCTATCACACGGTCCATTTCGCGGGCGCCATATTCGGGCAGGAATCCACGTTGCAATAACCAGTTGCGGGCTTCCGGACTCAGTTCCATCTCTATCTGACGTGTGGCAAGCTTGTTGCTCAGTTCTCCAAGCTTCTTGTTGAGGATAAGTGAGGCCATATCCCGATTCATATCGTGGAAAACGACAGTAGCGGACAGACGGTTGATAAACTCCGGCTTGAAGGTCTTCTTGACTTGTTTCAACATGGCTTCCCCGGCTGTAATCTGACTGCTGAATCCAATAGATGCCTGACGGGCAAATTGTGCACCGGCATTTGAAGTCATGATAAGTACAACGTGGCGGCAGTCGGCTTTTCGTCCCTTATTATCCGTAAGAACAGCATAGTCCATTACTTGTAGCAGGATGTTGAATACATCGGGATGGGCTTTCTCTATTTCATCAAGCAGCAGTACGCAGTTGGGAGTTTTGCGGATGGCGTCGGTTAATAAACCACCGTCTTCATAACCTACATATCCGGCGGGTGAACCGATTAATTTGGCTACGGTATGCTTCTCGGTATATTCGCTCATATCGAAACGTTGCAAGGAAATACCCAGTTCGGAGGCCAGCACTTTGGCTACTTCGGTTTTACCTACTCCGGTAGGACCGACGAAGAGCAGGCTTGCCAGCGGTTTGTTTTCATCCAGCAGTCCGGCTTTGGACATTTGTACGGCTTCCACTACTTGACGCACTGCCTCTTCCTGACCGTAAATTTTGGCACTGATACGTGCATGCAAAGTTTCCAGTGAGGTGGTATCTTCTTCTTTCATGGCGAGTGCATCTACTTTACAGATACGGGCGAGTACATCGGTTATCAATGTCTTGTCCACAATTTGCTCTCCGGAAGGTATAGGGTGAATTTCGCGGTAAGCTCCTGCTTCATCCACCAAGTCGATAGCCTTGTCGGGCAGAAAGCGGTCGCTGATATAGCGGACACTTGCTTTGACGGCGTAAGGGATTACATCAGGTTGATAGGTTACTCCATGAAATTCTTCATATTTTTCTTTCAGTCCTTCTACAATATGGATGGTTTCCTCAATGCTCGGTTCATGTATATCTATTTGTTGGAAGCGGCGCACCAACCCCTTGCTGCGGGCAAAGTAACGGTTGTATTCCTCGTAAGTAGTAGAACCGATGAAACGGATGTCTCCGCTTTCCAGATAAGGTTTCAGCATATTGGATGCATCCATGGAGCCGTCTCCTGTACGTCCGGCACCTATCAGATTGTGTATCTCGTCGATATAGATGATGGCACGTCCTTCATTGCGGACACCTTCCATAATGGTTTTCAGGCGTTTTTCAAAGTCACCCCGGTATTGCGTACCTGCCAGTAGAGTACCTAAATCCAGTTCATAGATACGGCAGTCGAGGAGTCGTTCGGGGACCTCACGTGCTTCGATGCGGGCAGCGAGTCCGTAAGCGAGGGAGGTTTTGCCAACGCCCGGTTCGCCTACATGCAGCGGATTGTTTTTCTCTTTGCGACAGAGCACCTGGATGGTTCGTTCCAGTTCAGCTTCCCGTCCGATGAGTGGATTGTGGTCTTGCAGACAGTCATTCAGACAAGTTACAAAGTTTCGCCAGGGCTCACTTTTTTCCTGTGGAGAGGTTTGCAGATTGTCTTCTTCCTCCACTTCTTCATATCGGGAGATGAGTTGGCTGATAAATTCGGGTAGATCTTCTTCAAGAGCTTCTTTCAGGATATGGCATGCCCAGGAGTCCTTGAGCTGGAGCATGCTTTGCACTAAATGGGGGACGTTCAATGCTTCAGCACTTGAATAGTCTATCATCAGATAGGCATGTTGTATCAGTTCGTTGAGCTGGGTTGAAACTTCCAGTTCATAATCCATGTCTGCGGGAACGCTTTCCAGTTCTTCCGTGAAATAATTCTCTAAAGAGAAAGCAAGTTCCTGGGTATCACAGAAACACATATTTAAAGCATTGGCAAAGGGACTCTGTTCCAGAAATGCACTCAGCAAATGCTCAGGTGTGATAAATTCATGGCGATAAGATATCGCTTTTTTTTGTGCATAGGTGAATGCGCTGTTCACATGCACTGTATTTTGTATATCCATAATCTTCTCCTAATTCTTATTCTTCTTCCGGCGCAACGGTGAGCCGGAGTGGAAAATTCTCTTCGCGTGCCATACGGGTGGCTTTCTGTACTTTCGATTGTGCAATGTCGTATGTATAGATGCCTACCACTGCTGATTGACTCTTGTGTACCTGTAGCATCAGCGTTTCTGCTTCTGCTGCCGATTTAAAGAATATGGTAGTAAGTATCTTGACGACAAACTCCATCGTGGTGAAGTCATCGTTAAAGATGATCACCTTGAAGTGCTGTGGTTCGCGTAGATCTGTACGTTCCTTTTCTTTGAAAGATGATTGTTGCTGTTCCATAATGGGGGCAAATTTATGAAAAAAGAGGCAGATTAAGGCTGTATACGAGTATTAAACTTACTGTAGCAATATGTCCGATTATTGCCTGTGTATTCGTATCTGTATAGGACTAAATTAAATATTACTGATGAGATTTTTATAGTTTGTTGATAATCGATTGATAACATTTACCAGTTGTTTACTTCAAGATGTAAAAGCATTTACTGCCGCATGTAACGGTCTTTACCCCTTATTGTAACGCCATTTACCTCGGTATGTAACGACCTTTACCTCGGTGTGTAAATGGAGTTACCGTGTGGGGTTAACTCTATGGTTATACAAAGTGAATGATTTAATGACTTTTTAATCAAAAGTGTCTCACTTGATGATTTTTTTGTTTTGATATTTGATTTACGATTTTTGCATATATTAAAAATGGTATTTGCATGATTCCTATTGCCCAGATAATGAAGCAAACTGTAGTAAATGCGAATACTATTTGCTGGATTATATGAATATCGAAAGTCTGAATTCTAAGAAAACCGGAAAGGGGAATTAGAATGATTGGAAGCACGAAGCATAGCATACTCCATTTCCAACAGAAACTGAACAATTTTCTATGGATTTCATAATTTCTTCCAAGATCCGTCCATGCGACTGCAATGGCAATTGTACCAAATATGTTAGTCAGATAAAGGCCGATTCCTGCACATTCAAGATAATTTCCACAGTCTGCTACTCTTGCCCAAAAGAGATAGCTGAAACATGTTGGAAGCAGACATGAGTAACATGTAAAAAGGGGAATCTTTTTTATGAGTTGAATAAATATGTTGATGAAGATAAAGAAGAGAATAACATAGAGCACTATTCGGTAATAGTCGAAAATTGAACCTACCGGCGGGAATGTGTTAGTCATTATTCCTGTATCACTCACTGTTTGTACAGGCATATTGATAAGACTGAATTCTCCTCTTAAAAACTCTTGTGGTGATGTGATGTTTAGCCAAGGCAGTAGGCAACTGATAAATAAAATAGCAGAGCAACCGGCTTGCAGCAGTGTGGAAAAGGAAAGTTTTTGTTTTTTCATAATATTAGTCGCTTTTATGTCATATGCAGTATGCGTACAACAAAACTATACAATATATTTGTGTTATCCAAATTAATGATTTGTATGGGATTGACTAATAGTGTTTTATTAGAAAACAGGAGCTTGTCGCTATGTATAAGAAATCCCCTTCACATGCAGTCCTTATGTATAAAGGAATGGTGCAGTAGAAGGGGACTTCTTGTATTCTATTTTTTTTATTTTTTCTTTCTTAAATCCCTTCCTTCATATTTACAGATTGCCCGAATCCATTCTTCCTCCAGAGGTTTAGATTCATGCTTTTCAAGATTGAAAGCTACCATAATGGAGGTGCATATGCACTTGATCTCCTGTGTTTCCGTATCAATCACCCGCTGTGCGAGATGAAAACTTTTGGTGCCGATTTCAGTAACGGCTGTTTGTACAGCGATATGATCCGAACCATAAATCTGTGCAAGGAAGTTCGCTTCTATATGTACGACGACAATGCCGTCTTTCTCCCAATCGACGTCCGGGCATACGGAAGCAAAGTACTCGGTTTTTCCCAAATCATAGAAAGAGAAATAAACCGTATTATTCACGTGGCCGAATTTATCGACATCATTAAATCGTAGTTGTATGGGCAGGGTGTGGTTAAATTGAATTTCTTCCATTGTTTTCTCTTAAACTTTTCTATTAATCCGTGCAAAAATACTACTTTTGCGTGTTAATCACTGTATTTATACACCAAGAAATGATAGAAGATATTAAAAAAGCCTGTCAAGTGATGAACGAAGGCGGAGTCATTCTGTACCCCACCGACACCATTTGGGGCATAGGTTGTGACGCTACCAACGAAGAAGCTGTGCGGCGAGTGTATCAGATAAAACAGCGTTCGGACAGTAAAGCGATGCTTGTGTTAGTCGATTCTCCTGTAAAGGTGGACTTCTATGTGCAGGATGTGCCGGAAGTAGCCTGGGATTTGATTGAGGTGGCAGACAAACCGCTGACAATCATTTATTCCGGTGCACGAAACCTGGCATCCAATCTGATTGCCGAAGATGGCAGTGTAGGTATCCGGGTGACGAATGAAGAATTCTCAAAACGTCTCTGTCAACAGTTTCGTAAGGCGATTGTTTCTACGTCAGCTAATATCAGCGGGCAACCTTCACCGGCAAATTATAGTGAGATCACAGAAGAACTTAAGTCCATGGTCGACTATGTGGTAGGCTATCGACAGGAAGAAATGGGACATCCGAAACCATCCAGCATTATAAAACTGGATAAAGGTGGCGTTATAAAAATTATTCGGGAATAAGATAACGGACTGCACATGGAAAAAGAGAAGAGAAGTTTGTTTCAGCGTTTCCTTTTATGGCGTGAAAAGAATATAAAGGAAAAACAGTTTATCTTGATACTCAGTTTTCTGGTAGGTATCTTTACGGCTATTACAGCTTTGATATTGAAGATGCTGATACACTGGATACAGAATTTCCTGACGAATAATTTCAATACGACGGAGGCTAACTACCTTTATTTGGTTTATCCGGTAGTGGGAATTTTTCTGGCAGGCTTGTTTGTGCGCTATGTCGTGAAGGATGACATCAGTCATGGAGTTACAAAAATCCTTTATGCCATTTCTCGTCGGCAAGGGCGGATTAAGCGGCACAATACATGGTCGTCTGTGATTGCCAGTTCCATAACCATTGGTTTTGGTGGTTCGGTAGGAGCCGAGGCACCTATTGTACTGACAGGCTCTGCTATTGGTTCCAATCTGGGAAGTGTCTTCAAAATGGAGCACCGTACTTTGATGCTTTTGGTGGGTTGTGGGGCTGCCGGTGCCATTGCAGGTATTTTCAAGGCACCTATTGCAGGATTAGTGTTTACGCTGGAAGTGCTTATGATAGACCTGACTATGACCTCTCTGCTTCCGTTGCTGATTTCTGCGGTGACAGCTGCAACGGTTTCTTATATCACTACCGGAACGGAAGCAATGTTTAAATTTCATCTAGATCAGGCATTCGAGATGGAGCGCATTCCTTACGTTATCATGCTGGGTATTTTCTGCGGACTGGTTTCACTCTACTTTACCCGTGCCATGAATTCTGTAGAAGGCGTTTTCGGCAAACTGAAAGGCCCTTACCAGAAATTGGCTTTAGGTGGTATTATGCTGAGTATCCTGATATTTCTTTTTCCGCCGCTCTATGGTGAAGGTTACGACACCATTGAATTATTGCTGAACGGTACTTCCAATGCTGATTGGGATACAGTCATGAACAACTCATTCTTTTATGGACACGGTAATTTGCTACTGCTTTATCTGATGCTGATTATTTTGTTTAAGGTGTTTGCGTCCAGTGCCACAAACGGTGGTGGGGGTTGCGGTGGTATTTTTGCACCCTCTTTGTATCTGGGTTGTATTGCAGGCTTCGTCTTTGCCTTTTTCAGTAATAAGTTTGATTTCTCGTACTATTTACCCGAAAAGAATTTTGCCTTGATGGGTATGGCAGGGGTGATGAGTGGTGTCATGCATGCCCCGCTGACCGGAGTCTTCCTGATAGCCGAGCTGACGGGAGGATATGACCTTTTCCTGCCGCTGATGATTGTAGCTGCCAGTTCATATCTGACGATTATTGTTTTCGAACCTCATAGTATTTATTCCATGCGTTTGGCCAAAAAGGGAGAATTGCTAACCCATCATAAGGATAAAGCGGTACTTACCCTGATGAAAGTAGAGAATGTCGTGGAGAAAGATTTTGTTGTGGTTCATCCTGAAATGGATTTGGGTGAGTTGGTGAAGGCTATTTCGGCTTCACGGCGTAATATATTCCCTGTAACGGATAAGAGTGGGATATTGATTGGAATTGTCACCTTGGACGATATCCGGAATATCATGTTCAGGCAAGAACTATATCATCGTTTCACAGTAGGGAAACTGATGACGGCTATCCCCGCACGTCTGTATGATACGGATAGCATGGAGCAGGTGATGCGTACATTTGATGATACGAAAGCATGGAACCTTCCTGTAGTAGATGAAGAAGGACATTATTTGGGATTTGTCTCCAAGTCTAAGATATTCAACTCATACCGTCAGGTATTGGTACATTTCTCTGAAGATTAAAAAGTTTTTATATGATGAAGAAAGAAGATTTACGGATTGTTTACATGGGTACTCCGGATTTTGCAGTGGAGTCCTTGCGTTGTTTGGTAGAAGGCGGATATAATGTAGTAGGAGTCATCACCATGCCTGATAAACTGGCGGGTAGGGGACATAAACTTCAATTCTCTCCTGTGAAGCAATATGCACTGGAACAGAATCTTCCTTTATTGCAACCGGAAAAACTGAAAGATGAGGTTTTTGTCGAAGCTCTGCGTGAGTGGAAAGCCGATTTGCAGATAGTGGTTGCTTTCCGTATGCTGCCCGAGGTGGTGTGGAATATGCCGCGTTTGGGAACTTTCAATCTTCATGCTTCTCTTTTGCCCCAATACCGGGGAGCAGCTCCCATTAATTGGGCAGTTATCAATGGTGATACAGAAACGGGAATCACGACTTTTTTCCTGCGTCATGAGATTGATACAGGCGAAGTGATTCAGCAAGTGCGTATTCCTATCGCAGATACAGATAATGTAGGCATTGTACACGATAAGCTGATGATGCTTGGTGGAAAACTGGTAACTGAAACGGTGGATGCAATATTGAATGATGCTGTGAAACCTATTCCACAGGAAGAAATGGCGATTGTAGGCGAGTTGCGACCGGCACCGAAGATTTTTAAAGATACATGCCGCATCGATTGGAATCAACCAGTCAAACGTATTTATGATTTTATCCGTGGTTTGTCTCCTTATCCGACTGCTTGGTCAGAACTGGTTCAATCCGATGGAGAAGCGGTAGTTGTGAAGATATTTGAGACAAAAAAGATATTAAAGTCCCATGAATTAGCTCCCGGTACTTTGCTGACAGATGGCAAAACTTATATCCATGTGGCTGCGGCAGACGGCTTTATTGATATACATGCCTTGCAGCTTCCCGGCAAGAAGCGTCTGAAGACAGATGAACTTTTGCGTGGCTTCCGGTTGACCGAAGAGTTCAGAATGAAATAGTTACGAGCTACGAGCTGCAAGCTACAAGTGCTATGCAGAGTGATAGCGTAGCAACTTGTAGCTCGTAGCTTGTAACTCGTAACTTATTGCTTATATTTTTGTTCCTTTCCCAAAATTTTCCTTTCTTTGCACATTATTAACTACTAAACATTGAATGCCTATCGGAACACATTACGCTGAAATCTAAAAACACACGTAATGAAAAAGCAAACAAATGCTACTGACGAAACGTTGGTAGCCCTTTATGCACAAGGTAATAACGAGGCATTCGATATCCTGTTGAACCGTTATAAGGATCGTCTTTATGCGTATATCTATTACACGGTACGTAATGAAGAACTGGCGGAAGATATATTTCAGGAAACTTTCACAAAAGCTATTGTCACTATTCAGCAAGGGCGTTACAATGAAAATGGCAAATTTCCTGCTTGGTTGACCCGTATTGCCCATAATCTTATTATTGACTGTTTCCGTCAGGAAAAACAGGAGAATCTGGTATCCTGCGATGAAGAAGAACGGAATTTACTGAACAATATCCGTTTGTCCGAAGGGACGGTTGAATCTGAAATCGTAAATCATCAGATCCTTTCAGATGTGCGTCGTTTAATAAAGCACTTGCCGGACGAACAACGTGAGGTCGTACATATGCGTTTTTATCAAGATCTCAGTTTCAAGGAGATAGCTGAGATGACGGGAGTCAGTATCAATACTTCTTTGGGGCGGATGCGTTATGCCATTTTAAACCTGAGACGGATGGCGGAGAAATATGGAATAGCCTTGACCGTAAACTAAAATATTTCATTCAATTTAACTCATGGATTTGCCCGGGCATAGTGGTTTTACATTATGCTCGGGCGGTTTGTCTACAAAACTCATATTTTTTATAGTTTCTCGTATACTATTTTTCTTTCTCTCACGTTTTTATCATATAAAGGAACTCCTATCTCATGACGGGTAGCCTGTGACTTCAGCTTTTAATTTTTAATTATCAATTTTTAATTCAATGAGCCTATGGATAAAAAAACTACTCCTTCCTTTTCTTCTTCATCCGTAAAACCGCGTACATCCGGTGGTACAATATCCGGTGAACGTCCGCAGCCTTCCGAGAAAACTTTGGATTTTCTTCGTAGTCTGGCCCGCAATTACCGGATTGTATCTCAGCTTCCGCAAGGCTTGCAGGGGATAATATTAGGATGAATGAAATCTTTTATCTACATTTGTACGTTATATCTATATATAATCTGTAAAATGTAGTGTATTATGAAACCAATCATAGCTCCTTCAATCCTGTCCGCAGATTTCGCTTATCTGGCAAAGGACCTGGAAATGCTGAACCGCAGTGAAGCCGACTGGGTACATATTGATGTTATGGACGGTGTGTTCGTTCCCAATATATCTTTCGGCTTTCCCGTATTGAAGTACGTGGCAAAGATTTCAAAGAAGCCTTTGGATGTACATCTGATGATAGTACAACCCGAGAAATTCATTCATGAAGTGAAAGCGTTGGGGGCACACACCATGAACGTGCATTTCGAAGCATGTCCGCACCTGCACCGGGTAGTGCAACAAATACGTGAAGCCGGTATGCAACCAGCTGTGACGCTGAATCCTGCTACTCCTGTAGCTATGCTGAAAGATATTATCCAGGATGTATATATGGTGCTGCTGATGAGTGTAAATCCCGGCTTTGGCGGACAGCAATTCATAGAACATACCATTGAGAAAGTACGTGAATTGCGTGCTCTGATAGATAGTACCGGTTCAAAAGCGCTGATCGAGGTGGATGGCGGTGTGAACCTGGAAACAGGTGCCCGTCTGGTGGCTGCCGGTGCTGATGCACTGGTTGCAGGAAATGCGGTCTTTGCCGCTCCTGATCCCGAAGGGATGATACATTCGTTAAAAGAACTCTAACTTTACATTCAGTTGATAAACAACACCCTGCAACGGCATCCTTTCTTACGACTTTTGATGCCGTTGACAGGTGGTATTATATGCGGAGATGCATACTTCTTCCATCAGCGTGCAGAGCTTTCCTTAAATATTCCCGAAGAGACGTCTTATTTGTTTTCCACGTTTTCTCCTGTATGGATTTGTTTGGCAGGTTTCCTTTTACTCTTTCTCGTTTATTTTCTTTCCGGTAAATATCGAATTCATTGGTTGTATGGTCTTTCTGTATTTCTTTGTTGCTTTGGTTTGGGTGCCGGCATATCAGGGAAGCGTTTGCATCGTGTGGATTTCCCTTTTTCAGGTGATGCAGCAGTTTACCAGGCAGTTATCAGTGAACAACCGGAAATGAAGGAAAAAAGTCTTTTATGTCGGGTTCAGTTAGAAGGGAGAGTGGAAAAAGGGGCTGTGCAAAGAAGTGATCGTGAGCATACTTTCTTGTTCTATTTCCCGAAAGATTCTATTACTGCTTCATTGAGCCGGGGAGATAGATTGTGGGTGCGCACCCGACTTACTTCCCCGGTTAATAATGGCAATCCTGATGAATTCGATTATATACGTTATCTTGTCCGTAAAGGTGGTACTGGTACGGCTTATATCCCTGCCGGACATTGGCGGATAGTGGGGCATGATGCTTCTCGTACTCTCCGCCAGATAGCTTCGGATTATCAGGAAAAAGTGTTGGGGCTTTATCGTCGTTTAGGCTTTCAGGGCGATAATCTGGCTGTACTTTCCGCTCTCACGGTTGGCGACAAAGAAAACCTGAGTGAAGACATCCGGGAGACTTATTCTATAACAGGTGCCAGTCATGTGCTGGCTCTTTCGGGGCTCCATATCGGTTTTTTGTATGCTTTACTCTTTTTTCTTTTGTCTCTTATTTGGAAGCGGTGGAGTTACTTTAAGCCTTTCGGGCTTTTTCTGATTATTCTTTTTTTATGGGGATTTGCCTTCCTAACGGGACTGTCTTCTTCTGTAGTACGTTCTGTTATCATGTTTTCTTTATTAGCGATATCCAGTCTGCAACCGGAGAAACCGTTAACACTGAATACTCTGGCTGCTACTGCTTTTCTGATGCTGCTTTATAATCCGCTTTGGCTGTTTGATGTCGGTTTTCAATTATCTTTTGTTGCAGTAGCTTCTATCTTACTCATTCAACCCAAACTTTATATTTTACTTTCCGTACGACATCGTATTTCTCGTTACATTTGGGGCCTGTTGACAGTTTCTATTGCTGCGCAAATTGGTACGGCTCCTTTGGTTATTCTTTATTTCTCCCGTTTCTCAACTCATTTTCTGCTAACGAACTTGTGGGTAATTCCTATGGTAACGTTGATTTTATATTCTGCTGTTTTTATGCTTATTCTGACTCCTTTCCCTTTTCTACAACAAGGATTTGCATCTGTTGTCAATATATTACTAAGTAGCCAGAATCATGTTCTACGCCGTATAGAACAATTTCCCGTGTCTTCCATTGATGGACTCTGGACGGAATGTTGGGAAATAATGCTGTTTTATATTTTTCTTTTGTCTCTGTTCAGGAGTTTTTCTCTTCGTACTTCCCGTAGCATCTATTTTTCTTTGTGTTGTTTACTTCTTCTTACTACTTATCATACAGTTTCGGTTAGTTTGTCTGTTCCTCAGTGCAGTATTACCTTTTATAACGTGCGTAACTGTCCTGCTGTTCATTGCCTTGCCGCTAATGGGAAGTCCTGGTTGGCCTGTGCCGATAGCTTGCCGGATGTATCCCGTTTGTATCGTGCGCTTTCTCCGAACTGGAATCATCAGCGTCTTTCCGCTCCCGAAGTATTGACCGGTGATTATGCTACCTCTGTTTTGGCGTTCCATAACCATATTGTTTCTTATGCCGGCAAGCGGATTTGTTTGCTTCACGATGCCCGCTGGCGGCATAAAATTTCGAGTCGTCCTTTAACTATTGATTATCTGTATATTTCTAAAGGTTATAAAGGGCGCATCGAAGAACTAACTACCTTGTTCCGTATCCGGACTGTTATTCTGGATACTTCCCTTTCTGATTATCGCAGTGACATCCTTAGAGAGGATTGCTCCCGTTTGGCTATTCCTTATATTTCTTTGAAAGAGAGGGGAGCGCTTTGTATTCGTTTGTAGGGGGCATAGACTTTGTGATTACACTTTTATCAAGATAAAAATGCTTTGAGAACACACTTTTATCAAGATAGTATTGTCATACGCACACTATTTGCCACGCTGCTACCATCAGCACTACGAAAACTGAGATAAGCTATCAGTTCATCATCTTGCCATTCATCAGGAATCATTAGTTCGGCAGCTTCGTCCTGGCGAGAACCGGCTTCGGTGTCATAGACAGCCATTCCTTTGTCTTTGTTGTACGCCAGAACCATAGTTATGTCTGTGTCTTCTGCATTGCCCATGCCGCTATTATCCTTCCAGTTAAAAAATATTTTGCCTTCTGATGCCGTAGCCGTACCTTCGAACACCGGCATGAGGCTTCCTGTAGATACCAGTACACGGTTGAAGTCAATCGTAATTTCCTTTTCGCTATTTATCACTACCTTCTTCAGCATATAGGACATAGCGGCGTTATACGCTGATTTTTCTTCTGTAAATTCTTTATAACCGATGCGTATGAAAGGTTTGATTGTCTTCAGAAAACCGAATACCGTCGCAAACTTTCCCCGTTGTTCCTGTTGTTTGGGTGTGCGCGGGTTGCTGACTTTGGCAGCATGTGCACGTATATAATAGCTTGATTTCCAGTGAACACCTACTATTGTTCCTACTTTCCCGGAGACACCTCCGAGGATGCCTTTTTTGATAGTTCCCATAATGTTTCCTTTTTAAATTATTGTTTTTGTTTAGGGTGTGAAGGTATGGAAAAGAAGCACTCTTATCACTATTTCTGTGATTTTTGCGTTCAATTGCAGCATTTTGCTTAGTTATTCTGAATTTACCGGAAGATTTATTTTTCCGGTATATCATTTATCCCTCTCTATACTTGAGACATACCTGCTCCATATTAAGACCGTATTTTCTCCATGTAGAGGTACCCCTGAGTGGGAAATGTATGGAGCAAGTATGTCTCAGATATTGTTCATACTATAGAATTTCATTCACATTTCTCATCTGAAAATATAAGTTGTATGAAAATAAATGATATTTTTACAGGCATTATTACGACAAAAGAATTTATGAATACTAAGAATACTACATTTATTGGCAGCCGTTGGTTTTATGCCATCTGTTTTATCGGACTGTTTATTGTTGAAACGCTAATAGCTCTTTTTGTCCGAGATGCCTTTATACGTCCCTATATGGGTGATGTATTGGTAGTGATACTGATATACTGTTTTGCGCGTATATTTATCACTGAACCTTTGCGCGGACTACCGTTATGGATATTCCTGTTTGCTTGTTGCATTGAAGCGTTCCAGTACTTTCAGATTATTACTGTGTTGGGATTACAAGATTGTACGTTAGCAAAGGTCGTATTAGGTACGTCATTTTCGTGGTGGGATATCGTTTGTTATGCAGTGGGGTGTGTGCCTCTGTTTTTTATAAAGAAGTAGTGCCCATTCCTTGTGAATCCCTCTTTTAATTGGGCTTTTTAGTTCTTTAACGATAAAATTTAGTTTTAAAACTAAAAATATTAGTTTATTTGCGGAGATGTTATAAATGTTGAATCTGAAAACACACTAAGAATTATGAGAAAAGGATGGTTATACGCCACAGGTCTGGTTTGTCTGATGGCTGCTTGTACCGGTACTCCGCAATCCTCTGCAGATGGATTATGCTCGATTGATGTGGCAGGTGCTATGGAAAAGCCTGCCGAGTTGAAACTTTCGGAATTGGGAAGCGATGTGCGTTATGTTTTGTTGGAAACCACTGATTCATGCCTGATAGGTGGGAATCCGAATATTCTGTTGCTGGATAAACAGATTGCAGTTGTCTCAGGAAAAAACTGTTTCTTGTTTGATAAGGAAACAGGCAAGTTCTTAACTAAGGTTGGTCATGTGGGAGAAGATCCGGAAGCATATTCAGGACCGGCACCTACGTATAATGATGTGGACGGACTGCTTTACTTTATGCGTCGCCCTGCTACCTTGCAAAAGTATGATATGCAGGGAAAGTATCGCGGTAAACTGACTATTCCTATCCCTCCGGCCTCACCGGGAGATTTTTGTTTTACAGATTCATTGGTGATCGGACATTATAATAATCTGGCTATGGGATACAATGCCCGTTCATTATTGTTTTTCAACGAAGCGGGCGAACAGGTAGATACGGTTCCCAGTCTATTTCCGGTATTGCCGGAAAAGGGCGTGCAGGATATTGCCAGCATCAGTGTGATCAAGCAAGGCAATGCGGGTATTGTTTTGAGTAACTTTAAAGATGGGGAAAATTCGGCAAGTATTACAGGTATTCCTTTCTTATGGAAGAGTGATGGAAAAGTACGGTTTAAAGAGAGTTTTAACGATACGATCTATACTGTGGAGAGGAATGGTCTGGTTCCTTATATTGCATTCGCTACCGGTAAATGGCATTGGGGAGCAGAGGCGCGTACCGATTCTAAAGATAACGAAAATCGCTTGTTGGTAGGCTGTATCTTTGAAACAAAAGACAATGTCTTCTTTCAGTGTATTCAGGGACTATATTCAGATCCCAAGACATTCAATGGCATTTATGACCGGAAAGCAAAGACCACCCGTATGTATGCCGAAGCAGATGGCATAACGGATGACTTGAACGGATTTATGGCTTTTCGTCCTAAAGCATGTAGTATGAAGGGAGAATATGGAATGATTATAGACTCCGGAACTGTACTGGAATGGCTGGAAGAAAATCCCGAAGCTGCGGAAAATGACAAGCTCTCAGTATTGAAAGAATTGACGGATGATTCTAATCCGATAGTAGCTATTACAGTACCCAAATAAAAAATGGCATGTATTCTTGTCCACCCCTTTTGGGGTGGGCAAAAATGTATTTCTTTGATAATTAGAAAAATAATGTTTTAAAAGCAATCTGTTTTTGTCCACATATCTATAATGACTTATAATCGAAAAACGACTAATTTTGCATACATTAAGTGTAAACGGAAAAACTAATATCGAATGATAAAGACACAGAACTATCGGCTTTTGCTCTGCCTGGCACTATTTGTACTGGCAGCATGCTCCGGTGCAAAAAAAGAAGAAGCTGCTGACGAAGGAGTGGCAACCGTGCTGCCGGATGAGAAAAATGAAGTGACCGTGATGACCTTAAAACGGCAAACCTTCAACCATGAACTGGTAAGCAACGGTAAGGTAGTAGCTGGAGGAATGGCAGATTTGCGTTTTGAAAGTTCGGGGATCGTGGCACAGATTTATGTGAAAAACGGTGACCGGGTACATAAAGGACAAAAACTGGCGGAACTGGATAAATTCCGTTTGAAGAATAAGACCGCCCAAACCAAGGATGCTTTGGAGAAAGCGAAATTAGAATTGCAGGATGTATTGATCGGTCAGGGTTATGCGGCAGATGATACAGCCAAGGTGCCCGACGATATTATGCAGTTGGCAAGAGTGAAGAGCGGTTATGATCAAACCCTTTCCCAATACGAACTGGCTAAATATGAAGAAGAGCATGCTACGTTGGTTGCTCCTTTCGATGGAGTGGTGGCCAATCTCTTTTCTAAGCCATACAATGCAGCAAACACTTCCGATACTTTCTGTTCCATTATCGGGACACAGGGCATGGAAGCGGATTTTACTGTATTGGAGAGTGAACTTCCCCTTATTAAGAGTGGAGATAAGGTCGTTGTGACTCCTTATGCCGATCCTGCTGCAAAATATGAAGGGCGTATCTCAGAAATAAATCCTCTGGTGGACGACAAGGGTATGGTAAAGGTGAAAGCCATTGTCAGCGGACAGGGCAAACTGTTTAATGGCATGAATATTCGGGTGAATGTGCATCGCTCGCTTGGCGAACAGTTGGTCATTCCTAAGAGTTCCGTGGTGCTGCGTTCCGGTAAGCAAGTGGTCTTCACGTTGAAAGATAATAAAGCCAAATGGAATTACGTACAGACAGTATTGGAGAATTCAGAGAATTATACCATTGTGGAGGATGAAGTGCATGAAGGAGACGTGGTGATTGTGACGGGTAATGTAAACCTGGCTCATGAGGCACCGGTGATAATTAAAAATTAATAATTAAAGGGGGATGGTTAAGTTTCTGGTACATCGGCCCATTGCCGTATTAATGGCGTTTACCGCGTGTTTTATTGTCGGTCTGGTGACGTATTTCACGTTGCCGGTATCTTTGTTGCCGGACATTGCCATTCCGGAGATTACAGTACAAATCTCGGCACAGAATACTTCAGCCCGTGAGTTGGAGAATACTGTGGTAAAACCGTTGCGGCAACAGTTGATTCAAGTGGCACGACTGAAAGACATGGACAGCGAAGCGCGGGATGGGGCAGGGCTTATCCGCCTGAGTTTTGATTTTGGCACGAATACCGACCTGGCTTTTATAGAGGTGAACGAGAAGATCGATGCTGCCATGAACTACCTGCCTAAGGATACTGAACGCCCTAAAGTAGTGAAGGCAAGCGCTACTGATATTCCGGTATTTTACCTTAACCTCACTTTAAAGAATGACAGTGCTTACGGGCAAACCGACGAACGGGCATTTCTTGATTTATGTGAGTTTGCCGAAAATGTTATTAAACGCCGTATTGAGCAACTGACAGAAGTGGCAATGGTGGATGTCACCGGCTTGGTGGAACGGCAACTACAGATTGTACCGGATAAAAATAAACTTGCAGTTCTGGGACTCTCCATTCAGGATGTGGAAACAGCGCTTGCGCAGAATAATGTGGAACCGGGCAGCATGATCGTGCGCGACGGATATTATGAATACAATATCAAATTCTCTACTTTGCTGCGCACGGAAGATGATGTGAAAAATATCCTTATTAATAAAGAAGGCCGTATTATCCGCCTGGAGGAATTTTGTGAGATCGGCGTTGTTTCCGTCAAGGAGAAAGGGATCTCCATGAGCAATGGTAAGCGGGCAGTGACACTGGCCATCATCAAGCAGGCGGACGAGAATATGGATGACATGAAGGAGGCTATCGGCGGCACTATGGACTATTTTCAGAGTGTGTATCCGGATATCGAGTTCAGTGTCAGTCGCAACCAGACGGAATTGCTGGATTATACCATCTCCAATTTGCAACAGAACCTTTCGTTGGGCTTCCTCTTTATCTGCATTGTAGCTGTCCTTTTTCTGGGGGATGTTAAATCACCGTTCATCATCGGATTGAGTATGGTGGTTTCCATTGTTATCTGTTTCCTCTTCTTTTATCTGTTCAAGATGTCCCTGAATATCATATCCCTTTCCGGACTGATTCTGGCATTGGGTATGATGATTGACAGTTCCATTATTGTAACTGAGAATATCTCGCAATACCGGGAGCGGGGGTATTCGCTGAGGCGTGCATGTATTGCGGGTACCAGTGAGGTGATTACGCCTATGCTCAGCTCCTCATTGACTACGATAGCGGTATTCGTGCCGTTGATTTTCATGAGTGGTATTGCCGGTGCTATCTTCTATGATCAGGCTTTTTCTGTAACAGTGGGGCTGATGGTATCTTATTTTACAGGTATCATGCTGTTGCCGGTGCTCTATATGCTGGTATACCGCACAGGGCTGCGTAAGTCATGGTTCTCGCGTATCCGTATCAATAATCCTATAAAGGATCATACGCTCGACCGTTTTTACGATGCAGGAGTCGATTTTATATTTGCCCATAAAACAGCAAGTGTGCTATTTTGTATCATTTCTATTCCCTTGTGCGTATTTATGTTCTATTTCATAGGTAAGGAACGTATGCCGGAAATAGATCAGAATGAGCTGATTGCCCGTGTGGAATGGAATGAGAATATCCATGTGGACGAAAACCGCCACAGGGTAAATGTTTTATTTGAGACATTGAGAGAAGGGACAGTGGAGCAAACCGCCGCTATCGGACAACAAGATTATCTTTTAAATCGGGAACAGGCTCTTTCCTCTTCGGAAGCCGAGCTTTACTTTAAGACAAAAGACCCCTCGGAAATAGCTTTTTTACAAGAAAAAGTCTATCGCTTGCTCAAGTCAGAGTATCCATTGGCTGTTGTCTCTTTTTCGCCTCCTGAAACGGTGTTTGAGAAACTGTTTGTGACGGGAGAAGCAGATATTGTGGCTGAACTCTATTCCCGCAATAAGGAAAAAGTGCCGACTGCTGATGAATTGCGTGGTCTGGAGAATGAATTTATAACTCGCACGGGATATGCTCCTACAGGTATTGCTTTTGAAAATCAGTTGAATATCCGCATTAATAAGGAAAAACTATTACTGTATAATGTTTCGTATGATGAGCTGTATCGTGTGCTGAAAACTGCTTTCAAAGAGAACAGTGTGGCGACTCTTCACTCTTATCAGCAATATCTGCCGATCAGTATTGTAGGAGAGGAGCAGACAGTGAACACTATTTTGCAAGAGACACTGGTGCAGACACGGGCGGACAAGGACGGTGTTGAATATCTGCCTTTGCGTGAACTGGTATCGGTGGTGACGGCGGAAGACTTGAAGGCCATAACTGCAGGACGTAACGGAGAGTATGTTCCTTTCCGCTTCTACGAGGTGCAAAAAGCAGAACCACTGATGCAGCAAGTGAAAGAAGTTGCGGATGCTACCGGAGATTGGGATACAGCTTTCTCAGGAAGTTTCTTTTCCAATCGCAAGATGTTGGATGAACTGGTAGTCATTCTGTTTATTTCTATTCTGTTGATGTATTTTATTCTGGCGGCACAGTTCGAGAGTTTTGTGCAACCGCTTGTCGTACTGCTTGAAATACCGATAGACGTAGCATTTGCCCTGGTACTGCTGTGGATATGCGGACATACGCTGAATCTGATGTCTGCTATCGGCTTAATCGTAACGTGCGGTATCATTATCAATGACTCTATCTTGAAACTTGATGCGATCAATGAATTGCGTAAGACGGGGATACCACTTCTGGAAGCTATCCATGAGGCGGGAAGGCGCAGGTTGCGCCCCATTATTATGACTTCGCTGACTACCATCTTTGCTATGGTGCCGTTGTTATTCTCTTTCGATATGGGATCGGAATTGCAGAAACCGCTTTCTATTGCTATGATTGGGGCGATGTTTATCGGTACACTGGTCAGTCTGTTCATTATTCCTTTGATATATTGGTTTATTTACCGGAACAAAAAAGCTTGATACAATGAAGAAACTTAGTTTGATAATTCTATTCGGACTTTCTCTGATACTTCCTGCCATTGCGCAGCAGCAGATAACGCTGGATTTGCAACGAACCATTACCATGGCAAACGACAGTTCGCTGGAAGCTTTCCGTACCAAAAATATGTATCTGTCCGGCTATTGGGCGTACCGCACTTATAAGGCAAACCGTTTGCCGAGCTTGACTCTGAATATGACCCCTGCACAATACAACCGTGACATTACAAAACGTTATGACTCTGAGCAAGACTTGGATATTTACCGTAGTCAACAATCTTTCTATGCATACGGTAATTTGGCCATCAAACAAAATTTTGACTTGACGGGCGGTACGTTCTATCTGGATACGGAGTTGGGGTATATGCGCAGCTTTGGTTCTAATAGTTACACCCAGTATACCAGTGTTCCTATACGTGTAGGCTATTCACAAAGTCTGGTAGGTTATAATCCTTTCCGCTGGGAACGGAAAATAGAACCGCTGAAATATGAAAAGGTAAAGAAAGAGTATATCTATAATGCCGAACAGGTGTCCGAACAAGCCACTACCTACTTCTTTGAATTGGCTATGGCGCAAGCTGAATATGATTTGGCAAAAGAAAATGTTGCTTCTTCCGATACGCTTTATCGCATCGGTATGCAACGCCTGAAGATAGCCTCTATCAGTCGTGCAGACCTTCTGACATTGAAGCTGGACGTTGTGAACGCCCGCAATACTTTGCAAAATGCAGAGAGTTCATTGAAGCGTGCCATGTTCTCATTGGCTTCTTTCCTTAATTTGGAAAAGAATACAGAAATACGGCTTGTCCTTCCCAGCCGTCCCGGAGAACTGACTATTCCGGTAGATGCTGCTTTGGATGCTGCGCGTACAAACAATCCCAATTTCCTGGGTTTGCGTCAGGATGTATTGGAGGCTGAACAGAATGTGGACAAGACTAGAAAAGAGTCCCGCTTCAATGCCAGTATCAATGCCAGTGTCGGTTTCAATCAGGTGGCAGAGAAGTTTGGCGAAGCCTACAATCGACCCATGCAACAGGAGATGGTTTCTGTCAGCGTTTCTATCCCTTTAGTGGACTGGGGAGTGCGTAAAGGCAAATACAATATGGCTCGCAATAACCTGAATGTGATAAAAACCTCTTCCCGCCAGAGCGAGATCAGTATTGAAGAAGAAGTCATTATGACCGTGAGTGATTTCAATGTCCAGCAAGATCTGGTGACAAGTGCCGAGGAAGCCCTCGATCTCTCTATCCTGGCATATAATGAAACCCGCCAGCGTTTCATCATCGGCAAAGCCGACATCAGCAGCCTTACCCTGTCATTGAACCGTCAGCAAGAGGCTCAGCGCAACTATATATCGGCTCTAAAGAACTATTGGCTGAACTACTACAAAATCCGCAAACTGACTTTGCATGATTTTGCCAGTGGCTTCTCCCTTTCCGACAAGTTCGACTATAGCCATTAATCCTGCGTTGGTCGTGGCTTTTAATCTTTAATTGTTAATTTTTAATTATGCAACGTCTCTCTCCTTTCACCCTCATCGTCACCTTTGTTTGTCTGGCACTGGTAGGTTTGGCTCTGGTTCCGATGCTTCCGGTCAAGCTGAACCCGTCGCGTACATTGCCGGGCTTCACGGTGCGCTTCAGTATGCCGGGCACTTCGTCGCGGGTGGTGGAAATGGAGGCGACGAGCAAACTGGAATCCATGTTGGCCCGTATCAAAGGGGTAAAGGCCATGTATTCTACTTCCGGTAACGGTTATGGCTCGATAACGGTAGATTTGGATAAACATGCGGATGTGGATGCAGTACGTTTTGAAGCTTCCACAATCATTCGACAGACGTGGTCGCAATTACCTTCCGGAGTGAGTTATCCGTATATCGATATGAAAGTACCCGATGAGAATGCATCCCGCCCGTTTCTTTCGTTTACACTGAATGCACCCTCCACGCCTATACTGATACAACAATATGCAGAAGAGCATATCAAGCCCCGATTGGCTCAACTTCAAGGCATTTATAAGATTGATTTAAGTGGCGCTACTCCGATGGAGTGGCGGTTGGAGTATGACAGTGAACAACTACGGACCTTGGGTGTCAGTATCTCAGATATCCGTCAGGCCATCCAGTTACACTATAATAAGGAGTTTCTGGGTACGCACAACATGGATACGCCCGAAGGCAAACAATGGATACGCTTGGTGTTGGTGCCGGATGGAGTCAGTGGGCGGTTCGATCCTTCGGATATCACTGTGACGGCTTCCGACGGAAAAATCATCCACTTGGATGAACTCGTGAAGGTGGCTCATGTGGAAGAAGATCCTCAAAGTTATTATCGTATCAATGGTTTGAATTCCATTTATATGTCGATCACAGCGGTGGAAACTGCCAATCAGTTGCAATTGAGCAATGAAGTAATGGCGGAAATGGAAGATATACGCCTGACATTGCCTCCCGGCTATGAGGTGCATACCAGTTATGATGCTACGGAATATATTCGTGAAGAACTTAATAAAATTTATTTCCGTACCGGATTGACAGTACTTATTTTGCTGGTGTTTGTCTGGATTATCACATTGAATCTGAAATATCTGCTTCTCATAGTTACCAGTTTGGCAATAAACATTGCCGTTGCAGTTATTTTCTACTATATGTTCGGTCTGGAGATGCAATTGTATTCATTGGCAGGGATTACTGTGTCCTTGAATCTTGTGATAGACAGTACTATCGTTATGACCGACCATATCTTGCACCGGCGTAATCTGAAAGCATTCATGTCTGTGCTGGCGGCTACTTTGACCACGATGGGGGCTTTAGTCATCATTTTCTTTCTGGACGAGAAGATCCGGCTGAATTTGCAGGATTTTGCTGCTGTAGTGATTATTAACCTGGCAGTTTCTCTTTTTGTTGCTCTTTTCTTTGTACCGGCTATGATTGAAAAGATTAGTTTGGTGAAGAAATCTTCAAAGAAGACCTTGCGGCACAAAAACAGGCGAATGGTATTTCGTCCTTATCAGTGGTTGCAGAATGCGAAGCAATGGATGCACCGACATATACGTATTCGCAGGTTGACTGTTTATTTTACCCATTTCTATCAGGTGCTTATTCGTTTTCTTCTCCGTTGGCGGGTGGCGGTGTGCATTGTGCTGTTGCTGGGGTTCGGATTGCCGGTCTTCCTTCTTCCCGAGAAGTTGGAAGGAGAAGGTAAATGGGAAGAAAGGTATAATAAGACATTGGGATCTTCTACCTATAAGGAAAAAGTGAAACCTATAGTGGATAAGGCTTTAGGCGGAAGCTTACGGCTGTTCGTTCAGAAGGTATACGAAGGAAGCTATTTTAGTCGTAATGAGGAAGTTGTGCTTTATGCCAATGCCAATCTGCCAAATGGAAGTACGCTGGAGCAAATGAATACATTGGTGAAGCGTGTAGAGACTTATCTTAGTGGTTTTAAGGAGATCAAGCAGTTCCATACTTCTGTGTATAATGCACGTAGAGGGAATATTCAGATTTACTTTAAGAAAGAATACCAGCATAGCGGTTTCCCGTATACACTGAAAGCAAATCTGATAGGTAAAGTTTCCGAACTGGGTGGCGGTAGCTGGGATGTATATGGCCTGCAAGATCAGGGATTCAGTAATGACGTTCGTGAAAGCGCAGGTTCTTATCGTATCAAGATGTACGGTTATAATTACGATGAACTCTATGCATGGGCCGAGAAACTGAAAGAAGTATTGCTTTCGCACCGCCGCATAAAAGAGGTATTTATTAAGTCGGAATTCTCTTGGTGGAAAGATGATTATCAGGAATTCTATTTCAACCTGAATAAGGAACGCATGGCTCAGGAAGGTATTGATGCACAACACCTGTTTGCAGCTATTCAGCCGATATTCGGTAAGAACATGCAGGTGGGTTCGGTCATGACGGAAAGTGGCACGGAGAGTGTGAAACTTTCTTCACGTCAGTCACGTGATTATGATGTGTGGGCTATGCAGTTCTTTCCGTATGGTGCGGATGATGGAAAGCACTATAAGCTTTCCGAATTGGCTACGGTGGAAAAGGGGCAGATGCCGCAGCAGATAGCCAAAGAGAACCAGCAATACCGTCTTTGTCTGCAATATGAATATATCGGTTCGTACGAACAAGGTAATAAGATACAGAAGCGGGACTTGGAAGAGTTTAATAAGCTGCTTCCAATGGGATATACAGCCGAGTCGGATAGCCAGTCGTGGGCATGGAACAAGAAAGATAATAAGCAATATCTGTTGTTGTTGGTTGTGATTGCTATTATTTTCTTTACGACGAGTGTGCTGTTCAATTCGTTAAAACAACCTTTAGCTATCATTTTCGTCATTCCGGTATCTTATATCGGTGTATTCCTCACATTCTACTGGTTCCGCCTGAATTTCGACCAGGGAGGTTTTGCATCCTTTGTATTGCTTTGTGGTATTACCGTGAATGCCAGTATTTATATTTTGAATGAGTATAACAGTATTCGCCGCCGCTTTCCGCGCCTTTCCATGCTTCGTGCTTATACAAAGGCATGGAATGCTAAAATAGTGCCTATTTTCCTCACGGTAGTTTCCACGATTCTGGGTTTCATCCCTTTCATGGTGGGGACGGAGAAAGAGGCTTTCTGGTTCCCATTGGCGTCGGGTACTATTGGTGGGTTAATCATGTCTATTATCGGTATTTTCTTCTTTTTACCGGTGTTCTGTCTACCGAGAAAGAAAATACTCAAATCAAAACTGCATAAAGCTTAGAGGAAATTCATCTACAGAAATACTAAGGCATACTGGCAGAAATGTAAGTTTGAAATGGATGATGTTTATGAAAATCAGTATATTTGTAGCATCATACATGAATAATAACCTATGCATATTATATTGAAACTGCTATTGCTACGGGAACGGCTGTTTTGTTTGTTATTTCTTTTCGGGATGACTGTACTTGCAGCATCTTGTCAGCTCCCTGAAAGGGAAGTTTCTGTTCGTCGCACTACGACTTTAAGAGCTGCCGACACAGTACAAAGCCCGTCGTTGAAGGGTCTTATCTATTGCTATTATGGTCGTCAAGATCTAAATAGGGGGCACTCTGAGGATGCATTGCATTATTTCTCGCAAGCAGCCGGGTTATTCAAACAGAAGTCTTTGACAGGGTCTTATGCCAATGCTTTGCGAAATATGGGGCGTGCCCATCTTCTATCTTCCCGTCCGGATAGTGCTTTATATTGTTACTTGCAGGCGCAAGAGGCTGTAGCTGACTTCGATCCCATCTTATTTATGGATATTTCTACCGAATTATCTGTTATATGTCAAAATGTGGAAGATTGGGAAGAGGCTAAACGGCAAATGCTTCAATATCGTAGGAGATCGGCAACAGACGAACTTCCGATGCGACGGTCTTCTATGATAGGGATGTTTCTGATAAAGGAGGATTTTATGAATGGAAGGAAGCGGAGTCTGAGTGCATTACAAAGTGAAGAGTTTAAGATAGAAGATTATCGCCGGTTCGCTTCAGAATATCAGGAGCTTTATATGGATTGGTGTCGGATGAATGAAGAACTGCAGGAATTGGATCGTGATATAAAGGAGAAATATAATAATGAAGTCTTGAAGAATGAAAACCAGAGGATTAGGAATGAGTTGCTGAGCCGTAAGGTATGGTTGCTGTCTATCGGTTTCGGAGCAATGTTTTTGGTTGTAATTGGCTTTGTGTCTTTCCATTTATATAAACGGAATGTTCGGAGGCGTATCGATAGTTTGCTTGCCCGTCTGAAAGAGAATGAGAAACAATTGGATGAAGGAAGGGTGGAATCGGAAGAAGAACGAGAGCAATTATTACAGGAGAATAAAGAGTTGTCTCAACAGATAGAAAGGTTGTCCGTCCGGCAAAAGGATAAAGATGAACTGAACTCTTGTTTGCAGAAACTGAATATATCCTATACAAAACAACTGAAAGAATATCAGGAAATTCATTCGTTATTGCCTGTTGAGCGTACACTTGCACTGAGTCGGTTATGTCAGTTGCGTTGCCAGCCAGTATGTGGGTTGGTGAAATCGGATGAGGAATGGGGGGAGATATTTGGAGTAATTGATACTCTTTATGGTGATATATCGGCAAAACTGGATGATTATAAACTTGGCATGCAGGAACGGAGAATCTGTTATCTTATCCGTGCCGGGTTTACTAATGCCATGATTGCTACTGTTACTAATGTAACTGTCGATGCTATTGCGAAGTCGAAGCAACGTATGAAGAGCAAGTTTTTGTTGCCTGGGGGTGATACTTTTGATGATTTTATACGGAAATTGTAGAGAATAAGGAGAATATTTTGTCCGGTTGATGCTCTTCTTTTTGCTTCAATTCTTGGGATAATGTATTGATTTTTAGTGTTATAATCTATTTGTTTTTTGTCCAGTATCTTTTCTTGTTTAAGTGTAGTATCCTGCCTAACTTTGTTACATTCCAAGTCGGGATGTTAGCTGCATTTCAACTTTGATGCTGATACCGTAAGGCTTTGATCATAATGGAGTAGCTGCCTGTTATGATGGATAGGGCGGAGTCTTTTCTCTATTGTTTTACTTAAAATTGAATGCTTATGAAAAAGATTTTGAATGTCTCGGAAATGAAGCAGGTGCGTGGAGGGGCAGTTCCTTCTGATTATTGTAATCCGGGTGATGTTTTGTTTACCTGTGCAACTGGTTATAATAGCGGTTTTATAACTAAAGGGGTTGCATGCGGACGTAATGCCAGTGAAGTTGCAGCTCGGATTAGAGAAGAACGAATATGGGAATCTCCAAATTTAGAGTACGAGGGTATAAATGTAAAGTGCTGGTAATGTAAAGTACTTGACGGTAAAGATAACAAGAGCTGGTTTTGACTTATTGTAGTAAAGCTTGGATCTTGTTATCTTTTTAAAGAAAAATGTATGAGATTATTATTTATCCTTTTAATAGCTTGTTTGTCATCCTGCTCAGAGAAGCGTAAAAGCTCAGAGTTGCTCATGATAAATCTTGATGAGATATCTTATGAGCCGATGGATATATCTGCTGTTGCTGATTCTGTGATATATATACAATTTGATAATTCTTTTATTCTTCCCGGTTTTGTATCTTTGTATTGGGCGGACAGTTGTTTTTTTGCAAATACGCGTGAAGGTGTCCTGAAGTATGATATCAAAGGATGTTTTCTTCAGAAGATAGGAGGTCTCGGAGATGGTCCGAAAGAGTATCCTCGTTATTCCTATCGTTGCATAATGGATAAATCGAATGAAGTCATTTACATTTATGTTTATTCGGAACAGAAACTATTGAGCTATTCTTTTACTGGAAAATTTATAAAAAGTGTTCAGGTAGAACTACCTGATGATGTAAAAATATATTTTCCTTCTTTTGCATATATGCAAGATGACTTAATATACTTCTATTATGACAATAATATGGGCAAATCCGGTAAAAGACCTTATTATTGGTTGTCGATAAAGAAAGATGGTACCTTTGTAGAGAGTTACAAAGGATATAAAGAAATTGTTGAGAAATATGCGGGCATATATGGGATTTTTTATGCGGCTATGAACGATAGTACCGTTGTTTATTATGACTTATTTGAAGATTCGATATATCATGTAACTCCTCATCGCTCGTATGCCGCCTACTTGTGGGGACAGGGCAATTTCCGGTTGTTAGAAAATGATCCGTTTCCTACGCCCCCTGTGGAACGTCGGATTTGTACTCATTTCTTTGATACTAAGAATTTCTTCCTTTTCCAAGTAACTAACTTTAATCGTCAACCTGATAATGTGAATTTCTTTGTTTACTATGATAAAAAGAATGGTGAATTCGCTAAGATACAAAAAGAAGAATTACTTTTTGATGAAAGGATTAATGTTCCCTTATTTCCTCGTAGTCTGATACAAATAGATGGACGTGAATATTTTATATGTCAAACTAATACCGCAGCATTGCTAAATATTCCTGAAGCTATTCCATGGGGAATGGATGAGGACGACTTGGAAGGTAATCCGGTATTGGTGCTGGTACGATTGAAAGAGTAATTAGCTTTTTAATGTGTTTGGTGTTTTTTCTTGTATTTATTAATTAAAAAAGGAGAAGGTAAAGTTGAATATTGTCCAGTAGAGGATTCTTTTTACTAACTTTTTTAGGAGGTAATTTATTGATTCGTATTGGCGTATGTGCGTTTTGATTTGTCCGGTATGTTCTCTTGTTTAACTGCTATATCCTGCCTAACTTTGTTACATTCCAAGTTGGATGTTAGCTACATTTCAACTTTGAAGCACTGAATAAATGATATATTATGAGGATAGTTTTCATATTGTTAGAAGCTCTTCTGTTCTTTAGCTGTAATCATCGGCAGAGTACAGAACTTTTAAAAATAAAACCGATAGATGAATTGCGACCTGTAATACCTATATCGGACTTTGCAGATAGTATTGCTTTTATACAGCTTGATAATAGACTCTTGTTATCAAGCTATGGCAACTCTTGCTTTACTGATAGCTTTTTTGTGGTTAGTGTAGCAGAAGGTATCTTGAAGTATTCATATACAGGAGAGTTGCTTATGAAGATAGGAGGAATAGGGCA
>ERZ773164.209-NODE-209-length-69011-cov-29.108562_pt1 | contig 69011 bp, 60 predicted proteins | sample MGYA00511917_ERZ773164 | MGnify/ENA primary metagenome ERZ773164 (study PRJEB29015, sample SAMEA2737847) | human gut metagenome | biome: human gut; feature: human-associated habitat; material: faeces | place: China | collected 2012 ...
CAATAGCAGATGGCAACGAGTTTCGGTTCGCGCGGTTTTATATTGTCTGTGAAGCAATTCGATTAGAGGCACTAGAAAGTCCGCTCATTGTCTGTGCTTGTCGGACATTCCCCCGGTGGATTGTCAAAGCGTGGCAAGACACGGAATGGAATGCGAAATGCGGCGTTTTTGTGCTCTACAGGTCAAGGAACTGCTCGTATCTGGTGCAGATGTCCGCCGCCTCGACGGCATCCGGCATCTCGCAGAAAATGCGCAGCAGCGGCTCCGTGCCTGAGAAGCGGGCGATGACCCAGCCTCCATTTTTGAAGTAGACCTTGCTGCCATCCAGATAGGAGACATGGTCGATCTCTTCCGGCAGATCCGGCAGCTGCTTCTGCTCCATTAAAACTTCCTGCATCTTAAGCTTTTTCTCCAGTGTGAACTTATAATCACGCTCTTCCATATGGATCTCCCCACATTCTGCGTGAATATCATCCATGATCTGCGAAAGCTTTTTCCCGGTCACTGCCAGCATCTCGATCAGAAGCGCCGCCGCATAGATGCCGTCTTTTCCGTTGATGTGCCCGTGTACGGTCAGACCGCCGGAAGACTCGCCTCCGATGATGGCTCCCGTCTCCTGCATCTTAGCGGAGACATACTTAAAACCAACCGGCACTTCATAGCATTTTTCTCCGAACTGCTCTGCCACTTTATCCAGCATGTGGGTGGTCGCTATATTGCGCACCACAGGTCCGTGCCAGCCCTTAAACTTTACAAGATAGTAATACAGCAGCACCAGAATATCGTTCGGATGCAGAAAATTGCCCTTGTCGTCGATCACGCCGATACGGTCCGCATCTCCGTCTGTAGCGATACCGATGTCACACTGTTTTTCCACCACATAATTCTGCAGTGAGTGGAGCGTTGCAGCGGAGGGCGCCGGAAGTTTTCCGCCGAACAGTGTATCATGTCTGTCATGAATTGTCGCCACCTCGCAGCGGGCAGTTAAAAGAATCGTCTTTAACGATGTCTCACTCACGCCGTACATCGGATCCAGTGCCACCTTAAGATCAGCGTCGCGGATAGCTTTCATATCCACCGATGCAATGATATTGTCTATGTACTCATTGAGCGGATAGATCTCCTCGATATAGCCCGCCGCTTTTCCATCCTCATATGCAACCGCGCAGACGCCGTCCGATGTGATGTCGGCAATGTAGTCCTCCAGATCCTTCGTCTGGATCTCGTCGGCATCACGGCCGCCCGCAGTAAACACCTTGATTCCGTTATAGATTGCCGGGTTATGGCTTGCGGTAATCATCATTCCGTACGGAAAATCATGCTTCATCACGTAGAACATGACAAGCGGTGTCGGCGAGGATTTGTTAATCAGGTATGCCTTGATCTGTGCCGCCGCAAATACCTCTGCCGCCCACTGCATGGCTTCTTTGGAGAGGAATCTGCGGTCATATCCCATGACGATGCCCTGTTCGGTCACACCCTCGCTCTTCATTTTGTTGACCAGCCCCTGCGCCAGAAGCTGTATATTTGCCTTTGTAAAATCGTCTCCAATCACGGCTCTCCAGCCGCCGGTTCCAAATTTGATCATATCAATGTCCCCTTTCTTTTCCTGTGCTATCCCATCACAACTCTGACGTCATGTCTGCTTCCCTGTGCCATCACTGGGATACGTTCGACCTTCTCTCCGTCCAGATACAATTCCTGCACGCCTTTCATCACGCCGTCCGGATTTTCCACGTGTATCTTATACTCTGCCCCGCGCCAGCGTCTGACGGCGGAAAATTTCTTCCAATCCGCCGGGATACACGGATCAATGGTTAGGTGTTCAAAATCCGGCCGGATGCCAAGCATATATCTGGTTGCGGAAAAATAAGCCCAGCCGCCGCTTCCGGTCATAAACGGATGACGTGCCCGTCCGAATGCTGTGTGGTCTCTTCCGACCACAAACTGGCAGTACGAATACGGTTCTGACTGCCGGATCTCAATCATATTGTTCTGATAATACGGGCACAGTGCGTTGTAGAACTTCATTGCACGGTCGCCGCGTCCCAGCACGCACTCCGCAGCCCATGCCCACGGATTCGGATGGGAGAAAATGGAGCCGTTCTCCTTCAATCCCGGATAAACGCGCGTCACAAATCCAATATCGTCATCCGGCACGGTGTACGATGGAGCATTGAGCAGAATTCCATACGGCGTAAACAGATACTTATCCACGGAATCCATCGCACGTTTTCCTTTTTCCACATCGGCTGCACCGGAAAGCACTGCCCATGCATTGGACTCCAGATGTACCTTTCCTTCCGCATCCTCCGATGTTCCGATCTTCTTTCCGTTCTTTGTGATACCGCGGATGAACCATTCCTTATCCCACAGTTCCCTGTTACAGACATTTCCTACCCGCTCGCGCATCGCCTGATATTTTTCCACATCCTCCGTGCGTCCGAGATATTCTGCCAGCTGCAGGAAGTGGCAGATCGCCCAGTAATGCAGGAAGGACACCATCGCGCTCTCTCCGCCGCCTAAGTTCAGACAATCGTTCCAGTCTGCGCGGAGTCCCTTGCAGATTCCGGTTGCGCCGACCTGATCCGCGGAAAAATCCAAAATCCGCTTCATATGTTCATATACCGTTCCCTCGCCTCCGTCGGCATAGGTCACGGTCTCATCTGCAAATCCGGCATCTCCCGTCTCCTTGATATATTCGATAATGGACGGCACCAGCCAGAGCGCATCATCCGAGCAGGCATCCTCCAGCCCGTGCACAATGTCCTTCGCGTTCACTGTCGGGATGACCGTCGGAGACTTAAACGGCTTTTTCTTTTCCTTTTTTGCATCCGGGTCAAACCATTCCGGCGAGAACAGATGCAGTCCGTAGCCTTTGGTCGTGAGTCCGCGCAGCAGTTCCACGATACGCTGTCTGCATTTCTCCGGATTGGAGTGCGGTATCGTCATTGCATCCTGTGCCGTATCCCGGTACCCCAGACCCGTGCGGCCACCTACCTCGATAAACGATGCAAAACGTGAAAACATGATATTTACTTCCGCCTGATAGAGGTTCCAGGTATTGATGAGCGTATTCATTCCCTCATTCGGCGTCTTGATCTGCAGCTGTGCAAATTTATTTTCCCAGTAATCCTTTAACTGTGCATACGCCGCATCCACATTTGCCATGTCTGAATACTTTTCCCGGATCTTTTTTCCCACTTCGCGGCTACCCTCTCCGAGCATGAAAATCAGCCGCACTTCCTCTCCCGGTGCCAGCACAAGATCCTTCTGTAAGCTTCCGCAGTGATTGTTCCCAAGTTCATGGGAACCGCTGCATGTTCCGTGCTCCACCGCAATCGGGTTGTCTTCCGTCCGGTATGCTCCCAGAAAGCTGTCACGCAGACAGTCAAATCCGTCCGGCGTCACATTCGACGTGAAATACTGATAGCCGAATTCCTCATAGAACAGATCATACTCGATGATATTCTCATCGTAGGATGATCCTGCACAGTAGAGGCTCATCTGGAAATTCTGGTTGTCAATCATAATGTGATGGAACGAGAACTCACAGTACGAAAATACCGATATCCTTCTCTCTTTGTCCGTGGTGTTCTTAAGGCGCACATCCCACAGTTCCACCGCATCGTCCATCGGAACCATGAGTGTCTGGCTCGCCTTGATTCCCTTGTAATCGCACTCATAGGTTGTGTAGCTCATGCCGTGTCTGCAGGTGTATTTTGCCTGATCCAGCGGTTTGCCCACCGGCTGCCAGGATATGCTCCAGTAGTCTCCGTCCTCGGCATCCCTCAGATACACATAATGTCCCGGCCGGTCCATCGGCACCGCATTTCCGCGAAAACGTGTCACCCGGTGATACTCCGGAGACTGATAGAACATGTAACCGCCCGCCGTATGGTTGACCACGACGCACAAATCCTTCACGCCGAGATAATTCGTCCACGATACCGGCAGGTCGACGCGGTCGATGACATATTCCCTTTTCTCATTGTCAAAATGTCCGTACTGCATAAAAAATCCCCCTGTCTTACCTTCCTATTTTCATTCCTTCTGAAAATATTATAGTAAGACAGAGGGCGAAATTGTATTGCCACGCATGGCATAATTTGCATATTTCTGTCATTCTAAAACATAGTCTAACCGAGTGCCTTTTCCAGCTCCTCAATCACGATCCGGAGTGCCTTGATCCTGGCGTACTTCTTATCCACAGACTCGAGGATATGCCACGGCGCATAGGTCGTGCTCGTCTTTGTGATCATCTCATTGACTGCCGTCTCATACTGATCCCATTTTTCCCGGTTCCTCCAGTCCTCCTCCGTGATCTTCCACTGCTTTTCCGGCGTGTTCTGCCGCTCGTTAAAGCGCTCCAGCTGCGTATCCTTGTCGATCTGCACCCAGAACTTGATGATGACGGCTCCCCAGTCATGTAGCTCCTTCTCAAATTCATTGATCTCGTTGTACGCGCGCATCCAGTCGTTTTCCGTGCAGAATCCCTCCAGCCGCTCGACCATCACACGTCCGTACCACGAACGGTCAAAAATTGCGATGTGACCGGTCTTTGGCAGTCTCGTCCAGAAGCGCCACAGATAATGTCTTGCCTTCTCATGCGGCTCCGGGCTTGCAATCGGATGCACTTCATACCCCCTCGGATCGAGCGCACTGGTGATCCGCTTGATGTTGCCTCCCTTTCCGGCAGCATCCCATCCCTCATAGGCGATGATGACCGGAACCTTCTTTCGGTACAGGCGGTTGTGCAGCTCGCCAAGCCGCTGTTTTAAATGCTTTAACTCCTTGCGGTACGTCTCCTCATCGAGCGTCTTATCGAGCGGTATCTCCGAGAGAAGCGGCATGCGCTCTAACGGGAATACATTCTGCAGAAGCGGAACCGCCATATCACGGTTGTCAAGCGCAATGCCAATTCCCTGCGTCAGCGTCTCAAGCACCTGCAATTCCGTCCACTTCTTCGACTTTGCATCCACAATATACCACGGTGCGGACGGCATATTCGTGCTCTTCAAATAGGAAGAAAACGCATCCATGCACTTCTCGTAGTGACTGTTCTGCCACAGATCCTTTTTCCCCACACGCCAGACGGTGTCCTTTTCATCCGTGAGGCGCTCCATCCGTCTGGTCTGCTCTTTCTTGGAGATATGCAGGAAAAACTTCATCACGAGGTAGCCGTTATCCGTCAGCTGACGTTCAAAACGCCGCACGCTCTCGATGCGCTTTGCATATTTTTCCTCGGAAAGCTCCCCGTGAAGGCGCTCTTCCACCACCTCATCCATCCAGCCGGAATCTAAAAATACAAACTTTCCCGCCTCCGGAATCCGGGTAAAATGGCGGTATAAAAACGGCTTGCGCTCTTCCTCCCCGGTCTTTCTCTCCATAGACTCCACCTTAAAATGGCGCGGGTCAATATTCTCGATGATCTGACCGATGCAGTAGCCTTTCCCCGCCGTTCCCCAGCCTTCCAGCAGCACCAGTACCGGCACTTTCTGCTCCTTGATGAGAAGCTGCTGGGCGGCAAGCTTTTCCCTGGCTGCCGCAAGGCGCATCTTTAATTCCTCTTCCCCGGGTCTTACCGGCTCTTTCCACTCTCTCAGCATAAAAACCTCCGTTCCGCAGACGCAATGCGTCGCATTTTTCTTCTCCTATAACAGCGGTGCAAACAACCGCAGAATACACTGTATGATGCGAAGCCCCATACTCCGCTTTCCCTTATACTGTTCCGTCACCTCGCGCGACACCTCAAATATCTGCGCAAAGTCCTCTCCAATGGCACCGATCGCCCCGCAGCCATGCAGCAGCACGCCGTTCTCAAAATGATGGTACAGGCTTCTATAGTCAAAATTGATCGTTCCGACCGTCGCCGTCTCCCCATCACAAAGTGTCTGCTTCTGATGGATAAATCCCGGCGTGTACTCATAGATACGCACGCCGCGCCGCACCAGAGGCGCATAGTAGGAGCGTGTCGTCTGATACACTAACTTCTTATCCGGGATTCCCGGTGTCACAATCCGCACATCCACACCCCGCTCGGCAGCCAGACACAGTTCCCTCGTCATATCATCGCTGATAATCAGATACGGCGTCGCCGCATAGAAAAAGTGTTTCGCACTCTTGATGAGATTTAAATAGACATCCTCCGCAAAATAACCGTCCGTCAGGGGGCCGTCCGCATACGGCTGTACAAAACCGGTGTCTGCCGCGCGGTAATCCAGCTGTGGAAAATACGTCTGAAACTCATGGTCCGCCTCCGCCGTGGCATTCCACATCTGAAGAAATGTCACAGTCAGGCTTGCCACCGCATCTCCGGCAAGACGGATTCCGGTATCCTTCCAGACTCCATACGGATGCGTGATATTAAAATATTCATCCGCAAGATTGTAGCCGCCCGTGTAGCCGATCTTTCCGTCCACCACCGTAATCTTTCTGTGATCGCGGTTGTTCATGAAGATGTTTAGGATCGGAAGCACCGGATTGAATACCCGGCACTCTACGCCGATGGCTTCCATGCGCTTGATAAAGCCCGGATCGATAAAGCCGATACTGCCGACGTCATCGTAAAACAGGCGTACCTCCACCCCGTGTGCCGCGCGCTCGGCGAGGACATCCCTAATCCTGCCGAACGCCTCCGCTTCCTCGATCGCGTGATATTCCATAAAGATAAAATGTTCTGCTGACGCGAGATCACGCAGCTGCGCCGCAAGTCCCTCCGCCGCATCCGGGTAAAATGTCACATCCGTATTCCGGTACACCGGATAATGCCCGAACCGATTGATATAGCGGCACTGGTTCGCCACCGCAAAATCCTGCTCCTCCAGCTGCCCAAGCACGACCTCATCCTGTGGAATCTGTTCAAACAGCACCGGTTCAATCGTCTCAAAGCGTCTACGCATCGCCTTTGCCACCACATTCTTGTGTCCGAACACCAGATATATGCAGAGCCCCAGCACCGGAAACGCCAGAATCAGAATAATCCAGGGCATTTTAAACGCAGCGTTCTCGTGCTTGGCGTAAATGCTTAACGCCACAAGAAATGCTCCTACACTAAAGCATAAACTGATTGCCGTAGAATATGCATTCAACCGCAAAAACAGCAGCAAAATCCACAAAACCTGCAAAAGCAGGGATAATCCTACAAACACAAGTCTTCCCACACTGTTTTTCACATTGGACTTTTGTTCCGTCCGCATCTTCTGTCTCTTCATTCCGCATCCTCTCCTTATCATATCAAAAAAGCTTTCATCTGCAAACCCGGATGAAAGCTCTTTTTTATTCTTATATTGATTTTCTTTTGTAACGCCATCCTAAGCCTCTGCAGACAGCTGTAATCTCGCCGTAATCTCCCGCACTTCTTTCATAATCGCGGCATACATTTCATACTCAAGTCCAACCGGCGACATATGCGGACATTCCTGCTTCATCCGATAGGCCTGTCTTAACAGGCTGCGTTTGTTCTCCTCAAGCTCCCAGATCTGCTCTCTGCTCATAACTTCTCCACTTTCCGCACACCGGCGTCCCCCGCCTTCTTCTGTGCTATTCTCTTCTTGGTGTATATATCTTGTACACACACCTCTACCATCATAGCATATATAGTGGAAAATGCATCAGGAAGTTGTTCGGCATTTTTACCAAATTTTGTGACCGGATTTGAGGACTTTGCCTATTTACAAAACGGCTTTTATCTATTTCTCACAACTGCATCAGCATTTCAAGAGCCTGCTTTTTCATGATACAAATTCCCTGCTCTCTGATATGTGCAATGTGCCCCTGATCGGAGTAATGCGCATCGTCATACTCGATCGTTCCGAACGCAAATGGACGCATCTCCTCCTTGGCAAATCCCGTAAAATCCAGAATCAGATAGTACGCGCCGTCCATCTTGTAGAGACTGCTCTTTGGAATCTTCCCGCGAAAAGCAAGCAGGCTCATCCTGCGCATATTCTCAAAGGAAGAAAAGCGCAGTGCACAGATCATCGGGTCGGTGCGCTTATGCGTTCCCGCAGCGGCTGCCGTATCCGCTGTATCTGCTGCGGCCTGTGCGTTCCCCTCCTCTGCCTCGGCCTGTTTCCCTAATGCAGCGTCCGGATCCAGCTGGCTGATCATATGACTGACCGTATTCACCAGATCCCTCAGTGACACCTCTTTGTCTGCGCCAAAAGTGATCGCCATGCTGTGATCCTGCAAAAGCTCCGCCTTCACCATCGGAGAGATGCCCTCCATCTGAATATGTTCCTGTTCCTCGACGAGTTCTAAGACAGTATGCATGAATTCCTGCGTGATCTCGCTGTTCGCAATGATCTCATCAATATCGTATCCGAGACTCTCGATCTCCTGTTCCGTCAGTGCACAGCGGATTTTGTTATCACCGATATGTTCTATTTCCATAAATGATCAATCCCATCTATTGTAAAATGTTGTTTTTAAGTGATACCATTATCCTATTTTTTGCACTATTTGTAAAGTGGCAATCCTTAGAATACCTTTTTTTGCATAATGCGGACACTGCCCGCAAAGGATACCGCCAATGTGGCCAGGGAAACCAGAAGCACTACCGCAGTCACGGCCGCAGGATTTAACTGCGCAGACCACCTCAGCCCTCCCGCAAAATTCTCCGGCAGAAGCTTCCTTGCTGCAATTGCAGCCCCAAGCACCGCAAACCCCAGAATCATGGTTGCTGTCCTGCTTTTTTCCATACCGTATTTCAGGCTGACCGGAAGCATGACTGCCAGAAAAATTGTCATCTCTAATAAAATAAGGAACATGGGCATCAGCCATTCTAAAAGAGACACCACATCTCCACGGATATAATCCGCCACAAAACCAGCCGCTGCGGAAACTGCCCAGAAACCACCGCCGCACAGCAGCATAAATACATATTTTTCCAGCACATAATCTTTTCTGGTCACCGGAAGCGTGAACAGAAACAGATAGCCGTGATCGAATTCGTCATACGAGATCGTGTTTACTGTAAAAAGCATGCCGAACATGGTACAATATCCCACAATGATCTGCGCCGGCTGACCGCTGCAAAGAAAAATGGCCGCAATCAGAATGATAATCGTAAAATACCGCTTCTGCCCTGCCAGAATCCGAAAATCCTTCGTCAATAATCCTTTCATAGCTTCTCCCCCCTCGCTGTCAAAATCAGAATATCATCAATGCTGCCTTTTTCCATCACAAGATCCGGGTAATTTTCCTGATAATACCGGCGCTCGTTCGTCAGCAGGCGATAACCGTACGCTTCCCGCATTCCGGCAAGCAGATATCTACGGTCCAGCGCCTGATACTGCCGTTCATCCACTTTTAAGATACCATATGAATCCAGAAGAACATCCGTCTCCCCGTGAAGCACGATCTTCCCCCGGTCAATCATATAGATATCATCGCAGAACTTTTCCAGATCGCTGGAGATGTGGGAGGATATCAGGACAGATCTCGGTGCTCCGCCGGTTCCCTCCGAATCCAGATATTCCTGCAGTTCTTCAAGCATCGCCTCTCTGGACATCACATCGAGTCCCAGCGTCGGTTCGTCCAGAATCAGCAGGTCGGCGTCATGTGACATCGCAATCAGCAATTTCAGCTTTGCCTGCATCCCGGTAGAAAAATCTTTGATTTTTTTGTTCGCCGGAAGTTCATACCGCTGACATTTTTCCAGGAACCTGGCCTCATCAAATCTGGTATACAGATTCCGCAGAATGGCGGTGACATCCCGGACGGTAAGGAACTGGCTGAAGCCCGAATCCGCAAGGGATACCCCGATCCGCTCCCGGTCTTTTGCAGTCAGTTCTGTATATGGTTTTCCGAAGATCCTTATCTCACCCGTCTCCGGCGGCACCAGCCCCAGCAGAATCTGAAATGTCGTCGTTTTTCCCGCTCCGTTCGCCCCGACAAATCCGGTTGCCATCCCGGGCTGCACTTCCATGGAGCAGTCCAGTTGAAACGACCCGTATGCCTTTGTTACTTTATTCAGTTGCACCATCCCATCATTCATATGATTCTCCATTCCTGTGATTGCACTCCTATGCTTCCAAAAACAATTCCAGAACCGCCCGCAGTTCTTCGTCGCTCATGCCATACGCCCGCGCCTTCGCCACCAGCTGTTCCATCCGCTGCTCGATCTCTCTTTTCTGTTCCTCCGCAAGCAGTGACGGATTCACCCCGAGCACAAAGCTGCCCTTGCCATGCACCGTCGCGATCAGCTGTTCCTCCTCCAGGGCATCATATGCCTTTTTTACGGTGAGAGCGCTCACCTTAAGATCCTTTGCAAGCATTCTCACACTGTCAAGTGGCGCTCCCTCCCGCAGGGTTCCCTGCAGGATCTGTTTTTTTATCTGCTCTACGATCTGCTCATAGATCGGCTGCATCGATGTGTGATCCACAATTATCTTCATTTTCTTTGTATTCTCCTCCACCTCTGCGCAGTATGTAGGTTTTCCTTTGACAAACAGTATAGAACAGTATAGAACTGTTGTCAACTGTTATATACTGTTTATTACGAAACAATGGTTGCTTTTATATAAAAAATCCCGGTCTTAAGACAGAACTGTCATTCTCTGTCCGCGAACCGGGATTTTCTCTCTCATCGTTCCTTTTTATCTCTTGTTCCTTTTTATCTCTTTATAGGGTTATCAGTCAATTCTGATATTTCTCACATCAAAAGCTTATTGTTTCTTAATTGCATCCATCTCATTCGTCCAATGCAAGAAATGCATCTTTTATTGCAGACACGTCCTCGTCGAAGCCCATAACATATAAAATCACATCCCCGATGCTCTCCACCGCAACGCTCTCCGCTTCCACGCAGATCCATTTTGCAGGATTGGCATTGTCCAAAAGCGTCTGTTTTGCCTTCGGCACATCGGTTCCGTCCGGCACGCGCAGCACAACACACTGATACGCCACCGATGTCATCATCGGCGCAGAATACGCAGAATCGGTATAAGTGATCTCATCTGTCCCCAGCACATACTCTTCCATATCCGCGTCGATCGTCGTCATCTCATAATCCTGCATGGCGTCCCGCATCGATGCATCCAGATCGGCCGTTTCGTAAACTTTGTTTAAAATGTCAATACAGCTTCCGCTCAGTGCCTCCGCTTCCTCAGAAGCGGTCGTCTTCCCGCAGGCGGCAAAAGAAAACAACATCACGAACATCATTCCCGCCGCAGCCGCACGCTTTCCATATCCTGCCCTGCCGCCCGTTTTACGGTTCTTTCCGGTTCTTTTTCCCATATTCTCTCTGTGATCTCCTTTTTCATTCAAGTTTTCTACTTTATATAGAGTAAAATAGGCTTTTGGAGATAGTCTGTCCAAAAGCCTGTGTCTTTATTGCTGTCGCTTTACGCTATTTTTCTTCCGGCATCTGAATGCGGATATGAACGTCGTCCAGCTGCTTCTGATCTACCGTTGCCGGTGCTCCCATCATGATATCCATCGCGTTCTTGTTCATCGGGAACGGGATGATCTCACGAATGCTCTCCTCGCCGCAGATCAGCATAATCATACGGTCAACACCCGGAGCGATTCCTGCGTGTGGCGGTGCTCCGTAGCAGAATGCATTGTACATGGCAGGGAATTTTGCCTTCACATCCTCCTCGCCGAGACCAACCAGTTCAAATGCCTTGATCATGATCTCCGGGTCATGGTTACGAACCGCACCGGAGGAAAGCTCTACGCCGTTGCACACCAGATCGTACTGGTAAGCAAGGATGGAAAGCGGCTCCTCGTTGCAGAGTGCGTTCATACCGCCCTGCGGCATGGAAAACGGGTTGTGACAGAACTCCAGTTCTCCGGACTCCTCGCCGATCTCATACATCGGGAAATCTACGATCCAGCAGAATTCATAGCAATCTTTCTTCATATGCTTCTCGCTCGCAGCGCCAAGCAGTCTGCGGAGTACGCCTGCGGTCTTCTGCGCTGCCAGCTTCTTGCCGGCGGTCAGACCGATAAAATCACCCGGCTTTAATCCAAGTGCCTCAATCACTTTTTCCTTGCGCTCCTGTAAGAACTTGGAGATTCCTCCCACAAATTCGCCGTTCTCATCCAGCTTGAACCAGTAAGCCTTGTTGGCTGTCTGCACTTCCACCTCGGCACAGATTCCGTCGATCACTTTTCTGGTCGCGGTAAATCCGTCCACGACAACCGCTTTTACGGTCTGTCCCTCGAACGGGCCGAATCCGCAGTCTGCCATGACGTCCGTTGCATCCTGCAGTACCAGATCAATGCGGAGATCCGGCTTGTCGGTGCCATACTTGTCCATGGACTCCAGATACGGGATACGCACGAACGGAGCCTTGGAAGCAGCCTTGTATACACCATACTTCTCAAATACCGGCGGCAGCACTTCCTCGACAACGGAGAACACATCCTCCTGGGAAGCGAATGCCATCTCCATATCGAGCTGATAGAACTCTCCCGGAGAACGGTCTGCTCTTGCGTCCTCATCGCGGAAACACGGTGCGATCTGGAAGTAACGGTCGAATCCGGATGCCATTAAAATCTGTTTGAACTGCTGCGGTGCCTGCGGCAGAGCATAGAACTTGCCCGGATGATTTCTGGCCGGTACCAGATAATCTCTGGCGCCTTCCGGCGAAGAGCAGGTCAGAATCGGCGTCGTAATCTCCAAAAATCCAAGTTCGTTCATCTTATTGCGGAGTTCCGCCACAATACGGCTTCTGAGCACAATCTTGCTCTTAACCGCCGGATTACGCAGATCCAGATAACGGTACTTTAATCTGGTATTCTCATCCGCCTCTCTGGACTGGTTGATCTCAAACGGAAGCGCATTGTAGATGCACTTTCCAAGAATCTCAATCGCCTCCGGCACGACCTCGATCTCTCCGGTCGGAAGCTCTGTATTCTTATTGGAGCGCTCTCTGACGGTTCCTGTCACGGAAATAGTGGACTCTTTGTTCACACCGTCTAATTTTTCCATCATCTCTTCTGTCTCAACAACAATCTGTGTCGTTCCATAGAAATCTCTTAAAATAAGAAATCCCAGGTTCTTGCTGACCTTGCGGAGATTCTCGTACCATCCGACGAGCGTGACTTTCTCTCCCGCATTGGAAAGACGCAGCTCATTACAGTTATGTGTTCTTGACTGTGTCATTTTCTTAACTCCCTTGTATCAATCTAAAAATAATCTTCCTGATCTGTCCGGGCAGCAGCCTGTCCGGCGCTTTTTCTATCTTACACCATGAAACGCGATTTTTCAACGGTTTTGCTGTGCCATGGCGTTCTCTGTCAGATCTCCTGTCAATCAGTCTTTGTAAAACTCGACAATGTCCCTGTAACCCTCGGCTGTCAGCTTCTCTTTCTGGAACTTCTTGTTCTTATTCATACGGACAACAAGTACCTGCTTCCCGGCAACACGCTCCTCCTGTGCTCTGGCGATCACTTTGGACACCTGCTCCGAGGTACAGCCTTTTTCAATGAGGTATGCCACCTTCGGGCGCTGCATCGGCACGGTGAAACCGCTCTCCATCAGAAGAAGAATGATGCGCTCAAAGCCGATGGAGAATCCGCACGCCGGAACGTCATTTCCGGTGAACTTGCCGACCATCTTGTCGTAACGTCCGCCGCCGCCGCACGCTGCTCCCAGCTCCGGCATTGCGATCTCAAAAATCGTTCCTGTATAATAGCTCATTCCGCGCACAAGCGTTGGATCAAATACCATCTTAAAGTCGGCTGTCTTCGCCGTCTCCACACTATCGATAATCTCCTGGAGATTCTGCTCCACCTCCGGCTCCAAAAAGCCCTGTAAGGTGTCCGCCAGATATTTGATACCGTTCTGCGCCTTTGATACGCCCTCAAACAGTGCCAGATACTTGTCAATCGACTCCTTCGTATAGCCTTCCTTGGCAAGTTCTTCCGCCACACCGTCAAGACCGATCTTATCCATCTTGTCCAGAATGATGAATACGGTATCAAATTCTTCCTCCGGGAAACCGCTGTACGCTGCCATCGCCTTTAAGATGCGGCGCTCATTGATGCGGATCTCAAAGTTCTTGAATCCGAGTCTGCCGATCGTCGTTGTCGTCGCAAGGATCAGCTCGATCTCCGCGAGATTGCTCGGCTCACCGATAATATCAATATCACACTGCATAAACTGGCGGTAACGTCCACGCTGCGGGCGGTCTGCACGCCACACACTGCCCATCTGCAGTGCCTTGAACGGGGACGGGAGATCATTAGCGTTGTTCGCATAGAAACGGACTAACGGCACCGTCAGATCGTAACGCATTCCAAAATCGACCAGATCCGCCTCTTCCTTTGCCTCCGCGATCTTTAACTTCTCACCACGCTTCATCACTTTGAAGATCAGCTTCTCGTTCTCGCCTCCCTGCTTATTGCTCAAATTTGCAATGTTCTCCATGCAAGGTGTCTCGATCGGTGTGAATCCAAAACTGCGGTAGGTCTCCTTGATAACCTGCTGCACGTAATCCCGGATCTGCATCTCTTCCGGTAAAATATCTTTCATGCCGTTGACCGGCTTCTTGCTTAATGCCATGAGCGTTCCTCCATTTTCTGCCTTATATCCTCCGATTATTATACGTTTTGTATTCCTGCACGTCAAGCATCAAGGACCATGCAATCATTTATCACAAATATGATCCTGTCATTAAAAAATCACTTCAAAAACTGTGCCCCCAGACGGATTGTCCCTGATTACAATATTGCCATCATGCACTCTCACAATTTCATAAACCAGCGCAAGTCCAAGGCCTACTCCCCCCAGTTCCCTGCTTCTGGATTTATCCACACGAAAGAATGGTTCAAATACCCGTTTTCTGAGTTCCTCTGGAATTCCGCTTCCTGTATCCTCTACGGAAAGAAAAACATGTTTTTCTTTCCACTCCGCCATCACAACAACCTGTCCACCCGGACGATTGTATTTTATAGCATTCTCAACAAGATTATATACCAGCCTGTAAATAAGGATATCACTTCCCACCATAGTTACATCCTTACATTTTCCAATAAGCCTTATATTTTTCTCCATTGCAAGTGGTTCAAGATCCGCCAGAACCTCTTCTACAAGTGCATCAACCATGATTTTTTCATCACGTACCACAATCTGAAGTTCACTCATATCCAGAAGAATCTTTACCATCCTGCTGAGTCTTTCGTTCTGCTCCGTCATCATGGCAATTGTCTTTTCCGCACATTCGTCATTGCCCGGGTGCTCCGTCGAATTATATAAATCAAGCTGTACCTGCATCAGCGACAACGGTGTACGAAACTCATGTGCGGCGTTTGCAGTAAATTGCCTCTGTACCTCAAATGCTTCTGAGAGGCGTTCCAACATCCTGTTGTAAGAAACACTGAGCCGGTTTAATTCCTTAACCTCGTTCTCTTCTATCCTCGAATCTGCCAGATTTTGTGCCTGTACTTCCTCGATTTTATCTGAAAAATTTCTAAGCGGTTTAAGTACATGTCCGCTCAGAAAATATGTGGCAACACCTCCAAGAAGAGCCAGCAGTGTAGAGAACAGCAAGCTTCTTTTTTTATAATCTGCTTTGTTGTTATATACCTGAATGGAAAAATCATCTGCAAAATCATCCCATTTATCATCTGGAATATTAATATATATTTCATCAGTCTCCTCACTGTTGTCCTCATCACTCTGGGCATCAACAGTATCCTGCAGCAAATCAATATAATACACACCGTTCTTATATAAAAACAGGGTAAGGCATCCGCATATGACTGCAATAAACAATGTAGTTATGATCGTAAGTCTCCACTGAAGTGACATTTTTTTCATTGTTCTGATTCCTCTCGCATCTTATAACCCTCACCAATCTTGTTCACAATCGGATCATATCCCAGCACTGCCTTGATTTTTTTTCTGAGAGAAGACATATGTACCCTGATAGCTCCGCTAAAACTATCCACAGATGCATCCCATACATGCTCCATCAGTTCTTCCTGGCTTACCGGTCTGCCCTGATTCAGAAGCAGATATTCCAAAATTCCACTTTCTTTTCTAGTCAAAGGCACCCTCTCTCCTTTTGCATATGCCTCGCGCTTTTTTGTATCGAACCTTATGTCCCCGTCGTTCAGGCAAACATCTCTCTGTACAAATTTACGTCTTGTCAGACTTCTGATCCGCGCCTCAAGCTCCTGCAGATGAAATGGTTTTTCCATGTAATCATTGGCTCCTGCATCCAGGCCTTCCACTTTATCCGCTATCTGGCTTCGCGCAGACAGAATCAGCACCTTTGTCTCCTCATTCTCCCGCCTGAGTTCCCTTAGAATATCCATTCCATCTATGCCCGGCAAATTCAGGTCAAGCACAATGAGATCATATTCCTCCGTCAGGACATATTCAAGCGCCTCGCTTCCATTATAAGAGGTATCCACCTCATAGCCCGCATCATACAGACTTTTTGCAATTGTATCACACAATTCTTTTTCATCTTCAACAATCAATAATCTCAAAATATTCTCCCACTTCTTAACAAGGATTTTACATCCACTATTGTATAATACTAATGTCAGCTGGTCAACAAAGACAATAACAGTAAACGAAAGGAGTAATCTGTCTGATGCGGAAAAAAATATCACAGTTCACCTTATTCATCGCCGGTACACTTATGATCGGTTATGGTGCAATCAGAGGTGAAGCAGCTACCGTGCTTGGCAAAGCAATTAAATTATGTCTGGAGTGTGTGGGAATTGGATAAAAGAACAACTATACGATCAAAAAAAACAGCCCGGATACGCGGGTGGATACAGGCAGCTGCCACATTGCTTACCAACATTCATATTCCAAATTTATTTAAAGGAAAAATATATCAGGGAAATGCCAAAACAGTATGTGTGCCGGGATTAAACTGCTATTCCTGCCCTGCGGCTGCAGGCGCCTGCCCAATTGGAGCTTTTCAGGCAGTCGTCGGATCCTCAAATTTTAAATTTTCGTACTACATAACCGGCTTTTTCATTCTGCTCGGTGTGACACTTGGAAGATTTATATGTGGATTTTTATGTCCTTTTGGATGGTTTCAGGATCTGCTTCATAAAATCCCCGGGAAAAAATTTTCTACGGCCAGGCTAAAGCCTTTGAGATACCTGAAGTACATCATTCTTATCGTTTTCGTTATAGCACTGCCGATGCTTGTGACGAACTCCATAGGAATGGGGGATCCGTTTTTCTGTAAATACATATGTCCACAGGGCGTTTTGGAGGGTGCCATACCTCTGTCCCTCGGGAATTCCGCCATACGATCTGCACTTGGCAGGCTGTTTTCTTTTAAATGCCTTATTTTAATTACTGTTATTGTCTTAAGTATTTTGTTTTACAGACCTTTTTGCAAATGGCTTTGTCCCCTTGGTGCAATTTATTCACTTTTTAATAAAATATCCTTTCTCAACATCAAGGTCGAAAACAGTAAATGTGTCGGATGCGGTCTGTGTACAGGTGCATGCAAAATGGATGTCGATGTCCGTAAGACTCCAAATCATCCGGAATGTATACGATGCGGCGCCTGTATGAAAGCCTGTCCGAAGGATGCAATCCATTACCAATTTATGGAAAAAACATGTAGCAGCACTCTCAATAACCAGCAATAGCCAGCCGGCAGCTATTTAATTCTTATCATTTAAAGGAGGATTTATCATGAAAACAAAAAGAAACATTATCGCACTTTTTACACTCTGTACCGCATTATCAATCACCGGATGTGCCGGGCAGGAGACTTCAAAAACAGAGAACACGCAGAATACTGCTGCTGTATCCGCCAGCGAATCATCTGCCGATGACTCCAATGCAGCGCTTGATGATTTATATCAGCAGGAAAACCAGATCTTTGCAGATCATAAAGATGTATGGGACAAGGTTTTTGGCATGATGAATAAAAGTACTGCTGATCCAGATGGAAATTATGCTGATTATCTTGCTGATACTGTCGAGGCAAACAAGGCTTCGTTTACAGACAGCGAGTTAAAAACTCTTACCGATGATATTAAGACCATTCGTAAAATCGAAGAGCAGATCACTGAAATTGAAAGCCAAAATGCTGTATCCGATACTTCCGACTCAAAAAGTGATTCCGGTGATACAGCCCCTTTCCAGAATTTCTCTGGAAAAGATTTTGATGGCAATGCCGTTGATCAGAATTTGTTTTCCGGAAATGCCGTAACTGTCATAAATTTCTGGTTTACCGGCTGTAAGCCTTGTGTTGCTGAATTATCTAAGCTTAACGAATTAAATGATGCTATTAAATCAATGGGAGGCGAAGTTATTGGTATTAACACCGAAACTTTTGATGAAAATGAAGCTGCTATAGAAGAAGCAAAAAAAATCCTTGAAAGCCAGGGCGCCGCTTATCGCAATCTTTCCATTGACTCTGATTCAGCCGCCGGTAAATATGCTGCTGATATTATGGCATTTCCAACAACAATTCTAGTCGATAGAAATGGTAATATAATAGGCGAACCTATGCTCGGCGGAATCGATAATCAGGACAACTATGATGCTTTGATGAAGCAGATCCAGTCTGTAATTGATGCTGACAGCGCAAACAAGTAAATTCTGACATCCTGTAGCATCAATGACCATTCACAAATGCGAAAAAGGACATTTCTAAACGCATAAGTATCTGATAATGTGTCCAGCTCAGCTTAAATAGTATTTTTTTGATGTACTGTTTCAGGAAGAAGAAACTTTTATTCTTCTGCAAAAAGTTTCTTCTTCCGTTCAATCATCTCATCAATTCTTGCGATATACTGCGCTACATCCTTGACATTCTCGGCACGTTCAATCCGGTGCGTGCCATCCGGATTCGGCTCTGTCCAGACACGTTTTGTCGAAGCTCCCGCTCCGCACGCCACGATGGTCTGTTTCTCTTCCATAATCAGCACATTGTACACGCCTGCCATGCCCTCTTTTGCATAGCCGACGTTCTCCAGATTGCCCGCCATACCTTTCTGCCGGTACAGATAATATGGAAAAAGCCCCATCTGCGCCGCACAGTCCGCAACCAGATCCATGTGCTCCTGCGTGTTGATGATCTTGTAATCCTTATAATCTTCCTTGAACATATTCAACCGCGCTGCCCGCTTGAGTGCCAGCGAATGTACGGTCAGATTGTCCGGTGCAAGCTCTGCCACCTGCTCCATCGTCCGGCGCACATCGTCCAGTGTCTCTTCCGGAAGTCCCATGATCAGATCCATGTTGATATTGTCAAACCCGAGTTCTCTTGCCATGTGAAAACTCTCCACCATCTGCTCCACCGTGTGATGTCTGCCGATCAGCTTTAACGTCTCCTGCTTCATGGTCTGCGGATTGATCGAGATGCGCGAGATTCCATGCTGTCTCAACACCTTTAGTTTTTCGTATGTAATGCTGTCCGGTCTTCCCGCTTCCACCGTGAATTCCAGGCAGTCTGACAAATCAAAGCTGCATTTAATTTTCCTTATCAGTCTGTCCAGCTGATAAGGTTCTAATGTCGTCGGTGTACCACCGCCGATGTAGATGGAATTTAAATGTCTGCCCGCAAACTTCACCGCTGCAAACTCTATCTCCCGCTCCAGTGCATCCAGATAGGAATCCACACGCTTCGCCCACGATGCAATCGGATAGGAGGTAAACGAGCAATACAGACAGGTCGTCGGACAGAACGGAATCCCAATATACAGACTGTATCCATTGTCATAATCGATCTTGGAAAGCAGGGAGAGCTCCCTCTCTGCAATGTCTGTCGCAAGGCGGATCTTCTCATCCGATGCAAAATAAGTCTGCTTCATATACGCATAGATCTCGTCCCGGCTTTTTCCCTCTTCGAGCAGCTTCATCGGTATCTTGGTCGGCCGTATTCCCGTGAGCGTTCCCCACGGCAGATGCTGACCGGTCGCTTCCGACAGAAGCTCATACAGATTCTGTTTCAGGCGGTTCTTCGTCTCCGGGCGGCCTAAAGCATCGACTGCAAAGGTACGCTCCGCCGCAGGCATCGTCTCTCCCTGCTGCCAGCGCAGCGTTATCGCAGCGTCCGTGTACTCCACGTGCATGCGGGATGTCACCGGCTCGTCATACTCCTTCTTTTCCGCGGATACTCCGACGTATTCCGACGGATAAAACGCCTTGATGAGTGAATGGATATCGTACTCAAATTCCGGCTGATTCAATGTTACTTCTATCATATCTGACTCTTTTCTGGCTCAATTATTATATCTGGTTTTTACTTTTCACGGATCATCCACTTACAGATACGGATTGTATCTGCGCTCTGTTCCGATCGTCGTGGTGTCATTATGCCCGGTATAGACGGTCACTTCATCCGGAAGCGGCAGCAACTTCTCCTTGATGCCGCGAATCAGCGCCGAAGCGCTCCCCTTCGGGAAATCCGTCCTTCCGACCGACTGGGCGAACAGCGTATCCCCGGAAAAAAGGGCATCCTGATAGGCAAAATAATAACAGCAGCCACCCACCGTGTGTCCCGGTGTAAACAATACCCGGATATGAAATCCCGCGAGATCAAACTCCTGCTCATCCTTCAGAAATACATCTGCGTGATAGGTCGTCTCCGCTCCCGTCCATCCGCTTAAGTTCAGCTTCGGATCATCGAGGGTCTCTCTCTCATGCTCCTCGGCATATACCTTGATACCAAAACGCGCTGCGACTTCCGCAGCGCCTCCGGCATGGTCAAAATGTCCATGTGTCAATAAAATTGCAACAGGATTTAACTTTTCTTCCTCTATGATCTGTATCAGCCGATCCGCATTTGCCCCCGGATCAATCAGAATCATCTCTTTCGTCTCATCATTGACCGCGAAATAGCAGTTCGTCTGCACCGGTCCTACTACATACTGTTCTACCTTAAGAGGCGCCATCTTTTTCCCTCCGTCTGTCTTTTCTGTTTCATCAGCCTGTCGTTCTCACAATATCAATCACGCTGTCGATCTGGCGCAGCTTATCAATCACGCTGCCCAGCTCCTCCCTGCCTTTCGTGCTGAAGGAAACATCGATCGTCGCCACGCCCTGTTTGCTCGTCTTGGAGTGGATCGCATCAATATCAATCTCACGCTCCGTGAACACTCTCGTGATGTCGACCAGAAGTCCAGTACGGTTGTTGCCGAAAATCTTGATCTCTGCGCGATACAGACCATTGCTGCCGTCCTGACCGTCATGCTGCCATTCCGCATCGATCAGACGCTCCTTCTCCATATCTGACAAGTTGATGATATTGACGCAATCAGTTCTGTGAATGGACACACCGCGTCCTCTCGTCACAAATCCCACGATCTCATCTCCCGGCACCGGACTGCAGCACTTGGAAAAATGAACAGCGACATCGTACAGGCCCTTGACAATGATTCCGCTCTTGGAACGCTTCGCAGACTCCGGATTCTTATTCTCAGAACCAATGGTCTCAAGAACCTCCTCATCCGTGATCCGCGCCAGATGATCCCGCTTGTATTCCTCATACATCTTATTGACAATCTGGCCTTCCTTTAAGCCGCCGTGTCCAATGGTCGCCAGACAGGAATTCCAGTCATGGAAACCATATTTTCTCAGCACTTTCTCCTGGTATTCCGGCTTGTTGATGTCTGCAAAGTTGATTCCCTTCGCCTTGCAGGACGCCACGAGAAGCTCCTTGCCGCGCGTAATATTTTCTTCCTTCAGCTCACTGCGGAACCACTGGTTGATCTTATTCTTCGCCTGGGTGCTCTTTACGATGTTCAGCCAGTCACGGCTTGGTCCCTTGGAGTTCTGTGAAGTGATAATCTCAATCCGGTCGCCGTTCTGAATGACATAATCGATCGGAACCAGCTTTCCGTTGGCTTTTGCACCGATCATTTTGTTGCCGACCGCAGAGTGAATGCTGTACGCAAAATCAATCGGTGTCGACCCGTTCGGCAGGTTCTTGACATCGCCGGTCGGTGTAAAGCAGAATACCGTGTCCGAAAAAAGATCCAGATCACTCTTTAAAAGGCTCATGAACTCCTTGTTATCAGACATGTCGCGCTGCCACTCCAAAATCTGGCGCAGCCAGCTTAACTTCTCCTCCTCCGTGACGGTCATCGGCACTGCCGCGCCGCCGTTGTTGCTCGCTTCCTTATATTTCCAGTGCGCTGCAATACCGTATTCCGCTGTCCGGTGCATCTCATAGGTACGGATCTGGATCTCAAACGGCTGTCCGGTCGGTCCGATTAACGTCGTGTGAAGCGACTGGTACATGTTCGGCTTCGGCATCGCGATATAATCCTTAAAACGGCCCGGGATCGGCTTGTACATCTCGTGAATCACACCAAGCGCCGCATAGCAGTCCTTGACGGAATCCACGATGATGCGGATGGCGAACAGATCATAGATCTGGTCGAGCGTTTTATCCTGATTCACCATCTTCTTATAAATGCTGAAAAAATGCTTCGCGCGTCCCTCAATCTCTGCCACGATTCCCGCCGCCTTGATATGCGCGCGCACTTCCTCCACGAGCGACTGCACGTAGTCGTCGCGCACACTCTTGCGCTGGTCAATCTGACGCACAAGGTCGTAGTATGCCTCCGGCTCCAGATACTTTAACGAGAGATCGTCAAGTTCAATCTTGATCTTTGAAATACCGAGCCGCTGTGCAATCGGGCAGTAGATCTCCTGCGTCTCACGCGCGATGCGGATCTGTGCCTCCTTGGACTGGTACTTTAAGGTACGCATATTGTGAAGCCGGTCTGCAAGCTTGATTAAGATAACCCGGATATCCTTTGCCATGGCAAGGAACATCTTGCGCAAGTTCTCTGCCTGCATCTCTAAGCGCTCCGCAGAGCGGTCCTTCTGATCGTGATTATGGCTGTTGTCCGCAAGATGCAGATGGCGCAGCTTCGTCACGCCGTCCACGAGAAGCAGCACTTCCTCGCTGAACTCCTCCTTGATCTCATCCGCCGTCATGACCGTGTCCTCAAGCACATCATGAAGCAGACCTGCCGCGATCGTCTCCTTATCAAGCTCCAGCTCTGCCAGAATGATCGCCACGCACAGCGGATGCACAATATACGGCTCACCGGATTTGCGCGTCTGTCCCTCATGTGCATCCCGTGCCACATGATACGCCTTTTCAATAAGAGAAATATCTGCGGAAGGGTGATATTTGCGCACACTGGCGATCAGCTCATGATACAAATCCTCCGGACTCTCAAACTCCTTCATTGGCTTGATACTGCGGTCCTCTTCCTTTACCAGTTTTTCCAAATGCTCACGCTCAAGTTCTTTTTCTTTCTGAGAGTAATCTGCCATGTGCCTCACCCACTTCATCCATGATAATTTTATTTCAATATTATATTTTATTTCCTAATAAAATGCAACTTTGTATTTTCTCATCTGTTTTCCATCTATCTGCACCGTTTCACAATAATGAAAGCCCAGTTTTTGCGCCAGATGCTCCGATACCACGTTTCCCGTCTCAATCAGACAGCTGACCGACGGCAGCATGAGTTCCTCTTTTACATAGGTAAGAATCGCATTGCATACCTCCGTCGCATAGCCCTGCCTCTGCCACGGCACACCGATCGCATAACCGAGCTCCAGCTCTCCGCCCAGCTCCTCCCGGTGTTCCACGCCGGCGCGCCCGATCAGCTCTCCGGTGTTCCTGTCGCACACGATCCACATGCCGTATCCGTAGAACCGGTACATCTGCTCGATATACGCCTGCTGATATTCCCGCTCCTCCTCATACGGATACAGCGGCTCCATGTAGTCCGTCATTTCCTTCCCGGCATACAGTTCAAACAGTGCATCCAAGTATTCCATGGAAAATTCCTTCACGATGCAGCGCGGCGTTTTTAAAATGATCCACGGAATACGATGATGTCTCTCATAGACATGCTGTAAAAAAGATCCGTCGATCTCCTCCATCCCTTCCGCATACATATCCGCCGGAGACGTCACTTCCATCTCCCCGGCGGCTGCCTCGTTTCTCTGCGTCCTTCCATCTCCCGGCATCAGATAGCAAAGCGTAGCCATCCCGATCCGCTGTGCCTCGTTTAGTTCCTTCGCATCTCCCGAAACTAACATTGCCTTTTCCGCAAGCGCCCCTTTCGGAATATGTTCCTTCGCACTGTCCCATTCCAAAACGTTCCGCCCACATTCCCGCTCTGTTCTCAGATTCTCCAGCAGCATGTCACGCTCTGTCTTTGGCAGCTTTCCAATTAAAATATATTCTAACTTTAACATTCTTCCTCTTCCCAGAAAATTTCATCCAGCGTTTTGTCCAGCTCCCTGCATATCGCAATGCACAGCCGGATTGTGGGATTATAATCTCCCTTCTCGATGGCATTGATCGTCTGTCTCGACACTCCCACCTTCTCGGCGAGCGCCTGCTGGGACAGATCCTTTGCCGCGCGCGCCGCTTTTAACCTGAGATTTTTCATTCAGCTTTTTCCTCCGACAGATCCCGCTTCTCCCGGCTTCTTTTTATGAGAAAAACAATTTCAAAGACAACGAGCATCACTGCAAATACCAGATTCACCGCGCCAAATCCTAGTTTTCCGTCCGCAAACAGGACTCCGATCCGCTGGTTATTTTCCGCGATTCCAAAATTGCACAGTGCCAGCACTCCAAACAGCAGATGAACGCTCCACGGCTTCTGGTTCAGGTTCATATAAGCATCGTTCCAGATGCAATACGCACCGAATACCAGCAGTGCCAGCGCAATTCCAAGATAATTTCCCATCGTATAGTCGCACCATGACGGTGTCTCCTTACTGTACAATGCCCCGTATAACAATTCATAAAACAGCAGTGTCAGAAAACCGTACCGGCATGCACGGTCGCGCGTCTGATACTGCCGCTCATCATAGTCAGTCTCCCTGCGTCCCCGTTTCTTCACCCAGCAGATAATTCCTACCGCTGCCACCCCTGCCACAATCCCAAGCAGATACGCCACATTTTCTTTCATCTTCCAATCCTCCTGTTTCATTTCCTGTCACATAGTCCTGATAGTTTCTGATTTCTTCTTTTATGGTAGCATCTGCTTTACAATATGTCAAATATATATTACATTCCTCCCCATGCATCCGTAATCCCGTCATGCATCCACTGATTCTGTTCCTCCGCATAATCCTGTACCAGAAGATACTGATACTGGCTGACGGTTTTTAATGCGTCATACACGTAGCGCAGCGGAATCCAGGAGCGGTTGCCGTCCGGATCCGCCGGATCCCCGAGGAACACCTGGTCTGACGACGCATCGTAAAGGCTGATCGACACATAATGCCCTCCCGTCTTCTTCCAGTAGGTATCATCGTCCCTGCTGGAAACCAGAACCACCGCCATCTGTGACGCCGCAATCTCCTGCTGGAACTGCTCATAGCTTTCCGGTTTTGTGTTCAGGGTACAGTCAAAACCGCTTTTTCGCAATGTAACTTTCATATCCGCCCAGCCGATTGCCCCGATCTTCCGCGATGGTGCATAGCCGGACACCTGCCTCGCATATTCATACATATCCCACGGAGAACAGGTATACTCCGTAAGCGTGCAGTAGATATTTGCCATACAGCACAGACCGCATCCGAAATTGCCGAAGTAATTGCCTCTGACATACTGGTTCGACCACTCCCCCGACCATGCCCGTCCCTCTGTCCAGGACTTCGGTCCCTGTAAAAATGTGTAGACGCCCTGTTCCGGATGTGCCGCCTCCTCCGCTGCACGCTCTGCTGCTTTCGCAAGAATCTCCTGGTTGTCCGACAAAATTGCCATCTCATTCGCGCGAAATTCTGCAAGAATTCCTGCATATAGTGGTGTCTGCACCCGACCATCAGTTCCCGTCTCCTCATATTTCTGCCCGCCATGGCGCATTTTCCACTCAGATCCGTCATTTTCCCCAGAGACAGCCGCACTGCAAAATAACGCCACGCATAATATCAGTGCAATCATTCCCTGTATAAATTCTTTTTGTTTATTCTTGATTATATTTTTTATATCCATTTGCAACTTTTCCTTCAAAATAGCATTCCTGAATCCACCTAATGTTACCCTCTTCCTGCCTGCAGGGCAAGACTTTTTCGGAAATTCCATCGTTTCTCTTTACGAATCCGCTCTTTTTCGCTACAATAGTGCCGTAGAGGCGGCGGATGACTGCTGTCACAGCAGGCTGCTTCTTATTTCACCCGCCCGCATACAGGGCAGAAAGAGGTATACTATGTCAAACCCAATCGTTACTATCGAGATGGAAAATGGCGATATCATGAAGGCAGAGCTCTATCCTGAGATCGCACCAAATACGGTAAACAATTTTATCAGCCTGATCCAGAAAGGCTACTATGACGGACTGATCTTCCACCGCGTCATCAACGGCTTTATGATTCAGGGCGGCTGTCCGGACGGAACCGGCATGGGCGGCCCGGGCTACGATATCAAGGGCGAATTTTCCCAGAACGGTTTCAAAAATGACTTAAAGCACACAGAGGGCGTTCTTTCCATGGCAAGAGCCATGCATCCGGATTCCGCCGGAAGCCAGTTCTTCATCATGCATAAGACTTCCCCGCATCTGGACGGCGCATACGCTGCATTCGGCAAGATCACTGAGGGCATGGACGTAGTCAATAAGATCGCAGAGACTGCAACCGACTATAGCGACCGCCCGCTCGCTCCGCAGGTCATGAAAAAAGTGACTGTCGAAACGTTCGGTGTGGAGTATCCGGAACCAGAGAAGTGCTAATGCAATTCTCCGAAGTGCTATGCAGGATTTCTAACCAGACATTTTTGCATCTGCGATGATCCGTGTCTTTCCAAGTTTGGAGCACTCCACGGTGGGTCATGTCCGCACTCCGTGAGACAATTTGTAGGACTTTTGTGCAGCACTTACCTGTGCTCCCCAAAAAACATAACCGCGCGAAGCAGATGTCTGAGCTGCTATCTGCCGTAATTTCAATAGCAGATAGCAGCGAGTTCTGTTCGCGCGGTTTAATAATGTCTATGAGGGAGCACAGTTAGTGCTGCCAGAAAGTCCGCCCATTGTCTGCGGTGTGTCGGACATGCACCCAACAGGTGTCCCAACGTGGAAGAGACACGGAATCAGATGCAAAATCTGTCTGGAAGAAATCCACACATTTTTCTCCACCGAATGGTTCAGGCTTATTTTCATTCCAGAACCTGTCAGTGCTTTTACCTCCATATAATAACACTTACTCCAGCACGGTCTGCCCTATCCGGCAGACCGTTTTTTGTGCATATTTATTTTACCGGAATCAGCTTCTCCTTGCCTCCGACATACGGACGCAGTGCTACCGGAACATTGACGCTTCCATCTGCGTTGAGGTTGTTCTCTAAGAACGCGATCAGCATTCTAGGCGGCGCAACCACCGTGTTGTTCAAAGTATGTGCAAAATACTTGCTGCCATCCTTGCCCTTTACACGGATCTTTAATCTTCTCGCCTGTGCATCGCCGAGGTTTGAGCAGCTTCCAACCTCGAAATACTTCTTCTGTCTCGGAGACCATGCCTCAACATCGCAGGACTTCACTTTCAGATCTGCCAGATCGCCGGAGCAGCACTCCAAGGTACGGACCGGGATATCCAGGCTTCTGAACAGGTCAACCGTGTTCTGCCACAGTCTGTCGTACCACATCTTGGACTCTTCCGGCTTGCAGACTACGATCATCTCCTGCTTCTCAAACTGGTGAATACGGTAAACACCACGCTCCTCGATGCCGTGCGCGCCTTTCTCCTTGCGGAAGCACGGAGAGTAGGATGTCAGTGTATATGGCAGCTTCTCCTCATCGTTGATTGTATCGATGAACTTACCGATCATGGAATGCTCGGAGGTACCGATCAGATAAAGATCCTCGCCCTCGATCTTGTACATCATGGCATCCATCTCATCAAAACTCATAACGCCCGTCACAACATTGCTGCGGATCATAAACGGCGGCACCACGTAGGTAAAACCGCGGTCGATCATGAAATCTCTCGCGTAGGAGAGCACTGCGGAGTGCACACGCGCAATATCGCCCATCAGATAGTAAAATCCGTTTCCTGCCACCTTGCCTGCAGCATCCAGATCAATGCCGTTAAAACGCTCCATGATCTCGGTGTGATACGGGATCTCAAAATCCGGAACAACCGGTTCGCCAAACTTCTCGATCTCCACATTGCAGGAATCATCCTTGCCGATCGGTACGGACGGATCAATGATGTTCGGGATCGTCATCATGATCTTGGTAACTTTCTCCTGAAGTTCCTTTTCTTTTTCCTCTAATTCTGCCAGACGGGCAGCTCCCTCTGCAACCTGTGTCTTGACAGCCTCAGCCTCGTCCTTTTTGCCCTGCCCCATCAGCTTACCGATCTCTTTGGACAGCTGATTTCTCTTTGCACGAAGATCATCTGCTTCCTGCTGTGTCTTGCGCGCCTTGGCATCAAGTTCAATCACCTCATCCACAAGCGGAAGCTTGTGATCTTGGAATTTGTTCTTAATGTTCTGCTTTACAACCTCCGGGTTCTCTCTCAAAAACTTCAGATCGATCATGTCATTTCCTCCTAAATTCTTCTGTTCTATCCGCACAGGAACAAAAAAACCTTTCGCCCCTGTGTCAAATGTCCCCGTCATCTCTGACCGGGCACCACTTGCACATGGGACGAAAGGTTCTGCTTCCGCGTTGCCACCCATCTTGCCACAGGCATGTTCCTGCGACCTCTCAAACGTATGTTAAAGGATACGACCCTCGCAGCTTTCACTGCCGGCTCCAAAAGTGGAAAGATTCTATCCTGCACCGGTTCGCACCACCCACCGGCTCTCTGTCGCAGTCTTCAAACCGCAGCTTTCTTCATCGCCAATTCTTCCGCTATTATATAATGATTATCCGCAAAATGCAAGGTTAATATGCAGATTCGCCCGTTCCGCGCCCAGTCCGCATCGAATCCCCTGTGTTTTCCGCACTTTGTCCTTTATCTATTGCGCGGCATCCTCCGCAATCCACGCTGCCAGCGTCTTCGCGCGCTGTGCCCAGGTATGCTTCTGCTCCACAATCGCTCTGCCACGCCGCACAATCTCATTCCTCTCGGAATCATTTTGCAATAAATCCTTCACTTTTTCCGGAAGAGCGTCCATATCCTGCAGCGCAACATAGCAGACGCCCTCGCCCTCATGAAGTTCCTCTTCCAGGTAACAGCTCGGATCGGTCAAACATACCGCTCCGTTTAAGATGGAATTAAACACCCTGTCATGCGCTCCGTCCTTAAACCACGGCATCACGTTCAAAGACACCTTCGCGTCCGCCAGCATCTCAAGGCAGGTAACGGAATCGGTCTGCGGGTGCAGCTTCAGGCACTCCGGATGTCTCACATCCTCCAGTTCCTCCCAGCCTTTTCCGACCACATGTACCGGAATTCCTGCATTGACGAGCGTGCGCACCGCCTTTCCCCGCCAGTAATTGCGCACATACAGATCGATGAAAATCATCTTGTGCAGGGCAATCCGCAGCTGATCATTGGGCTCTTTTCCCATCTCCCGCTCGCAGTGGGCAAGCGCCACTTCCTCCACCGTGCAGGCCGGATGTTCCAACAGATCGTCTATGATCCCCCGGTAAAATGCCGCATACTCCTCATTGATCCAGTTGATATAGGGTTCAAAAAAGGAAAGTTTTGTGTAATTTCCGGTCAGGATCACGTCATAGCAGGGCGCCGCCTGCTCTGCGTCACCCTGTGCCCCCGCTTTTCCCGTCTTAGCTTCGTCTTCTCCCTGCCGCAATCCGGTTCCCGCAAGCGGCAGAAATCCCCGCGACACATACTCCGGATAAAATTCTTCAAAATATGCCTTCTGTCTCCGGTCGATGCTGATATGCCGGTATTTTTCCGGCAGATCTTTCAGCCTGTCATCGTAAAAGTATGGATGGTCGGCGGCAATATTATAACAGGGAATGTGGTAGGTATCCCAGAGATAACCGATCCCCTCGCGGTACACGCCCGCCTCCTTTTCCAGTCCCTGAAAATTGAAGGTCACAAGCACCGTCTCGCGCGGTCTGATAAACTTGCGCAGCTTTCCAGCGCTGCTCTCCTCCTGTTTCAGATCATAGAAAAATACTGCGTATCCCAGTTTTTGAAACTCCCCTGCCATCTGATGGGAGAAGTAGGATAGTGTCTCCACTCCGCCCTCCATCATGACAATTCTTTTTATCATGCCAGCTCCTTTCTGTCCGCAGCGCTGTCATTATTTTTTGCTTACTCATGCCGCAGCGCATCAATCGGATTTAAATTCGCCGCCTTGTAGGACGGGAACACACCGAATACGATTCCGATGACCATAGAAAACGCCACCGCTCCCACGGCTGCCGGAACGCTGATTGCTACCGGCGTAGTCGTCACATACGAGATCACCTGCGCGAGAATAATTCCAACCAGCACGCCGATGAGACCGCCCAGACTGGTGAGCACCGCCGCCTCCGTCAGAAACTGTCCAAGGATCCGGGACTTGCGCGCCCCGATCGCCTTTTTCAGACCGATCTCCTGCGTCCGCTCCGTCACCGATACCAGCATGATGTTCATGACGCCGATACCGCCGACAATCAACGAAATGCCGGCAATCCAGATCAACATGGTGTTGGTGGAACTGCTGAGTTCCTGAATCTGCTGCGCCTGCTCCATCAGGTCTTTTGCCTTATACTGGATCGTCTCGTCCGAAACCGACAGATACCCGTTTAGCAGATCCGCTCCCGCTTTTCCGGCGCTGGTCATATCATCCGTACTCTCCACGCGCAGCACCACATTCTGTGGCTCGTCATACTGATAAATGATCGGCCAGGTCGTCGCCGGCACATACACAGAGCCGGCGGAATCCTGCGCGTAGGTATAGTAGTCGTCAATCGAATTGATGACCGGTTCAAACTTTTTCGCCTTTGTCACAATTCCCACCACGACATACGGCTCCTGCTGAATCTCAATCGTCTCCCCGACGGCTTCCTCCCCCTGGAACAGTGCATCCGCCGAATCCTCATCCAGAATCGCCACCTTGTGGTACTGGTCAAAATCCTGCTGCGTGAATCCGCGCCCTTCCTTCATAATATAATTGCAGGTGTCAAAATAAGCCACGTCAACGCCCTTGACATAACCGCCGGAAAGCCCGGTATTCAGATGATAGACTCCGTTGTAATCCTGCCGGCTCAGATAGCGCGACACATTTTCCACATGCGGGATCTCCTTGAGCTGTTCAACCACTTCGTCCGCCACAAGCGGCACGCCCTCCGGAATGCCGTTGTACTCCATCTCGTATTCCCACTCTCCCTGATACAGAGAAATCTCGACGGTATTCTCACCGGCTCCGACCAGGTTCTGCTTGATCTGCTCATTTGTTCCCTTAATTGTAGATACAATCGCAATAATAGCTGCAATACCGATAATAATTCCCAGCATCGTCAGGAAGGAACGCATCTTGTGAGCCCAGATTCCGCGGAAAGATAATCTTATATTTTCAAACATCTCCGTTCCTCCTTTAATAATTGGATGATTCGTCCGTGACGGCAGCGCCCTCCACCGCATTTTTCCCGTACGGGAATGCGATGCGGTCGTCCTCCGTCAGCCCGGACTTGATCTCTACCGCAGATCCGTAGACCGTTCTTCCGGTTACCACATACTGTTTTTTCAGCCGGTTATTCTCATCTGCAATCATACAGTACGACTTTCCATCCTCCGACCTCACATACGCTTTTTCTATAAAAATGCCGCCGCCATCGGACTGATTGGTCGATATGGACAGATCTACCGCCTCCCCGTTGCGGAGCGCGGAACTGTCCTCGATATAAGCCGTGTACTCATAATAGGAGACATTGGGATTTCCATCGCCCCACGAGTTGCCCGAAACCGGATAATCCGATATTTCCGTGATTGTGGCATCAAACGTCATGCCGCTCTCCCATGAATTGGCAGTCACCACGGTTCCCACCTTCACATCATCCAAAAGCAGCTCGCTGATCGTCCCCTTTACATAGAGCCCGTCATCTCCGGTTACCACCAGAAACGCCTGCCCCTGCTCGGGCTTCTCGTCCGGATCGCCGAGCGTCTTGACGACACCGTCCACCTCCGCGTAGACCACACCGTCCGTCGCACTTTTCTCCATGGACTCGAGCGCCAGCTGTTCCTGTCTGCGCTGAATATCGAGCGTCTTTAATTTTTCTTCAATCTCGGCAGCCTCCTGATAGAGTTCCTCGGAAGTATATCCCTTTGGCACCTCCCAGTCCGCCATAAAATCCTCGTAGGCCTGCATGTACTCATCCGCAAGGGAGGTCGGTATGTATTCTTTTCCCGAAAACAGATACCACATGCGGCTCTCATCGTAATCCGCCGGGAAATCGCTGCCGTTTAACTCGATGGTATTCGGGGACACTGTATCATCCGCAACCGGCGTCTGCCGTCCGGTCGCATCATCGGTGTCAAGCACCATCTTACCGTCCGCATCCTTCTTGCAGACGATCACGCGCACATGTTTTCCGCTGCCTCCCTCCGCGGTAGGACGAATAGCATTGAAAAAGCCGCCGTAGGCGTATGCATTCTGGTTGACATAATAAATATACGGTTCTTCCGCTGTTCCTGCCGGATACACCAGTTCCCCCGCCGCATTGGTTGTCACATTGTAGGGAATGGAGGCCGCCGTCAGATAGTTGTAGATTCTGCTGTCGTTCTTATCTGTCTCTGTCAGGCGGTTTTCCTCGTCCATGTGCTGATACCAGGCAAGCTGCTCCTCGTTCAGCTTCGGCGGATCTTTTTTCACCGGCGTCTGCGTCTTTAACATTTCATACTTGTATTTTTGTCTCTCAATGTTATTCTCGATCGTGCTGATATCAAGTTTTTTGCGTTCAATCTCTATCTGGAGTTCCGCCGTGTCATAGGCGAGCAACGGGTCTCCCTTTTGCACTTCATCCCCCTTCTCCACATAGACCTCCTTAATCATCCTGGAATCATCCAGATAGATCTCCTGTGAGGAATCGTTCGTGACGGTGCCGTAACTTGTCTCCGTGTCTCCCCAATATCCCCAGTTGAGGCTGGAAACCGGCTGCACTTCCGCGACAAGCTTTTTATCCTGATAGGACTTATACCCGTATACGCCGCCCACCGCAGCCGAGAGGGCGACCGCAATACCTGCGATGACCGCAATCACTTTCTTAATCTTCATGATACTGCTCCGTCCTCCTCCCCCTCATAGATCTCACCGTCGATGATCCGGACAATCCGCTTGGCTTTCGCCGCGATCCTGGGATCATGCGTAATCATGACAATAGTAACGCCCTCTTCGTTCAAGCTGTCAAAAAGCTCCATGATCTGCTCGCCGGATTTGGAGTCCAGGGCTCCTGTCGGCTCATCCGCCAGCAGAATCTTGGGATGGTTGACCATCGCGCGGGCGATGGCGACACGCTGCTTCTGTCCGCCGGAAAGCTGTGTCGGTCTGAAATTGACACGATCCCCGAGTCCTACTCTCTCGAGTGCTTTCGTCGCGCGGCTCCGTCTCTCCTTTTTGCGCACTCCGGCATAGCTGAGCGGAAGCGCCACATTTTCCACGGCACTCTCCCGTGGCATCAGCTGAAAGCTCTGAAACACGAACCCGATACTTTTTAAGCGGAGATCCGAGAGCTCCCTGTCTTTTAATTTGAGCACGTTCTCCCCTGCCAGCTCGTAAGTACCGCTCGTCGGGCGGTCGAGACACCCGATAATATTCATCAGTGTGGTCTTACCAGAACCGGACGGTCCCATAATGGCGACATACTCTCCTTCCTCGACCGTCAGCGATACATCCTTTAACACCGGCACAACCAGCTTCTCCTGCTGATAGTCTTTGTAGATATTCTGCAGATTCAGTATCATTCTGCCACCTCCGCCTCTGTCCCTTCTCCGGCATCCATGCTGTCATACATTTCATCCGGCAGTTCTGTATCATAGACGCTGTCCAACACATCATAGAGCAGTTCCGTGTCATAGACACCCTCTGTATCGTACAGATTCTCGTCCGCCGGCTGATTGTAAAGCGGAGAAGAATAATCCACTTCCGCCTCGTCGGTCACGGTCGTCACACCCTCATAGAGACCAGCCATCGGCCAGGCAATGTAATCGTCCTCTGCAAGCCCTGATACGATCTCATACTCATCCATATCCGCATCGTACTCTCCCAGCTCGATGTAGCGCTTCTCCAGACGGTTTTTCTCATTAGCCGCCCACACATACGGGGTATCTTCGTCCTGCACGATGTAGGAGCCGTACAGCCACAGACCTTCCTTCACTTCCTCCTGTCCCTGATCCAGCTCGATGTACACGTGCTGCCCCAGGATCAGTCCATCCACCGAGTCGAGATCCACATAGAACGGATACTTGGACGCTGACTGCGTATCTCCCGCCGAAGAGGTGCTGTAATAACCGTTGTCATTCCCCTGCTGCGGACTCTCAGTGTCGATTTTCCCGATCGTTCCGCTCCACGTCTTCGTACTGTCCACACGCGAACGGATCACAACCTCCTGCCCCTCGGAAAGTATCCAGACATTCTGCTCATCGATGCTTCCCTTGATCCGGTACTCTCCGGTCTGTAAGATCGTCATAAACGGTGCGCTGTTCCCGTTGCTGTCCACGCCTTTCTCATTGATCTCCTTGACCACTCCCGCCACCTTGCTCACAACGGAAGAATTGCTGACCTGTTTCTGCTCCTTGGAGATCTCAAGCTTCTTGCTCTCCATATCGAACTGCTTCTGTGCGATGGAGTTCTGGATATTCTGGATCTGTGTGGTGTAATCGTAACGTTCCGATTCGTCCACCTTCTCCATCTCTTTCGTCAGTGTGTCGATCTGTTTGTTGTAATTATCTATCTCATTCTGGATGCCTTCCAGCTCCAGCTTCGCCTGCTCAATCTTCATGGTAAGGTCACTGGTGTCGTAAGTGACCAGAGTCTGTCCCTCCTCGACCTCATCGCCGACCTCCACCTTGATCTCGCTGATCGTCCGGGAAGAATCCACATTCACCTCGTATGAATCCTGCGTCTCCACCACACCGTTATACCGGTTGGAAACACCTGCATACTGATTCATAATGCGGGATACCTTCTCCACATAGACCTTGTCCTCTGAACTTCCGTCATCAAAGATCGGTATCATCTGCCTGATATCATCCCGGAAATAATAACCGGTTCCTCCCAGAACAGCAGCCACTGCTGCCACACCGATCAGAATTCCAACGCTCTTTTTGCCCATAGCTCCTCCTCTGCCCCAGACGGGTTGCTTTCTTTTCTTTATTCTATCATCTTTTCAGACCCGATACATAGCGTTTAATTCTTAATAATTTTTGTAGAATAGAACATTAAAAAAGCCTCCGCGCATATTGAACACTCACAATATGCACGGAAGCCTAGTCTACACACTTTGAAAGATTTTATTTTAACGGATATTTTGCGGTGAGCTCCGCCACAATCGCTCTGGCGCGATCTGCCGCCGGCTCTCCCTCCTTGATCATCATGGCAATCGCCTCCGCAATCTGATCCATATCCCCGGTATTGAATCCGCGGGATGTCACCGCCGGCGTACCGAGACGCACACCACTCGTCACGAACGGAGACTTCGGATCGTTCGGAATCGTATTTTTATTGCAGGTGATATTTACGGAATCCAGAAGCTTCTCCACCGCTTTTCCGGTCTGGTCAAAATTCGTCAGATCGACAAGCATCAGGTGATTGTCGGTGCCTCCCGATACGATCCTGATGCCGCGGTTCATCAGTCCTTTGCACAGCGCCTGCGCATTGTCGATGATGTTCTGCTGGTACACCTTGAACTCCGGCTGCAGTGCTTCCTTGAAGCAGACTGCCTTCGCCGCGATCACATGCATCAGCGGACCTCCCTGGATTCCCGGGAAGATTGCCTTGTTAAAGTTGTACTTGTCTGCCGCTTCCTGATTGCAGAGAATCATTCCGCCGCGCGGTCCGCGCAGAGTCTTGTGCGTGGTCGTTGTCACGACATCCGCATACGGGATCGGGCTTGGATGAAGTCCCGCCGCAACCAGACCAGCAATGTGCGCCATGTCAACCATGAGCACGGCACCGCAGGCGTCCGCGATCTCACGGAATTTCTTAAAGTCGATCGTGCGCGCGTAGGCACTGGCACCTGCAATAATCATCTTCGGCTTGCACTCGAGGGCAATCTCCATCACCTTGTCGTAATCGATGAATCCCTCGTCGTTCACACCGTACGGTACGATATGAAAATAGGTTCCGGAAAAATTGACCGGTGAACCGTGCGTAAGATGTCCGCCGTGATCCAGATTCATCCCCATCACGGTGTCGCCCGGCTTTAAAACCGCGAACTGCACTGCCATATTCGCCTGTGCTCCGGAATGCGGCTGCACATTGACATAATCACAGCCGAAGAGCTTCTTCGCGCGCTCTCTCGCCAGCTCCTCCACGACATCCACGCAGTCACATCCGCCGTAATAGCGCTTCCCCGGATACCCTTCCGCATATTTATTGGTCAAAACGCTTCCCATCGCAGACATCACCGCCGGGCTTACCCAGTTCTCCGACGCGATCAGCTCAATATGGCTGTTCTGTCTGTCAAACTCATCCTTTATTGCCTGCGCGATTTCCACATCCACCGCTTCAATATCTTCCATTGTATACATCGTATGTATTCTCCCTTCCTGAACCGCCGCACTGTCTTTCTACGAAAAACACTTGTCTTTCTACGGCTATGCTACTCATTATAAATGACTTTGTATCTTTATTCAATCAGAAAACACATACCGTCTATAACAATTTGTTATAAAACATATAAGCGCACCAGATAAATCGCAAGTGCCGCCTGGCAAACCAGAATGAGCGGCATTCCGGCCACAAAATACCAGTGCTTTGTCTTGTGGCGGAACAAATACATTCCTGCCCAGGTTCCCGCGCTTCCCCCGAGCAGGCTCACACCAAAGAGCACCTTCTCCGGAATCCGCCACCGGTGCAGTCTTGCGCGCTTCTTATCCGACCACATGACCGCCACACCGATCACATTCATAACCGCCAAATAGATTGCAAACAACTTCATCCCATCCATCTCATTTCTCCTCAATGACCGTTTTCATGTCACTCCGCAAACTGAACATCCAGATCTACCGCTCTCTTAATTCCATCCACACTTCCCTCTTCACTGTACTGCCAGAAGGTAAATATGGCAGGGTCAATCTCTGCGCCATGCCATTATACACGCTATCGTACGTTTCTTCATGCCTGCTTCCCGTTATTTTCCTTTTTCCTGCAGGGAAATAAAAAGGACCGCAAATACATCTTTGGTCAATGTATTGCAGCCCCTTACTATTTATTTTATTTCTTGATCAGTCTGTTCTTGCCAAGATGCAGTCTCATGATGTACCACAGCTCCGTTGCAATACAGATGGAAGAATATGCTCCGCAGAGCAGACCTGCCATCAACGGAAGTGCGAACTCACGGATACTTGCAACACCGAGTAAGAACAACATAAATACCATGATAAAGGTTGTCAGCGACGTATTGATGCTTCGTGAAAGCGTCTGTGTCAAACTCTTGTTGGCAACCTCCGCCAGAAGCTCCGGCGTCTGCTTTGCAGCTGTCCTGCCCAGGTTCTCACGGATACGGTCAAAGATAACGATCGTATCATTGACAGAGTAACCGATGATCGTCAGCATACATGCGATAAAGGTATTTCCGACGGAAATACGAAGCAGTGAATAAACCGCCAGCACTACCAGCACATCGTGCAGCAGCGCAATAATCGCACTTGCACCAAAACGGATATCCTTGAACCGGAACCAGATGTAGATCAGCATGCAGATCGAAGCTACGATCACAGCAACGATGGCATCGGAACGCATCTCATTGCTGACAGTGGAGCTGATACTCTGTGATGTAATGGAAGATTCATCCGCTCCAAGCTGATCCACCAGTGCCTGCTCCAGCGTATCTCTCTCATCCAGCGTCAGGGTACGCGTCTTTACCGTAATCTGTGTCGTACCTTCCACTTTGTTCGCCATGATGTCATTGTCGCCGATCACATCTGCAACCACCGGAACGATGGTATTCTCAATCTCTTCAATCGTGTAATCCTTACCATAATCTGCAGTAGTGGAAGTACCTCCCACAAAATCCAGACCATAGTTCAACGCTCCGCTTCCCTTGGCCGCATGAACGCCCATTCCGATAAATCCCGCTGCAATCATTGCCAGAGAAACCGCAAAGAATACGCCTCTCTTTCCAAGGAAGTTCAGCGTCCTGCGCTCTTTTGCACGGCCATAGAACTTCTCGTCACGGATACCGATGGCATAGAAGGAATACAGAATCCATCTTGTCACGACAAGCGCTGTGAACATGGAAAGTACAATACCAATCATCAGAGTGTATGCAAATCCCTTGACTGTACCGGAACCCAGCGCAATCAGTACCAGCGCCGCGATGATCGTTGTGATGTTACCGTCAAGGATGGCTGACATTGCCTTCTTAAAACCGATCTTCATTGAAGAATTGACTGTCTTGCCCGTCGCAATCTCCTCACGGATACGCGCGAAGATAATGACGTTCGCATCGACCGCCATACCGATACTTAAGATGATACCCGCAATACCCGGCAGTGTCAGTGTAATCTCAAATAAGTATAATGTAGCAATTACCAGACAGGTATAGATTGCCAGCGCGATGGCTGCCGCCAGACCCGGAATCTGATACATCACAATCATGAAGATCATGACGATCACTAAACCGATGGCTGCTGCCTTTAAGCTGGAAGAGATTGCCTGACTTCCCAGCTGTGCTCCTACAACGCTGGATTCCAGCTCCTGCAGCTTTAAGGAAAGAGAACCGATACGGATCTGTGTTGCCAGTGTCTCGGCATCCTCATAGGTCTTCATGCCGGAAATCTGTGCGGTACCGCCGGTGATGGCTTCCTTTACCTGCGGATAGCTGATCGTCTCGCCGTCATACACGATCGGCAGATAATTGCCGACATTGTCTGTGGTGGCATCCGCAAACAGCTTTGCTCCGTCGTCTGTGAGCTTTAACTGTACCACATACTGCTTGTTGCCGTAGCTGTCTGTTGTGGTTCCCGCCTGCGCATCCGCAACCTGGTCACCCGTCATGTAAACTGTTCCGTCCGGAAGCTGGAACTCCAGGGAACCCGGATTACCGAGATCCTCCAGAATCGCATTGGCATCCGATACGCCCGGAATCTCAACCGTAATACGGTCATCTCCCACCTGGTAGACAGACGCCTCCGTGCTGTAGCCCTCTACACGCTTCTGCAGCTTGTAGATCGTATCGCTCATATCCTCCGCACTTGGGTTGTCATCCACAACCTGATAGGTAATGGAGACACCGCCGGATAGATCCAGACCAAGCGGAATGCTCATCTCTTCCCCGATTCCCGTCGAAGAAAGAATGATGGATGCATAATAAGCAAGTCCCGCCAGTGCGCCAAGGATCACGATCAAAATAACAATCGCTTTACTCTTCTTCATTCTTTTGTTCCTCCTCTGCAGCTTTTATCATAATCGCACATTCGATGCGCTTTTTCTGAAGCTCACATCCGATGTCATATGCTCCGCAGATGTCGCCGCTGAAATTATAGGCATTCGCCGCGCAGCCTCCGCTGCAGTAGAATCTCGCAAAACACTTGCGGCATTTCTCCTTCGCATAGACATTGCAGCATTTAAACTCGTCGCGAATATCTGTATTTAAGATGCCCTCATCGACATTTCCGAGAAGGAACTTTTCATTTCCGACAAACTGATGGCACGGATAGAAATCGCCCCACGGGGTGACCGCCAGATACTCGGTTCCCGAACCGCAGCCGGAAAGCCGCTTCGCCACACACGGACCGCCCTCAAGATCGATCATAAAGTGGAAGAAATTAAAATCTTCTCCGCTCTTATGACGTCTGATCATCTCAACTGCCAGCTTGTCATACTCCTCGAAGAGCTTCGGGAGATCCTCCTCCCGGATTGCGTACGGCTCCTTCGGCTCCGCCACAACCGGCTCCACCGAAATCTGCTTGAATCCGAGATCTGCAAGATGCAGCACATCCTCCGAAAAATCAAGATTATAATGTGTAAAGGTTCCTCTCACATAATACTTATCCTGATGTCTGCTCTCCGCGAACTGCTGGAACTTCGGCACGATCAGATCATAGCTTCCCGCACCCTTGCGGAACGGCCGCATCTTATCGTGAACTTCCTTCCGTCCGTCAATACTTAAAACGACATTCCCCATCTCGCGGTTACAGAATTCCATAACCTCATCATTTAAAAGTACACCGTTTGTTGTCAGCGTAAAGCGAAACTTCTTGTCGTGAAGCTTCTCCTGCTCTCTGCCGTATGCCACAAGATCCTTGACCACCTGCCAGTTCATAAGCGGTTCCCCGCCGAAGAAATCCACCTCCAGGTTGCGTCTGTTGCCGGAATTGGCAATCAGAAAATCAAGTGCCTTCTTCCCGACTTCAAAGGACATAAGAGCCCTTCTTCCGTGGTACTCACCCTCCTCGGCAAAGCAATACTGACAGGCAAGGTTGCAGTCATGCGCAATGTGCAGGCACAGAGCCTTCACGACCGTCGGGCGCTTTTTGAAATCCATGATATAGTTCTCGTAGGTATCCTTCGTAAAAAGCTCCTCATTGTCGACCAGCATCTGCACCTCATCAAGTGCCTCTTCCACTTCAGTCTCCGGATAGCGCTCCCGCAGAGAATTCACAATCTCCTCTCTTGTATGTCCTTCATACAGGGCAATGACATCGTATGTTACGTCATCCACCACATGAATCGCGCCGCTGTTTACATCCAGAACAATATCATAGCCGTTGTTCTTATACTGATGAACCACTATAATATTTCCTCTCTTTCTAATTCTGACTATTATAACGTACAAATGACCGCACGCTTCGCGAACGGTCGTCTGTAGGTAATGCTATTCACTTATGCCCGTGAAAAATTATCTGTTCTCACAGCTCTGGTTTCCTACGGTGCAGGATGTCTTACATGCAGACTGACATGATGTCTGGCACTCGCCGCATCCGCCCTTCTTGATGGTGTTCTGTAACTTTCTGGTATTTAATGTCTTAACGTGCTTCATAATAATCTCTCCTTTATATCTTACAATAAAATTCTATTAACCCGTATAGTATAGCACATGACCGGTTAGATGAAAAGCCCTTTTTTGCTGAACTTTCGCCCCGCAGAGCGGCTTTTCAGCTTAACATTCCTCCCGCCATGCCGGATGCCCCGCAGAGGATCAGCGTCGTAAAAATGCGCGTCATCTGAAGATCACCCGTACCCTTTACGAGCAGCGACACACCAAACAGCAGCAGAAAATAGATGACTCCCGCCGCCATTCCCCACAAAAACTTCTGTTCCCGCATCCGTTTTCCCATCAGAAAACCTCCGCAAAGCCCGGAAATCACATAGACCGCCACAATTCCGATCTTAATGACGGATTCTCCCGGCTCCATCTTGTATAAGAGAAGTGCCAGAAGAAGCAGCAGAAGACCGCTTATAAGGAACATCACAAACACGGCTGCAAGGATGGCTGTCGTCGGGTTGCTTTTTGCATCTCTCGGTTTTATTCTGTATCCCAGCTTCATAGATAGACCTGCCTGATTCTTTCTATCCTATCTATATGCCGGTTCGCATGCGGCTATGCAAACACGATTGCGTACTCTGCATCAAAACTGCCTCCGGCTGCAAGCGCATTCTCGTACGGGCGCTCCGCCAGGCTTCCCTCAAAGTCAACCGCATCACATCTTCCATACCACGGCTCAATGCACAGGAACGGTGCTTTCTTTCCTTCCGGAGACCACAGAGCAAACAGCGGCGCATCAAAGCGTACCGTCACATAGGCTTCGCCGTCGCGGTCCAGGATTGACACCTCTCCCGTCTGCGCTCCCTCCACCATGTAGGTGCACTTGTCAAAGAATCCGGGCGTAATCACAGCCTCTCCATCCTCCAGTTCCAGCTCCTCATCCGTCATGACTGCCATGCCGTCCGGCGTGTTGCCGTGATGATGCAGCTTGTCGGTGAGATCTCCGAACCGGAGACGATAGCCCGTCTTATCCTGTTCCCCGTTGATCGGGCACAAAAATGCCGGATGCGCGCCGATGGAAAAATACATCGGCTTCTCATCGGTGTTGTCCACCTTCCAGTGAACGGAGACTTCATTTTCATCCAGCGTGTATCCAATGTGCAGCCGGAACCGGAACGGATATTTTGCATAGGTCTCCTCGGTGGAAGAGAGCACAAACCAGATGCTCTTTCCCTCCTGTGCCTCCAGATCAAACTCCATATCGCGCGCGAATCCGTGCTGTCCCATCGGGTAGGTTCTGCCCTCATACCGGTATTCCTTGTTCTTCGGCGCGCCGACAAACGGGAAGAGCACCGGCGAAGTTCTGCCCCAGTATTTCGGGTCTCCGCACCACATATATTCCCTGCCGTCCGCCTTGCGTTTCACAGATTTGATCTCCGCGCCGAACGATTCGATCTCGACCCGCAGCGTGTCATTTTCCAAAATATATCTCATGCTTCACCTCAGTCTTCCCACTTACAGTTCACAGTTGTTGACCGTTCTCGGGAACGGAATGACGTCACGGATGTTGGACATACCGGTCAGATACATCACGCAGCGCTCGAATCCGAGTCCGAATCCCGCATGTCTTGCGGAACCGTACTTTCTGAGATCGAGATAGAACTCATAATCCTCCTCGTGAAGTCCCAGCTCGTTGATGCGCGCCAGAAGCTTGTCGTAGTCGTCCTCTCTCTGGCTTCCGCCGATGATCTCTCCGATTCCCGGAACCAGACAGTCAACTGCCGCCACCGTCTTGCCGTCCTCGTTCATCTTCATGTAGAACGCCTTGATCTCCTTCGGATAATCTGTCACAAATACCGGACGCTTGTAGATCTCCTCTGTCAGATAGCGTTCATGCTCCGTCTGAAGATCCGCGCCCCAGGATACCTTGTACTCAAACTTGTCGTTGTGCTTCTCTAAGATCTCGATTGCCTCCGTGTAGGTCACACGTGCGAAATCGGAATTCACTACATTGTTCAGGCGGTCAAGGAGTCCCTTGTCGATGAAGTTATTGAAAAATGCCATCTCCTCCGGCGCATTCTCAAGCACATAGCGGATGATATATTTGAGCATGCTCTCCGCAAGGATCATATCGTCCTCGAGATCTGCAAATGCGATCTCCGGCTCGATCATCCAGAACTCCGCCGCATGTCTGGTCGTGTTGGAATTCTCTGCGCGGAATGTCGGTCCGAACGTGTAGATGTTCTTAAACGCCATCGCATATGTCTCGCCGTTTAACTGTCCGCTGACGGTCAGATTCGTCGGCTTATTGAAAAAGTCCTTGGTATAGTCCACGGTTCCGTCCGGGTTCTTCGGCACATTGGCAAGATCCATCGTCGTCACCTGGAACATCTCGCCTGCACCCTCGCAGTCACTTCCTGTGATGAGCGGTGTATGCACATAGACGAAATCTCTCTCCTGGAAGAACTTGTGGATCGCGTAGGCAATCAGGGAACGCACGCGGAACACCGCCTCAAAGGTGTTGGTGCGCGGTCTCAAATGAGAGATCGTTCTCAAATACTCAAAGCTGTGCTTCTTCTTCTGCAGCGGATAATCCGGTGTGGAAGCTCCCTCCACATCAATCTTCTCCGCCTGAATCTCGAACGGCTGCTTCATCTCCGGGGTTGCGACAAGCTTACCTGTCACAATGATTGCCGCGCCGACGTTTAACTTCTCCACTTCCTCAAAGTTCTCCAGCACATTGGAAAATACCACCTGCACCGGCTCAAAGAACGTACCGTCATTGACAACGATAAAGCCGAAATTCTTGGAATTACGAAGACTTCTGACCCATCCGCCGATGGTCACTGTCGTATCCAGATACTCATCCTTGCTGCGAAATAAATCCCTTATATTTACCAGATCCATACATTCCTCCATCCGCAACAGACGGGTGCGCCACTCTGCCGCATCCCGTCTGCCACTCTCTATCTCTTTTCTATTATCTTATCTGCATTGCCGCAAAAAATCAATGCTTATTCCTAATTGGCTGCCCCGGTCTTCTCCGTGCCTTCTGCTGCCTCATACGTCGTAGATGCGTCTGCTGCACTGCCCGCCTCTGTTGCATCCGCAGCGTCCTCTGTCACCGCGTCACTCTCTGTGTCCGCAGACGGATCAATGGTCACAACCGCCGTCTCAAGCAGCTGATCCAGTGCCTGGTCATAACGGTAGAGATCTGCGAAATAGCGCTTGCCATAGTCGGTATCTCCAAAACCGTAGATATTATACATCGCCTCCACAGACTCGTATCCGTTCTGGCTTACCAGCTGCTCTGCATAGGTATCAATATCGTCCTGGTTCACTTCAACGCCGAGTTCATCTGCGATCGCATCCATAATGAATTCCAGACGGATACTCTTCTCCATTCCCTCATTCCAGTATGCTTCCATCTCCTCAACGGTCTTTCCGTAGTAGGTGCTCACATAATCGGCAAGCTGGCTCTCGTCTCCGTTGCAGTTCTGCTCAATGTACTGTCTTCTGTAATCATCCACACGCGCAGTAAGATAATCCTCCGGCACTTCCGCCTCACAATTATCTATAAGATAATTCTGCACGGCAGTCGTAGTGTCTTTCTGCTTATTATACTCGGCACTGCTCTCCATGTAGCTGCGGATCTGATCGTACATCTCGTCCACCGTATCCACCTGGAACTGCTCCTTGGCAAATGCGTCATCCACATCATCGATCGTCATTTCCTTCTGAATGGAGTTGACGGTAAAGGTAAATACAACCGCTTTTCCTGCCAGATCCGTATTGCCGTAATCATCCGGAAATGTCACATCACAGTCGATCACATCACCGACGGAAGCTCCCTTCAAGCCGTCCGTAAAGCCATCAATGTAGCCTGTCCCTGTGGCAGATGCGTTCTGGTACACATCAATATTCTGATTCTGTGCGGTGCCTCCGTTAAACGCTGTACCGTCAAGCTTTCCGACATAGTCCACATTGACGATGTCTCCCTCCTCAACCGTGGTCTTGTCCGGGTCTGCCGTATAGAATGGACCATAATTATCAAACATCTGCTTGAAATAGTCCTTTACTTTCTGGTCATCCACGTCATAATCCCCGGTGATCGTCACCGGAATGGCACTGTAATCACAGAGTGTTACATAATCGCTCCCCTTGAGGTCAAACGCGCTGCTCGCACACGGAGTGCTCGTGATCGTGCCGGAAGCTGCACTGTCCGCAATATCCTCGGTCGACGCTGCACTCTCTGTCGCCTCTGTCGCCTGATCCGTCTCCTTTGCTCCGCATCCTGCCGCACCAAATGCCATCATAGCGCAGAGCATCAGTGCTACTGTTCTCTTCTTCATATACAAATACCCTTTCTATTCCCTCTTTTGGCGAATTCTGTTTCGCCAACACTAACCTTAGTATCGTACCACATTTCCCTCAAAAAAGGAAGCAGACAAGCCAAACTTTCACAAATGTTTCAAATACAAGATTGCTTTTTTGCCGAATCAATGCTACAATTAAATGCAGTTTGATTGTAGGAGGATTTTACCATGAGTACCGTAACCATTGTATTGCTGGTTATTCTTGCCGTCCTCATTGTCGGCTTGATCGTATTATATTTTCTCGGCAAAAAGGCGCAGAAAAAGAGAGACGAGCAGGAGGCACAGCTTGCAGCCAACGCCCAGACCGTCTCCATGCTGATCATCGATAAAAAGCGATTGCGTCTGAAAGATTCGGGACTTCCGCAGGTTGTCATCGACCAGACACCGAAGATGATGCGCCGCTCCAAGCTTCCAATCGTAAAGGCAAAGGTTGGTCCGAAGGTGATGTCACTGATCGCAGACGAAGCCGTCTATGATCTGATTCCCCTGAAGAAAGAAGTCAAAGCGACCGTGAGCGGCATCTATATCACGAAGGTAACCGGTGTCAGAGGGCCTCTTGAGAAGCCGCAGGGCAAGAAGAGCTTCCGTGCGAGGATGCAGGAAAAAGCCAAAAAAGCCAACGCAGAGCTGGAAAAGGAAAAGGCAGAACTTGCCAAAGAGAAGGCAGCAAAGAAGAAGAAAAAATAAGCAGCTATTTAAAATGCAGGGTATTTCAGATTTTGAAATCCCCTGCATTTTTTGATTGAATATTCATGGTAATCTTGCAGTCCGCCATGTGCTCATAATTCACTTCCAGCGCGTAATCCACTTTTACGGACAGATTGTGCTCCGTCTCCTCTACCTGTACCTTCGTCGCGTCAATTCCGATCAGAAGATTCCCGTACGGCGTACCATAATAAGTGACATTTTTCTTGTCTTTTTCAAACATCATATGTACATTCGTCTCACCGCGCTTCGTGATGTCAAGTACCTCATCCCCGAGCTTGATGATATTTTGGGTGGTACCCGCCGTATCCTCCGCCACCTCGTCATACAGAATATAATGCCTGCCGTTCTTCTTATAATAGGAACCGGAGGTAATCACCTCTACCGGTTCACTGTTTTCTCCCCCAGCAAACTGAAGACCGCTGATGGAGATCAATACATCTTTTGTCATCGTTACACTCCCTTTTATCTCAACTCATATTACCGGCTTTTGGCGGAATAATCAAGCCTATTCTTTCAGGTCGTCCAAAAATGTCAGATAGCGGCAGCGCACCTTATAATTTCCCTCCTCAAGCACCGCCCGGTATTCCTCCTTGGACAACACTTTTTTCAGTTCCTCCCCGGCGCTCTCATCCACGACTTCATACATACTTCCCTCAAAGCACATATTCGGGTACATGACGCACCACCAGTTATGACCTTCGCCCTCTCCGATCACAACCCGCAGCGCCTCATATTTTCCCGCCGGGAAGGTGAATTTTCCATATGTTTTGGACGGAAATTCCGTCTCCTCTATCGCGGCATGCACCTCGTACTCATATCCGGCTTCCCGCACCACCGCCTGCGCCGTCTCCGCAATCTCGGGCAGGTGCGCCTCCACCACCTGCTCGCACGCCTCTCTGTCCGGGACATCCGAAAGCAGCTCTGCCATCCGGCTTCCCACGGCATCACGCACCGCAAGCTTTAAATTCTGATCCTCCGCGGTATCGCTATTGGCAAGCACATGGAACCGCAGCACCTTCCCAGCAATCTGCTCCTGTATTCTCTGATTTTTCACATACTGCATTTCCAGGAGGGCAAGCAGCATCACATTCATTCCCAACAACAAGTACCAGATCCATTTACGTCTTTGCATAACGGCATTTTCTTCCTTTCCTCTGCTGCAAAAGACGATTCCCGTTTTGATACCGTTTTATTCACTTTATGATAAATGAATCCAGTTTATTTTTACCTGATAGACAATCGCAACCTCTTCCTCGTAGTTCTCCCCGCGCTTCTGATACTCCTCATACCAGCCCCGCGCCGCGCCTCCGAGCTTGCGGTAACTGCCTGTAAGATCCACCTGCCGCGTCCGCTGCACATTTGCCGCCATCCGGTTCATATAGTCTTCCGCCAAAAGTGCAAGCTCCTTTTTGTTCTCCTTTCCGCCGGTTCCCTGCACGCTTCCGCTACAGTGAATCGTCACCAGGACTTCCCGCACGCCATCCTTTTCCGAGAACGTGATCTCATTTGTGGCATCCGACAGCAGTAACATTCCCTCCTCCAACGGTAAACCATACTCCCTCATGCGGTTTTGTGTAAAAAAAGCGAGTCTCGCTGCCTCCGCGTCAACCATGCCTGCCGGCATCCCACGCTTCCACACATAATACTGCTCCACCGCCGGTTTTTCGTCCTTCACGGTAACATACGGCAAAAACAGTGTCTCCTGCCGGTTGTCCATCTCCTGGTACAGCGATCCGATCGTGGGGTACGCCTGCTTTTTGATCTGGGACACATTCTCAAACTGTTCCTCCAGATAATCCCCGACCGCTTCTCCCAGCGTCTCACTCTGCGCCAGCAGTGCTTCGGCATCCTCCGCGACCACCACATAGGCGTTGCGCGGCACCTCGCTCTTCTCCTTCAAAAACGCGAGCCACTCCTGCACGGTTGCCTCATCCTCCACAAATTCCTGTTCCAGGATCAGAACCTTCAGATGACTGTAATCCACCATCCGGTTTCCCGCCTGCTCCGCTTCATACCACGCCAGCCCGGCATCCTTCGTGTCCCTCACCGCAATCTCAATCGGAAAATCACGATCCTCCAGCTCCGCGGGGGCACAGCCTGTCATCACAAGCAGGATAACTGCACAGATCACCGCAAGCGCAAGCAGCCTCCTTCCCCATTTTTTCTGTGCGGCAAAGACGGGGGCAAGCACCAGAAACGGCGTACCGACATACCACAAGAACCGCTCGTACCAGTCAAAGACCGCCCGGCTCCGGTAAAAACAGATCGCTGCCACAGAAGCTGCCACCGCCACAGATCCATAGAAAATCCACATGTAATTTTTCCCTTTTGGCATTTTGCGAATAGGTTTCCATAATTTCTCTGCTATGCTGCTTCCGTAAAAGACGCAGCTGTTTAAAAGTGCGTACAGCGTAAAGAACCACACGCCGAACATAAACGCGTCTGTTCTTTTCAAAAAGCCGCCGGATATTTTTACCGTGCTCATCAGCGTGACTGCCGGATAATCCATCCCCGCAAGCGCCGGTACCCCGAAAATTCCCTCCAGAACCAGATAGAGCACCGCATGGAGACATCCCACAAATAGGATTGCCCTCTTTCCCGCCGCAAACAATGTTTCCTGCCGCTCGACATACGTTCCCGAAAAAAGAAGGAAAAATGCAAAGGAAAGATTCAAAAACACCCCATAAGCTCCGCCTGCCACGCCCTTTAAGCTGCTCATTCCAAGCGGCGCCCAGTAATCGGTGCACACTTCATCCGCCGCAGCAAAGAGCATGAGAAACAGCGGGATCAAAAGAAACCAGAACAGCATCTCATAGACTCTCGCCCGTCCCTCGATTCCCCCCGCAAGTCCATACAGCACCAGCAGCATGATAACCGAAAGGACCAGATAAAACGATTCTCCGCGCAGAAGATCCCGGAGAATAATGTCTGCAAACAGATACGCCACATACCCTGCAAGCAGCACCAGATAAATCAGATAACCGGTCTGTACGATTCCTCCCCCGATCCTTCCCAGCTGCCGCTCCATATATTCCGGATAAGATTCCTGTGCGGGCGGCGCAAGCCTGCGCAATATCCATAGATACGCGAGCGCTGCCGCCATCCCGATTCCGATTGACAGAATGCCGTCTCTCCCCGCCGTCTTCGCAAGCATCTGCGGAACAAGAAGTGTGCCGATACCGAGCAGATCATACGTCATCAAGCGATACATCTGGCGTCCCGATATCCTGTTATTTTCTGAAAACATAATCCGTTCCCTCTCTGTCACAGTTTCATCCGCAGCTTTCTGCGGTTATTTTTCTTCGCGTAGATCGGACGTTTCCAGAGCAGCCGAAGCGGCTGCCGCCAAAGGAAATCGCGTTCATCTTCATAATCGTTCAGATCTGCCGCCACATACGGCATCAGGTACGGCACGCCAAAGCTTTTTAAGTGCGACAGATGGATCAGCACGGCAAGCAGCCCTGCCAGAAACCCGAAAAAACCAAGCCATGCGCAGATTCCGATAAAAAAGAACTTGAGCAGCCGGAATGCCGTTGCAAACTCCTCATTCGGTACGGCAAACGAACACAGCGCCGTAAACGAGATCACAATCACGACAATCGGACTCACCAGATTTGCCTCCACGGCTGCCTGCCCGATGATCAGTCCCCCCACAATTCCAATCGTATTCCCCATCGCTCCGGGCAGCCGCACTCCCGCCTCCCGCAGCAGTTCAAACGAAAGCTCCATGATAATCACCTCAATCACCGCCGGAAACGGCACGCCGCTCCTGGCGTCCGCAAAGGACAGCAGGAGCGTGGTCGGCAGAATCTGTGTGTGGAAATTGGTGACCGCCAGATAGAGTCCCGGCAATGTCATGGCAAAAAAGGATGCAAAATAGCGCAAAAGGCGCTCAAAGCTTGCGATCTCCCAGCGGTTATAGTAATCGTCGCTCGTCTTGATAAAGGAATTGTAATCGGTCGGCAGAATGAGCGCGATCGGCGAATTGTCCGACAGCACAACCACTCTGCCGTCAAGGATGGACATTGCCGCCCGGTCCGGCCGTTCCGTCGTCTGAAACTGAGGAAACGGGGAATACCATTTTTCCTCCGACAGCTGTTCAATGACTCCGCTGTCGAGTACCCCGTCAATCTCAAATCCCTCCAGCCGCTCCTCAATCTTTGCCACCAACTCCGGGTAGGCGATCCCTTCCATATAGACCAGATAGACATTGGTGTTGGAGCGCACGCCCATTTTTTTCTCTTTTACCTTGACCTGTGGCGACCGGATTCTCTTGCGGATCAACGCCGCATTCTGTTTTACCGAATCCCCGAATCCCTCGTTAGAACCACGCACCACTTTTTCCGAGTCCGCCTCGTTGATCCCCATATTCGGATAACCGTCATCCGGAATCTTGACCGCTTTCGCAAAACCGTCGACGAAAAAGACGGCTTCTCCGGTCAGAAGACCGTCCCCCGCCTCCTCGATCGTCGTAAAATAGGTCGCATCGGAGGTTCCGAGGGCATTCTGTTCCAACACCCGCAGAATCTCCTCCCGCTCCAGACCCCTTAAGTATTTTAAAACTTCTAACAGCGCCGAATTTCCCATATCTACCGAGACTTCAATGAACGTGAGGTAGCACGCCACGTCCCGGTTTTTTCCAAGATTCATCCGCTTCTTCTTGATGTCGTCACAGGTGTGAAACAGTTCCTCCATATGTGCGATGTTCTCGTCGAGTCTCTCGCTGATCTTTGTCTTCTCCGCCACAGATTTTCTTCCTTTCCTAAAACAAAAACAGGGCAGGCATCCGCCTGTCCCTGTTAGTTTGTTCCATTTCGGGAAATTTATTCACTTTTCCTGCTCCCGGATCATTTCCTTCACCGCTGTCGCCTGGTTCATTACATGCTTGTGCATCGCCGCCGTCAGCATGGTCTTATCCTTTGCGGTAAGCCCCTCCACGATCTGGCTGTGCTCCCGGATCAGAATCGGAAAATTCTTTTCATCTTTTAAATATTCCACGCGGTAGCGGTACATCTGCTCCCGCAGATTGTTGAGCATGTTCTCCAGCTTGACGTTGCGCGTCGCATGATAGATGATGTCATGAAACCGCACATCCGCCTCCGCAATCCGCTTGACGTCCCCCGTCTTTGTGGATTCCTCGAACTCATGCATGGTATGTCTGAGCTCCGCAAGCTCCTCCTCAGAAATCTGTTCGCAGGCGATCGATGCCGCCAGTTCGTCGAGTGCATCCCGGATCTGCAAGACATCCTCCATGTCTTTTTCCGTCATCCGCGCAACTTCCGCACCTTTTCTTGGAATCGTGACCGCCAGTCCCTCCTGCTCGAGCATACGGATCGCCTCACGGATCGGCGTGCGGCTCACCCCAAGCTTTGCTGCCAGCTGCAGCTCCATAAGACGCTCCCCCGGCTTAAGCTCTCCTTTTAAGATCGCTTCCCGCAGTGTGTTAAACACCACATCCCGAAGCGGAAGGTATGCATTCATGTTCAATGTCAGATCCTCTGTCATAAGTACCTCCTTCTGCTTTGTTATCTGTTTCTGCCCGTCTTCTCCTCACCGCGCATTGTTGTATATGCTTGTCAGGTAAATCTGTTTTGCAAGATTTGATTCACGCATTGCCTCGTATGCAGCCACGGCTGTATCCCCGTTGGCAAACAGGCCAAAGACCGTTGGACCGCTTCCGCTCATCATTGCATGGACTGCACCGTGCTCCATCATATGATCCTTGATCTCTGCAATGACCGGATAATTGGGAATCGTAACTGTCTCCAGCACATTTCCCATGTGTCCTGCGATCTGCTCCAGATTCTTCGCCCGGATCGCACCGATCAGCCCATCAATATCCGGATGCACGGTATCCGCATCCAGTTTCAGATTCTCATAGACAAATTTTGTGGAAACCCCAATCTGCGGCTTGGCAATCAGCACTGGACATTTGACCATCGGAGGAAGCGCCGATAATTTTTCACCGATCCCTTCCGCGAGCGCCGTTCCGCGCATAATGCAGTAGGGAACATCCGCGCCGAGCTTCACACCGCGCGTCATCAGATCCTCCTTAGAAAGCCCCAGATCAAAAATGCGGTTCATTCCATATAATACGGCCGCAGCGTCCGTGCTTCCGCCTGCCATGCCGGCTGCCACCGGAATGTGCTTATGCAGCTTTACATCAATACCGTCCCCAATGTCAAATTCCTCTTTGAGAAGTGCTGCCGCCTTGTATACCAGATTGTTCTCATTTGTCGGCAGAAACGCAAGGTTGGTCGACATCGTAATCCTGCCCGACTGATTGCGGGTAATCTCCAGCCGGTCAAACAGATGAATCGTCTGCATGATCATCCGCACCTCATGGTACCCGTCCGGTCTCTTCCGCACCACATCAAGTCCGAGATTTACTTTTGCCAGTGCTTTTACCGAAATCTCTTTCATAATGCCCCCATGTTTTTTTAATGTATTTTGTATACAGACTGAATCTTACCATGACTTGTAAAAAAGGTCAATTATCTCTCCTTCTTTTTACGCAATAAAATTTCTCAAAAATCTAAACCGGGCAATGTTTCCTGCCGATATAAAAGAAGAGACAAAGAGCAGGCATGGATGCCTCCTGTCAATTATTTTAAACCGATCCAAGGGAATGGAGGAATGAATTATGGCAATTAACAGTATTACAAACTCAGTGGCAGCACAACAGGCTTCTACTTATACCGCAGCAAAGACGGACCATACAGAGAAAAAGAGTGAGAGCAGCACAAAGACCGATACCGGTGTCGTATATGAGAAGAGTTCCGGTCAGACATCCGGCACGGTTACAAAGAAGACCGATTACGCACTTGTCAACAAGTTAAAGGCAGATGCCGAGCAGCGTACCTCCCAGCTTCGCAGTCTTGTAGAAAAGATGATGACCAAGCAGGGTGTTGCCATCGGTACCGCAGATTCTATGTGGAGCTTCCTTGCAAAAGGTGATTTTACCGTAGATGAAGCCACCAGGGCACAGGCGCAGGCAGATATCGCTGATGACGGTTACTGGGGCGTCGACCAGACTTCAGACCGTATTCTTGATTTTGCAAAAGCACTCTCCGGCAACGATCCGGAAAAAGCTGATCTTCTTCTTGACGCTTTCAAGAAGGGCTTCAAGGAAGCAACCAAGTCCTGGGGACAGGATCTTCCGGACATCTCACAGCGCACCTATGATGCCGTTGTGGAGAAGTTCAACAAGTGGAAGAATGGAACCGAGGAGACGGAGACTGCCCAGACACAGGCATAATCCCGCATCTATGTCTTTCCACGTTTGGACAGTCCCCCGTGGCGTGTCCGGCAAGCCGCAGACAATGAGCGGACTTTCTGGTGCCCCTGGTGGCACCGCTTCACAGACAATATAAAACCGCGCGAACCGAAACCCGTTATCATCTGCTATTGAAAAAAGGGCAGATGATAACTCAGACATCGGCTTCGCGCGGTTATGTTTTGTTCGACATAAAGATGGCATTTATGCCATCTGTTTCTGGCGTTTGTGTCTGCCATGTACGGTACAGAATCCGACGACCGCCGCCACAACGTCCAGCACAAAGATGAAATGCAGTATCGACAGGGCAACTGCTGCCCCCACGGACAGCTTTTTTTCACTGCACGCCCGGATGCAGCCGCACAGTCCATAGATGGACGGCGGTATCAAAAACAGGACGTCCGCAATCCACATCACGCCGATAATTGCGACTCCGCCAAACATGAAAGTCGCAAATCCCGCCAGCACCATAAGCGCCGCCAGCAGATAATACGGGATATAGCACAGCTTCATCAGCATATCCCAGAGCAACAGCGTCTGCGCGCTGGTTCCTGCCGCCGTCTGACCGATGACCCAGACGACATTTAAGAGCACAACCACCACGTAGACAATGCAGATTGCCGTCTGCGTCATCTGCAATCTGGAATCGCCCGCCATGATATAGGCTCCGGACGAATCTCTGTCCGGTCTTCCCATGCCCACAGACAGAACCACAAAAAGCAGATACGGTAAAATCAGCAGAAGAATCGGTGTCACTATTCCAATTATTTTTTTCATATCATTCCCAGCTCACGCTCTTACGCCTGCTGTTCCCTCAGAATCTTCTCAATGCTTGCCAGCTTTACGCAGACTACAAAAATCTGTGTTGCCGTTGTAAGATCCTCCAGCGACGGATACGACGGAGAAATACGGATGACGGAATCCTTCGGGTCCTTGCCGTACGGGAACGGTGCTCCTGCCGGTGTCATCACAACGCCTGCCTTTTTCGCCTTATCTACCACGCTCTTCGCGCATCCCTCCAGCGTCTCATAGGTGATAAAATATCCACCCTTCGGGCTGTACCAGCTTCCGACGCCGAGATCCTTTAACTCCTTGTCGAATGTGTCCAGAATCATCTCAAACTTCGGTCTGAGGGAAGCTGCATGCTTTCTCATGTGCTCCGTGATGCCGTGCACATCTTTAAAGAAGCGCACATGGCGAAGCTGATTCACCTTATCATGACCGATCGTCTGGATCTTCAGCTGCTTCTTAATATCCTCCAGATTGTTCGCAGAAGTTGCAATCGCAGCCAGACCGGAACCCGGGAAGCTGATCTTGCTGGTCGAGCAGAACTTGTATACCATATCCGGATTGCCGGCTCTCTTACACTCTGCCAGAATCTCGATCAGATGATCCTGATCCATATCATATAAATGATGTACACAGTAAGCGTTATCCCAGTAAATACGGAAGTCTTTTGCCGCTGGTTTTAATCTGGCAAAACGGCGTACCGTCTCATCCGAGTAGGTAATTCCCTGCGGATTGGAGTATTTCGGCACACACCAGATTCCCTTGATCGCCTCATCCTTGCTGACAAGCTCCTCCACCATATCCATATCCGGTCCTGTCGGAAGCATCGGAACATTGATCATCTCAATGCCAAAATATTCCGTGATGGCAAAATGTCTGTCATAGCCCGGAACCGGACATAAGAACTTTACCTTGTCAAGCTTGCACCACGGCGTATTTCCCATCACACCGTGTGTCATGGAGCGTGAAATCGTATCGTACATGATATTTAAGCTGGAATTGCCGTAGATAATGATATTTTCCGGATTGCACTCGATCATATCGCCGATCAGCACTTTCGCCTCCTGGATTCCGTCCAACACACCGTAGTTGCGGCAGTCCGTTCCATCCTCGCATGCGAGATCGGAATAGGACGAGAGAACATCCATCATGCCCATGGACAGGTCCAGCTGTTCCTGGGATGGCTTTCCTCTGGACATGTCAAGCTTCAATCCCCGCTGCTGGAACTTCTTGTATTCTGCTTCCAGATGTTCCTTCTCTTTTAACAGTTCCTCTTTGCTCATCTCCTGATATGACTGCATTGTTCCTTCCTCCTGCTATCTGTATATACATTTTATATGAACCTTATTTCTAAGGCTGCATCCCTTTTATTTTTTCAAAATATTCCCGAATCGTTTTCTCATAGCCGTTCTCCGACGGATGATAAAACGTGCGGTCGGTCAGACCGTCCGGCAGATACTGCTGTTTTACATAATGATTCGGATAATCGTGCGCGTATTTGTAACCGATGCCGTGTCCCAGCTTCTGTGATGACTTATAGTGTGCATCCTGCAGGTGCACCGGAATCGGCGCCGTCATGGTATCCCGCACCGCCGCCATGGCATCGCTGATGGCACAGACCGCAGAATTGCTCTTCGGTGCGCTCGCCACATAGGTAACCGCCTGCGCTAAAATAATCTGCGCCTCCGGCATACCGATGCGCTCCACCGCCTGCGCCGCCGATGTGGCGACCACAAGCGCCATCGGATCCGCATTGCTGACGTCCTCCGCCGCACAAATCATGATACGCCTTGCAATAAACCTGATGTCCTCTCCCGCGTACAGCATCCGTGCAAGATAGTAGACTGCCGCATCCGGATCGGAACCACGCATACTTTTAATAAAAGCGGAGATCGTGTCGTAATGGTTATCCCCGGACTTGTCGTATTTGACCACGCGCTTCTGGATACATTCACTGGCAACCGCAAGCGTGATGTGAATCTTCCCGTCTGCACTCCGCTCCGTCGTCAGCACGCCGAGTTCGATCGCCGTGAGTGCCGCGCGGGCATCCCCGTTCGCAACATCCGCCAGAAATTCCAGCGCATCGTCATCAATCACGGCATCGTAAGCGCCCAGTCCCTTTTCCCGGTCGTTTACCGCACGGAGAATCAATGTCCGGATATCCTCCTTCGACAGACTCTTCAGTTCAAAAATGATGGATCTGGACAACAAAGCTCCGTTGACCTCAAAATACGGATTCTCTGTCGTTGCACCGATCAGAATGATCGTGCCGTCCTCCACGAACGGAAGCAGATAATCCTGCTGTCCCTTATTGAAGCGATGAATCTCATCGATAAAGAGGATCGTCTTCCTGCCGTACATTCCCTGGTTGTTCTTCGCCTGCGCGATCACTTCCTCCATGTCCTTCTTGCCGGCAGAAGTCGCATTGATCTGTAAAAACTCTGCGCTTGTCGTATGCGCGATCACTTTTGCAAGCGTCGTCTTACCCGTTCCCGGCGGACCGTACAGTATGATGGAACTTAGCTTATCTGCTTTGATTGCGCGGTACAGCAGCTTATCTTTTCCTATAATATGCTGCTGCCCCACCATCTCATCCAGCGTCGTGGGGCGAAGTCTGGATGCAAGCGGCGCCTCCGTCTCCTTTTGCTGTTCTCTCATATATTCAAATAAGTCCATGTCAAAACCTGCTTTCTTATGTATAAAAATTCCCGGTCACTGCCTTCCGGCGCATGTCCGCACGCGGCGTACACTTGACCGTTTTGAATTTTCTCAATACAAAACTTGCATTTTTTTAATGATTCGTAGTTTTAATCATGCTTTTTCCAAAAAATATGACAGATTGCAACTCAAAAATTGCATCGCTTCTATTACAATACACGATACATGCCCTTTTTACAAGTAAAATATGTATTTTCTCTGTTGTGCACGATTTTCCCCGGAAATCATTTTCTATACTGTAACAAATTGAGAAGAGGGTTGCAAGTCCTGCCGCGTCTCACTCCAGCAGAATCTCCTCCACCGTCACAAATGTATACCCCTGCGCCTTCAATTCATCAATGATCTTAAATGCCGCCAGCACGGACGACTCCGACGCATCATGGAGCAGAATAATATCATTCTCCCCGACATCCCCCAACACGCGCTGCGCAATGACCGATGCGTTGCTCGTCGCCCAGTCTTTCGGATCGACATCCCAGAGTACCTCAATCATTGTCGTCTCATAATCCAGATTCGGTTTCCAGCACCCGAACGGCGGACGGATATACTCCGGAAACTCGCCAATAATTTCATGAATCGCCGCGTTCGTCTTATCCACCTGCTCGATCGCCGCCGCATCGGTCAGATTACTCAGATTGACATGTTCATAGGAGTGTGTTCCGATCAGATGTCCGCCCTCATGAATTTTCTTCACAATCTCCGGATACTGCTCCACTTCTTTTCCCAACAGAAAAAACGTGGCGCTCACACCACGTTCCTTCAGCCCCGCAAGAAGCATCTCCGTATAGTCCGGATTAGGTCCGTCGTCGAATGTAATTGCCACTTTTTTTACCGATTCATCCATCGCCAGCGCCTCCCTGACCTCTGTTGGTGCATGCAGGGATACCTGCATGTAAAAAGCCGCACAACACCCTGCCGCCATACATGCCATTCCCGCTGCTGCCCAGATCAGTCTGCCTCTTTTCTTTTTATTATAAAACCAGCTTCCTGCTATCCGCACCTCTACTCTGACCTTTATGCTCTGTCACTTAGAGTATATTCCAAAAAGCGCGAAGCTATCACTCCATTGCAGAAAATGCTCACATAAACTGATTGCCGCCCGGCTCCTGAACGTCATAGTAATCTCTGAAATAATCGTAGGGATCATTATAGTAATCGTAGCCGCCACTGCCATCACCGTCATACCATCCGTCATTTCCGCCGCCGTCATAGCTGCCGTTTCCGTCGCCGTCGTACCATGCATCACTTCCATCACTGTCATAGCTGTCATCATACTGATCGTATAGAATATCTTCGTATGTAATTCCCGCATTTGTCATTCCGAACCACATGGCAAGATATAAAACGACGGAAAGCAGCATTGAGACCGCCGCTGTGATGATTCCAACGATTGCAAGACCATGCTCCTTATTTATCGTGATCTGAATGATTCCGAAAATGACCGCCAGAATTCCCGTCACCCAGTTGATGCAGGTACAAAACAGCAGCACAGACACGATGCCGAGTATGAGCGATGCAATGCCATATCCTCTGCCATCGCCTTTCTGTTTCTGCTGCGGCATTCCCATATTCATTCCATTCGCATCCGGTATCCCGGAATATGCTCCTTCCGTATATATTCCTCCTGCATTCGGCATCCCGGAATATGCTCCTCCCGGATTCACTCCCGGATTTTCTCCGTCCGGTGCCACGGCAGCCCGCTCAAACGCCATCCGCGGCGCGCCGTTTGCCAGATGAATCACCCCACAGTACACAAATCCGTTTTTTTGCAGTAGATGCTGCATAATGCGGTTGTCCTGGTGCGTGTCAGCCCGAAGACTGCTGCAGCCATGCATTTTTGCCTGCTCGGCACACCAGGAAAAGCAGATTTCCGCCACGCCGCGGAGCCGTCCGGCGGATGCCAGCCGGTGCACGGTTCCATAACTTCCATTCGTGCGCCACATCCCCTGCTCAATCTGCCGGTAGGTCGGATCCTCCCCTTCTATATAGGAAAACACAGCCTCAATCACGCCATCCCTGTCAACTACATAACTGACTCCGCGTGCGATGTCCTCCTCAATCAACGCTCTGGACGGATACCCCTCCACCCACTGGTTGGGGTTGCCGGACGCGTGCATATACTGCACCGCCCTCGCATATATCTGCATGATCTGTTCCAGATCCTGTATGGCTGCTCTGCGAATCATCATCTGACTGTTCCTCTCTTTTCTAACCTCTCATCCACCGGATGTTCTGCAATATACTTTTCCAATATCTCAGCGGCATCCCCGACAAGTTCCTTGCAGGGGCGCTTTTTATAATACTCGGCAGTCCGTTCCTTCGGTGTCGGTTCTTCCCGCTTTACCGATAAACCAAGCAGCTCCCGACAGACGATCGAACCGTTTTTCTCCTCAAACGCCTTCGCCAGTTCCTGGATTCTCGCATAGTGTGCCGCTTTTTCCTCCCGGGCGCCCGGGTCGTCATAGCCGTATAATATGCCCGCCGTAAGAAACATCCCGCTGACCGCTCCGCACACTTCGCGCAGTCTCCCCATTCCGCCGCCGAAAGACGAGCTGAGTGCCGCCGCCGTGTGCGGATCCATTCCATGTAAATCCGAAAACGCCAGAAATACGGACTGCGCACAATTATATCCTTCTTCAAACAGTGCCATCGCACGCTCTCTTCTCATCCCATTCACTGCCTCACATTTCTTCCAGAATACTTTAACTATATAACTTTTCCTACATTTTCTCAATGATTATGTTATAATAGTTCCAATCTCAAAACAGGAAAGGAGCGGAACTCCGGTTCCAGACACACATGAGTACATTGAATCTTACCCTGCTCACAGACCTCTATGAGCTGACCATGATGCAGGGATATTTTAAAAATCATAATCAGGATGTTGTCGTCTTTGACGCCTTCTACCGCAACAATCCCTGCGACGGCGGTTATTCCGTCTGCGCAGGTTTAGCGCAGGTCATCGACTACATCGAGAATCTGCATTTTGACGCGGACGACATCAACTATCTTCGCAGTCTGAAAATATTTGACGAAGATTTTCTGGAATATCTGAGCAATTTCAAATTTTCCGGCGACATCTACGCCGTCCCGGAAGGCAGCCTGATCTTCCCGCGAGAGCCTCTGGTAAAAGTTGTCGCTCCGATCATGGAAGCACAGTTAATCGAGACTGCCATCTTAAATATCGTCAACCACCAGTGTCTGATCGCGACCAAGGCCGCCCGCGTCTGTTACGCGGCCAAAGGCGATAATGTCATGGAGTTTGGTCTGCGGCGCGCACAGGGTCCGGATTCCGGTACCTACGGCGCCAGAGCTGCCGTGATCGGCGGCTGCAGCGGCACTTCCAATGTTCTCGCCGGTCAGATGTTCCATGTGCCGGTACTCGGCACACATGCCCACAGCTGGATCATGAGTTTTCCAGATGAGTACACGGCTTTCCGCAAATACGCCGAGCTCTACCCGTCCGCATGTATTCTGCTCGTGGATACCTACGACACGTTAAAATCCGGTATTCCGAATGCCATCCGTGTCTTCACCGAGATGCGCGATGCCGGTATTCCGCTGACTTATTACGGAATCCGCATGGACAGCGGCGACCTTGCCTACCTCTCCAAGCAGGTGCGCAAAATGTTAGATGAAGCCGGTTTTCCGGACGCCGTGATCTCCGCTTCCAACGACCTTGACGAATACCTGATTGAAAGCTTAAAACTGCAGGGCGCAGCCATCAGCTCCTGGGGTGTCGGCACCAATCTGATTACCTCGAAGGACAACCCTGCCTTCGGCGGTGTCTACAAGCTTGCCGCCATCCGCACCGCGGACGGAAGTTTTCAGCCGAAGATCAAGTTATCTGAGAATGTAGAAAAAGTCACGAACCCCGGCAACAAGACATTTTACCGCGTCTATGACAAAAAGACCGGCAAGATCAAGGCCGATCTCATCTGCCTGTACGATGAGACATTCGACGAGAGCGAAGACTTAAAGCTGTTTGATCCGAACGCTCCCTGGAAAAAGACGAGACTCCCGGGAGGAAGCTACACGTTGCGTGAGATGCTGATTCCGGTAATAAAGGCCGGAAAAACCATCTACACCTCGCCGGGCGTCATGGAGATCCGTGAAATCTGTAACCATGAAAAAGACACCATCTGGGATGAGACCAAGCGTTTCGTCAACCCGCAGGAGATCTACGTCGACCTCTCCCAGAAGCTCTACGATATGAAAACGGCTCTCTTAAACGAAATGAGTATGGATTCTTAATCGCAGGCAATCCCTGCTCTGTATCCGGGAGAGTATATTTCAAGCAATGTATGTGCATAAAGTTCCAGAATGTAACCGGCAGCAACATTCTTTGAAGCAAAATTCGAGTGTTTCTTCCATGCCGCGTCCGGTATCCAATTCTGTGTCTTTGCCACGCTTTGACAATCCACAGGGCGTGTCCGACAACCCGCAGACAATGAGCGGACTTTTTAGTGGCGCTAATGCCACTTCTTCACAGACAATATAAAACCGCGCGAACCGAAACTCGTTGGCATCTGCTATTGAAAATAAGGCAGATGCCAATTCAAACATCGGCTTCGCGCGGTTATGTTTTGTTCATCAGTGGCAATAAGCGCCACACAAAAGTCCTAAAATTGTCTGCCGGCTTGCGGACACATCCTGCGGAGTGCTCAAAGCTTGGAAAGACACGGATCATCAAAGATGCCGGACGCGGTGTGGTTAGAAATACCGGATTTTGCGCTTAGAATGTTGCTGCCGGTTACATCTGGAACTTTAAGATCATGTATTTCCTCAAAAATCTCTCCCGGACACAGAGCAGGGATTCCCGCTAGTTGAAGCCGACCACCTTCTGTGAAAGCTTATATGCCGCAACGGAGATCTTTCTTCCGCCTTTTCCCGGCAGATTCATCGTATTGCCAAGGATACCCGCACGCAAATGGTGGAACAGGCGGATATCTTTTTCTTTAATATATTTCCAGAGTTCTCTCTTCTTCTCCAGATTCTCCTCCGTGCCGGAGCGGATCAGCATGATCGTCGAGATGACCGTGATGATCTCCAGATAGTTGAACATATAATGTCTGAGCTTGCGGTTCGGAATTTTCCACAGGTCAAACGCATCGACCATAATCTTATTCACACGGATCTGCTGATCAATGCGGGAAATCATCACTCTCTCATTGACGGACTGATCGTCTCTTCCGATAAAATACCGGTAAAAATCCACATCCATATAATAGAGCGTCCGCACACTCGGAAGCGGCTTGTATACATAGATGTTATCCACATAGAAGGTGTGCTTCGGCAGTTCCAGTCCACACTCCACCAGAAGCTTCGTGCGATAGATCACGGAATGCATGAGAATATACTGTCCCTTGTGAAAATGTCCGGCTTCCTTCCAGGTAAATATCCGGTCTTTCGGAAGATTGGAGCAGCGCATGACCTTCTTATGCTTCACTCCCTCTTTCTCATATACATAATTAGCAATAAACATATCCAGCACTCTGTCACCGCCGGAAATCTCCCGTAACTTATCCAGAATCTTGCGGTAAGCATCCAGATCCACCCAGTCATCACTGTCCACTACCTTAAAATAAAGTCCGGTGGCATTGCGGATACCCGCATTGACCGCCTCGCCGTGGCCGCCGTTCTCCTGATGAATCGCCCGGATAATCCCCGGATACTTTTTCTCATACGCATCCGCAATCTCTGCCGTGCGGTCATGCGATCCGTCATCCACGATCAAAATCTCCACATCATCCCCGCCCGGAAGCAGCGACTCAATACACTTTTCCATATATGCTTCCGAATTGTAGCACGGAATCGCAAATGTCAACAATTTCATTTTCTAATCTCCTCTATCCATTCCCTTATCTGCTGTTTCATTTACTCATTGACCTGTTCCATTATACAGGATTTCACTCTGTACGCCAATTTATTTTTTCCTTAAGGTTTTCAAAATATCCACTGAAAAATGTCCACTTCCTTCATTTGTTCATATTTTATTTACAAAATACTAATAAACTTGGCATACGCTGGTCATATTTCCATTTTATAGTATAGATAAAGTTAAGACAGCAAGTTAAATTTTTCATAGAACTTTTTCATTCCTGACAAGTGCTTGTCAGGTCACCTTGCTTAGAAATAGGCAAGGTTCCTCCCAGCAGATAGTGAATTTATTTCACTTTCCATACACACAATCTTTTTCATATGAAAAGCCGGTGCAATGCACCGGCTCCCTCTTTTTTACAAACTTTTTTATCTTTCTTGATCTTAATCAAATTCCTTTTTTAAATAACCCGCATATGCTGAAAATGCCGACGGAATGGCATAACGCTCTCTCGCATCCCATGCATCCACAAAAATCAGTCCGCCTTCCCCGTCCGCTTTCTCTTCCGGGGTGCGCCCATTTCCTGACTCTGGTTCCTTTTCTGCGGCAAAGCCGGCTTCCTCCACCAGAATGGCATATCCACTCATCCTCCACTCGATATGGGAAAATATGTGCTTTGCATCCGCAAGCTTCTCGATTCGCAGCGGAGCAAACTGCTGTTCTTTTACATAGGAAAGAACTTCCTTGGCGCTCAATGCGCCGGACAGATTCGGCAGTTCATACAGCCCGGCGAGCAGCCCCTTCTTCGGGCGCTTGCGGATTGCCACCTTTTCTCCATCCCGAATGACAAGCACCGTGCGCTCCTCAATCCGCCGTGCCTTCGCCTTGCTTTTTACCGGAAAATCCATCATGCGCCCCTGTGCTCTCGCAAGACACATCTTACTCCACGGACATTCCTCACAGAGAGGTGCGCCGTTCGGCACACAGACTGTCGCCCCAAGCTCCATCATCGCCTGGTTGAGCGCGCCGGGAACATTTTCATCGCGAAGGACACGCCGAAGCTCCTCAGGAACCGTAAGTTCCCGCATCATCTCTCCCAGCTGCGCTTCCACCGCACTGCGGAACGACTGTTTCATGATGTCGGTATCGTCCGCCGCCACACGCGTCAAGATCCGCAGCACATTTCCGTCTACCGCAGGCACCGGTATCCCATAGGCGATCGATGCGATGGCACCCGCTGTGTAGGAACCGATCCCTTTCAATTCCAGAAGCTTCCCATAATCCGCCGGAAGCACTCCATCATACTCCTCCGTCACGGTGACTGCGGCTTTCTGCATATTTCTCACGCGGTTGTAATAACCAAGCCCCTCCCAGAGCTTCATCAATTGATCCTCCGGACAGGCTGCAAGCGCCGCCACATCCGGCAATGCTTTTAAAAAGCGCTCATAATACGGCTTTACTGCCTCCACTCTGGTCTGCTGCAGCATGATTTCCGAGACCCACACGCGGTAAGGCTCCGGTCTCTCACGCCACGGGAGCACCCGCGCGTGATCTACAAACCACGCAAGCAGAGGCTCTGCCAACTGGTTCAGATGATAATTATCCAGCATTCTCTTCTCCGTCTCTACTGTCAAGCGTTTAAATCCAGGTCAAACTGCGCCACAAACGCCGCAATTTTTTCCAGACATTTCTTTATCACATCCTTGGAATATGCATAGGAACACCGGATGTATCCCTCGCCGCAGCTTCCAAAGGCATCTCCCGGTATCACCGCCACCTTCTGCTCCTGCAAAAGTCTTCTGCAGAACTCCATTGAGGTAAGCCCGGTCTCTTTGATCGAAGGGAACACATAAAATGCTCCCTCCGGCTCAACCACCTTAAGTCCCATTGCCTGGAATCCGTCCACCATCAGGTGGCGTCTCTCGTCATACTCCCGGCGCATCACATCGATCTCCTCGTCCCGCACCGGACTCGTGAGTGCTTCTAACGCCGCATACTGGGACGTCGTTCCCGCTGACATCGTCGTGAACTGATGGATCTTGTTCATATGGAAAATGACCTCCGCCGGCCCCGCCGCGATACCCATACGCCATCCGGTCATTGCAAACGCCTTGGAAAAACCGTTTAGAACCACGCAGCGCTCATACATATCCGGCAGTGCCGCGATCGACACATGCTTCTTGCCATAGGTGAGCTCCGCATAGATCTCGTCCGTAATCACAAAGAGGTCATGGGCGAGCACTACCTCGCGGATCGCCTCCAGATCCGCCTTTTCCATGATGGCACCCGTCGGATTATTCGGGAAAGAGATGAGAAGCACTTTTGTCCGCTCTGTGATCTTCTCCTCCAGTTCCTCCGCCGTCAGACGGAACCGGTTCTTCGCCTGCAGCGGAATTGACACCGGAATTCCTCCGCATAGTTCCACGCAGGGGATGTAGGACACATAGGCAGGCTCAACCACCAGAACCTCGTCTCCCGGATCCACCAGCGCACGCAGCGCCAGATCAATCCCCTCGCTTGCCCCCATTGTGATAAGGATCTCATCCGCCCGGTCATAGTGCAGATCGAACTTTTCCAGATACTCCGCTGCCGCCGCACGCAGCTCCACGGTACCGCGGTTGTCGGTATACTTTGTCTCGGCGCGCCGGATGGAAGCGACCGCCGCCTCCCTGACATGCTCCGGCGTCTGGAAGTCCGGCTCCCCGACGCCCAGAGACAGAGCCCCGTCCATGGTATTGGCAATATCGAAAAAATCCTTAATACCGGAATCCGGCATCTCCACAACAACTTTTGACAGATAAGATCTCTTTGTGCTCATATGTATGACTCCTTAGTAACGTACTCATTTTAGGATTTATTATACCCCCTTTCTTTCCAAATGAAAATACTGTTTTCTATTGACAAATTTTAGAAAACGCTGTACTCTAATATTAGTAATTTGTTAATTTTTTATCAAACTATTCAGGAGGGTTTTAGAATGAGTGAATTTAACAATTTGAAATTGGAAATCGCTGACCAGACTGCTGTTCTTTCCATTTCCAGACCGGCAGCTCTTAACGCATTAAACAGTGAGACTCTTGACGAGTTAAACACGGCTCTGACTGAGATCGAAGCTATGGACGATGTCAAGGTTGTCATCTTAACCGGCGGTCCGGACAAGAAGGGCAACGAGTTCAAGTCTTTCGTTGCAGGCGCTGATATCTCCGAGATGGTGAACTTCACCGCTCCGGAAGCAAGAGCATTCGGCATCAAGGCTTCTGTTCCATTTTTCAAGTTAATGAATATGCGTCAGGTTACCATCGCTGCTGTCAACGGTTTTGCTCTCGGCGGCGGATGTGAGATTGCTATGGCGTGTGATATCCGTATCGCATCCGACAATGCTGTTTTCGGACAGCCGGAGTGCGGTCTTGGTATTATCCCTGGATTCGGCGGTACCCAGAGACTTGCCCGTCTTGTTGGTATGGGACGTGCCAAAGAAATGATCTTTACCTGTGACAATATCGATGCCAACGAAGCATACCGCATCGGCCTTGTAAATAAGGTTGTCGCAAAAGAAGAACTGATGGCTACCGCAAAGGCTATGGCTGCAAAGATCATCTCCAAGGGAAGCTACGCAGTCTCCGTTGCCAAGGCAGCAATCAACAACGGCTACGACATGGACATCAAGAATGCCGTTGAGATGGAAGCAAACCTCTTTGGTGTTGTCAACGACACACATGACAAGAAAGAGGGAATGGGCGCATTCCTTGAGAAGAGAGCTGCCAATCTGACAGATTTCTAAACATCGTACACCAGGACTTGACGTTTGGTTCTAAAAACGCTACCATATTTTATAGAAAGACAGCCGGCTATCTTTAGCCGGCTGTTCTGGTATCAGCATACAATACATAGAAAGGTGGTTTTTGATATGTTTGACAAAATCATTGGTTTCATCGGTGCCGGCAACATGGGCAGCGCCATGATCGGCGGCATCTTAAACGCCTCCCTGGTAACCACAGGGCAGGTGATCGCCAGTGCACACTCCAAGGAGACGCTTGACACCATTCACAGCCGGTTCTCCATCGAGACGACACTCTCCAATGAGACCGTCGCCGAACGCAGCGATATTCTGTTTCTCGCCGTCAAGCCGAACAAGTTCGATGAGGTGATTCCGCAGATCGCCCCGCATGTAAAGAGCAGCTGCATCATCGTCTCCATCGCTGCTGGCAAGACCATTGCTGCCATCGAAAAAGCGTTTGGCAAAGAGATCAAGCTCGTTCGCGCCATGCCAAACACACCTGCCCTCGTCGGCGAGGCGATGAGCGCCCTGTGCGTCAATGCACACATTACCGAAGCCGAGCTTTCCGAAGTGCAGGCGATCTTCAACTCCTTCGGAAAAGCAGAAGTCGTACCGGAGAGCCTCATCGACGCCGTTGTTGGCGTGTCCGGTTCCTCTCCTGCCTATGTCTATCTGTTTATCGAGGCGATGGCAGACGCCGCCGTTGCTGACGGCATGCCACGGGCACAGGCTTACAAATTTGCCGCCCAGTCCGTCTACGGCGCAGCCAAAATGGTATTGGAGACCGGCAGACACCCCGGCGAACTCAAAGACGCCGTGTGCTCTCCGGGCGGAACGACGATCGAGGCTGTCGCCGCATTGGAACGGGGCGGTCTGCGTGACACCGTAATCACTGCACAGCGCGCCTGCTCTAAAAAATCACACGACATGAGCACAGCGAAATAAAAAAGCAATCACAGGAGGCAACGCATTATGTGGGCATATGAAAGTGTATTTTATCAGATCTATCCGCTTGGGTTCTGCGGCGCACCTTTTGAAAATGACGGGGTTCTCACCCACCGCATCCAAAAGGTAAACGACTGGATTCCTCATATTCAGAAGCTTGGCGCAAACGCCGTATATTTTTCACCGCTCTTTGAATCGGACACCCACGGCTACAATACCAGAGATTACACGAAGATCGACACAAGACTTGGCACCAACGCGGATTTTAAGGAAGTGTGTGACAACCTCCACGCCGCCGGCATCAAAGTCGTCTTAGACGGCGTCTTCAATCACGTCGGCCGCGGTTTCTGGGCATTCCAGGACGTTTTAGAGAAGAGATGGGACTCTCCCTACAAGGACTGGTTTCATATCAGTTTTGACGGGAATTCCAATTATAACGACGGGCTGTGGTATGAGGGCTGGGAAGGGAATTATGATCTCGTAAAGCTGAATCTGCACAACGAGGATGTCATCGCACACCTCTTTTCCTGCATCAAGGGCTGGATAGATGAGTTTGACATCGACGGACTGCGGCTGGATGTGGCTTACTGCCTCGACCATGATTTTATCCGAAGGCTGCGCGCCTACTGTGACACCTTAAAGCCAGATTTCTTCCTGGTCGGCGAGGTCGTACACGGCGATTACAACCAGATCATGAACGACGCCATGCTGCACTCCGTGACAAACTATGAGTGCTACAAGGGACTGTATTCCAGTTTTAACTCCATGAACATGTTCGAGATCAATCACTCTCTGCTGCGCCAGTTCGGCCCGGACAACTGGACTCTGTACAAGGGAAAGCACCTGCTCTCCTTCGTCGACAACCATGACGTCACCCGTGTGGCAAGCATCCTCTCAAACGAGGCGCACCTTCCGTTAATCTATGCCATGCAGTTCGGCATGCCGGGCATTCCATGCGTGTACTACGGAAGTGAATGGGGTGCCAAAGCGCGAAAAGAGGACGGCGATCCCGCATTGCGCGCCTGCTTTGACGCACCGGAATGGACCGCGCTCACGGATTTCATCAGCCGCCTTGCCGCCGCGAAAAAGTCTTCCGAGGCGTTAAACTACGGCGATTTCCGCTCTGTCCTGCTCACGAATAAGCAGTCCATCTTTGAGCGGAAAAGCGCCAATGAGCGTGTGCTAGTCGCCATCAACGCAGATTCCGAAAGCTTCACGGCGCATTTCGACGCAGGCTGCGGCACAGCTGTTGACCTGCTCACCGGGAAGACGCACAACTTTGGAGGTGGCAGTACGCTCCCGCCTTACTCCGCAGCCTTCTGGAAGATGGAACACTGAGACAGAAGACTGACAGATCAAAGGGACTGACGCAGAGGCAGGGATCTGATAACCTGGAAATTCATATGTAAGTTCCGAATATAACAGGCGGCGGTAAATCTGACCGCAAAATCCGGTATTTCTAACCACGCCGCGCTTTGCATCTGCAATGATCTGTGTCTTTCCAAGCTTTGAACACTCCGCAGGATGTGTCCGCAACCTGCAGACAATTTTAGGATTCTCGTGTGTCCCTTGTGGCACCAGACAACAGCTGGCATAAATGCCACCTTTATGTCGAACAAAACATAAC